>Ga0097621_100003115_pt1 | contig 11379 bp, 29 predicted proteins | sample KBSMisM72_FD_73165 | JGI IMG/M metagenome (GOLD analysis project Ga0097621, IMG submission 73165) | Miscanthus rhizosphere microbial communities from Kellogg Biological Station, Michigan, USA - KBS Miscanthus M7-2 (version 2) (version 2) | ecosystem: Host-associated > Plants > Roots >... | reverse complement strand
CACGATCAATTCGTTGATGCTCATCGCGCGATCCCGTGATGCACCAGCCGACGCGGGGGCAGGCGGGCCTTGGGCGTCACCTCCGTCATGGCCCGCCGCGCCGGCTGGTTGGGGTTCCGGCGTTGAGAAGACACGCGTCGCCTGGGTGTCAGGGCAGTTGTGGTCTCGCTCATCGCCGGAAGCTGTTTCCGATGTCGGGGAGGCATTCGAATTATGGGTGCCAAATCCCTAATGGCCTCGCCGGCATCGGAATTGATATACGCATACGTCATCATCGCCGCTGCTGTTGCGGTGCATCGAGCACGGCAATCGTCACTATGCTTGCCATCACTCTGGATGAAGTAGCGGTATGCGCCAAATAGCTGAATAACTCATATATTTGAACTGTATATTTCTTCTCTGGAGCGTCTCTTCGCATCGCATTTCTAGAATATCGTCAAGAGTCCTAACATCATAGATGCTGCTCTTAATTTTGTCACGCCCGTGACCCGTAACAGTCCATATCTGTTCGACGACCCATGTTGTTGGATGCCCCTTTATGGTGCGGCCATAGAACTGAAATCTGGAGCCACAATGGACCTGCGTTTTGTGGAAGAACACAGGGTCCGTTATGACAACCGGCTCCGCCGTGCCTGTATAGACCGCGCGCGGCAGATTGTGAACTATATCAAGTTTACGTTTTGGCATTGCCATCTTGCATACTCCTAGATGCTAGGTGGTAAGAGACGGCACCTGTTGACGCGGGTGCCGTCTCAGGGGTTTTCAGCCTTGTTTAGATAGTTTATCTGAGCGTTTCTCGTGAATTGCCTGATAATTCCGCCATCTTCCAAATCTGTGATATATTTCCCTTACTGTTTCTCTCGAAAGATTAAGGACTCTACCGATCTTGGAAAATGTTTCACCATTATCTCGTCCTCTCGAAAAGAAGCCTTCTTAGGCGAAAGATTTGACGCCGTGACATTAAAACTGCAACCTTGAATCCGACAAGAAAAGCCACCCCAGCAACGAATATTGTCTGGAAGATCCAACCATGGCGTGGTTCCCTAGATTGGAGACAGTCGAGAGCACTCATTGGTGGAGAAATTTCTATTTTGGAGCCAGTATCATAGCTCTCATTATGCTGGGAGTTTTTGAGGTTATCTCCCATCGCCATTCGGAGCGGGAGGGCGATTTGGCCGCCGACCAATTGGCTAAGGCTCAACAGCGCTACGATACAGAGATAGCCCAGCTTCATCTGACATCCCCCTTCGCTTGAGTGCAGTCTCATGGGTTAATTACGTGGAAATTGGAATCGCACAGAAAGATAAGGCGTCGCCGGATCTGGCCAAAACACAGCGTCAATGGCCGCGACAAGAATACCGGCCCCCTGTCGTCGGCGCAGAGAATAGCGCGAGCGGTAGAATCGACCTTCACGCAGAGTCACGCAATAGCCTCGAATCGTCATTGCTCTGCCCAGAGAATTGCGCAACCATACGCACAGCGCCCGCGCGGTGCGAGCGCCGTTCGCGGGAGATCGCGAGCCATGAAATAGCAAAGCCGCCTGTCCCGTGGGGGAAGGCGGCTCGCATACCGGCCGAAGCCAGAGAAAAGAGATCGATTGCTTGGCGGCATCGATCCTCTGACATCGGACGGCCAAAAGCAAGCCTTGATTCTTGCCACGGGGTGGGTGTGCCCGGAGACAACCCCATGCCGTTCGCCACAGTCGCCGTTCCTTTCGACGTATACCGCGAATTGCCATCACCGCAGCACCGTTGGCTGCTGATATGCCTAGCCCGCTACGCTGATCGCGACGGGCGGTGCTGGCCGTCGATGCGCCAGCTTGCCAAAGATGCTCGGTTGTCGAAATCATCTGTCCAGCGGTATCTCGCGGACCTGTCCCGGCTCGAATGTTTCAGCCGGTCCCGGCGTCCTGGGGGGCGATACGTATATCAGCTCGCCATCGAATATCGCCCCGGTTTGCATGGTCGCCGTACAGGTGTCCCGACATCGAGCGGCCCTGTCCCGCAGAAAGAGACACAGAAAGCAGTACCTATTAAGCATCAAGAAATATCCGATGATTCAGGCAAGTGGGAAGCCCGGCTGCGCGGGTGGCAGAAGCGGCGTATGTGGCTGGAATGGTGGGGGCCACGACCGAATCAACCCGGCTGCTGGGCGCCAGCGTCGGCGATCTCGGTGATGATCGCGAGCGTTGCCGCAACAGGGTCAGGGGCCGCGTAGATCGGTCTGCCGATCACGATATAATCTGCGCCATTGCGGATCGCGTCACCGGGCGTGCTCGGGGCGACGTGATTGTTGGATTCCGCACCTGCCGGGCGGATGCCGGGGCAGACGAGTATCTTTTTCGTTGCGGGTCGCAGTTCTTCTAAATACGCTGGAGGACAGATAAGTCCATCACATATTTTTTCATCGGAAAGCGAAAATCCGCTTGTTTCATTAAGCCATACGCTTGGCCTGACTCCATCCGTCAGACGGCGTACAGATAATATCTCCGGCCTGAACCCAAGCGCATACTCCACGCAATCGGCATGCACCGTTACCATCGAGGCGCCGAGCCTATCGACGATTTCCATCGTGCGCCGCACTGTGTCACGCGTATCGTACAGTTTCAGATCCGCCATAAAATGGGCTCTCTCGGATACAATGAATTTTGCAAGAAATCGCCCATCAATAAGCATGAATGTTCCCACGCCGAGCTTGAATTTGTTTACATAAGGGAGAAGTTTTTTTACGATAGCGATTGCTTCGTCCGCCGGCAAATCGAGCGCAACGATCAGGCGATCAGCGGGGTTCATGAGCGTCTCCGTTTTGGGGGCCTAAGCCGAGCGAGCCGGGGTGCGCCGGTTCTTACGGCGCGGCTTTCCGCCGACATAGGCTTCGTCCATCTCCACGATCCCGCGCAGCAACTCGGTTCCGTTGTCGGCCATCGCTTTGCGGATGCGGTGCATCATGCTCCACACCGTAGGGCGGCGCATTTCAAGATCGCGCGCCGCTTGCATCGCAGACAACCCTTTCTTGGCCGACAGCATCAGCGAGATCAGTAGGAACCAGCGCTGCAAATCGACGTGCGTGTTGTGGAAGATCGTGCCTACGGTCACGCTGAACGACCGCATACACCGCTGGCACTTCCAGCGTGCCGCCGTCATCTCCCGGCTGCTGTCGCGGTTGTGAGAGACGCGATCGGCACCGCAATACGGGCAGATGGGGCTTTCGCCCCACCGTACCTGTTCCAGGTGCGCGATGCAGTCGTCTTTGGTCGGCCAGCGCCGGTAAACCTCAACGATGCTGGTCATCCCCGACAGATCCGACATTGCATTTCGTTGATGGGGTCGCGCGTATCACGCGGTATCCAGCCAGTCTCGAATTTCTCCCGCAAACCCTTGAGCGAGGTCGGCTGTGTGTCGCGGCGTTCCGACCGAAAAGTGTGTCCGGTCATCTCTTCCCAAGCCTCTCCTTCAAGATAACTGGGAAGATTTGTGTTCCACAACTCCCACCACTCGATTAGTCTTTGAAAGAAGCATTTCATGCAATCGGTACGACGCGGTATGCTGATGCCGCGCTCAGCGTTGAACCGGATAACGTCGGATTTTCCCATTCCGGCTTCCCGCAGCGGGAACATCATCTCGACGTTGGGAACCTGCTGGTAGTCGCCGCCTTCCCGCGCTTCCTCGTCGGCCCGCAACCCGACATAGAAACGCGCTGGCGAGTGTTGAGTCAGGTAAGCCGCGAACGGCTCGATCTTGAGTACACGGGTACACCAACGCTGCCGCCAATTTGGCAATGCGTTCCACTGCTTAACAAGCCCTGCCAAACCGCCAGGATGCATGACCGGAATAATTGGCCCGATCCGCTCGCGGAGCGAACGCATGTGAGCGAACCATTCTGCCGGCTCGTCGCCGGTCGGCGTGCAGACCCACTTGAAATTTATGTCCGGCCGCGTCTCTTTGAGCAGGACGGCCATGCATACGCTGTCTTTGCCGCCTGAGATGGCCCCGATGTGGTTCATGTTTAAGTCCTCACTACCTTCGCCGCGCGCCGTCTGCGCGTCTTTGGCGGGTTTAGTGCGGCTAATATACGGAACCTAGACCTAGATGTCAACCCCTAAAGCGGACAATTCCGGTTTCTTGGGTCATGTTCCACGTGAAACATTGTTCATGAGATATGACCTTTTAATGCCCGTCGCGGCTGCTCGAAAGGAGGCAATTACAGCCCACGGGCGCTCGGTGTTTGACCCGACTTGCCGAGTTCGGGTTCCGCCGGTATGCTTGTGCGGCGAAAGGAATTTCGTCATCGCGTTATTCCCAGAGACATAGCGTATCACGCATTGTATTCTTCCTTCAGCGCCGCAATCCTCTCGTTCGCCCGGCAGATCATCTCCTCGCATTCCGGCGTGCGGTGCTCCGAGTAGCATCCAACCAACCACCGCCCGCAGTTATTATGAAATTTTCCTCCGAACCCGAGCGAACCTTGAAAGCGCCATTCGTGCCCAGACCAAATATCAGTGGCGAGGTAGTACATAAAGCTATGTTTCGCGCGAAGATCGTCACGGCATCCGCAATCCTCGACCAGCACGCGCCAGATGCGTTCGGACATATCGGGTGTTATCCGGTTCACGCGGCCCGCACCGTCGCTGGTCGTGGCGGTCAATAACGGCGACTCGATGTGGCGATGATAATAGCCGCAATGACGTATGGGGCGGCAAACACCAGGGCAACCCCGAGCGCGACCCACATGCTCCACCACCAGAGCATCTCAGCGATCTCCAACAGGAGCGGCAGAAACTCGGTCACTTCTTGTTTTCCTCCCTCATATGAGGCGGCGAAATGCGAAGTTACCCTCTGAGGTGCCGATGTGCCGGTGGCCGCCGGCCGCGTCGATCACTCCCCACCATCCCGCCGCGCCAGATCGACCTGGGCGTACTCGCCGCGCTCGATCTGGCCGGCGATGTGCTCGCGCATTATAGCGCTCAGATTCGGGTGATTCCGCAGCCACGCTGCGATCATGGCCACAGTGCTGGCGCGTTCGGCCGCGGCTCCTTCCGCGCGCAAATCGCACTTGCGCCGCACGACTCGCCGGCCGGCTTCCGGCCTCCCGCCAGGCAGCAATCCATCGGGAGGTCTACCGGGCAATACCATCCTCCCGCCGCACCGGCTCGGGCTGGGCGTGATCGCCGCGCTCGACCATCATCGCCACAAGACGAAAGAGCGCTGCATCATTCAGATTTTGGCCGGCTACGCGGATCAGACCCGTGCGCAGCCAAGCCACCATGCTGGCGCGCTCGGCAGCGGCGCCTTCCGCGCGCAGATAGCGTCGCGTCTCTTCCACCGATTGCTCAAGCGCCCGAGCGACTCTCCCGCCGTCATCATCCATGTTCGCCCCCCTCACAGGGCACAGCGTCGAGGCGCTCGAGGGCTTCGCGCAGGCGCCGCTCAACCGGGGCGCTGATCCGAGCGAACCGATACCGCGCCTTCTGCACATCGCGCGCCGCCTCCACAACCTCGTCCAGCGCGACGCTGTGCTCGCGTGCCTCGCGCAGAGTCTCGTCGCGGCAGGCGAGAACAGGCGCAACTAGCGGCACGACAAGATCGACCAGTGTTTGGTGCGCCCACTCAGACCACCCCATCAGCAGATATCCGCCCCTCGATCGTGCTCACAATTTCTCGGGCCAGCCGCTCCGCATCGCCCGTGTTGTTGTCAGGCATTAGCGATCTCCATCAAGACATCGGCATGGCACCGCTCACACCACGGGCAGTTGCTCCCGAGCGGCCTCCCATCCGCGTGCATATCACACAGGCCGCACCAGCAGGCCAAATCCTTGCCCGCAAGCTGCTCTCGTGCCGCAACGACTAACCGCTCGCTTTGTGGGGCAAACCCGAGATACACAGAGACGGCGTGTCGGTTGTCTTGCGTGATCGTTCCGAATGGATTACGCGCGCCAACCTTGAACGGATTCGCCCATGCTGTTGGGTGTCCGACATAGACCGCGCCTTGGGGCATCTTCCAACCCTTCGTGCGCTTACGCTGAATGCGCTTGGGCGTTTCAGCCACCGCTCAACCTCCCCTGCACCGTGTCCTATATACCCGCAACAATCAGCGTCACGGCGTGATCGCAAAATAGCCGTAGACGACGGCAAGAATGCCTACCGCCAACAACGCGTATAGGAATCTGTAAAACCACGCAAGTAGCCGATCGCTATAGCGCTCGTCCGGCACGTTGATTGTACCGCCATATGCTAGCCGCGTGGCGTCTAGTCCAGGATCGTCATGATTACGGCCCAGATCAAATGGCATTATTCTCTCCCTTCACCTGATCGACTATAAACAATGCCGCTAATGCATAGCGTTTTGCTGTTGGGCAGTCGCTATGACTAATTATCTGGACGAGTGCATGCCGGTAGCGTTTAGCCATATCTTCGGTGGCTTTCAGTTTCGCGGCGAAATCCGGAGCGGTTTCATGAAACCCCGGTTTCGTGACACTGCCGGGACTGAATGGGGCGGGCAGCGCGGAATCAGATGTGGCGCTCATGAATCAGCTCCTGCCAACTCGAAGACGATTTTTTTCTCGGGGCCGCAATGACGCGTATGGGCGAAAGCATCCTCAAACGTATAGATACCGGCCTCCTCTATTTTGCTAGTGTATCCCGCGTAATGTGGGCGCCACCACAAGCGATGTTCACCTGACCATATAAACACTGCCCGACCCCGCATTACCTTGTAAGGATCAGAAGGGACTAACCGGACGCGGACTATTCTAGCGCTCATGGATGCTGAGCCTTGCCGTGGGGCGAGTCAACAATCCTGTATGCGAATTTTCCCGGAACCGGACAAACCAAACCTTTCTTACACATACGATATATTTTGTTTTGAAGAAACCGGCGTTTTTGAACCGTCCCATATTTTCGGTAGAGGTCGATGAGTATTTGATCAAGGGTGAAGGCGCCGTAACAGGAGCGCATTACCTCCAAGATTTGAGTTTCAAGATCGTCGGCGCGGACGCCCGACAACTGCTGTAGCACCTCCTCGGGAAGATCGGACAGATCGCCCAAAATCAACGACAGATGCTCGCGCCGCGCTGCCGCTGCTTGCTCTGCGGGGTTGTCCTGGGCGCTCATGATCCGGTCAACTCGGAAAGCTGGCGATCGATCGTCGCAAGGGCGCGGGTAGCTGCGTCGTAATCGATATCTGCCGCCCGCGCCGCGCCGTCGTCCTCAGTATTCCATGCCATGTTCGCAGCACCGCCAGCCGCCATCAGCAGCTTGAACGCGACCTCTTGCGCCGCGTGCAATTCATCGATGGGATCAGTCACCGCTATCACCATCCGGCAAAGGCGGAACCCACACCCGGCGCCAAATCACGCTATTAGGGTCTCCATTCTTTAGGATCGAATCAGGCTTGCGTTCCAGGCTCCAATACCGGCCGGCGTCATCCCGCGAGATGTACGCAAGCGCTGGCCTAGACTCCCAGCCGCAAAGAGACAGCAGGCGCTCGGCAGCCTCCGCGTCGAGATCCTGAACGATGCGCGGGGCGGTGTGTACCTCGGCGCGGACATCCTGAATACGGATAACCCTCGCTTCATTGTCCGGGCGGGTAATAAGATCGGTGTCGGTCAAAGCACCCTCCTTACTGTTTGTCCGTCATGCAATAAACGCCGACCAGATAGCCGTCGTCATTAAGTTGTCCGTCAAGGTTATGGCCGCCCTGAGAGCACGCAATATAAAGTCTGCCATATGATTGCTTTACGGTGCGCAGGCCCCAGGGTTCGATGCAGGTAAAATCGCCATCAATTTGTATTTTGTCGCCTGCCTTTAACTCGCTAAGTCGAGCATAGGAGCGGCCGTTCAGATCGGTGTCGGTCAAAGCACCCTCCCGCACACGTCGGCATCCTCTGCCGCTCGGTAAGCCGCCAATGCAACCGCCCTCGCCGCTTCGTACTCTTCATCGATTTTTCTGCGGCGTTTGGTAATGACTCGCTGAAGCGTCTCCCACTGGCGCTCACGCCTGGCGTGGGCAGCATTGATTGCTTTATTAAGCGCAATCGTGGCCGCTCTCTGCGCTGGCGGCATCGCGTCCAGAACAGCCTGATGATCGAGAGCGCTCAAAGCACTCTCCTCATCACATCGACAGCGCGCGGTAACGCGTCGTCGTCGGCACTGCGCCTGTCTTCAGCGGCCTCCGGTGAGTCGTGGCCAAGGCTTCGCGCGATGGTATGGGCAATCTCGCGGTCGCGACCGCACCAGCGGACGTATCCGCCAACCCTAACGGATATTCGACCGTCGTTGGGGTCTTCATGGATTTCGACGTTCATGCAATCCTCCATAGCAACAGGATGATGACGCTCCAGATCGGAGCTGAGATTGACAGCCCGATCACCAGGCCACGAAAGAACCGGCTGTGGTCGTTCTCTTGCTCTGCGGCACTTGGAGGCGCACTAATGAACCACCCTCCATCCGCGCCGACGCCAGCGCCCCGAGCGCCGCCCGGATGCGCGCTAGTGTTGGATTGCTGAAAACGCCCATAATATCGAGCAGAGCTTCGGTTTGTTCATGAGCGTCGCAAAGCCAAATGGCAATGTCGTTCTCGCGACGACGAATATCGATATCGTCTTGCATCTGTCGATGCTCCCCCTATGCCGCCTCACGCCGCTTTAACTCATCGCAAAAAGCATAAAGCCAATCAGTAGCAATTTCGACCTCAGTCGAACGCCTCGTTCCGAAGGCCGCGGCCATTGCTTTTGCGCCTATGCCACGACTTTCTATATCCATTATGGCGGCAATAGCCTGCTCGAGACGGGCCATATCATTTTGCGATTTTCCAGCATCCCTATTGTGGTCTGCCATGCGTTGCATGTTACGCTGCTCGACAGCATAAGGATCGGAGTTTCCGGGCGGCTTCACGTCCTTCATGCTGGCACGGGACTTACCGCGCTTTTTGGCGGCGTCCTTAATGTCCGTTAGCTTAGCCGCTGCTCCGTCTCCGTGCTGGCGCACCAGCTCCACAGCGGTGCTCGGTGCCACATCGCCTTGCCTAATCGCTTCGCGGACCTGCTCGGGAGCGGCCAACAGAAATTCGAAATTAGCTATAGATTGCGGGGTCTTATAGCCCAGCCTCCGGGCGATTTTCTCGCGGGACCAGCCCATATTGATTAGGCGGCGCACCCCCTCCGCCTTTTCAAGCATGGTAAGGGGCTCGCCGGAATTGTGCAGGAAAAGATTTACGACGCGTTCAGCATCGTTGGTGATCTTCGCCTCAACAATAGCGGGTACAGTCTCAATCTCGACTCCCTCGGCGATAAGCTCCATGACCGCCCGGTGCCGGCGATGCCCGCTGACGATGTGGACCTCATCACCGATCATCCGGACCTCAAGGGGAGTGATGACCCCACCCTTCTCCCGGATCTGCTCCTTTAAGACTTTAAGAGTCTCGATCGCCTGCGGCGTTGTGAAATCACGCACATTATAGCCATCCGTGACTTTCAAAAGCCTCGGATCTACCCGGAATGCGTCGTACTTAGATTTTACCGACTCGTGCTCCCGTAGCCGCATCGCCCTCTCCCCTCAGACCGCGGTGCCGAGGCGTTACCCCGACTGTCCGCATAGCGTCCTCCCGATTGAGGGCGGCCGGTCTGATGAACCAGAGCTTACGGCGAGATTCGGAGAAGCGGAAGGATTATTTTCGGATTATCCGAATTTTTTTCTGCCGGGGGTCACGGCTTATGCCAGTCGATCTCAGCCACCGCGCGTAGCTGGACGTTGACAATTGGCGGGATTGCTGGGTTGCAGCTCAGTAGAACGTAGCGATCTGGTTCACTGCCTGGCTGGATAATTTTCAGGAGAAGGGTGCCATCCTCAGTCTCGACCACCGCATCTCTACCGATTAGATCGGCCGGGAGCGCGCCATTTGGGCGGAAGGCGATCAGGTCGCCAGGGCGGTAGCGTGGGGCCATAGAGTTGCCCGTAATCCGCACCACGATCCCATCATAGCCGGGAATCGGGCTTTCCACCTCTTCTAACGGGGCGTCGCCAGGGGGCGAGCGCAGCACGATAACGTCCTCCGACACTATTCCAGCGATTATTAAACGCCGATCGCTGTTAGGTAAATCCACACCTAAGACGCGAAAAAGATCATCTCTCGAAATTTTCAGAAAGGAGGCCATGCGCGGCGCTTCGGCCATCTTAACCTGTCGCCGCCCTTGAAATATTTCAGTCACCGCCGACGCGGCGATCCCGAGATGGACCGCCAAATCCTGCTTCTGCTTTTCGACGCTCTTGAGAAGCGCTTTGAGCGTTGCCTGGTCAACCCCAGCCACAATGCGTCATCCAGATGATCCAGCTGCAACGCTACCCGCACAGGCGCCGCCGGAGCCAACAAAGATACCAGCGCCGCCAGTAGTCGTCAGTGCAGAATTTCGGAAATCCCGAATGAGCGCTTGACGCCACACTTCGGATTTTCCTAAGCTGCGGCCATGAACGACGCCGCCGGCGACAGGGCCGTCAACCGCCAGGAAATCACGCGACTTCTGCGCGAACGCAATGCGCGGCAGACCGACCTGGCCCGCGCCTTGGGTACGCGAGATTCAGCGGTCTCCGATTTGCTGCGCGGCAAACGCCGGATTCGGGACCGTGAGCTTCCCGTCTTCGCGTCCTTTCTGGGCATCGAGACCGACGCCGCTTTACGGCTGCTCGGGATCGGAACGCAAGAAACCGGGACGCCGACAGAGGTGCTGGCTAAGACGGCTCTATATGAAGCGCCGTCGAAACCTCCATCACATCCCGCCCAAGCTCGGCCGCAACTGGTCGGTCCAGAAGAAGCTGGAACCGTTGCGTCTCTCCCTCCGGAGAGTCGAGCAATAGCTCTAAGACAGCGCGTCCGTCCTTCAGCGTTCCGGTCTTCCAACCGGGCAGACCGCGCATGAGCGCCGGGTCTAGAATGATTTCGTCGGCGTTGGCGGGGTTCGGATGCGGGGCCGTATGGCCGAGTGCTATCTGGCGGCTGGTCTCGGGCATTAGCGGGGCGGGGGCACCGTATCTGTTGAAGGATGCGTACACGACATTTGTTCGTTCGATCGGGACACGTACACCAATAGGTGTCATTAGACAAGACTTTGCATTGTGCGGCCGTCTCGGCGCGCTTGTGTACCGTATCGTACAGTTCTGTTTTCGTAAAGCGCAATTTAACTTGCGTATACCGGAGCAGTTTCAACCTACTCATAATTATACATAATTAGGGAGGACGGTATGACCACGCGCACTCTGACGCACGCCGACTCCACGGAGCACGGCGGGACGCGCCTGCCAGACGCCTGGGGTGCGCTCGTCATTGTCGCCATAAGCCTAGCGCTATGGGCTGTCATCGGCGCTGCCGTCGTTATCGCTTGGCTGGCGG
>Ga0097621_100003110_pt1 | contig 11383 bp, 8 predicted proteins | sample KBSMisM72_FD_73165 | JGI IMG/M metagenome (GOLD analysis project Ga0097621, IMG submission 73165) | Miscanthus rhizosphere microbial communities from Kellogg Biological Station, Michigan, USA - KBS Miscanthus M7-2 (version 2) (version 2) | ecosystem: Host-associated > Plants > Roots >... | reverse complement strand
AGAATCCAGCAGGCGTGATCAGTCAAACATTCTAAAGCAGTGAAGCGGATACTGCTCATCCGCATGTCCTCGCTGGGGGACATCATCCATACCTTTCCCGCCGTCACCGACCTGCGCCGCAAGCTGCCCGACGCCGCGCTCGACTGGGTCGTGGAAGAAGCGTACGTGCCGCTGGCCGGCTTGCATCCGGGCGTGACGCGCATCCTGCCCTTCGCGTTGCGCCGCTGGCGCCGCCGCCTCGGTGCCGCGCAAACGTGGCGCGAGGCCGCCGAGTTCCGCCGCGCGGTGCAAGCGCACTCGTACGACGCCGTCCTCGATACGCAGGGCCTGCTGAAGAGCGCGCTGGTCGCAGCGCTCGCCGACGGGCCGGTCCATGGCTTCGGGCGCGGCACCGCGCGCGAGCGCCTCGCCACGCGCTTCTACGATTTCACCTACGAATTCGGTCCGGCGGATCACAAGGTCGAGCGCTATCGCACGGTCGCGGCTCGCGCGCTCGGCTATACGCGTGCGGGGCTCGACTATGGCATCGGCACGCCGCCGCGCCCCGCCGCGGCACCGAGCGCTGCGTATTGCGTGCTCCTGCACTCGACCGCCCGCGCGGCGAAGCTTTGGAGCGAACAAGGCTGGATTGCAATGGGCCGGCACCTCGCGCAGCTCGGCCTCGTCTGCGTGATCCCTTGGGGCGACGAGAGCGAACGCGCGCGGGCCGAGCGGCTCGCCGCCGGCATCCCGCGCGCCGTCGTACCGCCGCGGATGCCCCTCATCGAAGCCTGCGGCCTCATCGGCCACGCCCAGCTCGTCGTCGGCGTCGATACCGGCCTGATGCATCTTGCCGCCGCGCTGCGCGTGCCGGTGCTCGGCATCTTCTGCGATTCGGAGCCGCTCGACGCGCATCCGCTGGGCACCGGGCGCGCCGCCTTTCGCGGCGGCGTCGGCAGCCCGCCGAGCGCGGAGCAGGTCATCGCCGCGCTCGCGGAGGTTGCCTGAGAACGCTGTACACGCTGCTGCTGCGCCTCGCGCTGCCGCTCATCCTGCTGCGCCTGTGGTGGCGCGGCCGGCGCGAGCCGGGCTACCGCAGCGGCGTGGCCGAGCGCTTCGGCCGCTATGCAGGGAAAGCCGCCGACAAGCTGATCTGGCTGCACGCCGTCTCCGTCGGCGAAGCGCGCGCGGCGGCGCCGCTCGTCAAGGCGCTGCGCGCGGCCTTTGCCGACCACGCCGTGCTGCTCACCTGCACCACGGCTGCGGGGCGCGACACGCTGCGCCAGCTGCATGGCGCCGAGGCGCTGATCGGATTTCTTCCCTACGATTTGCCGGGCGCGGTGCGACGTTTCCTCGAGCACTGGCGGCCGCGCCTGGGCGTGCTGATGGAGACCGAGGTGTGGCCGAATCTGCTCGCCGGCTGCGCCGCGCAGTCGATCCCGGTGGTGCTCGCCAATGCGCGCATGTCCGAAAAGTCGGCGCGCGGCTACGCGCGCTGGCCGGGGCTTGCGCGCCAGATGTTCTCGAGCCTCGCGCAGGTCTGCGCGCAGAGCGCCGCCGATGCGGAACGGCTGCGCGCGCTCGGCGCGCGCGCGATCGAGGTCACTGGAAACCTCAAGTTCGACGTGGATCCCGATCCGGCGCAGCTTGCGGCGGGCCGCGCGTGGCGCGAGCGGCTCGGCCGGCCGGTGCTGCTCCTCGCCAGCACGCGCGAAGGCGAGGAGGAAGTGCTGCTGAAGGAAATCGGCGACGCGAAGGACCTGCCGCTGATCGTCATCGTGCCGCGCCACCCGCAGCGCTTCGATGAGGTGGCCAAATGGGCCGACGCGCGCCGCAGCCGCGAGCAGGTGCCCGGTCCGGGGACGAGGATCTACCTGGGCGACACGATGGGCGAGATGGCCTTCTACTTCGCCGCGTGCGACGTGGCCGTGATCGGCGGCTCGTTCCTCCCGCTCGGCGGCCAGAACCTGATCGAGGCGCTCGCCTGCGGCGCGCCGGTGGTCACCGGCCCGAGCATGTTCAATTTCGCGGAAGCGACTCGCCTAGCGCTCGAGGCGCGCGCCGCCATCCAGGCGCCCGACGCCGGCGCGGCGCTGGCGGAAGCATTGCGGCTGCTGAAGGATCGTGCACGCCGCGCCGAGATGGCGGCGGCGGGAAAGCAGCTATGCGAGCAGCACCGCGGGGCTACCGGCCGGCATCTGGCGGTCTGCCGGCGGTTACTGTCAGCACGCGGTTAACCTCTTCCAGGTCTTCCTCGCGCAGCGCGCCGGCCGCGGCCTTCAGGCGCAGGCTGTTGAGGATGGTGTTGTAGCGCGCGAGCGCGAGGTCGCGCTCGGTGGAGTAGAGCTGCTGCTGCGCGTTCAGCACGTCGATGTTGATGCGGATGCCCACTTCGTAGCCAAGCTTGTTGGAATCGAGCGCGCTCTGCGACGAGACGCGGGCCTGCTCGAGGGCCGCGACCTGGGTGATGCCGTTGATCGTCGAGAGGTAGAGCTGGCGGGTAGTCAGCACCGCAGTGCGCTTCGCGTTCTCCAGGTCGTCTTTCGAGCGCAGGTACAGGGCGGCCGCCTCGCGCTCGCGCGACGACACGCTGCCGCCCTGGAAGATCGGCAGCGCGAGCTGCACGCCGACGGTGGAGTTGTTGCTGTCGCGGCCGATCGGGCTGACGGAAGTCGAGCTCTCGCCGAGCTGGCCATAGGTGGCGACGAAGTCGAGGGTCGGCAGGTGCCCGGCGGTGGCGCGCTTCGCTTCGAGCGAGGCGACCTCGGCGGCGGCTTCCTGGATCAGCACCGAATAGCTCTGCTTCTCGGCGAGCTCGGCCCAGGTGTCGACGTTGTCGGGGTTGGGCGGCGCGAGCTTGACGTCGGCGCGCAGCTGCTTGAGCTCCGTGTATTCCTTGCCGGCGATGAGCTGCAGCTGGCGGCGGCGGGCCTGCAGGTCGTTCAGCGCCGCGATCTCCTGCGCGGCGATGAGGTCGTAGCGCGCCTGCGCCTCGTGCGTGTCGGTGATGGTCGCCGTGCCCACCTCGAAGTTGCGCTTTGCCTGCGCGAGCTGCTCGGAGGTCGCGGCCTTCTGCGCGCGCACGAGGATCAGCGTGTCGTACTGGCCCAGCACGTCGAAGTACGCCTGGGCGACGCGCACGATCAGGTCCTGCGCGGCCTGGCCGAAGGTCGCCTCCGCCTGGCGCACCTGGAACCCGCCCTGCTCGTACTGCAGGTAGTTCTGCGCGCGGAAGATCGGCTGCGTCAGCGTGAGCGTGTAGCCGCTCGAGTCGGGGTTGCGCAGGAAGCTCGGCGAGAGCGCCGTGTCGCGCGATGCGACATCGAGGCGCGAGTGCGTCGCGTTGGCCGTGAGGTTGAGCGTCGGCAGGAGCAGGGCGCGGCCCTGCGGCAGCCGCTCGCGGCCGGCGGCGAGGTTGTTGCGCGCCGCCGAGTAGGTGGCGTCGTAGCGTTGCGAATCGCGATAGACCTGCAGCAGGTCTTCCGCCGAGGCCGGGAAGGCGACGGCGACGAGCAGGGCGAGGGCCGCGCAGCTCCTCATCTCAGTACACCGGCATCGACGGATCGACCGTCTTTGCCCAGGCGTCGACGCCGCCGGCGAGGTTGTGCACCTTCGGGAAACCGTTCTTCTCCAGGAACAGGGCGACTTGCATGCTGCGACTGCCATGATGGCAGATCACGACAATGTCCGCTTCGGCGTCGAGCTCGTCCTTGCGCGACGCAACCTCGCCCATCGGCAAAGGAAGCGAGCCCGCGATGCTGCAGGTCTGGAATTCCCAGGGCTCGCGCACGTCGAGGAGCAGCGGCTTCGGCCGCGAGCTTTCGCCAAGCCACCCGGCGAGCTGGGCGGGAGTGATCTGCTTCATCGCTTCCTCAAAACCGGAAGCGCGGCGGGTGCTCCGCGTTCACGAGCGGCGCGATCACGGTCTCGAACAGATCGGTGCTGCGGCAGGCGCCGGGCGCGGTGCAGCTGACCAGGCGCGCGGCCATCGCCGGCGCTTCGCCCACCACGGCGAACAGGCGGCCGCCGGGGGCGAGCTCGTCGAGCAGCGCGCGCGGCAGCACCGGCGTCGAGCCGGTGAGCACGATGACGTCGTACGGCGCCTGGCGCGGCCAGCCGTGCGAGGCGTCGCCCACGTGCAGCGTGACGTTGTCGATGCCGTGGCGCGAGAGATTGCTGCGGCCGAGCTCGGCGAGCGCCGGCTTGAGCTCGACCGAGTGCACGTGGCCGGCGCGGTGCGCGAGCAGCGCGGTGAGGTAGCCGCTGCCGGTGCCGACTTCGAGCACGTTGTCGTGCTTCCTGGGCGCGAGCTCCTGCAGCACGCGCGCCTCCATCTTCGGCGTCCACATCTTCTCCCCGTCGCCGATCGGCAGCTCCAGGTCGGAAAAGGCGAGGTCGCGATGCCCGGCCGGCACGAATTCCTCGCGCGGCACGAGGTAAAGCAGATCGAGCACCTCCTGGTCGAGAACCTCCCAGGTGCGGATCTGCTGCTCGACCATGTTGGCGCGGGCTTGTTCGAGGTTCATGGCTTCAGCGGGAGGGGCGATTCTAGCGCACCCGCCCGGCGGGCTTGCCCCGGAGCGACCCCGCCTTCGACGCCGCGCTCGACTCGATAGCAGGCGGCATACAGCGCGGGCACGAAGAAAAGCGTAAGCACCGTCGCCACCATGAGTCCGCCCATGATCGCCATCGCCATGGGTCCCCACAGCTCGCTGCGGGTGAGCGGAATCATGGCGAGGACGGCGGCTGCGGCGGTGAGCATGATCGGGCGGAAGCGGCGCACCGCCGACTCGCGGATCGCGATCCACGCAGGATGCCCGGCGTCGATGTCCTGGCGGATCTGGTCGACCAGGATGACCGAGTTGCGCATGATCATGCCGAACAGGGCGATGATGCCGAGCTGGGCGACGAAGCCCATCGGCGCCTGGAACGCGAGGAGCGCGCCGACCACGCCGATCATGCCCAGCGGCGCGGTGAGAAGCACGATCGCGGTCTTCGAGAAGCTCTGCAGCTGCAGCATCAGCAGCGTGACGACGGCGAGGATCATCAGCGGGAAGACCGCCTGGATGCCGCGCTCGTTGTAGCGGCTCTCCCACCACGCGCCGCCGGCGTCCAGGTAATAGCCCGGCGGCAGCGCCGCGCGGATCGGCTCGAGGCGGGCGATCAGCTCGTTGGTCACGTCCGGCGCCTGCACCCCCTCGGCGACATCCGCGCGAACCGTGATCGTCGGCAGCCGGTTGCGTCGCCATGTGCGCGCCTCCTCGAGGGTGAACTCGATGCGCGCGAGCTGCGACACGGGCACGAACCGGCCGGCCGAGGTATAGACGTTGACATCTGCCACGGCGCCTGCGAGCGAGCGCTCGTTCAGCGCCGCGCGCGCCACGACGTCGATGCTGCGGTCGCCCTCGCGTACGGTGGTGAGCGTGACGCCCGAAAGGGTGCGCGCCAGCGCCTGGCGGATGTGTCCGCTGGTGAGGCCGAGCGCGCGCGCCTTGTCCTGGTCGATGACCAGGCGCAGCGCGCGCTGGCGCTCGAACCAGTCGAGGTTCACCTCGCGAGTCGCCGGATGCTCGCGCATTACCTGCGCCACCTGCTCGGCGATCGCCGGCAGGCGCGCCGCGTCCGCGCCGCTGACGCGGAACTGCACCGGATAGCCGACCGGCGGGCCGTTCGGCAAGCGCTCGAGCCGCGCGCGCACGCCGGGGAAGTCCCGCTCGAGCGCGGTGCGCAGGCGGGCGATGACGCGGTCGCGCGCCTTCGAGTCGCTCGCCACGGCGACGATCTCGGCGTAGTTGGGCGAATTGAATTCCTCCTGCAGCAGCGGCAGATAGAAGCGCGGCGCCGACCCGCCGACGTAGGAGCTGAATTGCGCCACGTCGCCGTCGGCTTTCAGCAAACGCTCGACGCGCGCCACCTCGCGCTCGGTCGCGCTGAAGCTCGCGTCCTCGGCGAGCCGCAGGCTGACGATCATCTCCGGGCGGTTCGAGCTCGGGAAGAACTGCTTCTGCACCAGCTGGAACAGGACGAGCGACGCGGCGAATGCGCCGGCCGTCGCGGCGATCACGGTCCAGCGGTGCTCGAGGCACCAGTCGAGCAGCGCGCGGAAGCGGGCGTAGAACGGCTTGTCGTAGCTGTCGTGCGCCTCCCCGGCGGCGTGCGTCTTGAGCAGCAGGGTTCCGAGGTAGGGCGTAAAGGTGAGGGCCACCACCCAGGAAGTGAGCAGGGCGATCGCCGTCACCCAGAAGATCGAGCCGGTGTACTCCGACGCCGGGGTGGCGGAAATGCCGATGGGCAGGAAGCCGGCCACCGTGATGAGCGTGCCCGTGAGCATCGGGAAGGCGGTGCTCTGGTAGGCGAAGCTCGCCGCGCGCAGCTTGTCGAAGCCTTCCTCCATCTTGCGCGCCATCATCTCCACCGCGATCATCGCGTCGTCGACCAGCAGGCCGAGCGAGATGATGAGCGCGCCGAACGAGATGCGGTGCAGCTCGATGCCCGCGATGCGCATGCCGAGAAAGGTCATCGCCAGCACGATCGGGATGGTGACGGCCACGACCAGGCCGGTGCGCAGGCCGAGCGAAAGGAAGCTCACCGCCAGCACGATCGCGACCGCCTCGGCGAGCGAGCGGTTGAACTCCGTCGCCGAGCGGCGCACCACGCCCGGCTGGTCGGCGACGGTGGTGATTTCGACCCCGACGGGCAGCTCGCCGCGCAGCTTGGCGACGCGCGCGTCGATTTCACGGCCGAGGCGCGGTACGTCGCCGCCCGGGCGCATGGTGAGCGCGACGCCCACCACCTCGCGTCCCTGGTGGCGCATCTTGCTCGTCGGCGGGTCGGCGTAGCCTCGGGTTACCCGGGCGACGTCGCCAACGCGCAGCGTCTGTCCATTTACCCGCACAGTGGCCGTCTCGATAGCGGCCACGCTGTCGAACGACCCGGTGACGCGCACTTGCAGGTTGCTGTCGGCGCCGACCACGCGGCCGGCGGGCGCGACGGCGTTCTGCGCCGAGAGCACCGCGAGCAGCTGCCCGGGCTCGATGCCGAGCGTCGCCAGCTTCTGGCTGGAGAATTCGACGTAGATCTTCTCGTCCTGCACGCCGAGCAGTTCCACCTTCTCGACGCCCGCGACGCGCAGCAGGTCCGTGCGCAGCAGGTCGGCGTAGCCCTTCACCTCGGCATAGGAGAACCCGTCGCCCGAAACCGCGTAAATGTTGATGTAGGTGTCGCCGAACTCGTCGTTGAAGTAGGGCCCCTGCACGCCCGCCGGCAGCGTGTCGCGGACGTCGGCCACCTTCTTTCGCACCTGGTACCAGGTGGCGTCGACCTGCTGCGCGCGCGTATCGCCCTCGAGATTGAGGAAGATCACCGACTCGCCTGGACGCGAGTAGCTGCGCAGATAGTCGAGCTTGGGCGTGTCCTGCAGCTTCTTCTCGAGCTTGTCGGTCACCTGCTGCTCGATCTCCGAGGCGGTGGCGCCCGGCCACAGCACGCGGATCACCATCGTCTTGAACTTGAAGTCGGGCTCTTCCTTGAGGCCGAGGTTGGCGTAGGCCATCACGCCGCCGAGGGTCAGGAGCAGCAGGAAGAACAGCGTCAGGGTCCGGTGGCGGAGCGCCAGCGCCGACAGGTTGAAACCGCTCATGGCCGTGCAGCGATCGTGGGCGCCTCGGCGAGCAGCGCCACCGCCTGGTCGTCGCGCAGCAACTGCACGCCGGCGGTCACCACTACGTCGCCGGCCTTGAGACCCGACGTTACGGCGATCAGGTCGCCGGCCACGTCACCGGTCGTCACCCGCACCAGATGAACGCTCGCCGGCCGCCCTTCGACCACCCACACCGCCGGCGCGCCATCGCGGTGGAACACCGCCGTCAGGGGAATGCGCGGCTCGGCGGATCCGGATAGGTGAGCGCGTACTTCGGCCGACATGCCCAGCGACATGGCGGCATCCTCGTTGTCGACGGCGATCTTCGCGGAATACGTCCGGCTCGAGGGATCGGCCGCGGGGGAAAGCTCGCGCAGGCGGCCCCGATAGGTGCGGTCGGGCGCCGCCCACAAACGTACTTCGATTTCCGCGGCGTGCCGCAGCGCGTCCAGCCGGTTTTCCGGCACGGCCACCAGGACCTCCTTCTCCTCCGGGCGTGCAAGGCGCAGGATGGTTTGGCCTGCCGAAACAACCTGGCCAGCCTCCGCCTCGACGACGGTGATCACGCCCGCGTGCGGCGCGACCAGCACGCCATAGGCGGCCTGGTTGGTTGCCTGCACCGCCTGGGCGCGCGCCGCGGCGAGCTGCTCGCGCGCCTGCCTTGCGGTCGACTCGCGGCGGTCGAAGTCGGCCTGGCTGATGAAGTTCTTGGCGCGCAGCTCGGCGAAGCGGCGCAGATCGGCGTCGGCGAGCGCCGCAGCGCTCTCCGCCTGGGCAAGCTGCGCGCGGGCGGCGGCCTCGGCGAGATGCAGGTCGCGCGTGTCGATCTGCGCGAGCGGCTGGCCGGCGTGCACGATCGCGCCGGCGTCGACACGGCGTGACACGAGCTGCCCTGGCACGCGGAACGCGAGCCGCGTCTCGTAGCGTGCGCGCACTTCGCCGGCGAGGACGAGCGCCTGCGCGTCGCGCTCGCCCACCACGACCGTGCGCACCGGGCGCACCGTCTCGATCTTGGGCTCCTGCTTGGCGCAGCCGGCGGCGAGCGCCGCAGCAGCCAGGGTCAACATAATCGTGCGGGTCATGCGGATCTCCGTGCGGAACGGCGGCGCGAGGCCGCCTTGTCGATGGCGCCCTGCCACAGGGTGCGGATGGCGGCGTCGGTCTCCGCCGGGTACTCGTTGACGAAAGCGCGCGCGATCTTGGGCTCGAGCAGCGCCTTGTAGCGCTCGGCGCCCATGCAGCCCTTCAGCTGCCACATTCCGAGCATGATTGCGTAGCTCGCGTTGAGCAGCCGCACACCCTCGCCCTCGGGCAGGCCGAATACCCGGTCGAGTGCCGCGCCCGCAGCGAGCAGTTGCTCGCCCAGCGCCATCTTGAAGCGCAGCGCAGTCTCGGGCGGAACGTGGCGCTCGGTCAGGCCGACGACGTGCGAGGCGAGGGCGAGTCGCGCCGGCTGTTCAACCAGCTCCTTGCGCCCGAGGCCGAGCAGGTCTTCCAGGCCGAAGCGCCGTCCCGCGGCGAGCGCCGCCTGCAGCTTGGCGAAAAAGCCGCCCATGTTGCGCTCGTGCAGGGCGATAAGAACCTCTTCCTTGCTCGGGAAATAGAGGTACAGCGTTCCTTTGGCGACGCCCGCCAGCTCGGCGAGCTCGTCCATGCTGGCGAGGCCCTCGGGACGCTCTCGGAACAGCCGCTCGGCGGCGTCCAGAATCTCCCGACGGCGCTCGACCTTGTCTTCTTCGCGCGTGGCGCGCGCCCGGACGATCATGCGGCATCCCCTTAAAATAACTGACTGTCAGTCATTGTTTAGTGACTCACGGTCAGTTGTCAATTGGTTTTGGGTAACCTTTGCGTAGCCGTTTGGTAACCGCGGCGGGTTTTCTTTCTTGTCAGAGGCTTGCGATTGCCGTAACGTGGCAGGACGCAGGGGTCCTGCTCCGGAGGGTCCGGAGACGGGTGAGAGAGTCCCTTAGAACCTGATGCGGGTAATGCCGCCGAAGGAAGCGCGATGAACGCCAATCCGAAGTTCCTAGCCGCAACCGCCCACGTCGACGATGCAGCGATCAAGCCGCTGCCCAATTCGCGCAAGGTCCATGTCGGTCCGCTGCGCGTGCCGATGCGCGAGGTGAGCCAGGCCGACACGCCGAGCATGTTCGGCGGCGAGAAGAACCCGCCGATCTACGTCTACGACTGCTCGGGTCCCTACACCGACCCGGCGGCGAAGATCGACATCCGCTCCGGGCTTCCGGCGTTGCGCGATCCCTGGATTTTCCAGAGGGGGGACGTCGAGATCCTGAAGGGACCCAGCTCGGCCTACGGGCGGGAGAGGCTGGACGATCCCAGGCTGGCCGAGATGCGCTTCAACCTCAGGCGCAATCCGCGGCGAGGCAAGGGCAACGTCACGCAGATGCATTACGCCCGGCAGGGCATCATCACCCCGGAAATGCAGTTCATCGCAGTTCGCGAGAACCTCCAGCGCGAGCAGTACATCGAAAGCCTGAAGGCGACCGGCAAGACCGGCGAGAAGATGCTCGAGCTGCTGGTCAAGCAGCATCGCGGCGAGAGTTTTGGCGCCTGCATTCCTCAAAAAATAGATGGTGAATTCGTAAGATCGGAAGTTGCGCGCGGCCGCGCCATCATCCCGGCGAACATCAACCATCCGGAATCCGAGCCGATGATCATCGGCCGCAATTTCCTGGTGAAGATCAACGCCAACATCGGCAACTCGGCGGTCTCCTCGGGCATCGGCGAGGAAGTGGAGAAGATGACCTGGGCGATCCGCTGGGGCGGCGACACGGTGATGGACCTTTCCACCGGCAAGCACATCCACGAGACGCGCGAGTGGATCATCCGCAATTCGCCGGTGCCGATCGGCACCGTGCCGATCTACCAGGCGCTGGAGAAGGTCGACGGCAAGGCCGAAGACCTGACGTGGGAGATCTACCGCGACACGCTGATCGAGCAGGCCGAGCAGGGGGTCGACTACTTCACCATCCACGCCGGTGTGCTGCTGCGCTACGTGCCGATGACGGCGAAGCGCATGACCGGCATCGTCTCGCGCGGCGGCTCGATCATGGCGAAATGGTGCCTCGCGCACCACGAGGAGAGCTTCCTCTATACGCACTTCGAGGAAATCTGCGAAATCATGAAGGCCTACGACGTCTCGTTCTCGCTCGGCGACGGCCTGCGCCCGGGCTCGGGCTACGACGCCAACGATGAAGCCCAGCTTTCCGAGCTGAAGACCCTAGGTGAACTGACGACCATCGCGTGGAAGCACGACGTGCAGGTGATGATCGAAGGCCCGGGCCATGTTCCGATGCAGCTCATCAAGGAGAACATGGAGATCCAGCTGAAGGAATGCCACGAGGCGCCCTTCTACACGCTGGGACCCTTGACCACCGACATCGCCCCCGGCTACGACCACATCACCAGCGCCATCGGCGCGGCGCAGATCGGCTGGTATGGCACGGCGATGCTCTGCTACGTCACGCCGAAGGAGCACCTCGGCCTGCCGAACAAGAAGGACGTGAAGGACGGCATCATGGCCTACAAGATCGCGGCGCATGCCGCCGACCTCGCCAAGGGCCATCCCGGCGCGCAGATCCGCGACAACGCGGTGTCCAAGGCGCGCTTCGAGTTCCGCTGGGAGGACCAGTTCAACCTCGGCCTCGACCCGGACACGGCGAAGGACTTCCACGACGAGACGCTGCCGAAGGACTCGATGAAGGTGGCGCACTTCTGCTCGATGTGCGGCCCGCATTTCTGCTC
>Ga0097621_100003109_pt1 | contig 11385 bp, 14 predicted proteins | sample KBSMisM72_FD_73165 | JGI IMG/M metagenome (GOLD analysis project Ga0097621, IMG submission 73165) | Miscanthus rhizosphere microbial communities from Kellogg Biological Station, Michigan, USA - KBS Miscanthus M7-2 (version 2) (version 2) | ecosystem: Host-associated > Plants > Roots >... | reverse complement strand
GCATGTTATAGACGCCGATCACATAGGCGACGAGTATGATCAATCCGAGCACGAGCAGGCTTCCGATCAGTAAAGTGTTATTCATGGGCGCGCTCCTTTGGGTCTGACGTTACGACACAGTTGTCAGGTAGTATTTGAAGATGACGATCAAACAGGTTGCAGCCAGTGCCAGGCCCCCTGCTCCATAAGCCAACATCTGCCAATGCAATCGGGACAACAGGTCCTTTTCGCTTCGATCCGAGATAATGAACTCATGGTCTTGGTTGCTCCCGATATACAGACGAGCGGAGTTCTCGGCGAGTTCTTTTGCACCGGACTGTTCAAGGGCCGTCCCGAGAACATAGACTTGCTCTTCCGGTTGGATAAATGTTTCTCGGCACCGTAATGTCTTGCTCCCTATCCAGCGTTCGGTCGAAATCCCCAGTCGATTCAATCCGGCGATGGCAGTGGGGGGCAACTCTCTGAGCCAATCGTTTCGATAGGTGCGCCCATCAGGCAAGATCAGCTCGGCGCCAAGGGGTACGACGAGCACTTGTCCGGTTGTATCGCTGACAAAGAACGGCTGCTCCGAAGTGCCTTTCGCAATGGTCTCCCACCGTGCATGTTTCCCGGACCCGACATGCTCCTCCACGGCATAGGAAAAGAACACACAGGGAAGGCCGCTGAAGGGTGCGGAGAGAAGGTTTCCCTCTGTCTGTGCTTTTCCACTGATCTCGACCAAACCCATGGCCAGTGAACGTATAGTCGAAGTTGGAATGCTTTCGATCAAACACTTCTGTTGGCGAATCATCCATCCGTAGCCGAAGAGCCCGAATCCTCCTAAGGTACCAGCCGCCAAGTATAAGAAGAGTTGATCCGGTGGCCGGATCCACTGGGCAGTTCTCATGGTTTTACCGATCCCAGAGACGAAGATGATCCCTCCGATTGCGAAGGCGAGCCCGAAAAACAGGACCCAGAACCACATGCCTTGGGGGTTGGAGCGTGTCGCATTGAACTTGGGTTGATTGTGAAACGTGTCGTTGAGCGCACGATGTCTTGCCGCAGCTTGTGTATACAGCGCAGCTTCATGGATCTGGATCGGAACCGCCGCGCCTCGATAGGTCTCATTCAGACGAGTGAGGCTTCCGTGAGGCAGCCACCACCCGCGACAGGAATCGCAGCTGAGGAAGGACGTGTGAGATACAGTCTCAGACTCCATGTGATTCCCGCAACGAGGACACAGTGTCTCTGTCCTGACCGCGACGCCTCCCGTGTCACCAATCGCCCGCTTTAGCGAGGTGTAATCTTCCACGAAAAAATTCACTTCTCCCACATCCACCCAGAGTCCGTGTCCGGAGGAGCAGACATCGAGTCCCGGACCATGGCTTGTGGGAATCTCAACGAGGTCCTCCTGACAATCGAGACATTTCATGGGGACCATCGTGTTCAAACTGTAGCAAGAATCGGGCAGGTGTCAACGCGAAAGGCGCTTAACCACTTTGAAAGACGAAGGTTTCTTCAGGGTCATCAGCGAGCAATCATCTGACAGAGTGGTTCAGATGACAGGTTCAATCGACATGTTATCGGACCCTCGCGTAAGCGCTTGCATCGGCACTGGTGGTTGGCTACTGGCCTGTGCGCTAGGCATAAGGCAGCTTGTAATAGAGGGGGCACGAGATGAATGATGAGAGGTTGAAGCGTGAGTTAAATGCTAACCGGTTGCTGGTAATCCACTTCGATCTTGAAGCCGAGGTCCTCGATCATGCTCCAGACTTCTGGGGCCGGTTGGCCTGGTGTTGTGAGGTAGCCGTTCACGAAGACGGAATCGGCTGGATAGAGGGCGAGCGGTTGAAGGCTGCGGAGATTGTGTTCCCGCCCGCCGGCGATACGGATTTCGGTGCGTGGGTGCAGGAAGCGGAAGAGACAGAGCACTTTCAGGCAACGTTGCGGAGTGAGGTTGTCGCAATGCTCTAGCGGCGTGCCTGTCGCCGGATGGAGCATATTCAGTGGAATCGAGTCCGGCTTCACCTCGATCAGGGCCATCGCCAGGTCGATGAGGTCTTCGTCCTTTTCTCCCATCCCAACGATCCCACCTGAGCAGATTTCCAATCCTGCCGCTCGAGCGCTCCGGATGGTGCTGAGCCGATCTTGAAAGGTGTGCGTGGTGCAGATAGAGGCGTGAAAGGCTTCGCTCGTATTCAAGTTGTGGTTGACACGATCGACCCCTGCTGCTTTCAGACGCTTGGCCTGTTGTTCATTCATGAGGCCCAGCGAACAGCAAATCTGAATCGGGATTTCTTGTTTGATCAAGCGGACGGCTCCTGCGATTTCGTCGATTTCCCGATCCAAGGGACTCCGACCGCTGATGACGATGCAATAGCGTTGAGCCTTCGAGGCCGCCGCTTGTCGGGCGCCGTCAAGCATTTGTTGTTGGGGCACGAGGCTATAGCGCTCGATGGGGGCGGTGGAGATCGCAGATTGGGAACAGTAGTGACAGTCTTCCTGGCAGGCCCCGCTTTTGGCGCTCTGCAACATCTGGAGCCGGACGGTTTTGCCGAAATAACGGGATCGGACGGTAAAGGCGGCTTGGAGGAGTCCCAGCAACTGCGCATCTGGAGTGTCGAGCACAGCCTGGCATTCGCTTCTGATCAGCGTCTCGTCGCGCAAGGCTTTGTCAGCGAATTCCTGATAGTCGACCATGGGACACTCCATCATCTGTAGAGGTTGAGTTGACCGCGATGCGGATGGCTGTGCGTGTGCGTCAGGCAGAGCCGGGCTGGCCGAAAACCTACACGGTTTCGAATGGAGAAGCAATGCCCTGGTAGGGAACTTCTGAGACTGGGAGGGGGCTGGTATTTTGACCAGGGACCGCTTGACCGGCATTCGGCCATGGTAATGCGACTAATGTATTCCAAGTCCCACAGCGTCGGCAACGCCCAGACCATTCGGTTGATTCTTGCCGGCAGGCGGTGCAGACATAGGGGACAACCACACGTTTCTTGAAATGTAGAGCTTTCTTGAGTTCAGCGACAGCCTGCTCCATCTGCTGCTTGCGCAGATAGAGATTAGCCATGATCTTATGGTAATCCGCCAGTTGGTCCTGTACCCCTTCGACGGTCAAGAGGATGTCGAAGGCTTCGTCGACCATTTCAAGTCGGTAGTAGAGCTTGCCTAAATAGAACTGCAGGGCGGGGTTGTTCGGGTCTTGCCGGAGGGCTTCCTGATAGACACGGATAATTTCGCTGGGTTCGCCCTGTTCGAGAAAGAGTTCTTCCAGGCGGTGCAGGATGATGTTGCTCCGGGTCTTGGCATAGACCTTCTTGAGAATTTCTACGGCCTGCTTGGTTTTGCCTTCCCGGATCAAGATTTCGCCAATGCCGACGTAGGCAGGCAAGAACGTCCGGTCCTTCTTAATGGCGCCGCGGAAGTAGCGCCGTGCCTTATCGGGGTGGCCTCGTTCCAGAAATTGGCGTCCGACTTCGTATGTGCAGCCGGTGAGAAGTTGGGCCTCGGCCAGGCGTTCCGGCTCAGGCAGGTTGGCCTTCAGGAGACGATGTTGGATTTCGAGCGCCTCGCTCCATTTTTCGAGCCTGATCAACAGATCGCGCTTGCGAATGAGCGCGGTGAGGTTATCCGGTTCGACCTTGAGCATTTTGTGCAGGGTCTGCAAGGCGTCTTCATAGCGCTTGGCACCCTCCAGGTCGTTGGCCAACTCCAGCAGAATTTCGATGTTGCGATCGTCGACACGATTCGCTCGTTGATGGAGGCGGATCGCCTCAGCGAAGTTATTTTCCACGCGGTAAATGTTTCCCAGCCAGAGCAGCGAATCGACACGATTCGGGTCCATGGCAAGCGCTCTTTCGAACAAGCTAATGGCTTCGACGGTGCGTTTCGACATAATGGCATGGGTGCCTTCACGATGGAGTGCATCGATTTTTTCTTTGCGCCGCAACAGCCGTGTGCTGCGCCAGTTGCCGATAACGTGGGCGGTTTGCCGCATGCCGACGGCCAAGGCCACGAGGACGGCGCCGACAGCCATGGAAAAGACAACGAGTGTGATAGGACTCAGTTCAAATTGGATGGAGGGACTGGTCCGGACTGCGACCGTCCCTGGATTCAGTTCGCGGGCATAGCTGTAAAGGAAGATTCCGGCGCTGACGAGGAAGATGGTAGTGAGCAGTCGGAGCATCGATCTAGGCCTTTATTTTCGCGGGCGCCTTTTTCCGCTTCACGGGCCGTGGGGCGACGGCCGGTTGCGTGGCTGCCGGTTCGCCTGGGACGGCAATGCGTTTTGCGTCGGCCCACAACCGTTCGAGTGCGTAATGTTTCCGGACATCCTGCCTGAAAATATGGGCGATGACATTGCCGAAGTCCATCAGAACCCACTGGGAGGACCGCGTGCCTTCGACGCTCAGCGGTTTGGAACCTGAGCGAGAGAGGATACCGTCGGCATGATCGGCGATGGCACTCGCTTGGCGATCCGAATCCGCAGAACCGATGACCAGGTAGTCGGCAACGGAGGTCAGCGGCGCTACCTGGAGGATGAGAACGTCGGTGGCCTTCTTATCGAGCATGGCCCGGGCAATGGCGAGGGCCATGGACCTAGCTGTTCGTGCGATTACGGTCCTCTTGGTAGAGATGATTCTGAAGTATATAAGATTCCACTAAGGGCGGCAACAGATTTGCTGCCGGGAGCCCTTGGCGGATTCGCGAGCGAATGTCCGATGCGGAAACTGCGCAGGGCGGTAGTTTGAGACAGATCACGCGTTGCGTTCCGAGCGGCGCCTCAATTCGGGAAATCCGTTCCGCATCTAGGTCCGCTAGCGAGGGGTAGGGAATCGGCGGAAGCAGTGCTACGGTTGAGAGGGACCGAAACGACAGGCCTGGCCGGGAAAGGACGACGAACTGGCAGAGTTTCAGCAAGGCCAGGGGGTCACGCCAGGAAGGAAAATCCAGAAAGGCATCGAGCCCGATCAAGAAAAAGAGCTGGGTCTGCGCTCCATACTCTTGCTGCAGCAGGCGAATGGTGTCGATGGAGTAGGACTTGCCTGGTCGACGGATTTCCACGTCCGAGATTGCGAGAGAGGGGTCTGAGGCGATAGCAAGGCGGACCATCTCATAGCGGTCTTGGGCCGGCGCCAGACTGCCGTTCGGCTTATGAGGAGGATGGCTCGTGGGAACGAAGAGGATTTGGTCGAGCCCGAGGGCCTCGCGTGTCTGACGCGCAATGGCCAGGTGACCATTGTGCACAGGGTTAAAACTGCCGCCCAGTAGGCCGAGACGAAGGGTGCCGGAGTGCTGAGTGCTGGGTGTTGAGGGCTGAGATTCAGTATCTGGTGACATTATAACTCAGCACTTGGATTGTCGTACTCACGTCTAGCAGGCTGCGGAAAAAAACAATTTTGGCACACGAGAACTTCGATGGTCTGCAAATATGGCACAACAGGAGGACCATTCTGCTATAGGATTACAAGGTTATCTCGGTGAATGACTTCCTCGTATTCCTGTGGGCCGAGTCGCTGCTGGATCTCGATCGTTTTGAGCCCCTTGATCCGTGCCAAGGTGTCGGAGGAGAAGTTTACGAGTCCTTTGGCAAACTCTTTGCCATCTTGGTCGAGGCAGCTGACAGCATCTCCCGTATCGAACGAACCGCTGACGGCCAGAATACCTGATGCCAATAAGCTCTTTCCCCGTCGAGCTAGCGCCTCGACGGCTCCGGGATCGAGCGTCAGGGTCCCTCTCGGCCTGAGGGTGAAGGCGATCCAGTTTTTGCGGCTGGTGAAACGACGTTCCTTTGCGAGGAAGAGGCTGCCGCCTGATCCGCAGGCTAGTACGCGTTGAAGGAGGCCGGCTTCTTGCCCATTCAAGATCAGGGTAGCCACTCCATACTCGCTAACTTTCTTGGCAGCCTGGACTTTCGTAGCCATGCCTCCGGTTCCTTCGAAAGAGCTGGAGACGCCGGCCCGCCGTTCAATTTCCTCGGTAATGTCTGGGATCAACGGAATCAACGTGGCTGCAGGGTTCTTGCGCGGGTCCTCCGTAAACAAGCCGTCGATATCGGACAGGATGATCAGCAGCTCCGCGTCGACCAGATGAGCCACCTCGGCGGCCAGGGTATCGTTGTCTCCCACGCGGATTTCATCCACAGCAACCGTATCGTTTTCGTTGATTATGGGAATCACGCCGAATCCGATCAGCGCACTCAGGGTGTGGCGTGCATTGAGAAAGCGACGCCGATCGGCGAGGTCCTGGTGTGTGAGTAGGATTTGTGCCACCTTGACGTCGAGCCGTTCAAACGATTTTTCGTACGCCCACATGAGCCGGCTTTGGCCGACCGCCGCTGCTGCCTGCTTCACGGGGAGACTCTTGGGGTATTCCGTCAGTCCTAACTTTTTGATGCCGGAGACAATCGCGCCGGAGGAAACGATCAAGACTTCACGTCCGCCTGTCCGGATGGCTGCGATTTCATCCGCGAGTCGATCGATCCGTTCAGGGCGCAGGCCGGTCTCTCGGGACGCAACGAGACTGCTCCCGATTTTGATGACGATGCGAACGGCGTGCTTTAGGAGCTGATCTCGCATGGTGTGGCTCGAAGTTGCACAACCTGTTGCCCCACATAGGTGACGAGTTCCGTCAACCCTTCTCTCGTGGCGGCAGAGATCGGGAGGCATGTATACCGATGGCGCTTGCAATACTGCTGCAACTCGCGCAGCCGCGCGCCGTCTCCGACCACATCGATCTTTGTGGCGACCACTGCGAAAGGGCGTGTGATGATCGGCTCATCGTAGGCGGCCAATTCTTGACGCATGACCTCGAAACTCTTGACCGGCTCCTCGGGGGCCCATTCTGACACGTCGATCATGTACAGCAAAAACGACGTGCGTTCGATATGCCGGAGAAATTGGAGTCCCAGTCCCTTGCCTTCATGGGCACCTTCGATGATTCCAGGAATATCGGCGACGGCGAAACTTCCTTTTTCTCCCCATCGAACGATCCCCAGGTTCGGTGTCAGTGTGGTGAAAGGATAGTCGGCGATCTTCGGTCGTGCCGCCGAGATTGTGGAGATGAGCGTCGATTTTCCGGCATTGGGAAAGCCCACAAGTCCGACATCGGCCAACAGTTTCAGTTCGAGTTTGAGCGACCGTTCTTCGCCTTCGGTGCCGGTTTCAAAGTTCGTAGGTGTGCGGTTGGTCGAGGTTGCGAAATGGCTATTCCCTCGCCCCCCCCGGCCCCCGCGAGCTGCCACAAACTGCTGTCCCGCGGTAACCAGGTCGGCCAGCACCTCACCTGTCTGATCATCGAAGATGACAGTCCCGACAGGAATGGCCACCACCACATCCTCGCCGGTCCTTCCGGAGCAATTAGCCGCGCCTCCCTGGCGACCGACTTCTGCTTCGTAGTGTTTTTGGTATCGGAGGTCAAGGAGCGTGGTCATGCGAGGCGACGCTTCAAACACGACATTGCCGCCATGGCCGCCGTCCCCGCCGTCCGGCCCGCCGCGCGGCACGAACTTTTCGCGCCGAAAACTGCATGCGCCGTCGCCCCCTCGGCCTGCTGTGATACGGATACGGACTTCATCGACAAACATCGGCGCACCGTTTCAGTGGGATGACTGTATGAGCATGACATACGAGGAACATCCCGTTGCACCCCTACTCATGCCGGGAATCCTCGCGGTAACGACACTGTGACGAGAAAAGTAGAAAAGAATGTACTATGAAATCGAGGGCGCGGAGTAGACGCTGACCTTCTGCCGTCCGCGGCCGCGTTCGAACTTCACGATCCCTGTGATGCGGGCGAAGAGGGTGTGGTCTTTGCCGAGGCCCACGTTAAAACCGGGGAAGAACTTTGTCCCTCGCTGACGGATCAAAATCGATCCGGCCTTCACGGTCTCTCCGCCGTAGGCCTTGACCCCAAGATATTGCGGATTACTATCGCGTCCATTTCTAGTTGATCCGCCGCCTTTATTTGTTGCCATGACTGATCCTCGCTAGGCCGTTTCGATACCGGTAATGCGCAATTTAGTAAAGCCCTGGCGATGGCCATTGGTCCGCCGATAGTTCTTGCGCCGTTGTTTTTTGAAGATGGTGATGGAGCGGGTACGGCCCTGGTTGATAATCTCGGCTTTGACGGTAGCTCCTTTGACCAACGGTTGTCCGACCTCTACACCCTTGTCGCCGTGGACCAGCCGAACCTGGCCGAGTTCGATCGTCCCCCCGACCTCGCCGGGAAGGGACTCCACTTGGACCAATGACCCAGTTTCGACCCGATACTGCTTGCCGCCTGTCTCAATGATTGCGTACATAAGCCCCTGTCTCCATTACAGAAGATGACTTTGTAACATAGCGATTTGAAGCCTGTCAAGGTAAAGGCAGGGGTGATTATGTTGGGTTGGCCGCAAAGCTCGCTCCCCTCCTTCGGGTTACCCTGTTCGTGGGCTATCCTGCTCTGGCTCCTGGGCGTATGCTCTCAGCCTATTGTTAAGCTATTTCATGGATAGGAGATAATTATGGCCGTCGGACCGAGGCAGCGTCCTTCCAAGCCGGAAGGCGTTCGATTCGTGCTCCGTCCTTATCGTCGCATACCGACCCAACGCATTCTCTATTATCTCAGCGGGGGATGCGTCGGAAAAGGTATCGCGACCAATCTGTCCCAATCCGGAATGCGCATTCAAGGCGAGCACGCGGTTAACCCAGGTCTTAATCTGGCGTTGCGCCTCACACTTTCAGACGACGGCCCGACGATAGAAGTTGAACGAGCGACAGTTCGGTGGGTGGACGGATATGATTTCGGCTTGGACTTTGTCCAGCTCAGTCCATTAGCTGCGAAGCATATCACCGATGCATTGAGCCAGCAGATTCGTGCCCCTCAGTCGCCTACCTGAGCGTTCCTCTTGTTCATTCTTGCTGTGGACCATGTCATAGCCCGTTTGCTTGACGCTTCTTCCAGCCCGCTGCTATATTCCAATTTCGGCGATTGATAGTTCACTCGCGTGCCCGTCTTTTTTGTCTATGCTTAAGCCGCAAGGAAAAATTTGGATGGACGGGTCGTTCGTCGATTGGGCGGACGCGCATGTCCATGTGATGACCCATTCGCTCCATTATGGACTGGCTGTCTTCGAGGGGATTCGCTGTTACAAGGGGAAGTTCGGTTCCGCGATATTTCGGTTGCAGGAACATGTTGATCGGCTGTTCGATTCCGCCCATATCGGCATGATACAGATGCCCTTCGACAAGAAGCAGGTCGCAGCGGCCATCGTGGACACAGTCAGGGTGAATGCGCTGGAGGCCTGCTATATCCGTCCGCTCGTCTATATCGGGCATGGAGCGATGGGGGTCTATCCCGGCGACAACCCAATTAAGTTGGCCATTGCAGCCTGGACCTGGGGCGCCTATCTCGGAGACGACGCGCTGGCGAACGGGATGCGGGCTTGCGTGTCGTCGTACACTCGCCATCACGTAAATGTCTCGATGACGAGAGGGAAGATTTCCGGTTACTACGTGAATTCAATTCTCGCGAAGCGGGAGGCGAAAGCGGACGGGTACGATGAAGCCATTTTGCTTGATACCGAGGGGTATGTGTCCGAGGGGACTGGGGAGAACATCTTCATTGTGCGGAAAGGGCAGATTAAAACCACGCCGCTTACCTCGATCCTCGACGGCATCACCAGGAGTTCCGTCATCGAGCTGGCGCGCGAGCAACGTATTCCTGTGGTTGAGGAGCGGTTCACACGCGATGACATGTATATTGCCGATGAAGTGTTTGTGACGGGGACCGCTGCCGAGTTGACGCCAGTGCGGGAGATCGACAACCGCCGCATTGGAACCGGCACGCCAGGTCCGATTACGCAGTCTCTGCAGAAGAGCTTCTTTTCCATCGTGCGTGGGGAGGACCCTTCCCACGAGGCATGGCTCACCAGAATTTAGTAAGACTCTGAATAGATTCAGCTCTTACCTTCCCATTCCTGATCGGCGTAATTGACATCAGTGAAGCGGATCTCGTTATTCGTGCGAGACTCGCGAGAATAGCAAGACGGGTCCGAAGTTTCGTCTTCGTGAGTCGCGCCTGTCGCGCAAGTCTTGCTCACGATTCACGGACGAAGAGGATGAATTTATCCAGCGTTCTGCTAGTGTCCACTTGAGGACGAATTACTAGGAGCGTGGCTCTCAGTGGCTGGGGCTGCCGGTGTAGTAGATGGGGTTTCGGGGGCGGTCTGAGGAGTCTCTTTCTTATTGAGATCGATGACCGTGGAAGAAAACGCTCGTTCTTTGGCGAGGATAGCCAGACTGAGCGCAGTCAGCATGAAGACGGCCGCGACGACCACCGTGAATTTGCTCAAGAAGTTCGCGGGACCGCGGCTACCAAAGACGGTCTGGCTGGAGCCTCCGAATGACGCGCCGATTTCAGCGCCCTTCCCTGATTGCAAGAGGATCGCGCCGACCATGAGAAAACAGACCATGACGTGAACGACGATGAGGAAGATATACATGGCACTCCGATCAATTAGGCACGTGCTGTCTGAGCAAACTCTATGATTGTAGCAAACGAATCGGGATCGAGACAAGCCCCACCTACCAGTGCACCGTCGATTGAGTCCGAGGCGAGGAGCGACTCGATGTTCTGGGGCGTGACGCTTCCGCCGTAGAGGATTCTGATGGCCGAGGCCGTTTTGCTATCCCAGCCGGTCTCCATGAACAAGCGGATTGAGCGATGCACGGTCACGGCCTGCTCCGTGGTGGCGGCTCGTCCTGTGCCGATGGCCCAGACTGGTTCGTAGGCGATCGTAACGGTCGCAAGATCCTGTGTGGTCAACCCCTCCAGGGTACCGCTGAGTTGAGCGGTGACGACCGATTCGGTCCGGCCGGCCTCACGGTGCACCAACGATTCCCCCACGCACAGGATCGGAGAGAGCCCGTGCCTCAGCGCCGCCCGGACTTTCATCTGAATATGTTCATCTCGCTCGCCGAAAAGAGCGCGACGTTCAGAATGGCCGACGATCACATAGCGGCAGCCAAGATCGCGCAACATCGGAGCGGACACTTCCCCGGTGAAGGCCCCGTACGTTTCCCAGTGCACATTTTGTGCGCCGAGGCTGAAATAGGAGGAAGGGCCCAAGGCGTTGCGGGCTGACTCGATGGCCGTGAAGGGCGGTGCAAGGACCACCTCGGCGTGAGGCGAGGCAGGCACTCGTTCGCGGAGGTTGCGAATGAAGGCCGCAGCCTCCGAGGCTGTCTTGTTCATCTTCCAGTTGCCGACGATGAGCGGTCTGCGCACAGGTGTCTCGATGCTCGATGGTGATAGAGGGTGTGAACTCAGCAACGAGGCGATTACGCGACTCGATCCGGGAGGGCGGTCAGGCCCGGGAGTTGTTTGCCTTCCAGCAATTCCAGCGCGGCGCCGCCACCG
>Ga0097621_100003108_pt1 | contig 11385 bp, 9 predicted proteins | sample KBSMisM72_FD_73165 | JGI IMG/M metagenome (GOLD analysis project Ga0097621, IMG submission 73165) | Miscanthus rhizosphere microbial communities from Kellogg Biological Station, Michigan, USA - KBS Miscanthus M7-2 (version 2) (version 2) | ecosystem: Host-associated > Plants > Roots >... | reverse complement strand
CGCGCTCCTCCGAAGTAATCGCCCGTCGCCTCCTCAAACGGAAGATAGACGTAGCCCAGTTCATCATCACCGCTCAGCAGCGACCACGCTCCGCTGTTGCCGGAGTAAAGATTCGATCCGTTGAGCCACGTTTCTTCGCCGTACTCTCCGGCGCGTGGGACGACGTGGAATGTCCAAAGAAGTTTTCCCGTAGACGCGTCGAAACCGCGTACATCGTCCGGTGGCGCTTCTTTCGTCGCTTTCACCCGTTCGTTGAGGTAATCGGTTGCGGGCGCGGGAATGCCGGCGACGATGACGACGTTGCGCACGACGACAGGCCCGCTGCTGTTGCGATAGCCGGTGACTCCGTCACGGTCGTAGCCGACTCTCGCCAGATCAATCGCTCCGTTCGTCCCCCAGTCCGGATAGCGTTTGCCCGATTTCGCGTTCAGCGCAATCAGGTTCGAACCGTTCATCGCGAAGATGCGATTGTCATTGCCGTTTGGATTTTTCCAGAATGCGACGCCCCGAGTCGATGCGCCGCGTGGCGGCATTCTGCCTTCGTCGTGCGGCGGGACGTCATACCAAACGACTTTTCCGGTTGCCGCATCCAGTGCGACGACATTGCCGACACCTGAACTCATATAGAGCAGGCCGTCGATCATGATCGGTGTGTTCTGCCAGTTGGTCGGCCCGGTGGCGTCGGCCCAGATGGCCTTGAGCTCCGACGGTACGGCAGATTGTCTCCATGCGATGGACAGCCTGCCAACGGTATCCTTGTTGATCTGGTCGAGCGGCGAATACTTCGTGCTCGCCTTGTCGCCCGAATACGCAGGCCAGTTGTAGACCTTTTCGTCTTTGCCCGCGCTCCACGTCACGCCGCAGGCAAGCAATGCAACGCTCAGCCACCAATGTCGGGTCTTCATAGGCGGTGATTATAGTGATCGCCGCCCGCTACGCTAAGGAATTTGAGGAGATGGACCGCCGATTTTGAAAGACGCTCTTGTCCGGGCTTCTCTCGGATCAGCGAGTTTTCCTGCGACAGCGGCGAATGGAACGAGCCCGGTTCCATTGTTTCAAACGGCGACGTGCGTTCTCGTGGGCCGCGACGCCAAGGGGTTCTTCGCTGTGCTTGTGGCCTTTCCAAATTTCGGAAACTGGTCGAGAACCGTAGCAACGAACCGGTAGACGACGTGAGGCGCATGTTGGGCGTTGGCCGGAGTAGGTCCATTGAATGGCACATGGTGGAACACAGAGAGTACGCGTCGGCCCTCGACATACCAAAAAGCGGTCCTGTAGCACCACTTTGGAATTTCTCTTAACTTCCACTTTCCAAGCACATCGAGGGGATGCGGATGCCTATCTCTCGGCGTCTTTCTTTCGCGAAAATCGAGCGCGGCGGAAATGCGGAACTTATTCGAATTCGTCCCGAAAAAATTGTCAGGTTTACCGACACCGGGTGTCGCTTTTCCTTACAGAAAATCTCTTGTCGGATCAATGGAATACGCACCTTTGTCATGGCGTGGAAATTGCTTTAATTGGCTTGTTAGACATTCAAGCCGGCAACAGGGACGATAGCCGATCAGATCGACGAAGGTCTTTTCGGTTTCGTGAAAAGCAGTTCAGTCCCAGCCGGCCTCCCAATTAACGCTCAAATTCACTCTGTGAACGGAGGTTCTATGAAGTTTCCTCGTTTGAGATCTGCAGTCAGTCTTCTCGCGATTGTCGCAACTGTCGTGTTTTTTGCATCGACCGCATCGGCGACGCCGTTAGGAGCGGTTCGTTTTGACGGCGGCACGGGAGGTGTGACAGTCGGTATTAATTTTATCGATTGGACGCCACCAGCCGACGGCACCACTGGAACCTTTGTTGTGAGTTCAGGCACAACACTGACGAGCGCTCTTGGCACGCCGGCAGTCGGGAGTACAGGAACCTTGCTCGATCTAACGGGGGGGACCGTCCTTCCACTAGCCAATTTCATGACATTCGCAACCATTCCGGGATTGTCGTTTGATTTGGGATTTGTCGGTCCTGGCTCCGCGAATACAAATTGTGGTGGCTTGGGGATTGGAGGGTCGTGTTCGATCTTTTTGGGCTCCCCGGTCATCCTGACTGCTACAGGGACAGGCACCAGCGTCGCATTGTCTGTCGGCGGAACCGCTCGGGATGGTACGACCCCATCAAATTGGACGGGCAACTTCACGACGCAGATCACCGGAACGAGTCCGGGTCAGATTCAGAGTCTCTTTGGTTGTGTTCCAGGCGGGACCGGTGCTGCCTGTACGAACCCGGGAGCAACGGTCAGCAGTACTTATTCCGGTGATTTGCTTGCGACTGCAATTCCCACACCGGAACCGACGAGTATTATTCTTCTAGGATCGGGTTTGCTGGGTCTTGCTCTGATTCGCCGAAAGACGGCGTAATATTTCGGCAGCTGGCCGATGAAATGAGAAGGCAGGAAGCAATTCCTGCCTTTTTGTTTTTCCTTTCCAGAGTATCCGGTAAACTCCTGCCATCACGCCGTGAGAAAGCATGGCCGAAACGTGTACTCCAAAGAATCCAAAGAAAAGAATCTTCGCGTTCTGCTGGCTCTGCCATGCACCCTCGGTATCATTTATTTTGTTCCTCAATCCCTTCTGGTGTGGATCCTCCTGTCGGTCTTCTGGTGGATTCTCTTTCGTCCATGGCAGGCCTATGAAGTGGTTCTGTTTCTTATCGCGGCCGTATTTTTTTTGATTCAGAACTATATCTGCTTGAGAGCCCAAATATTCGAATTCCGGGTGAAAGACGTTCTCCTGATGCCCTTTTACGAGCCTTTCCTTTGGGGCTTCTACTTCATGACGCTGAAGAGATTGATCTCGGGAGACCGAAGGGGGAAGTCCGATCCTGAGCAGGACCTTAACGAAATTCCGGAGAAGAAAAGTGTGCTGGGGCTTCTGGTAACCTCGGCGGCCTTTTCCTTTTTCGCCAGGACCCCATGGTTCCTTCCCGCAACCTTGGTGTCAACCCTGATTCTTTTCGTGATGTTTCACACCAGCCGCGATTTTTATTACGCAGGCGGCAGTCTGCTGCTTGGTTTCATCGTTGAATTGTTCGGTGTATCGACTGGGTTTTGGTCTTATCCGGTTTCAGATTTCCTCGGCATGCCTTACTGGTTCGCGCCGATGTGGATCAGCGTTGGTCTGCTCGGCTTTCGTTTCCTCATTCCTCTCTCCAGGTGGCTGGCCGCCCGATTCGAACTTCAGGGAGCATAGCGACCCGGCGCGAGAATGCCGTTTGGGTCCAGGGCTGATTTCAGCTTTTGGACAACTCTCCAGAAAACGTCCTGGGTGGTTGTTTCCTCCAGCATCGATTGGATGCCGAGCCGATAGGGAATGTAGCCGTGAAGCCGGCATGCTCGCACCAAAGTGTCGTAGCAGGCCTGCGCCCTGCGGACTTCCTCGGGCTCTGTTCTGTCGTAAAGCAGGGGAATCGTCGCGTCGAAACAGCGTCCATTGATGGCCGTCAGCGTGATGCATACTTCAAACCGGTACTCCCGAAAGATGGGGTCGATGATATTTCGAAAAGCGGAAACGTCTTCCAGGGTCATTGGAATGACCGGGGCAAACCACATCAGACCGCAGCGGTCTTTAGCCGGGTTGATCTCGGATTCCAGCGACGGATTCGCCCGGTTTCGCCAATATGCGAGCGGGAGCGCCATCTGGCTTGGAATACCTTTGAGCATTCCAAACGAACCTTCAAGAGCTTTCAATACCTCGGACATATTCATCTTCAATAAGAGGCCGGACGCCCGGGGGAATCGTCGCAGGATCTGAAGTTTGCGATCCGAGAGGAATGTGATCCGATCGGCTTTATCTCGAAGAATCTTCCGAATCGTTTGTTTTGCGGCACGCACTTGAGATGTGCTCCCGCAGATCGCTCCCACGCCGTTCCACATGCCAATCTTTTTCTGTGAGGCCAGATCGGCAACGAGCGTTTCATCGAGCGGCGTCTGATTGGCCATGGCGTCCCACGGATATCGATCGAGCATAATAAGTGCCCGCTTGCGATGCAGCAGATTCATGGGACCCTGAAATGTATTGGACGCGATCAGCTTCCGCACACCTTCGATCAGAGGTCCCAGCTGGTGTTCGGAGTTGCAGGTGATGTAACAAACTTCGAAGGCCTCTGGAGTGGGCATTAACCACACCCCGATCTTTGTCACGATTCCGAAATTCGATTGAGTGAATATTCCGTCAAGATAAGGGCCGAGTCCCCACTTATAAAGATAGGTGGCCTTCGCACCCGCATAATGGCCGAACCCCGTCCGTAAAACCTCGCCGTCGGCGAGAACGACCTCCATGCCGCACTGCGCCTGGAAATGATCTCCATTTGGGCCGATTCCAAAACCGCGTTCGAGCGCGTTACCCAGAATGCTGCAGTTGGGGCCTGCGCCAGTCGGATTGAGACTGAGTGAGATCTTCTTTTCTCGAAGATATGCATAGAGCTGCCCCTGTGTCACACCGGGTTCGACAACTGCGTATGCCAGATCGGAATGAACTTCGATAATGCGATTCATTCTTCCCAGATCAACGATGACATTGTCGTTTCTCACCGGTAGAGCCGAACCGTATCCCCAGTTTCGGCCGGTACTGATTGGATACAGGGATACCTGATGGGAGTTGGCGATTTGAACGATCTCCACGATCTGTTCGACGGATTCCGGGAGCAGCACCGCCGAAATTGAGCGTTCCAGTGGAATGGTGCACCAGCCGTAAGGCTCGAGCGATGCCGCGTCCACTTGGACATACTTGTCGGTCAGCACCCGGCGGAACTCTGCTATAGCCTGGTTGACCAAGACCACTCCCTTCCATTGCTTTCCAGACGACGGGCTTTTTCAGACAGCCGCAATGCCGGTGTGTTTTTCGAAGACGCCTTCAATTAAATCACAGGCGTCTTCTGAAGGATGACTGTTCACGAATCGTTTTGATGCGCCCTGACACGCCCTGCGAATGGAGTCGCTTGTGGTCAGCTCTTTTAGCAGCGTGGCTACCCGATCGACGCGATAGTGTTTGGCTTTTACTACAATGCCAGCGCCCAACTTGATGAGCCGTTCTGCGTTGGCATGCTGATCCATTCCCATGGGGACAGCCAATTGCGGTGTGCCTGCGGCAAGGGACAATGCGATCGTACCGATTCCGGCCTGATGAACAATGGCAGCACTTCGGGGCAACAGCTGGCTTAACGGGACGAACCGAAAGCTGCGGACCCCGTCCGGTAGATCTGCGGGCAGTTGTTCTGGAAATTGCGTGAGCAAAATTCCACGGCAATTCAGGCGGGCGCAGACTTTAACCGATTCGTTGAGAAAATCCGCAGCCTGCGCCATTGACGAACTTGGCATGAAGACAATGGGCGGAGCGCCGCTTTGAAGAAAAGCCTCCAGGTCGGCGGGAACATTTATCGAACTGCCGGTATCGTACAAGGGAAAACCCGTGAACTGTACATGGGACGGCCATGCCTTTTCACGGCATGCAAACCATTCGGGGAAAAGTCCGATGATCAATTCCGGCGAATGCCACCATTCCATGATTTGTTTGGGAGGCGTCAAAGCCTGTTCGCGACAAAGGGCATGGAGAGATGGGCCAAGCAATCGGCCCACACGCCAGTCGGCGAGTGAGAAGAGAAATTTCAGCCAGGCCGGCGGTCGTCCTGGAAATAAATTGATACCGGGAAGAGGAGGAGGGTGCATGTAGCTCGGAAGCGACATGGGCGAAACGTACAGCGACACCATCGGCATGCGGAGTTTTTCGCAGGCAACGCGGGCCCCCAGCGCCAGATTCGAAGCCACGACTACCGTTTGTCTGGGTGTATGAATTCCACGTATCACGTCGAACACGTGTTTGATTTTCGGTGCGACGAGCCTCTTGAAGATCAAAGGGTAGGACCGTGTCGGATGCCAGAGGTCTGGATGATGCAACAAATCGGCAGACTCTTCCGGCTTTGAAAGACACTCGAACTCCAGATCCTCATGACGGATCAGGTTCTCAAATGCACTATCGGCGACAACTGTGACGCGATGCCCGCGTTGCCGCAGGACGTTGGCGACAGCAAGAAATGGGTGAACGTCCCCTGCGGTTCCGAAAGGGATCAAGAGTGCGTGCATAACAAGATTCGGAGAGAAATCGGGGAAATGGGGGGACGGGGTGTAATTAATTAGACCCCCGTCCCCCGATTCCCCCGATTCCCCCCAGGCTCAGCCAATCGTCTCCATCTGAAGCTCTGGCATGGCCGCACCCATGTTTTCGCGATAGCCTGCGCAGACGACTGCAATATTGCGGAGCTTTATCTGGCATTCCTTGATCAATCCCACATACTTCGGATTGGGTACGTCGGAATCGAACCCGACGATCTCCATTTCGCACCTGTATTTCGGATCGTAGTACGAAGGAATTTCGACATCACCGTGAAACAATCCCTGACCTCCGAGCTTTTTTAGTATGGAGGAGGAACGGTGACGGATGGTGGCCGTCGACACAGCTAGTGCGCCTCCGAAAAGTTTCATCAAGCCACCCATGTTTACGGATATGCGCAATGCTTCAAGGGTATGACGTCGTTCCCTTTTCAGCGCCCAGCCGCCCAGTTCGCCATAGCTATATCCACGACGTCGCGCTTCAGCGCGTTTCGATTCCACAGCACGGCGGAGTCGGCTTCCCCATTCCGGACAACTTGCCAGCGCAGACTCCGCGATGCTCAGTTCGGAAAATGAAACGTGATGCTTGTGCGGACAATATCGGGCACAGCCGGCAACTCGTCCTTTGTCGTCCATGACCAGAAGGTGCCAGCTTTGCTCATCGTGGGAATGTACGAATCTCCCATCGGAAGAAAGTTGATAACGGTTAATTGCGCCATCGTGACAATAGGCGCGGGCACGTAGCCATTGCGCATCTGCGAGCAGGCGTTGGTGGCGTAGAGTATCCACCTTGATGGAGTTAAACGTTGCGGGCCAATCGCCGAATGGCGGGGCCAGCAGAATCATGCGGTCGGTTTCAAGCGACCGAGAGTGAGATCTCACAGTAAGCAACCTCCTGTCAATTACCCAAAGAGGCGGTCCTGGATTGGGCGGTGAATCTCGCGTGGGCGTGAGGTGGGCGTTTTCCGGTCTACGTCATGTCTCAGAGAACCCCGGCAGAGCAAAGGGAACCGCAATTCCATCCAGGTGTGCGGAGCCCGGCAGCGAGAAATAGTTTTAATTGTAACCGTCGAAGCGTCGAACTGATCGTACGAGGAGAGATTCAGCCTCGGGCAACGCGGTGTTTACTTCTGACAATCGAAAACAAGCCGAACCCGCAATGCTGCAACCGGGACTGCGGATCGTCCGGCGCGTGCATTATGGCATCCCGGCACAGACATTGAAAGCGCGAGATGCATTTTTTTGCAGCAATATTTCAGTTGGTCGTATGAGGTCCCTGCCGAGCACAATTCATCGACACTCGACCGATCCATAATTCAAATTCATCGGACGGCTGGATTTGATCGGTAAAGACCAAGTCAGATTCAGTTGGGGGGGAATCCGGTTTCACTGCGCAGCGAAGCTGAAGTCGAGATGCTGTTCTGCCTTGTCACCGACTTCGATCGCCGAAACCCGTTCACCGTACTTTTCGTGCCATGCCGCAATTTCGTACTTTCCGGGAGGAAGTTTTAGTTCGTAGTTACCCGAGTCTCCGGATGTGGAATGGAATGGATGATCGAATACTCCAATCCACGCTCCCATCCATTTGTGCAGGTCACAACCGGCTCTGAACGGCATCTCCGGATGTTCGAATACGAGGGTGTTCGCCGCTCCCTTGTCGGTCTGGGCGAAATTGAACGTCGAATTCGACTGCGGCATTCCATGCACGTTGTGGAACGTCGCGTCGCTGTTGCGGACGCTGAGCTTTTGTTTTGTCATGATCGTCAGCACATGAGGAACATAGACACACTTCTGCTGATCGAGAACGACCGGTTGATCCGGAGGGGCATATGTCCTGCCTTCGAAGCCAGACTTCACGTACACAATTACGTTGCGAAGCTTTCCGTCCTTAGTCACCAGAACGTCATCTTCACTCAGGCCTCTCGCGTTCACGACACAGAAGCGGCTTCCACCGGGTTGCAACGTGGCCATGAGCGGCGGCTTTCCCTCAAACTTGATGCTTCCGAAGACCCGCCCTGTTGCTGTCGCCGGGTCGTAAACCGGTGCGGACGATGCGGAGTCGTTCAATGGCAGGGGAGCATTGCTGCTGCATCCGGCAAGTATGAAAAACAAACCAATCAGTCGAATCGTTTTCATTGTGAATCCCTCTCCAGATCAATCCCAGCTGCAACTGCATGTTGCATGCCGAAGCCGGCGCCGTGCGTGACCATGCATTTGCCGACGTCTGTCGGGCGTGAATCTGGTCAATGTGGACATGAAGCTCGGAATGATGCGCCAGTGCGCTGACAAAACGGCAGAGACCATCGCGGGCGCTATCCTGGCTCGGAATAAATGACAGTCAAGGAGGACGTTGTGTCTGAAACGTTAAGGTACAATCGCGCTCATGCCTAAAACGTTCTTGTCGTTTCTGCTTCTTCTCGCCGGAATCCTTCAGAAAGTGCCGGCTGGGCTTCCGTCAGACGGCACAAAGTCGCTCATCGATAATGAGCGCGTTGCGGTATGGGATGTGACCTGGCCGATAGGCAAGGCGGCACCGATGGCGCAGAGCCAATTCGACGTCGTGACGGTGGATCTTGCGAATGCATCCGCAAACGTCACCAATGCAAAGGGGAAGACGAAAGCAGTGTCGTTCAGAGTCGGCCAGGCGACCTTCATTCCGAAGGGCGATTCCCAGGTCGAAGAAGGAACGGGCAATTCTTCGCGCCACGCGATTGTGATCGAGTTAAAGGATGTGACCCAGGCTCCACTGGAACACAACAGCGCCTTCCCTGAAGCCTTTCCAAGAGACGGCGCGAAGAAGCTCCTGAACAACAATCGCGTCACCGTCTGGGACTACACCTGGAAAATAGGTGTGCCCACTCCTGTTCACTTCCATTCCAGGGACGTCGTCGTCGTTTATCTTGAAACCGGGGAAGTTCGATCCAGGGCCATTGATGGAACCAGCACTGTCAACGTACTCGAGCCCGGCCTGACCCGATTCAATGCCCGCAATCGCACGCATAGTGAAGAACTGATAAAAGGTGCCTCGCGCGCAATCATTGTCGAATTGGATGATGTGAAGCCGAGGCGGAAATATCCGATTGAAACGGTGATCCAACATTGATGACATCATTCATTGCTACGAAACGTTTCCTGGCACCATCGTTTCGGCGTTGATGCTTGTCGCAGGCACTGCGGCAGCGCGTATACGGCAGTCCAATTCTGGAGCGGATGACCGCTCGCCAAATTCGGGAGTGAGAAATGCAAAAGATGATTTTCGTGAACCTGCCCGTGAAAGATCTCAAGGCTTCCATGGCTTTTTACAAGGCGCTCGGATTTTCGAATAATCCGAACTTCACAGACGATACTGCTGCCTGCATGGTCTGGAGCGACGTGATTTTCGTCATGCTGCTGACCCACCCGAAATGGAAGACTTTCACAAGTCGGCCGATTCCCCCATCGACTTCAAGTGAAGTGTTGCTTGCCTTGTCGCTCGACAGTCGTGCGGCGGTGGATGCGATGAACGATTCGGCGGCGGCAAACGGCGGGACTGCCGATATCAATCCCAAACAGGATATGGGATTCATGTACAACCGCAATCTGGCTGATCTCGATGGTCATGTGTGGGAAGCCATGTGGATGGATCCGGCTGCAATTCCACCTCAATAGAAGAGAGCGCTCAGGCTAATCGCAGTTATGACGACGCAACACGTCGGGTATCTCCCCAGGAATCTTTTCGTATCGCGGTTTCCGTTATTTTGCCAGCACGACCGTTGCGGGCGATGGAGTCGGCACGAAGTTGATCGACGTGAAACCTGCTTCTGTCAGCCATGACCGATAGTCCGCCTGTCTCCACGCGTTGCCGCCTTTCGATACCAACAGCATCTGTGAGGCGAACATCATCGCGAAAGGATGCCCGGTGCGATCGTCGTTCAGAACGAAATCATTGATGACCAGCGTCCCGCCCGGCTTGAGCGCCTTCCGGAACTTGCGAAAGATTGCGACATTGCTTTCCGGTGATTCCTGGTGGGCGATGTGTCCAAAGATTGCAAAGTCGTATTGGCCGGAACCGAAATCCACCGTGTGGAAGTCACCGTCAATTGTCTCAAAATTACCGGCGACGCCAAATTTTGCGACGAATGTTTTTGCAATGGTGTTGACGACCGGCCAATCCAACTGAACTCCCCTGGCCTGAGGGTTCGTCGTTAGCCATACGGCGGACCATATTCCCGACCCGCCGCCCACGTCGAGCCACCGGACAGATCCCGCTTTCGCGATCCCGAGCTTTTCCGCTATCGTCTGTGCGACAGGCTGGGACATCGCCGCGATCGCCGGGACAAGATGGTGCCAGAACTCGTTGTCGGCCATTTCTGCCGTCTCTGACGCGGTGGGGTTACCGGTGCGAACGGCTTCCGGCAGCGTCGCCCATTCGTTCAGGCTTCCCGTCATCACTTCAGCCATTCCACCAAAGTATGCAGGCTTACCCTTCACCAGGAATGCCGAAGCTTCCGGCGTGTTGACATAACGCCCGTTAGAGAGAGTCACTAATCCCAAACCGGTAAGCCCGTCCAACGCCGCCTGCGATCCCCGCTCAGATATGCCGCACTTCGCAGCGACATCGGCAGCACCACCGCCATCGCCTTCCAAAGCATTAAAAATTCCGTTCTTCGCAGCGGCACCGAGAATTGCGGCAGCCCAGCCGCCGGTGATCAGTTGCATGATTTTTTCAGGGGTGGGTGCCGACTGGCTACTCATGTTCATTCTCCTTTTATGATTAATCCGGCCCTAAGGAGCCCTAAGGATATGTCGGACCTGCAGAGACCGCAATGCGAACTCTGCCCAGGAAGAAAAGGTTGGCATGCCGGGTGACGCAAAGGTTGCCCAAGGAACAAAAGGAGCCCCAGCGACCACTTTGTGTCGCTTCCTTTCGGTTTGCCTCTACCCGGAATGCATTAGCGTCACTAAAAGCAATAACTTGCGAGAAGGCTGGATGGCATTGGGTGTGCTGAAACCATCTCGGATAACCGTGCACCAAAATTATGTGTGATGACGGTTTGGAACGGATCGTCCATCAGACAGAGAAAGGTGGGAAAAGTGAAAAATAAGCTTAGAAGACTTAGCTTTGCAGCCGCTCCTTTGATTGCGATGCTGGCGTTTTCAGGAGTCGCGTCCGCGGATCTGATCTACGACTCTTCGATTTTCGCTTCAGCACAGGGGTTCGGCAACGCGCCACGCGATCTCACACTCTCCAGCCAGGG
>Ga0097621_100003107_pt1 | contig 11388 bp, 13 predicted proteins | sample KBSMisM72_FD_73165 | JGI IMG/M metagenome (GOLD analysis project Ga0097621, IMG submission 73165) | Miscanthus rhizosphere microbial communities from Kellogg Biological Station, Michigan, USA - KBS Miscanthus M7-2 (version 2) (version 2) | ecosystem: Host-associated > Plants > Roots >... | reverse complement strand
AATATTTGAAACAAATGGTTGAACCAGACGCTCCAATTTTAGCAAAGGTAAAAGGTCTTATCTCAAAGGTTTGGTTGACAGACGAAGAAAAAAATACTTTTGGCGGCTTCTACTTGTGGGAAAACAAAACCGCGATGGAAGACTTCATGCATTCTGACCTTGTAAAAGCAGTTGTAAGCAGACCATTCGTAAAAAATGTTTCTTCTGTTGACTATGAGGTGAATCAAAAAGCTTCAGTAATTACCCGTGGACTGAAATAAAAGACAGCGTTTTCTGCGAGTTGGCAGATGCACTAGCGCTAACATGGTATTGCCAAAATGGGGTTTTGCCTTTGTTTCAGCGGACGAAATCCTATTGCGCATTCGTTCTAACTTCAACATCTATTTATAAATTTAGCGTCATCTACGGCTGGTTTATTCCAAACTGCCCCACTTCGTCCATACCTGCCCGTTAAAAGGCATGCAATCACCATCCAAATAAGACTACCTTCACTCATATAGATTTCAAATACAGTTCTCCATTCTTTTAACAAGTAAATACATTGTATGACCAAGACAAAACTGATTATAATCTCAATTCTTCTGGTCTTTAGTACTCAAATTTCATTTGGCCAAAAGAAAGATTCAGAGGCCGATATCAAAGAATTAGAAGCCGCAGAAGCAAAAATGTTCGACGCTGTTCTAAAGTTTGACCTAGTTTACTGGAAAGATTACGTGCCCAGCGACTACATCACGATCAACGCTGATGGGGTCATGCAAACAAAAGAGCAAATCCTGGCCGATTCTGCCAGAAAAAACTTATTCTCGGGTGTGAGCTATAAATTATTTGACAGGAAAATTCGTTTCCACGGCGATGTAGCTATAATTAATGGCCGATCACAATATCTTATGGGCGATAAAATACTCGGAGAAGTTTACCATACGGAAATATGGATAAAAGAAAAGGGGAAGTGGATGTTTGATGGCTGGCAGGGAACATATACTAAAGGAACACAGACAAGCTTTAAACCACAATAAAGAGTAACAAGCACTTCCTGTAAATACTAAAGGTGCCCAAATCAAAGAAGATACTTTACGGGGATTGAAAACATATTCCTCCAATACTACTGTTCCGAAATTCTATTGATTCGCTTTCTTTGCCTTTGCTTTTTCATACTCGGCCAGACATTCTTCAAGCGGTTTGCCCTGGACATAAATGCAATCACAAAATTTATCGCAGGCTTTTGGATCACTATTGTCAGGGCAACCATTTGCGCATTCCTCCGGGGAATTTCCAGGTCGAATATCATATAGATACAGATTTATAACTATTATGGCAGCTATCGTCGCAATTACAGATCCGAAGAACAGGAATGGAAATTTGTTGCTCAACCGCTTTTCCCTTGCCGAAAGAGCATGCTCTTTGACTTGTTTGAATGATAAAATATATTTTATGCGCTCGAAGTCCCAAAACAATAAATATAAATTGGCCAGTAACATAAATGTTGTGGCGCGGGTGCCTTCGAACCGAACAGCATAAGTCAGGATACAAATGTTCAGGATAATGGGAAAATACATCAGTGCACCAAAAAATGCAGTTCTTGGTATGAGTAATAAAATAGCAGTTAACAGCTGCGCAATTCCGATAAATGTATAGTAGTATCCGGTGTGGTATAGTGCTTCAAAATAATGGCCCATCGGGTTATTAACGGGTAAGCCGGCGGCAAACCGCTCGCCCCTAATTTTGACAATCGCTGATATAATAAACGCCAACGCCAAAACAATGCGACAGAAAACGGCAAAATAATGATACCATTTATTTCCCTTTGCTTCATAATATATTTGGTTAAACCTGTTTGATAAACTCATAAAATGAAGCTTCGATTGATGGTCACGAATAATTTTGCGTTTACCCCTTCTATTGTACTTCCTGATCACTTCGATAGTAAATAAACTATCTATATAAAAGTGCTTTGAATTACAAAGTAACTGTATATAATTCACATTGCCAAGCCGGCTGAAAATATTTTTTAAGTTGACACTTTACACGTCAAAACAAAACCAGCATAAAATACACGAAGAAAAATCGCATCGTAACAAACGTATTGCTGCAAGTGGGGCAGGATATTGAAACTTCGGCTGTTTGCATCGCTACACTTTGGTTCGGGCAGAAGAATAACTATTTAGCTTTTTGTTGCTAACTTGAACTTCATATTTCGATTGGGCAGCGGTTCCGGGCTGGACGAGCAATGAATGCTGCCACATCGCCAATGCGGAGCTGTTAAGCGCGAACCTTCAAGCCAACATGGGTAACAAACTTTATGAGACTATTGATTACGCTCACAATATTGACGATTTGCCTGACAGCATTAGGACAGACTTCTCCAACAAAAAAGAGCGTGTACGTTGACACTGAAGTTAAGTACACTGATTCTGCCGGAAAGGGTGTCGTCATACAAAACAGCCTCCCAAAGGGTGGAGGTGGATACATTCATTCCTCCGGAAAAACCTTTTCATATGTAATATTCTGGACTCGTGTAATTAATCAAACCACTACACCATTAGAACTTTCAATTCATTTTCCTGCTGATTCACTCACCATTTTCCCTTCACCCGACTCCTATTTAAAAGTATTTCTGCCCCCGGACACCATGACAATTAACAAAGAATCATTGTATGACTATGGTCTGACAGGCCTAAAATCTTTTTTAGATACTGCTTTCGGTAAACCGACCATGCTACATAGAATTATCAATCCCAAAGAGGAGTGTCTTTTCTATATCGGAATGCTCTTCTATCAGGCAAGGGGTACCGCACGATCAGAACTTGTGTTAAAAGATCAGCATCTTTTCTATAGAATTAAAATAGGCTCCCAGCCCGGATTAATTCCCTGTGGACTGATTGTTTTTAAAAATTAAGAAGATAATTCCCGTGGGACAATTTCCACTTCTTTCCCTTGTGACAGTCCAAGTTGATCATTTCGCATGACAGAATAGAAGGCCAGCGCATAACAAAATGTTTCTACAGTGGTGCGGTGACGTGTAAGCTTTAAGTTTTTATCTTCGTTCCACATTTGGTTTCATGAAGCTTCTTCTCACTTCAGCTGGCATCAGCAATACAAGCATCAACTGATCTCACTCAAATGAAAAAGACGACAATCATTTTGCTAGGTTTCATCGCGCTGAAATTCTTATTGCAATTTTTACTGCTAAGTCCTGAGTACGACTTACAAAGAGATGAATACTTACATCTTGACCAGGCTAACCATTTGGCTTGGGGCTATGTGTCTGTTCCACCTTTCACCTCCTGGACATCATATATCATTCAAATATTTGGCAATTCAATCTTTTGGGTTAAGTTCTTCCCCGCATTATATGGTGCTTTGACAATTTTTATCGTTTGGAAAACCATCGAAGAATTAAATGGAAACCTATTTGCCTTGATTTTGGGCGCTACTTGTGTGTTATTTTCTGCACTTCTAAGGCTTAATACTTTGTACCAACCTAATTCTTTTGACGTATTGAGTTGGACAGTTATATATTTTGTCTTACTGAAATTTGTAAAGACGAAAAATACAAAATGGCTGTTTTTTGGCGCCGTAATGTTCGCACTAGGCTTTTTGAATAAGTATAACATTGCCTTCCAGTTGTTGGGTCTTATTCCTGCAATACTGCTCACTAAAAAAAGAAATATCCTTGCAGAGCCTAAACTCTATGTTGCGGCAATTTTAAGCCTTCTTATCATATTGCCTAATCTTTTATGGCAATACAAGAATGACTTCCCCGTAATTCATCATTTAAAACAATTGGCAGAAACACAACTTGTAAATGTAGACAGAATTGATTTTTTGAAATCTCAATTTCTTTTCTTCATTGGATCTTTGATCGTAATTTTTGCTTCTTTTTACGGCTTACTTTTTTACAAACCTTTTAAAGATTATAAGTTTTTCCTTTTTTCAGTTTTCTTTACTTTATCAGCCTTCATTTATTTCAAAGCAAAAGACTATTATGCAATTGGTATTTATCCAATTTACATATCATTTGGCTCTGTATATCTTGCAGAACTTTTGAAAAATGGTTGGAAAAAGCATTTACAACCTGTTACTATTGGAATTCCTATACTATTATTTATCCCGATTTATAATGTTGCTTTCCCCAATAAGAGCCCGGAATACATCATTCAGAATTCAGAAAAATATAAAAAATTTGGTTTGCTACGTTGGGAAGACGGCAAAGACCATTTGTTGCCACAAGATTTTGCGGATATGCTTGGTTGGAAAGAATTAGCACATAAAGTAGACAGTATTTATTTAAGTTTACCAAACAAAAACAATACTCTTATTCTTTGTGATAATTATGGACAGGCAGGAGCAATAAATTATTATACAAGTCAAAAATTAAGGGCAGTTTCATTCAATGCGGATTATATCAATTGGTTTGACTTAACCAAAAAATATGAAAACTTAATACGGGTGAAAGAACAAGACGGAACAAACACCGAACTAGGAGTAACATCACCATTCTTTCAAAATTCAATCCTTGCAGCTTCTATCACAAATAGATATGCAAGAGAGTTCGGAACGGGAATATTTGCTTTTACAGGTGCAAAAATTGACATAAGAGAACGAATTGAAAATGAAATTAACGAGAAGAAAAACTACCGCTAACAAGGTATTTACAAAAGCAGGGCTGGTTAGTGCCCAAATCCGTGGACATTACCCGCAAACATAGTTCGACACCCTAAACCCTTTGACAGACAAAACATTACTAATTAATAAATATACTAAATGAGACATTTAATTTTCTTTATGCACACTTCGCTTGACGGATTTGTCGCAGGACTTAACGGAGAATTGGATTGGATAAGTTTGGATGACGCATTGTTTGACTTTGTTGCAACAATGACAGACCAGGCTGACACCGCACTCTATGGGCGAGTAACTTATGAAATGATGCAAAGCTATTGGCCAAATGCAGGTGAACAACCAAACGCAACAAAACACGACAAAGAACATTCAAAATGGTACAACAATGTTTCGAAAGTTGTGTTATCGAGAACTATTCAAGAAACCGGGTTTCACAATACGAAAGTTATTGGCGACCAACTTTCGGACAACATTAATAAATTAAAGCAGCAGGAGGGAAAAAATATTTTAATCTTTGGAAGTCCCCGTGCTTCACAGTCGTTATTAAATGAAGGACTCATTGACGAGTTTTGGCTTTTTGTAAATCCAATAATATTGGGACGAGGCATGCCTCTATTTAAAGATATAACCGGGACGACTAAATTGAAACTTGTAGAGTCTAAAACCTTTGCCTGTGGTGTAATTGCACTTCATTATCGAAAGGTGTAAAGAATTTGAATATCAATAAAACCCCAGCAGGCAACATGCGATGTTGTGCAAGTGTGGATTGATTAACAAACATCAACTAATGGCAAATCCAGGCTGTGGCACGGGCTCCAGGCAAAACGGCAAGTATACAACACGGACAAAGCAACCTATAATTCTATATGAACGTACAAGGACAAATCAAAGCCTATATTTCCAGTCACCCTGAACCAAAACGCAGCGACATGCAAGCGTTGCATCGCATCATTCTGGAACTAAGGCCAGCTTGTAAATTATGGTTCTTAGATGGTAAAAACAGTGAAAATAAAACTGTTTCTAATCCTAATATTGGATATGGACTTCAAACCATAAAATATGCCGATGGAAAAACCAGGGAGTTTTATCAAATTGGTATCAGTGCGAACACAACCGGAATCTCTGTCTATATCCTTGGTATCGATGATAAGACATACTTGGCCAAAACATATGGAAGCAAATTAGGCAAGGCGAGCGTAACCGGATATTGCATTAAGTTCAAAACTCTAAAAGACATAAACATTGAAATGCTTGAAGCGGCAATGCGTTTTGGGTTTGAGGCGCGGCAAGCCTAAAAACGTGCACGCTAAAGCGGTATCCATTTTATTAGTTTGGAAATCAAAAAATAAAATGGGCAGCGCCTAAATGGACTTCACATCAATTGGCCGAAAACCTTTCAACACCCGGAACGCATTGGCCAGCCGGCTCAAAGCGCTACACGTTGTACGTCATGCTTTTTTGCGAAAGTGCTCATTTCAAATGAGGGTACGATTTTTGTCAAAATATTAATAAGCAAAAATCATTTTTATGACGACAAAAGAAATTCTTGAAACCTATTACAAAGGCTTTGCGCAAAAGCAAGGATGGGAAACCGTGATTTCTGATGACTTCAAATTTGTCGGCGGGGATATGACAAAGACAGAACCAATCATAGGCAAACAAGCCTATATTGACATCATCAAACGGTTCTCACGGTTATTTCAAAACATGCGGGCCAAAGAAATGATAATAGACGGCGATAAAGCTTGTGTAATTGAAAATTACGATTACGTATTTCCAAATGGGAAAAGCATAAACGGGGACGTTGCAGCAATATGGGAAGTAAAGAACGACAAGCTTGATGCACTAACTATATTTTTTGACACCTCGACTTTTCAGATCAATTCTAAATAAATTACGCCTTAGATAACCTATAACAATGGACAAAGTAGAAATATTTGAAAATGAAAGAGCCACAGGCTACAATCAGTTTGTAGAAACATGGATACCCAACTATCATTATTTCTTAGGCCGTTTACCAAAACTATTGAGCGAAACGGAGAAAAAAGACTTGTTAATCGTTGGTTGCGGTACTGGTAATGAAATAGAAGGGTTTATCCAGGCACCTGAGCATTGGGAAATAACAGGAATAGACCCTTCACCTGAAATGATTAAGCAGGCAAATGAAAAACTTCAACACTATGAGAATGTAACATTGATTGAAGGTTTACTATCTGATATTGACGTTGAACCAAAATATGGTGCAGCAACGCTTCTATTGGTTTTGCATCATCTTGAAGATGATGGTAGTAAGCTAAAATTGCTAAAAGACATAGCCGAAAGATTAGTATCGGGAGCAGCACTTGTAATGCTCGACATAACGGGCGACAAAAATCAAATCAGGCAAAATCTAAAAGTCCTTAAATTTCTTTTGCCAGATGGCTTAGACGAAGAACAAGTAAGCAATCGACTTAACCGAATTGAAAACGAGCTTTATTATATTTCCGAAGAAAGATTGTCGGAATTATGCTCAGAAGCAGGATTTGAGGTGCCTCTTCGCTTTTTTCAATCTGCCATATATAAAGGTTGGTTGACTAAGAAGAAATTAACGTAGCAAACAAATAACATTAAGCTGAATCATAAGGCACTGGCTACCTACAACAGGCGATTTAACGAAGAATTCCTCTTCATCACCAGGTCGCGCTACATACTGTTTTACTGAGCTGGTAAAATGTATCACAATCCCCCACTTCTGTATAATTATCCCGCCATTCCTCTTTTCTAATTTTACTTCCGTAAACGATTTTAAGAAAGACGTCGTCGTTGCGAAGCAAAGTAATTTTTAAAACTTAAATAATATGAATTATGTGATCACGGGAGGAGCCGGCAACGTTTCCGGCCCTTTGGTAAAGGATCTTCTTGCAGCCGGAAAGCAGGTAACTGTAATAGGAAGAAATGCCGAACATCTTAAAGAACTTATCCAGGCAGGAGCAACTGCGGCCATTGGCTCTGTAGAGGATGCTCACTTTCTGATTGAGGCATTTAAAAACGCAGACGCGGCCTACACCATGATACCGCCAAAATTTGAAACAGAAAATTGGAAACAATATGTCGCAGGCGTAGCGGAAAACTATGCAGTTGCCATTGAGGCTTCCAAAATAAAGCATGTGGTCAATTTAAGTAGTATCGGAGCTCACCTGTCTGAAGGCGCCGGTCCGATAAGCGCACTCCACTATGCAGAACGTCTATTGAATAGTTTAGAAGGCGTTAATATCCTGCACCTTCGCCCAACTTTTTTTTACCAAAACCTTCTTACGAGTATCCCGCTGGTCAGGAATGCAGGAATTATAGGTTCAAATTTTAGTATCGGCGATAACAAATTCCCTCTTGTAGATCCGACGGATATTGCCCAGGTCGCCTTCCAGGAATTGGTAACTCTGAAGTTCAGCGGCAATAGTTTTCGCTACATCGCCAGTGATGAAGTCTCTACAGATTCAATTGCCCAGACTATTGGCAACGCAATAGGTAATCCCGATCTAAAGTGGGTTTTGTTTTCTGAGGGCGATGCTTTGCAAATTATGCGTCGGGCAGGGTTATCAAAGGAAATCGCAGAAAATTTTACTGCGATGCACGCATCATTGGATTCCGGAAGGGTCACGGAAGATTATTGGAAAAAGAAACCCTTGGTTTTAGGAAAGGTAAAGCTTGCAGATTTCGCAAAAGTATTTTCTCGTCTCTATGCCGACGCGTCCTGAAGTTATGATTCATCAAAAAGTTAAAACCAGTATTAAATGCAAAAGACAATATTAATTACCGGGGCCTCCCGGGGATTCGGAAACATTTGGGCGAAAGCGTTCCTCAAGCGTGGTGATCATGTGATTGCTACGGCAAGGAATTTAAAACACATTGAGAACCTGGTTGAGGAATTTGGAGATGCTGTTCTTCCTCTTCAGTTAGACGTAACCAGGAGGGATCAATGTTTTGAGGTAGTTGAAAAAGCATATCAGCATTTTCAAAAATTGGATGTGGTTATTAATAATGCAGGCTACGGGTTGTTCGGTGCAATTGAGGAAACAAGTGAGCAGGAAGTTCGTGACCAGTTTGACACCAATGTTTTTGGCAGTCTATGGATCACCCAGGCAGCAATACCAATCATGAAAAAGCAGGGGAAGGGACATATCATCCAGGTGTCAAGTATCCTTGGGCTTTCCGTAGCGCCAACAATGGGCATTTACAGCGCCTCGAAATGGGCCGTCGAAGCCATCAATGAATCGATGGCCGGAGAAGTAAAAGCTTTTGGGATAAGTACAACCTTGATAGAACCTAACCGGTATGATACAGAATGGGCCGGCCTTTCCGCAGTACATAGTGAAAAAATAGCCGATTACGATGGTTTAAAATCTGCGGTATTTTCGCAAATACAAAAATTGCCTTCCGGTGATCCTAAAGCTACAGCAGAGGCAATTTTAAAAATTGCAGACGCTGCAACACCGCCGCTCCGGGTTTTTTTCGGCAAGGTAGGGTTGCCCTGGGTAAAAAATGTTTATGCCGAACGCTTGTCATTGTGGGAACAATGGAGTGAATTGTCTGAAGCGGCCCAGGGTTAAACCATTTTTGCATACCATCCATAAAAATCACCGTTGTGAAACGGTGGTTTCTCGTTATTTTACGAATACTGTGATATGAAACACTTCAAAACCATAAGCGAATTGTATGCGGCCAACGGGTTCCCGCCTCCCGAAAATCCTCTCCTGAGTTTAGTGACATGCGAAGAATTAAAGGGTTGTCCCATTTCGAGCATTGAATTCACAGCAGACTTTTATTTGATAGGACTCAAGAAGATAAAGTCCGGCACTTTTTTATATGGGAGAACAAAGTACGATCATAACAATGGCTCCATGTCATTTATAAAACCGCGCCAGGTTGTTCAAATCAGTAATATTGAATCAGAAGAAAAGGGATTCGTGATTTGTATACATGAGGATTTTTTGCTAACCCATTTTCTTCATTCCGAAATAAAAAAATATGGCTTCTTTGACTACGAAGTAAATGAGGCTTTGCATTTATCTCCCAAAGAGGAAGAAGTAATTTGGGATCTGTTCTATAAGATCAGGTCAGAGTACGATAGTACCCAGGATGAGTTCACCAAAAACATTATAATTTCCCATATTGATTCCATACTGAAGTATTCCCAACGCTATTACAAGCGGCAATTCCTAGATCGTCATGTTTTTTCAGGAACCATTATTTCCAGGTTCACTGAAATTTTGGAAGCGTATTTTGAAAGCGGAAGCCTCCAGGAAAACGGATTACCCACCGTAAAATATATGGCGGCTCAACTGGCGATTTCGCCAAGGTATTTAACAGACTTACTAAAGCAGGAAACAGGCAAAACAGCATTGGAACATATACATATCTTCCTGGTGGATGAAGCCAAAAATTTACTGGTCAGCTCAAACAATACCGTCGCAGAAACTGCGTATCAATTGGGTTTTGAAAACCCGCCATATTTTTCAAGATTGTTTAAGAAAGAAGTTGGAATTACGCCTGTTGAATATAAAGACAGGTTTTTGAACTAATATTTACTTTGTAATTCAAAGTACTTTTCATACTTTAGAGTTCTCAAATGCTTTTGAAATCTTAAATTATTATCCAAATGGGAGCGAAACCATTTAGCGTTGTTACCTCGATATCAATGGTATTGGCCCTTACGGTAGCAGTACTCAGCATTATTGGTGTTGCAGTCACTGGTCTTTATCCGGGCATTATCGTGTTATTCTTAGTGGCCCTGATTCCAATTGGTTCTAAATTTTACGCTAAAAAAATTATCAGTAAGTCCAATGATTTTAAGAGAAATTATTACACAACACTCACCATAATTAATTTGCTCTCAATCCTGGTCGTGTTATGGATGACATTTGTAATTGTGCATGACCGTGTTCTTCATGACTGCTGTTGATTTTTACAGGCGGACCATATCACATCCCTTTTTCCATCAATAGTACATTGAATTTATGACCGTCAGGATCAGCAAAGCCAAAACCATAATAATTAGTTTCATCTCTCCCCACTTCGTGAAAAATATTGCCGCCGGCGTTTTTAACCCGCTCTGCCCATTCTTTCACTTCCTCCTCTGTTTCTGCAGAAAGTGTGAATATAATTTCGCTGGTCGTCTTTGACCCGGGCGTTAAATATTCATCTATCTGTGAACCCTGCTCAAAAAAATGCAGCACAAAATCATCATCACCAAAAAGAAAACTAGCCAGCTTAGGATTGTTGTATGGCGTATTGGGAGTAAAACCCAATTGTGTGTAGAACTGATTTGTGCGCTTTGCATCTTTTACGCTAAAATTACCCCAGATTTTTTTTGCTTTCATTTTGTTGAATTTTGAGTCAATATGCAGTATTCATGCCATTCCAGCTAATCAACAGTTGTAATTCTGACCAGGCGATAGTATATTGGCCGTGCACTACAAATTTAGGCCAAACACATAAAACAACAATTTAGCCATGACTCGAATCTCTCTTTGTTTTCCCGTTATTGTTTTATTTTCCCTGATGATATCTGGCTGTAATACAAATGCCTCATCATCGAAAGCAACAGACCTGCGCAATGATACCCTCGATGTAGCCGCAATGAAGAAAATCGTGGAAGAAAGAAACCTGGTTTACGACAAGGCGTTTGTAGATCGCGATAGCATTACAGTAATGGATCATTTTACGGAAGATGCAAGAGCATTCCCTCCTAATGAAGGACAGGTTATAGGGAAAAGCGCCATTGCCCCG
>Ga0097621_100003096_pt1 | contig 11411 bp, 6 predicted proteins | sample KBSMisM72_FD_73165 | JGI IMG/M metagenome (GOLD analysis project Ga0097621, IMG submission 73165) | Miscanthus rhizosphere microbial communities from Kellogg Biological Station, Michigan, USA - KBS Miscanthus M7-2 (version 2) (version 2) | ecosystem: Host-associated > Plants > Roots >... | reverse complement strand
CTGGGAGAAAGACCGGCAATGGCATCTTTTAAATCCTGGATAATAAAATTATATACATCCGCCTTGGGATCACGTTGCGCCGCGGTGGTGGGTGTACTTTGAAAATGTTTGTTCAACGTAACATTTCCCCAAAACTGCACAAGGGTAAAATAATAATTGGCGCGGAGAAATTTTGCTTCGGCTACCATCCTGCTTTTTGTAACATCATCAATGCCGGTTATTGTTGCAGCATTATCAATCAGTCCATTGCAGGTATTGATAAAAGTATAGCAGGGGTTCCAGATGCCGGATAATTTTCCGTTGCTTGGGTTATAGTTGCTATTGTATTTATTGATATCATTATTGCCATCGTTTCCTGTAATGAATTCATCTGTTCCAATGCAGGCCATGGTAAATAAATTTTCGGTACCCCAGAGATTGCGCATGCCACCATAGGCAGCATCCAGGCCCGACTGAAATCCCTGCAGTGTTGCGAAGAAAGCCGGCGTAAGTGTTGACTGCGGGTTTTCTTCCAGTTTTTTGTTACAGCCCTCTGATATTACCAGTCCGGCTAAACAAAAAGATAAAATGATGAATATCTTCTTCATGATTAGTATTTTGAATTTATAAGGTTACATTAATACCAAATATCATAGACCAGGTAGCAGGCGTATCTACGTTAATATTTGCAACCGGATTGGTTGAAGAGCCCCCTGCTTCAGGATCCAACCCGTGGTATTTATTGCGATAGGGAGAAAAAAGAATAAAAGGATCCTGTGCAGTTGCATACACCCTGATATTTTTTGCTCCTAATTTTCGTATAGCCGACTGCGGTATATTGTAGCCCAGGCTTAAGCTTCTGATTTTAAGATAACTGGCATCAAAATAGCCGAGCAAAGAATTTTTCTGCGGATTGGTCTGGGCCGAATTTGGTTTGGGCCATTCATTACTTGGATTGAGCGGCGTCCAATAGGCAATATTTACATTGTTATAGTTTGCCTGCAGCGTATTGGCAAAACCACCACCGTATAATGTAGAAGAAATCAATCCACCCACTCTTGCAGCCGCAACAACAGTAAAATCAAAACCTTTATAGGAAAAACGGTTTGTCATACCACCCTCCCATTTGGGTTGATTAGAACCCAGCACATACATATCTCCTGCATCTATTGTTTTGTTCCCGTTCCTGTCAACTACTCTTAGTTGCCCTATCACCGAACCAGTACCGGTTACCGTTTGTCCCAGTGCAAGGGCCGCAGCGGTATCCTTAGCGTTGGCCTGCCAGATGCCATCTCTCTGATAATCGTAATAAGCGCCAATGGGCTGACCTACAAACCATTTATTACCTATATCTGCCGGCTTGCCATTCACCGTTGTATTGAGTGTTGGATTTAATGCGGTTATTTGTCCACGGTTAATAAAAACATTCAGATCAGATGTCCAGGTAAAGCCACCCTTGTTTCTTGCCTGTATATTCACCGTACTGATACGTAATTCAATCCCTTTATTTTCTGATTTACCAACATTGGTCACAATTGCGTTTGGAATTCCTGATGTACCGGGCAGGCTTTGGGGCAATATCATATCTTTTGTATACGAATGATACAATTCAAGTGAACCCGATATCCTGTTCTGCAACAGTCCAAAATCAAGTCCCACGTTTACAGTAGACGTATATTCCCATCCCAGTGTTGGATTGGGTACACTGTTTGGATAGACGCCGGTAGTAGTGGTAGATCCATAATTATATACCTGCGTTGTTAAAGAACCCTGTGTTGCAAATGGATCTATGGAGGTATTGCCCACAGAGCCGTAACTGCCCCTCAATTTTAAATTGGTAAAGGTATTTCCTTTCGGAAAAAAATTTTCCTTCATTACATTCCACGCAACGGCAACGGAGGGAAAGCTGTGAAACTTATTTCCATCTGCAAGTCTTGAAGAACCGTCAGAGCGCATGGTAAGCGTTAGCAGGTATTTATCATTAAAACTATAGTTTACCCTGCCCATATAAGAAAGCAGCGTCCAGGGAGCAGAGGAACCAGTTCCCTGCAGGTTGAACCCGAGTGCAGGGTTGTAATACTGGGCATTATCAGATAAAATACCGGTATAGGAGAATGAATTGCTTTGCTGGGCGAATGACTGGTAACTGAATAAGCCGGTAAAGCTAACTTTATGTTTCGACGCAAATACGCGGTCGTACGTTAACAGGTTTTCAAGTGTATAACTGGTGCGAAATGTAGTCTGGTTGTTTGCACTGGAAGGACCGCCCAGGTTATTGGTGGTTTTACTGGCATAAAAATTACCATATACATCCGATCTTAATTCTGTACCCGCATTGAATTTATACTTAAAACCAGCCGGCAAATTTGCTTCCAGGTATAATGTTGTAAAAGTGCCCAGCCTTTTCCGGTTCTCAACCACTGCACCAGGCAAAAAGTTTGCTAACGGATTCCAAACCTGGTTGGCACTGCCGGGTACAAAATAATTAATCAGCGCACCTGTAGAATCATAGGGAGATGCCAGCGGGCTCGCTCTCAATGCCTGGCCCATTGGGTTTTGGTTTTCACCTTTGGTATTGGTAAAACTATTCAATGAACTAACGCCCACCCTGAAAATTTTTCCCAGTTTCTGATCCAGGCTAATCTTTAACGAATAACGCTCAAAGCCCTGACCGAAATACACGCCTGTTTCATTATAATATCCGCCAGACATGGCATATTGTGTGTTCTCGCTTCCACCTATTATCCCAATCTGGTGATTGGTAGTAAGACCGGTCTTATACACAAGCTTCTGCCAATCGGTACTCCGTCCGGTTGCAATACCTTGTCTCTCTTCCGGCGAAAAAGCGTCTGTAATTATTTTGGGATCATCTATTCCTGTATAAGTACCCGGTTTACCAAGATAGTTGGCCCATTTTTTTAACTCAAGATATTGCGGCCCGTTCATCATTGGAAATTCACCAAAATTTTTCACAAAGCCTGTATAGCCGCTATAAGTAATGGTGGGCTTGCCACCTGTTGATTTACCTCTTTTGGTAGTAACCAATATTACTCCGTTAGCGCCTCTTGAACCATATATGGCAGTAGAAGAGGCATCTTTTAATACTTCCACTGAAGCCACATCATCCTGGTTAATATCATTGATATTGCCATCGAAAGGAATTCCGTCAATAATAAACAGCGGAGCATTTCCCGCTCTTACCGAACGGGTTCCCCTTATTACAATACTTGGCGCCTGCCCTGGCTTACTGTTACCACCGTTTTTCTGTACATCAATACCTGCGCCCTGCCCCTGCAGCGCCTGGCTTAGATTGGCCACAGGTACATCCTGTATAGATTGTGCGCTGATAGAGGTAATGGCGCCTGTTACATCACTTTTTTTCCGTGTTCCGTAACCTACCACCACTACCTGGTCAAGTTCATTCTTATTTTCCACCATTTGTATGGTAAGGTTCGATGGAGCAGTTGTTCCGATTTTTACTTCTTTTTGAATAAACCCGATATAGGATGTCACCAGGATGGTATTGCCGGGTACATCAATACGAAATGAACCGTCTGCCTGGGTGGTAACTCCTTTGCTGCCTGCCTTGATCATCACAGAGACGCCGGAAAGTGGTTCACCATTCTGACGCGAAACAGTTCCCTTTACAGTCACCAACGATTGTGCATGAGCGGTAGCTGAAAACAGCAGCAGGTAAAAAAACAGGGAGCCAATGCCCCTTTTTTTCCACTTCATTTTACAATGCTTTACCAACAGCATCTGAAAAAAAACAGGATATCTCATAATAACAGTTTTTGCTTTGTATAATTTGAATCCGGAATAAATTTTGAGAAGAAGCGGGAACGCTTTAAGCTCAGCGCAGCGCGCTTTTTTTCTGGCACGCATATCTCAAACATTACAATATTATTATAGAGGGATAGTTCTGACACATTTACCATAGTGGCAAAAAATGAAATCGCCGTGCATGAAGAAGATGACCAATAAATAATAGTGCGGCAAAAGCATACAGCATTTTTCATACAACCAGTATAGATTGTTTGGCAATCATTAACAGCATGAAATACTACGGTTAATTTACTTACACAAGTAAGCATTCTTTGGTGAGAGAAAATATTGGTGGATTAGCAAAACATTCAACAATTTTAGCAGCGGGTGTTTTTTATTATTGAATGCAAAAAAAGATTACTGCTGCAGTGCTGTACCGGGAGAAATGCAAGCACTTATTTAACAGCTTACACTAATTGCCAACAGATAATGACCGCTAATCCATATAGGAATACCGGCGAAAACCTAACGGCTAACAGCTAAAAAGATGTTGTTTACAGTTCCTGTATTTCAATTTTCCGGTAGAAGATTTCGGCACCTTCTGATTGAATGAGTATTCTTCCTGACCGGAGGCTGGCGTTTTCTCCTTCATTTACAATTACGCCATTTACAATATGTGTACACTTGCCTTTACGTGCAATTATCTCCAGGCGGTTCCATTCGCCTGTGGGCTTTTCATTGTCTTTTTTCTTTATTACTCTTGTATTTTTAGTGGGGCCTGCCTGAACACCGTCTATTACGGCGGTTACACTATCAATCAGCCAGAAGTCGCCACAATCGCCTTCCTGTATCTGGCATTCAATTGATCGGGGCCATACCTTGTCTTCCGGCACTACATAATAACAGATGCCATTGTCTCTTACAACATTTTCACGGGGTGGATATTTTTTCTGTCCCCATTTAAATTCAACTACCAAATGAAAATCTGTGAAGGATTGGTTCGTAACAATATATCCAAATTCCTGCCCGGTAATATGCAGTAACCCATTGCTTACAGAAAACACCTGGTTTGAATCGTTATTTTTCCCTTTGCTTTTTAAAAAAGAATACCACCCGCTGAGATCTTTTCCATTGAAGAGTGATGTAAACGCCTGAGCCTGCGCATCACAGAAAGAAAAAACCAGCAGCAAACCAATAATAATACAATGCTTATTCTTTTTCATAACTAAAAGTTTATCGGTTATTTTCTCAACAAAGCAGTTGCACACCATAACAAAGGTGCTTGTCCATGCAAATCGCCCGTATTGCGTTTGCGATCCAGGTAATACTGCCTGTCATTTTTTTTATTTGTTCCCTCGCAAACGTCTGTAATGTCATTGTTGTCATTAATGTATTTGATAAGCGATAGCCATGCCTTGCGGGCAGCCGGCCCATAAGTATTATTATCCAGCCACCCCTCTTTAACACCGGTAATAAATGCAAAAGTAAACATACCGGTACAGGATGTTTCTTTCCAGGATGCGGGGTCATCGATCAGCTGCCGCCACATGCCATCTTCTGCCTGGTATTGCAACAAGGTAGCCATCATTTTTTTATAGCCATCCATAATCCGCGGGCGATCTGGGTTGTCTTTTGGCAAAGAACGAAGCAACTCACTCATACCAACAGCCATCCAGCCATCTCCCCTGCCCCAGAAAAATGGCACATCGGGTGCATGATAAAAAAGTCCGTTGGGCATCTGCAGCGAATCCAGGTAGAATACCATTTCTTTAGCGGCCCGTTCAATATAAATGTGGTCGCCTGTTGCGCGGTATGCCTGTGCCTGTACAGCTGTAATCATAAACATATCGTCAATCCATAAGCGCGTTTGCCAGGTAAACCCCTTATCGTAAAAACGGTGAGAATCAGCATTTACCCTTTTTCCTTCGGGCTGTCCCCACTGTTTATCTGCAAAACGCTTTCCCAGATCCAGGTATTTTGGCTGTTTTGTCTGCATGTATAATTCAAATGGCACAGCACCGAAGACAGCATAATCTACATGATCCGGAATGGGTATCAGCGTGTCTTGTTTTCCAAATAAGGGCTCGAACCGGTCTGCCAGTTGCGCTACTAATTTTTTGTCACCGGTTTCTTTGGCAAAAGTTAATGCACCATACCAGGTACAGGTTTCGGGGTAAGTAATCACCTTTGGAGGTTCGGGTCTTCCAAAATTGGTATGTGGTGTAACGATGAAATGATCCGCTATCCGCTTACCAACTTCCTTCGGAGACGATCCTGGAGGCCAGTTTTTGAAAGATGCACTTTCTTTTGCCTGGGCAGTTGCATTACCTGGCGCAATCAAAAAACCAGCAATGATCAGAAGAAGAAATGGCACAAAATTTTTTTTCATACTATGTCCTTTAAAATAATATTTTAATTCCTTATTTAACTTCCACTATCCCGGATTGTACACCCACCGGCAATTCAACCATTTTTATACTGTCCGGTATTTTATTATTTGTTAACTGTATGCCTTTGCTGTTTGATCCCTCTACCCGTACAAATGCTACAGCTTCTCCCTTTACACCAATGTTAAATATCCGGGCGCCTTCCACATTCTGCAGGCGGATAACGGAAGCCGCACCGCGACTTGCAGGTATTTCTGCGTTTGAAATTTCAATATCCTGCCCGTCATCACAAACAAAAGCCGGGCGCAAATCATGCTGCTGAATATGAATGTTTACATTGATCAATTTTAATCCTTTTACATGTCTTGCCCAAACCCCATAAGCCGGAATAGTGGGACCAAATGTTTTTACTTCCGGATATTGATCAATGGCTTCCGGCACAACCTGCGCCGCATTTTCGGCAGTGCCTGTACCCAGCAGTTCAATATCGATATTTTCTAAGGTAAGATTGGTTATATAATGTCCGGGAACACCCGTAATTAAAATGCCCGAAGCTGGTTTTAACTGTGCGCTGTCTGCGGCTTTTGCCTTCACATTTTTAATGACCACATTTTCAAATACACCTGTTGACTGCTGCTCATCCTGTCCCTTTCTAAAAACACTTAATCTGGAGCCCAGCCTGAAAAGCATCGGTGTTCTTACTTCAGACATTGTAATACCCGATATTTCTATATTACGCAGGTGAGCGCCGTCTACGGTCAACAATTTGATGCCGCCATTCTTTGTATCATAAATATAACAATCTGAAATTGTAATATCTTCAAAAGCGGCCATTGATTCTGTACCCATCTTAATAGCTGCCTGGTTACTTTTTAGCCGCAGACCGCTTACAATAATATCCTTACAGGACATTTTGCTGGATGTTGTTTTGAAACAAAGTGCATCATCGCCACTCTCCACATCACAGTCTTTGATACGAACGTTCTGACAACCGTCTATATCCATACCATCGTTGTGTGCAACACCCACACTAACAATTTTTACTTTTTCTATACGCAGCTTTTTACACTGAAAATAATGCGAGGTCCATGCCGCTGAATAATTGAGTGTTACTCCTTTTACAGTCACTCCTTCACACCTTACTACGCGCAACAAAAAAGGACGCCGCCCCCAGCGCTGCCCTTCAGGTCTTGTATCCGTTAGTATTTGTTGTGCTTTTAATTTCGCGCCCTGTCCGTCAATAGCGCCTTCTCCCTCAATAGAAATATTCTTTACATCCACTGCTACCACCAGCGCCCATCCTACATCAATCCCCAGGCCGTCTGCAAAAGGATCCATGTTGCGGTAATCTTCAATATGGGTGCTGCCCATCAGCCATGCATCTTTATTTAATTGCAGTGTTACATTATCTTTCAGAACAATGGTGCCCGACAAGTATCTTCCAACAGGGAAAATCACTTTACCCCCACCATTTTTATTACAGTCGTCAATGGCATTTTGTATAAAGACGGTGTTGAGGGTCGTGCCGTCGCCTTTTGCTCCATAGCGGGTGATGTCAACGTCGGCGGCCTGCGCAATGAATATACCCGTAAGGAAAAAAGCGCTCACTAGAAATTTCCTGAACATATTGCTAAAATTAAAAGAATAAGTATCGGCTTTACTCAAGTTGTTGATTTCGATTCCGTCCGGTGAGGAAAATTTCACGCAAAGAAGCAAAGATAGCAAAGCCACAATTTTGCGTCTTTGCCTCTTGGTGTCTTTGCGTGAAACCAACGCGAAATGCCCTAACTAAACGACATTGCATTCAAAATATAAAATTCAACATTCAAAATAATTCAATCCAGCTCGCCTGCTTTCATTTTATCCTTTGGTTTAGCTGACGTGTTGTCTACTTTTCCCTTTACTTCTACTTTTATTACAGTGGCAATTGGGTCAGATGACTTTTCAGGCACACTAATGGTAAGCCCATCCGCAGTAGCAGTTGTTTTCAATACTGTATTGCCGGCCAGCAGTTTTGCCGATACAATTTCATTTTTCAAACCCGGTATAGTAAGTTTTCCGTCCTGGGGCCAGTCAAATACAGAAAAATAAAGCGTGCTGTTCTTACCAGCCTCTTCTCTCTTTGTACATCTTCCCCAGGTAAATAATCCAAACGGACTGGCTTTTGTATTGTAAATGGCCTCACCATTTATTTTCATCCAATCGCCCATGGCTTTTAGCAGGTCAATACTTTCCTGGGGAAAAGTTCCGTCTGCCTTCGGTCCTACATTTAATAAATAGTTACCGCCTTTAGAGGCAATATCTATCAAATTGCGGATCAATGTCTCTTTGCTTTTCCATTTATCGGCATAACTTTTATATCCCCAGGTCTCATTCATCGTCATACATGTCTCCCAGTCTTTTCCGTCCAGTTCATTCAGGTTGGGGATTCTCTGTTCAGGTGTTTTATAATCGCCGGGAAAGTTGGGTCTTTTTAAACGATCATTGGTAATGATATTGGGCTGCAATTTCAACAGGGCATTTATTTTTTCTGCATACTCATCCGTCATACCAGTGGGTGTATCCCACCACAGCACGGCCACGTCGCCGTAACCGGTCAATAGTTCTTTTATTTGCGGAACAGCTACATCATCAATGTACTGGCTCATTGTTTTGGTTGTCTGCGCCGGATCCCAATGCCCCTCATGCGTCTGCGTATAGGCATCAATGGTAGTTGAATCCGGGTTGGCCCATCCTTCGCTGGTTACTTTGCGTGATGCGGCGCCACCGGGGTTATTCCAGTCCTGCGCCTGCGAGTAATAAAAGCCCAGTTTGATTCCGTTTTTACGACAGGCTTCTGCCAGCGGTTTTAATAAATCTTTTCCATAGGGTGTAGCATCTGCCATATTCCATTTGCTGGCATTGGATTTAAACAAGGCAAAACCATCATGGTGTTTGGCAGTAATAACAATGTATTTCATGCCCGCATCTTTGGCCATTTTCACCCAGGCATCCGGATCATATTTTACCGGGTTGAATTCTTTGGCAAATGCCTGGTAATCCGCCACGGGAATTTTTCCGCGGTTCATTATCCATTCACCAATACGGTTGATCTTTTGTCCCTTGTAGGTACCGGCTGGCACAGCGTATACACCCCAGTGAATAAACATGCCAAAACGGGCTTCCCGCCACCACTCCATGCGATCAGCATTTGCAGCGGTTTGCGCATGTAATAAAAAAAAGGAGTAAGCAGAGCATAGGGTTACGAGAAATAGCTTTTTCATATGTATCACAATATCTTTAATTATTATAAAAGACTGGCCCCTTACGGAATGCAACTAAACAATTATTACGATTGATTACCTGCGGGGAAATCACTTTTTATTCAATTATTTTGGCATGGAGCTAAGAGAAAAAGAGGTAAAAAGCCTTAGTCGCCTGGTTTCACGCAAAGAAGCAAAGGAGCAAAGGCATCTGTGCATCTTTGCGTGAAGCATGTCGCGCTGTTTGTTTCTTCGCGGCGGAGTTTCACGCTACGGGCACGGCGGAGCAGCGAAGTAGAAGTAATTGTGTTTCACTGTGTTCTTTGCTCCTTTGCTTCTTTGCGTGAAATTCCACTGGCTTCTTTGCGTGAAATATTACTCTTTACCAGCAGCTACTCCCACATCTGCGGGGTTTAATACCCTTGCATTTACAGCAGCAGCAGAAACTTCATCAGCGCCCACATCCAATGGCGTTTTCCTTGGCTGCCCGTCCATATCTGTTGTAACAGCAGGATAGGTTCCTGTAGCCGCATCAATTGCCGGACTTCCTTTCTGAATATGAAATTCACCTGCTGCATCACGGGCCAGTTTTGGGTCAATGATTTTGAAACTTCCAGCAGGCATATCACCTGCACCATTGGTATTGAAAATAATATTCCCTTCCCATACCGGGCTTTTAAACGGACCAACAATAGAAGCGGCCACTCCGCCTCCCTGAATAATATTATTGGCAATGGTAATAAAGGTTGAACCCAGGCCATTGGGTCTGGCAGTTTGCGTTATATTGGTTTTATTATTAACCATTGTATTAAATGCTATCAACACCCTGTCCGGGCGATCATGCTCAGTCAGCGGCGCGCCATCCGCCACTTCAGCACCCCCATTTCCAACATTGATGGCAAGACTGCAATTTTCAAAATGATTACTATAGATGACATGATCATCTCCAAAAATGCGCAGGCCGGGTGTATTGATAAAGTAATTGCCATATACCTGGTTAAAGTTGCCATGACGTAAGGTAAACTGGGCCGGGCAATTGCGGATGGTATTGTACCGCAGCGTTACCCTGGACGCTTTCACCGAAATCAATTCGTTCTCACCCGCACAATCTTCAAACAGGTTGTACTCTACAATGCTGTTGCTGGAAGAAAGACTGAATCCGCTAAGGCCAAATTGAAACGCTTCTGCGCCATTGCGGTTTTGCTGGTTCTTCTGAATTTTAAAATAGTTATGGTGTATCCAAAGCCGCTCGGCAATCTGGCTGCCCTCTCCTCTTATAGCAATAAACTTACCCAGCGAATCCTTATTCTGAAAAGTATTGTAATCTACCTGGTGGTCGTTGCCGGCAACAGTAAGATAATCACCTGTGCCCGGTGTTTCAAAAATATTATGTGTCCATTCACAGAAACTGGTGCCCGGAGCAGACCTGGCTTTTGAAGCTGCATGGGTGAACTTAAAACCACGGATAACCACATAAGCCGCAGGACTAACCAGCTCAAAACCACCAGCACCGGCAATTTCCGCGCCACCTGCAGTTTCTGCTGCAATGGTTATTGGCTGTGCTTTGGTTCCTGCTTTACTAATTAAAATATCTGTTGTGGTAGTATAGAGACCGTTCTTTAGTAAAATGATATCTCCCGGCTTTGCTTCATTGATGGCATTTTGAAGTGCGGCAACAGACGATACCGTAATAGTATTTGCCAAAAGCGCTCCTGTACTTATGCTGATAAAAAATAAAAAAGCTATCAAATATTTTTTCATGATTTTTTGTTTGCTGTTTTAAAATAATTTCTTTTTTTCTGTCAGTTTTTTACCTCTCAGCAATGCTTCCAGGTAATAATAATCCGCATAGTTTAGTGGAACATCCACTTCGCTGCCTGCAGGCTTGGAACCCGTACTGTGCAATAAGATAAAGCCTTTGTTCTCACCAACAGGTGAACGGTAATGACTCGTTAGTGATTCAACTATCTTACCCGCTTTTTCTTTATACAAGTTTCCATTTTTGCTGTAGGTACTTAATTCATATAATCCTGATGCA
>Ga0097621_100003094_pt1 | contig 11412 bp, 10 predicted proteins | sample KBSMisM72_FD_73165 | JGI IMG/M metagenome (GOLD analysis project Ga0097621, IMG submission 73165) | Miscanthus rhizosphere microbial communities from Kellogg Biological Station, Michigan, USA - KBS Miscanthus M7-2 (version 2) (version 2) | ecosystem: Host-associated > Plants > Roots >... | reverse complement strand
ATGGACAGAAAGTTTTTGGTTGAAAAAGTCTATCCCTATTTTGAAGATGTAAATAAATATTTTTTCGGCGTCATGATAAAAGATGATCAGCAGCCTGGTAAAATCAGGTTGCCTTTAAGCTCAAGCCCGGAGTATAACAATAATGCAATCAATGCCTGGTTTCAGGGTTTTACAAATTATGATCTGGCCCTGGTAAAGAATTTTTATAAAGAAACTGCTGAGATTAAACAAAGTGTTCATGATAGCCATGGCAGCAAATTGAATGATTTACAATCACTGCTTCCATCATTTGCTGTCGACGAAACCGGTTTTAAAATAGCGGATGATCAGGATTTGACTGATTCTCATCGTCACCACGCGCACCTGATGTCCGTTTATCCCTTTGGACTAATGAGCCCGGACGATACTGCCCAGCTACCCGTTATTAGAAAATCTCTGCGATGGCTGGAAGAAAAAGGTACGCGCAACTGGTGTGGTTACTCTTTTAGCTGGGCCGCTTCTATTTACGCAAGGGCCAAAGAAGCAGACAATGCAGCCAGGATGCTGGAAATATTTACTTCCAATTTTTGTTCGCCCAATAGTTTTCATTTGAATGGTGATCAGAAAGGGGGGCAATACTCTTCACTTACTTACCGGCCTTTTACTTTAGAAGGCAATTTTGCCTTTGCACAAGCCATACATGAGATGCTGCTGCAGAGTTATAATGGATATATTGAAATATTTCCTGCTGTTCCGGCGGCATGGAAGAATGTTTCCTTTCATCATTTAAGAACCGAAGGGGCATTTCTTATATCAGCAAAAAAGGAAAATGGTGTTACAGACGAAATAGTTGTTACAGCAGAAATGGGGGGCGAATTAACGATAAAACTACCTTTTAAGACCTGGATGGTTAAAGATTTTGACAGGCAACAAATACATAATAATGAAAATAATGTAGCTACTGTAATTTTGAAGAAAGGGCAGACCATTACTTTTAAAAATGGATATGAATGACAATGCCATGTTTTAAAAACCGGTGCTGCAAAAGATAACCCGATATGAACAGACGCGATTTTATTAAATATACAACGCCGGTTATCATCTTACTGGCCAACGGTAAAATTGTAAGGGCAACCGAAACAGATCCGTATGAATGGCAGAAGCGTTCAATAAAACTACGGTTTGCAGTAGCATCTGACGGTCATTATGGTGAGCCCGGTACGGATTATGAAAATTTCTTTGCAAAACTGGTTAACCGTGTCAATGAAGAACATGCGCTTAATCCCTTTGCATTTTGTATGATCAATGGTGATATTGTTCACAATGACAAAACGCTTTATCCTGCTGCAAAAGCTGCACTGGACATATTGAAAACACCCTATTATGTAAGCCAGGGCAATCATGATCATGTAACCGCTGATGAATGGAAGACCATCTGGAATATGCCGGTAAACCATGATTTCAGTATAAAGAAGACCACTTTTTTAATCGCCACTACGTCCGATGAAAAAGGAACTTATCTGTGCCCCGATGTGCCATGGATTGAAGGTAAACTGGAAGAGCATAAAAAACAGGAGCAGGTGTTCATATTCCTGCACATTAATCCCGGTAAACAAACAGCCAATGCTGTTGATTGCCCGGCTTTATTTGATGTACTGGCAAAATATAAAAATGTAAAAGGTGTCTTTAACGGGCACGATCATGATGAAGAAGGCATCAAAATAAAGAACGATATTCCTTTTATCTTTGACGCACATTTTGGTGGTAGCTGGGGTACGGCCTACCGAGGTTTCAGGGTGGTAGAACTGTTGCACGACAATTCGGTGGTTACGTATATTATGAACCCGATGGAGAAGATGAATGAAGCAAGGTTATAGGAGATTGCTGATTTTTTGATTTTGGTATTTTATGATTGCTTTTGATGTTTCCCACAAATAATCAATAAATCGCGCAATTTCGAAATCAGCAATTTATTCATTTCGGTATTTTGCAATTGCTATTGGCGTTTCCCACAGATAAATCAATAAATCGCGCAATCAGCAATTTATTCATTTTGGTATTTTGTGATTGCTTTTGATGTTTCCCACAGATAAATCAATAAATCGCGCAATTCCGAAATCAGCAATTTTTTATTCTCCCTTAAAATTGGCTTTTCTTTTTTCTAAAAACGCAGTTGCACCCTCTTTGGCATCTTTTGTATCAAACAATTCACCAAAAGCCTGTACTTCTTTTTGTAAACCATCGCTGGCACCATAGGCTGCCATATTGGTAAGCGCAATTACATGTTTGACGGCTAACGGTGCTTTTGTGTTGATAATTTGTAAAAGGCTCTTTGTTTTATCCAGCAGTTCATCTGGCGTTGTTACATAATTTACAAGGCCAAGTTGTTTTGCTTCATTGGCATCAATCATATTGCCGGTCATCATCAGTTCCATGGCTTTTCCTTTTCCTGCCAGTTGCGTTAATCTTTGTGTACCGCCATACCCAGGTATAAGCCCCAGGTTAACTTCTGGTTGCCCAAATTTTGCATTTTCACTGCACAGTCTGAAATGACAGGCCATGGCAAGTTCGCAACCGCCTCCCAGCGCAAACCCGTTCACCGCTGCCACAATGGGTTTTGGGCAGTTTTCAATTTTGCTAAACACAAGATCCTGTCCTTTTTGTGCCAATACTTTTCCGGCATGGCCATCCATTGATATAAACTCGCTGATATCTGCACCCGCAACAAACGCTTTTGGGCCGCTGCCGGTAATAACAGCACTTCTAATTTCTTTATTATTATACACTTCATCAATAACAGCACCCAATTCTTCGATGACTGTTTTATTCAGCGCGTTTAATTTATCCGGCCGGTTGATGGTGATGGTGAGGATGCCTTCGTTAAATGAGGTAAGAATGGTTTGGTACATAATGGTAGTTTTTTAAAAACGAAACGTCAGGATAAAAGGCAGGACCCTGTTTCTTTTAAAGAATGGATTAAAAACTTCTGTTCTTTTTCACCCATTCACGTATATAATCGGCTATATCGGAGGTGGCGGTACCGGGTGCAAATAATTGGCCCACACCCTTTTCATTCAGTTGTTTCATATCATCTTCGGGTATGATGCCTCCACCCGTTAATAATACATCGTCCATCCCTTTTTCTTTCATCAGTTGTATTATTTTGGGAAAAACAGTATTGTGTGCACCGCTGAGGATACTGATACCAATAGCATCCACATCTTCCTGCAGGGCTGCATTTACCACCATCTCGGGCGTTTGACGCAGACCGGTATAAATAACTTCCATGCCTGCATCGCGCAGCGCGGCTGCAATTATCTTGGCGCCACGGTCATGCCCATCAAGCCCCACTTTGGCCACCAACACCCGTATGGGACGATCCTTAGCACCTGTAGCAGCTTTGTTCATGAAGCGTTATAATTTAAAATTCAAAAGTAGCGAATAGAAAGTATTTAGTATGTAGTATTTAGTACATAGACTGCACGCCGCTTGGGTCTAAATACTGCATACTGTATACTACTACTATTTCAATCCCAATACCTTTGCCCTGTCTTTTTCCAATTTTTCAATAAAAAATTTCTTGAATTCGGCATTCGGGCCTTTCAGAACAATGATAAGGCTACCCTTTTCTCTTGCATACTTACTGGTAACACTATCGGTTAAGACAACAGATTTAAAATTTTTTATGAAATCGTGCTGCATTTCATTTTCGTCATCGGTTAACAAAACCAAATTGTCGAAGTCAATTTTATTGGGCATCCAGTATAAAAAACTGGCGTTATCGCTGTATGCCTGCGGGATTTTATATTTTTCACCATAATAATTTACCGCACCGGCCTGTCCGTAGTTATCGCAAAATAAAATGGTGCTCTTCTTTTCATTTTTATCAAGGGTGCGATAGGCTGCCGTCATTTTTTTTGTCATTTCCTCCCAGCCAAGCATATCTGCGAAGTCCTGGGGTAAAGGATGGTTCTTTAAATCTTCCCATTTTAAAGTACCGGTTTTTTCCATATGCTTTTTTTCATAGAATGCTGCCAGGGTAGCCGGTTCAAAAATAGGCAGGGCAAGCGGTATGAATAAATAGCCGAGAAAAACAACAACCAGAATAAATACGTAACGCAAAATCCTGAAGCGTATCAATGTTAATTGTTCCAGCTGGTAAGCGCCAAATGCAAACAGTATAGGATAGGCGCCCAGTGCATAATAGTTTTTTCCATGTCCAAGCAACAATAAAACAATGACGGCAACATATGCCCACCCAATAAAGCGGTACTGGTTTGTTTGGCGGTTGAAGCAAACCCAGCACCATCCTCCTATCCAAATGAATACGCAAGGCAGGTTCATCAGCAATTGGTCGATTAAAAAACGCACCGGGTCTATATATTGTAATTGGGTTTCCTGTAGTTCTTTCATATGAAATATCACCGGAAAATGATGCTGGTATTGCCAGATCAGGTTAGGCAAAAAGATAATAAAGGCAACCAGACAGGCGAGGTAAAAGTGTTTGTTTAAAAATATTTTTCTTTGCCTGGTTAAAATCAATCCAATTAAAACACTCAGTACAAAAAAGGAGACTGAATATTTACTCATCATACCCAGGCCAATGCTTATCCCAAAAACGTACAACCATTTATTTTGCTGTGTCTGAACAAAGCAAATCATACTCCAGGCAATCACGGTCCAGAAAAATATTTCCAGGAAGTTGGGTTGAAACAAATAATGGACGCGTAAGTAAGCACCGGTAACAAAAGGAAAAAAACCAAGTAAAATGGCAAACGATTTCCCTCCCAGTGCGACAATTGTTTTTGCAACAATTATAAAAGTAAACGCACCAAACAGCGATGGCCAGAATTTTATCCAGAAAATTCCATCCCCGCAGATATTCACCAGCCATGCAAACACAGACAACAATGGTGGTACTTCCATAAAACCCCATGCCATATGACGGCCTTCTGCCAAATACAAAAACTCATCACGGTGAGGCTCATACGCTGGACTTTGAAGCAAAAAAGGAAGAATAAATTTAAAAGCTGCCAATGCAATTATAAGCACTGTCAGCGGCACAGGTGTTTTCTTCATTATACCTAAAAGATACAAAGAAAAGTATTTAGTATTTAGATAATAGTATTCAGACTTCCGGCAACAGCTGCTGCGTAGGCTTCCGGCAACCGAGGCCGCGCGTCTAAATACTCAATACTGAATACTGAATACTTTATACTATTGGCATTGTGTGTTCAGGAATTTCAATGTGGCCCGGTTAAAATCGCTGTACATCTGATGGTCAGATACGGCCAGGTCAATTTGTTCTGTAACAAAAAGCATCTGCGGAATGGTTAAACCGGCCAATTGCGGAAAGGAAGAAGGGCTGGCTTTGAATGCGGCCGCTAATGCATCAGAATAACCAATGAAATAATTTTTGGTATCAATGTATCCCTTACTTCTTAGTTCATTAAAAACAGCTATTGATTTGGCAATCGCAATATCCCCTCTTCTTGCAAAGCGTTCCGGGTACAGGGGCGAACGTTCTTTTATCAGGTATTTACTGCAAATGCCGCGCGTAGTGAGTGTTTGAGCATTGCTTAAAGCATCGGCATTGCCCTGCGGGCCTACATTTTCATTGTTATCGAAGCGGGCCATGCAAAATTGAAAAGGTGTGGTAGAATTTTGCGCAACCACAGTGCCAGACGGGGCACAATAGCTGATACCGGCCTTGTATTTATACACAAATGAAAGGGCTGCGGAGAAATTACCGCCATTACTCATTCCTGCAGAATAGCGCAATTTGCTGCGATTGGTTATGCCGCGGTTGTAAAATGTATCGGTGATGATTCTTATATTGGCGTAGTCAATATTGTTAATTGTATCCACCGGTGTGTTTGCCCATCTTATTTTACCATCGCCATTGGCGTCAACGCCCGTGGTAGATTCTTCTGATTCGGTAATAACAACACCGAAATTATCATTTACCAGGTCTTTGTACAGTTGGATAAATTCATAACTATTGGCCACATTTTGCGCATTGCCACCTGTACCATGTAAAAGGTAAACAAATCCTTTGTGTCCTGCGGGAAAATAATAGTAAACGGGCTTCAGTCTGTCTCGCCCGCGGATTTGTTCAAACTGTAATAAAAATGACGGAATGGTTTTTACACTGCCGGTAAAGCTGGTGTTTCTTGCTGGTGCAATAAACCAGGTATGCCATTCCTGAGGCGCGTTTAACAAGGATTGCCCGTCGCCGCTCCAGGTATCAAACAACTGGTTATCTGCGTAGGCGTTGCTGAAAATATGCACCGTATCGCCGGTTTTATATTTGCCACTTCCGTATCCATTCGCTACAGTTACTGTAAAACTATCGGTAGTAACCGGTGGCGCTGTAATAGTTGAACTGTCTTTGCTGCATGCAAAAAGACAGCAAACGCTGAATAAAGGCAATAGCTTTTTCATGGATGGATAAGACAAAACAGATGGAAAGGAGTTTAACGGCTACGCAAACGTATTTATTGCCGTTTTTATCCTTTCAATAGTTTTTTCTTTCCCAATCAGCGCGGCTATATCAAATACACCAGGACCAAACTTTCCGCCCACCAGCATCACGCGAAGCGGCATCAGCACATCGCCTGGTTTGATCTTGTTGGCGGCGGCCAATTCTTTAAATTCTTTTTCAAGATCCGGGGCGTTCCATTGGAGCATCAGTTCAAACTGACGGACGGCTTCTGCAAAAAATAGTTTTTTCTGCTCATTCCATTTAGGCTTTACAGCGTCCACATCCAATTGCCTGGGTGCTTCAAAAAGAAAGGAAGCCTGTTGGGGGAAATCACCCAACAACGCACAACGGTCTTTTACCAGCGCAATGGCCTTATCCAGGTAGGCATCGTTTGTAATAACAATGCCATTCGCTTCCATAATATCCTTCACCTTAAATCTTAAGCCTTCCGCCTTATAACCCTTTATCCATTCATGGTTGTACCATTTGGCTTTCTCAAAATCAAATTTCGCCCCTGCTTTATGCACCCTTTCCATAGAAAATTTCTCTACCAGTTCCTGCAAAGAAAATATTTCTTGTTCGGTGCCATCATTCCAACCCAGCATGGCCAGCATGTTGATGAATGCTTCTGGTAAAAAGCCCAGTTCCCTGAAGCCTTTTGTAAGTTCATTTGTTTTTGGATCGGTCCAGCTCATTGCAAAAACAGGGAAGCCCAACCTGTCGCCATCGCGCTTACTCAGTTTTCCATTACCATCTGGTTTTAAGATTAATGGCAGGTGCGCCCATTGCGGCATGTTCTCCAGGCCAAATAAATATTTCCACAACAGCACATGCACCGGTGCGCTGGGCAACCATTCCTCACCCCTGAATGCGTGGGTTATTTTCATAAGATAATCATCTACCACCACTGCAAGGTGGTAGGTAGGCATTTCATCGGCTTTCAGCAATACTTTATCGTCTGATTGAGATGAATTGAAGTGTACTTCTCCGCGAATTATATCAGTAAAACTTACTTCTTCATCTGTGGGCATTTTAATGCGAATAACATGTGGGGTTTGTGCATCCAGCAAATGCTTTACTTCGGCATCTGAAAGTGTCAGCGAGTTTTTCATAGATGACCTGGTGGCGTGGCTGTACTGAAAATTGGCCACCTCAGATCGTTTTGATTCCAGTTCTGCAGGTGTATCAAATGCGTAATAGGCATAACCTGCGTTTACCAGCTGGACTGCATATTGTTTATAGCTTTGTTTTCTTTCGCTCTGCCGGTAAGGTCCATAAGCTCCTCCGTGCACCGGGCTTTCGTCGGGTACCAATCCACACCATTCCAGGCAATCAAGAATGTATTGTTCTGCACCTGGTACAAACCGGCTCTGATCGGTGTCTTCAATTCTAAGTATGAAATCGCCGCCTTGCTGGCGGGCAAATAAATAATTGTATAAAACTGTTCTTACGCCCCCCAGGTGAAGGCCGCCTGTTGGGCTGGGGGCAAACCTTACTCTTATTTTTTTCGGCATGGCGGCAAAGATAATTATTTGCGGGAATGTTTTTTTTTTAAGAAATGAAAAGAACTTGATTGAGATTAATTTTCATTTTTTAAAATTTTGATTTCCAATGTATAAGATCGTCTATTGAAGTGATGATCGACAAGTACCCGATGATATATTAAAAATTTTCTTAAAAAATATTTCAGTTTCGTGCAGCAAATCATTTCGCAGATCTGTCACATTAAAAGGATGTTAAAAAACTTTTTTCACTACCGCCTTTTCCTTTACATTCGTGCCTCAATTTGAATTAAACCCTATCTGCCTATATAATTATGGTTAAGGCCTAATGAAATAACCAATACCAACTGCGAATGCATAATCCCGCCACCAGGCGGGATTATCTTTTTAGTGAACACCAATATGTGCTAATGGGGCGAATATGTGCTAATGAGCAACACCAATTGACGCGAATGGCCAACGCTAATTTAACGCGAATGGGCCACGCTAATTGCCGTGAATGAGCAACGCTAATTAACACGAATGAGGCTAATTAGTGCTAATATCAATACTAACTTTACCTTAAAAAAAACACGCCACTGGCGTGTAATTAGATTGGCGTCCATTAGCTATTATTAGCGGTCTATTGGTGTTAAACCGCAAAACTTTCTCCGCAGGCGCAACTACGGCTTGCATTGGGATTATTAAAATAAAACCCTTTACCATTCAGGCCCTCAGAAAATTCCAATGTTGTATTAACGAGGTATAAAAAGCTTTTTAAGTCGGTTACCACTTTTATCCCATTGTCTTCAAATACCTGGTCGGATGGCTTGGTAACATTGTCAAAGTCCATTTTATAACTCAGGCCAGAGCAACCACCACCCACTACGGATACACGCAGAAAATAATCTTTATCCAGTTTCCCGTCCTCTGCCATCAGGTGTTGCACCCTTTCTTTTGCTTTATCACTTATATAGATCATTGTATATAGTATTTAGATTTTTAGTATTTAGTATTCAGACAAGAACCTGTTTTCAATATACAGTATTTAGATTTTAGTATTCAGACCCAACGCCGGGAAGTCTGAATACTTTATACTAAGTACTCAGTATTCTCTACTCAGTACTGCTCTTGTCTTCTTCACCGCCTCACCCACCTGTTTGATTGTATAATCAATTTCCTCTTCCGTTGTAAACCGGCCCAGGCCGAAACGCAGTGCTGCATAGGCCATTTCATCAGACAGACCCATGGCCTTTAATACATGAGATGGCTCCATAGATGCAGAAGTGCAGGCGCTACCAGAACTTAATGCGATATTTTTATTGAGACCCATCATCAATCCCTCGCTCTCTGTAAATTTAAACGACAGGTTAGTTACATGCGGTAAACGATGTATGGTGCTGCCATTTATGGTTACCCCTCCCAATTCTAACAGAGAATTCTCCAGTTTATCTCTCCATTTGCTTAAACGTTTCCCATCGGGTTCTATTTCATTCTTTGCCAGTTCGGCCGCTTTTCCAAAACCAACAATCCCAGGCACATTTAAAGTACCACTGCGGATGCCTCTTTCATGTCCGCCTCCATCTATTTGGGTCGTTAGTTTTACCCGCGGATTCTTTCTTCGCACATATAATGCCCCAACTCCCTTTGGACCATACATCTTGTGGGCCGTAAGAGCCATTATGTCGATGCCATCCTGCTGCACATTAATCGGAATTTTACCCGCCGCCTGCACCGCATCGCTAAAAAAAATAACCCCATGTTTTTTTGCAACAGCACTAATTTCTCTAATGGGCTGAATAAAGCCGGTTTCATTATTGGCATACATTACAGCTATTAAAATAGTGGAGGGTTGTATAGCTGCCTCCAGTGCCGTAATATCAATACATCCATCCGGTTGTACATCCAGCCAGGTAATGTTTGCACCCTCTTTTTCAAGATGTTTGCAGGTATCAAGTACAGATTTGTGTTCGGTAGCAACGGTTATGATGTGGTTGCCTTTATTTTTGTACATCCCAAATACACCCTTAATGGCAAGGTTGCTTGCTTCTGTGGCGCCACTGGTAAAAATGATTTCCTGTGGTTCTGCGCCAATGAGACCAGCCACCTCTTCGCGAGCATAGTCTACGGCCTCTTTTGCCTGCCAGCCAAAAGAATGATTACGACTGGCGGCATTGCCAAAAAACCGGGTAAAATAAGGCAGCATTGCCTCCACTACCCGCGGGTCGCAGGCGGTGGTAGCATTGTTGTCGAGATACACCGGTAAATCAAGCATATAAAAGCCTTTGAATCATAAACACAAATTTACCCCAATTGGTTCTATTTTTATAACTTAAATTGAGGGGAAACGACCTGCAATAAGGTGATAACCAGCCTGATTTTCAACAACTATCATTATGATTAAAATAGAGCATATTGGAATAGCCGTGAAGGATTTATCCGTATCGGTGCCCCTGTTTGAAAAATTGCTTAACAGTGTCTGTTATAAAACTGAAACCGTGTTGGGTGAAAACGTGAATACGGCTTTTTTCCGGCAGGCCGATACAAAAATTGAATTGCTGGAAAGCACCAGCGAAGAAGGTGTTATTACAAAATACATAAGCAAAAAAGGAGAGGGATTGCATCATATCGCTTTTGAAGTAGCAGATATATTTGCCGAGATGAAGCGGTTAAAAGAAGAAGGTTTTGTTTTACTAAGCGAGCAGCCCAAAGAAGGAGCCGATAACAAACTGATTTGTTTTTTACATCCCAAAGAAACGAATGGCGTGCTGATAGAACTTTGCATGGAAAAAAAATAAAAGCGGATGGTTTTGCCATCCGCTTTTAAAAAAATATTTTTTAGAATTATTATTTTGTCACAACCAGTTTGTGTGTTTCTCTTGTTCCGCCGGTGAAAAGAATGTCGAATGTATACATGCCGGTTTTATAATTTGTCAAATCAAAAGAAAGTACGCTGGTCCCTGCGCCTATTTGCCTGTGGGCTATCAATTGGCCGGTATGGTTCAGTACATTAACGGTAAAGCCCTGCTGAGAAAGATTGCTGCCTATTGAGATGTTTACACTGTTTACCGCGGGGTTGGGAAATATAGACACATTGATATCGCTGTTTGTTAAACGGGTCATCAGTGTGCTGGTATAGGTGGTTTTGCCATCATTATCAACAATCTTAATACGATAGTAACTAAGAGCAGGCGCGCCGATGTCTTCAAACTGGTAGTTGGTGGCAACACCAGATGCACCACCTCTTGCAGGTACAGCACCCACCTGTTTCCAGCTGCTGCCATTGGTACTTCTTTCAATTAAAAACATTTGGGTATTGATTTCCTGCTGGCTTGTCCAGTTAATTACTACATTATTTCCATTCACAGAAGCCTTGAACATAGTAAGGGTTAAAGGTAAAGCCGCATTAGAACCGGTGGTGAAATATAAGGGCTGACCGGTTGTATTTTGGGCAAAAGCAGGTCCGTT
>Ga0097621_100003086_pt1 | contig 11426 bp, 14 predicted proteins | sample KBSMisM72_FD_73165 | JGI IMG/M metagenome (GOLD analysis project Ga0097621, IMG submission 73165) | Miscanthus rhizosphere microbial communities from Kellogg Biological Station, Michigan, USA - KBS Miscanthus M7-2 (version 2) (version 2) | ecosystem: Host-associated > Plants > Roots >... | reverse complement strand
GGCGCGGCGTTTAACCGCCGCGCCCGAGGCCGGACCAGACAGGGAGCGGGTTAAGGCGTGAGTGCAGGGGTCGACGTCAGGAACGCGTAGTCGCCGGTGACGAGTGCTTGCCCGGTGCCGTTCGTGAACGTGTTCCCCGCCGCCGCGGCGACGGTGACACCGTTCGTGATGCCGGCCGTGCCGCCGATGGCGATGCCCGTGGCGCCGACGCGGCAAAACACCGCGACTTTGCCGGGCGTGGCAAAAACCATCGTGCCGAGCTCGAACGGCGCCGTAGCGTCGGCGGCCTGTGGCGGCACCGTGACGCCGCCGACGGGTTTCCAGACTTGCGTGAGACTCGCCCCAATCAGGGGTGATGTGACTCCAGGCATGATTGATTCCCTTTCGGAGTTCTTCCGTTATGTTGAGGGGTTGAGGTTAGGCGTCCGCCATCACGCCCTGGAACTGCGCACCACTGACCGTCAGGTTGCCGGCCCACGCGAGCAGTTGCGTGACGGCATCCTGGTTGACCGAGTACCGCTTCGACGGGTCGAGCGCGACGAAATTGCGATCGCGGTGCGGCCGCAGATGCAGGTACTTCGTGTTGAGGAAGTACGCCGTGCTCACCGGGTCGTAGCCGCCGATGCCGCCGTCGAGCACAACGTCGGCTTGCATGTACTGCACCGACGGGAACCCGAGCTTCGCCATCTTGCTGTCCGTGAAACGTTGGATCGTCTGCAGGGACTGCATGAACAGCGCCCAATACGCGTTGTCGACCATGATGAGGTCGATGTGGTCCGCGCCGCGCACCGTCGCCGCGTACATGGCGTTGAACCGTTGTTGGATGTTGGCGGCGGTGGTGCCCGCGGCAATCGACGCCTGATTGCGCCAGAACGGCCAGGACAGGCGATCGATGCCGCCGTAGATGCCCGTCGTCGGCACTTTCGCGACTGCGACCGCCAGGCCGCCGATCTGCTTGCCGCCGGCGGCGAGGCCGTCGGAGTACAGACCCTGCGAAATCAGGTTCGACATCGTTGATTCGGCGACCTTGATCCGCGCCTCCATCAGATCGATGATTTGCTCTTTCGAGCTATTTTGCAGCATTTCGAGGCCCGACATCGAGACCGCACACGCGGCTTGCTTGATGTCGTACTGCGCCGCCGAAATCACGTCCTGCGCGCCGACCGGGAGCGCCTGATACCCGGAGTACCACCCGGCGTTCTGGTTTTCCTGGAACGAGAGCTCCTGCAGGATGACGTTGCCGCCCGAAAACGGCTTGACGTTGCCGCCTTCACTCAGCTTCGTGAGGATGGCGTTGTTCTTCGTTACGTTGTCCGCGACGATGCCCGTGCGCGATTGGATCGTGGTCGCGATGACGTCGCTGATTGCTGCATTTGGGAACATGAGATTACCCCTAGTCGATTAAAAGGACGGTCTTACCGTTCGCTTTTCACTGGCCCGACTAGGGGTGTGCCGACTCACTGGCCCGCTTGGTCTCGTCGTTACTCACGGGTGCGTTCGGGGAGCTAGGGCGAAGCGTACGCTCGTACAAATTGGCGTGTCAAGCGGCATCCCCGAGCGCCGCCTCGATACTGGCGCGAATCGAATTGTCCTTCTTGCTCGTGCCCGCCTCGACCACGCCGGTGCCGGACGGCGAGTTGGTGACGCTCATGTTGGCCGCAGCGCGCTTGCGCGGGTTCTGGACGCCGGCCTGGGTGTGCCGCTCCCAAATCTTCGCCCGGACCTCGGGGTGCATGCCGATCGCCATGTCGTAGGCTTCGCGTAGGGTTTTCGCGTAGCCCTGCCCTACCAACCCGCCCATGATCTGCCGTACCTGCGGGAAGAACTCGTTCGCCGGGTCGTTGGCGAACGCCTCGAACTCCTGAGCGACCTGTTGATTGGTCTGCTGTTGGGCGGTCGCCTTCCCGTACATCTGCTCTTGCTGCAGCCGGGCCAGTTCCGCCTCGGTCTTGGCGGCTTGCGGGTTGAGCTCCGTCGACATGTCGACGCCGTACTGCTGCACGAGCCCGAGGATGATCGCCTTTTTGTACTCCGGGCCGCCGGTGCGCAGGGCGTGCGCCGTCTGCAGGAGCGTGCGCATGGCGTCGATCGGCGTCGCCTTCTCGGCCGCCAGGATCTGCTCGTACGGCGCGAACTCCCCGAGCACGGCCTCGGCCACACCGGCGCGTTGGGCGACCCGCTCGAACCCCTGCTGCAGTTCGGTCTCGCGCTGATGCACATACGCCTTCACAGGCTCAGGGAGTGAGCCATAGAGCGGTTTCATGTCCTCGCGCCAGGACGCCGGCGCCTCGGCCGCGGCAGGGCCGGCTCCCGGCGCCGCTCCTGCCGCCGGTGGGACGGCGGCGGCCGGGGCGGCGCCAGGTGTTGCCTTGCCGTCCTTTGGCGCGAAGCGACCGAACGCGTCGCGCCCATCAGTGCGTCCCGGCTCCGCGGCGGTCTTGTCATCCGCCGCATCTGGACGAGAGACAGGGGCGGGCGATTCGGCCGCCGCGGGCGGGACTAGGGACTGCCGCTCAAGCGCGGCGGAAAGGGTGTCACCGAGTGACGGTGTGACGTCCGGTGTGACTACTTCGTTGTCCATGATTTCCTCTCGTCAGCGCCGAGTGCGCAGGTAGCGTTTCACGTCGGATTGTTGGTACATCTTATCAACCTTTTCCCACAGGAGCTCGCGCATCTGCACGTCCTTGCGCCCCGACGCGTATCGATCTTCCTCACGCTTGATCGACGGGTCGTAGTGTATCAAGTCGCGGCGCGCCATGTAGTCCTGCATGTGCGCGCGCGATCGGATGACGGTGCCGTCCACCGGCGACACGAACGGCTCGATGTCGCCGTGGATGTTCACGGTCGGTTGAAAGTCGTCGCTGATCGGAACCTCGATCATCGAGTCCGTTTCCTTGTCGTAGCGGAATCGCCGTTTCGTCATTTCGGTTTTTTCGGCTTGATCTTCGCGGCCTCACGCTTCTGCGCCAGTGTGACCTCGCCGTCCTTTTTCTTCTGTTCGAGTGATTGTTTGCCGGCCGCCTCGGATTGCTCGAGTGATTGGCCCGCGGCCTCGGCGGTGCGCTCCAGGTTGCTCTCGTGCTCCTGCTGACCACGCGACAGGTTCGCGTCGTGCGCTTCTTCCTCGCGCGACTGTCCTAGTGCGTGATCCTCATTCGCAAACGCAGACTGTTGGGCGTGACTCTCCGCATTCTGAGCAAGTCCCTGTTGAAATTCCTGCGCCCGGCCTTCCACCGCGACCGATTGAAGTTCGGCCTGACCCTCGGCCTTAGCTGCTGCAGCATCTTTCGTCACCTGTGCTTGGACGTTGGCCTTGATGAGAATCGCCTCGACCTCGGCCTGTAGCTTCTCGGAGAACGCGCGCATTTCCTGCTGATGCTTCTCGGCGGACTGCTTGAGCTCCTGCTGCATGGCCAGGTTGTCGTTCTGCAGTTGCTGCATGGCGAGCGACTGCTTGGCGGCGTTCGCCTCCATCGTCTGCTGATGCGCCTGTTGCGACTGCTGCATCTTCGACTGCGCCTCCTGTTGGTCGGCCGCGGCCTTGGCTTGGATCGCCTGAGCCTTGGGATCCGGCGGGGGCGGCGGCGGCGGCGTACTGGCGAATTTGGTCAGGGCCGACTCGATCACGCCCTCCAGGTCGCGGCCGGCCTTGAACGAGCGCACGCCGAACATCATCAGGGCTTGCACGAGCGGCGCCATCTCGGGCGACTGCTTCACCATTGGCAACGCTTGCTGCAGGAACCCGGTGGTCGCGGTCAGGAACGCCGTGCGCTCCTCGCGCTCCGACGTGTAGTCCGTGGCGACCATCGACTCCGCGACGATTTCGATCCGAAAGTCGACGTCCTTGCCGTTCTTGAGCATGTCGATCGCTTGCTTCACGATCCCCACCGCGGTCGGTGCCGGCGGCGGCGTGTTCATGGGCAACGGCCCGAACGGCCCGAGGGCGCCCGGCGGCATCCCGCCAGGCGGCGGGGGCGGCATGCCCATAGGCGGCGGCGGGCCGCCCATTGGCGGCATGGGCGACTGCGCTTGCATCTGCATCTGCGGCGGGCCGGGCGGCGGACCCGGCGGGGGTCCGGGTGGCGCCGCACCGGGCGGACCGGGCGGAGCGCCGGGCGGGAGTCCGGCGGGGCCAGGTGGAGGACCGGGCGGCGCCAATGCCTTTTTCGCCTCCTCGATGGCGGCGATGCCGTCGGGAGACTGCATGATCGCCGACTGCGCGATGATGACGTCCTCGGGGAAGAATTCGGTGACGATCCAACCCATGAGCCGCAGGGTCTCGGTCACGAACTGACCCATCTGCGCTTTGAGGTCATCGAGCCGGACGGATGCGAACTGCGCCTTGATCTTCTGCGCCGTCGCGGTGTCGCCGGGGTTACTGGCGCCGCGCACGATGTCGGAAATCCCCGTGATCTGGTAGATGTCCTCGATCAGCTTGGCACGGATCATGTACAGTTTTTCGACCACCACGATGACCTGATCGATGGGCATGAAATCGACCACGCCCTTCAACCCGCCCTTCTCCGCGAACGCCGCCCACGTGTCGACCGGGATCAACTGATTCTCGACGCCCTCGGTGAGCATGCGCTGCACGCCGGACTGCCCCTGGTCGTAAACGCCCACCACTTTCAGCGCCTTGGTCAGCATGAACAGACGCTGCGTGATGTTGTCGAGCTCGTTCGCCTGATCCTGGTACATCGCGTAATCCGGCGTCGGGATCAGGTTGCCGGTCGTGTTCGTGGCGAACATGGGTCGCGGGCACGGGAAGAATCCGGGGAACTTGATCGGATCGTCCTTGACGTCGAGCGGCACGCTCATCTGCGTGTTGAGCCAGATCACCTTGCTCGTGTTCTTGTCCCAAATCTCGTAGACCTGGGCTTGCTTGAGCACTTGCGTTTTCGGCTCGTCGGTCTCGGTCATCGCGCCGTCGCCGCGGTGCCGCGCCGGCACGTGATTGAGCGGGCACTCCTCGCCGATCTTCTTGCCGAACCGCTTCACCAACTGCTCGCGGTTCATGTTCACGATCCGCCACACCGCCGGCACTTCCTCCCACGTGCGCGCGGGAACAAATCCAAAGTCCTCCCAGTACACGTAGTCGACCTCGGCCATCTCGCCGGTCAGCTTGGCGTAGTAGTCGCTCGTGATTGTGTTTGTCGGAGAATCCTGTCCGGTTTGATAGCGTACCCAAACCGTCCCAATACCAGGAACAAGTCGATCCTGTAGGGCAGATCGCATCGCATCAAAGAAACGGGTCTGCGAGTCCATCTGAAAACACAGCGTTCTCTCCAAAATGATCGCGGCGACGCGCGCCACAGAGTCAGGATCGAGATACCGGCGTACCACGCATGGTTCGGGTCGTTTCCCGTACATTGCGGGCATGATGGTCTGTACGTTTGACCAAAAAATGTTGTAACGCTTCTGATGCGTCGCAACCCCGTCGTCGCCCCGATCGTCGCGATACCTCTTGACGATGCGTGCCGCGCGCTTCTGCCATTTCTCACGGAGCGGATCCTTCAAACTGGCGGTGATTTCCGATTTCCAGTACGAGGCGAGCGCCTGGGGCGAGCCGACGGGCCCGAAATCGGCCTTGGCGTTGGCGGCGGTCTTGTTCTCGGGGTTCGGTCCCGAGGAAGGGTCGTTGTCGAGGGCCATCAGTAACGCTCCTGTTCAGTGGAGGGCGCCGTGCCCCAACAGTCCTCCAACCTGACATTGCCGCCGAACGGCTTGGTCCGATCGTACTTGATGGGGGTGTTCTGTGGCGTAATGCGGTTCACACTGTCCCGCGCGCCGCGGTGCGCAACGAGCGAACTATAGCGGAAAGAATCGGCGTAGTGGGAAGTCCAGTCATGCTTGGGCTGTTCCTTGAACGCCTGTTTCTTGTCATCGAACTCGCGTTGGTACTGGCGCAACGCCTCGATCGCCTCGCTGCAACCCTCGGCGTCGAGGTAGGTGGTGGGCGACGTGAGCACGAAGCGCGCCGCCTGGATCCCCTGTTGCACCGAGAATTCCGGCGCGATGTCGCACTTCACCCCGTGCTGATAGCGCAGAAGTTCCAGGATGGAACGCCCGGTCTGCAGGGAACGTGCGCGTGCGTCGTGTGGCAGCCAAACGTCACCGTACACGTACTCGTACGATCGCATGATGTCCACGTAATCCGCGAGGGCCAAACCGCTGTGCTCCTCGGCGCGAATGTAGCGGAGCTCGTTGCCGAGTGCTTGCCAGTACCACAGCGCGGTGGAGTCGGTGTATCCAAGGTCGAGGCTCACGTGGACGGGCAGCATGGGGTCGTGCGGGTAGCTGCCGATGCGATTCCCCATGTCGTTGAGAATGCGCCCGTAGTAGGCGCCGCGGATCGCCGCGTCGAACGAGCACTCGAACTCCTGCAGGTACTCGTCCTCGCTCATCACCCGCGCGGCGCCCTTCAATTCGGCCTCATCGAGGATGCCGGACTGCGACGCCTTGAGCTCCATGTAGAACCACTCGAGCGGGTTGCCGCGGGCCTCCTCGCGCAGTCGCCAGAATTCGTTCTTCCCTGCAGGGGTGCCGATGAACACGCACCATCCCTTGCGGTCGGCCAGGAGCGGGCGGATGACCTCGCTGAACACGCGCGGGCGCATCATCGCGGGCTCATCGATGACCACGCCGTCGAGGTAGATCCCCCGGATCGCGTCCGGGTTGTCCGCCCCGAACAGCATGATCTTGGCACCGTTGAACAGGGTGCAGGTGAGATCCGCGATGTTGGTCGCGGTGCGCATGCCCGGAGCACTGGTCGCGCGCATCAGGTAGTCCCACGCAACGCGTTTAGCTTGCTCCCGGAACGGCGCGATGTAGGCGTACTGCGGCGGGTTGATGCTGCCCACCTTCTCGGTGTTCAGCGCCCGGCCCACGATGTCGTTGATCGCCGCCACGGTCTTGCCCGCGCGCCGGTGACACACGAGCACCGCCCACCGCATGCCGCGGTTGTGGAACCCCTTGAAGAACGTGCGCGGCCGGTACCCGGCGTGCGCCGGCAGGACGCTAGATGTGAGCATCGAAGCCCGGCGGCAGGGCGTCGAGCGGGCTCTTGGGCAGGGCGTTGGTGACGTTGATGATGTTCGCCTGCTGCGCACCCTGCCGCTGCGTGCGCGGCAGGGCCATCTCGACCCACTGCCGGAATGTTTTCGGATCCGTGCGCGCGAGCACCGTCAGGTACGCCTTCAAGTCGAGCTCGTGCAGGGCGTCCTTGACCGTGCCGGCGATGTGCGTATGCACCTGCTCATGCACCGTCGGGGGTGCGACCGGGTGCGCAGGGGCGATCGGCGGCGCGAGCGCCAGTGCGAGCTCAGGCTCCAAGCGCGGTGCGGGTGGGTGGTCGGTCATGGGCGCATGGTACCGACGAGGGTAGGGGTAGGCAAGGTGGGCGGGGTCTCGAGAGTGAGCACTCACAGTTCCACGTGGAACGGGCGGGGTGTGTGGTGCCGAGTGCCAAGAGCCGATTGCGAGTGCGTCCCGGACCGGACCGCGGCCGGCCAGGAGTCACAGTTCCGGGTCAAGGTACGCCGGTCAAGAATCGTGCCACTCTGAGCCAGGTTAGTAAGCACTCACGTCCCCCGTAAGCACTCACTCACCCGCCCCCGTAAGCACTCACTAACCTATGTAATACACATGAGGGGATTGTATAGTTCAGTGCTATGTTAGTGGTCACTAACCTACATGTTAGTGGTCACTAACTGGCGCTTTTTTTCGGGCCCGAGACCGGCGCGGCCGGCCGATCGATCGATCATTTCCTATACACATATATATACGTGTTACTTCCTACACCATATATATATTCTCTCTTTTCTTTTAACCTTTATAAGTAAATCATCTAAAGGTCCAAATTATCCAGGATAATCATGGACTTATAGATTAACTTTGGAATGGGGTGATACTTTCTGTCTATCTACTGGTTTTCGAGACTCTGCGGCCGCAATACTAATAGCGATTTTCTCGTCACCTGTAGCAGGGCATCCACCGGCGCTGCCAACGGCGCATCAAACCGGGCGCCATCCGCCGTTCATCCGAGCCGACAGACGGTAGCCTAAACATGGAACCCCCATGATACTATTTGGTCTGATTCATTGTAACCGATACAGCAAACCATATAGAGGAGTACACAGAAATGAGATACCTGATTAACGGACTTCCCGCCTCACCGGCTGCAGTGCTCGCGTGCATCGCGACCCGTGCCAATGCGGCCGGCGTCGACATCGCCGACGTATTGCCGGACGGACTCGCCACGGCGCAGAGTGAATGGGGGCGCGACTACATCGCCGACCTGTCCGGTTATGTGGTCGAGTGCATCCCCACAAACACCGCCGAGCGGGAAAGCTTCTACGCCGTCCGGCCGGCGGTCTGACCATGCGCTTCATTATCTGCATCGTACTAACCGCCACGATCGTGCTCTACGTGGTCAACGCGATCGCGTACTAGACCGCGCCGACCACTGGCGGTATTTTTTACACTCACCCAAAAGACGAGAGACCAACATGATGACCCGTAAGCATTTCCAAGCAATCGCCGACGCACTGCGCGCCGCGCGCCACGTCACCCCCGCCGGCGAGACCATCACGCCGGCCGCGGCGGAATTCAATCTTGGCGTCACCGTTGCGGTTAACCGCATCGCCGACATGTGCGCCGCAGAGAATCCGCGGTTCGATCGCGCCAAGTTCAACGCCGCATGTGGAGTCCAATAATGGCCCGACTGTCCGCCGTAGAACAGCAGCAGTTTGACGCGGCCGCCCTGCGCGACGTGCAGCAGCTACAGGCACGGGTGCAGATCATGCGCGCCGCGTTGAACGCGATCGCCACGAGCTCGACTGACATGGCGACCGTGCAGCGTGCCGTCGGCGCCCTCGCCGACTCCGACGCCATCCATGCCATCTATCGCGCCGACACTGACGCGATGATTGCCCTCGAATCCTGCGGCGGATGTCTGCGCGGCGGTGACATGACCGCCGAGCAGCGCGCCGTGTACGATCGGCTCGCGAGCTATAACAAGATCACGGCGCAGGGCGGCGTTTACTTCTCCAAGAATTTCGCGGCACTGCAGCGCGCGCTCGCCAAGAGGCATCTATGAAACGCGGCCGCAAGTACGTGACCGACGTCGCCACTGATCCGGCCGTGCTCGTGCAGGTCAATCTAATGCTCGACGCCACGGCGCAGCAGATGGAATACCTGTATTTCCGTTGGCAGGATGAACGGGAGTATGAGGATTTCGCCGACTACGGCGCGCAGATGCAGAAGATCGCCGGCGAGCACGAGCACCGCGGCGTCAAGTTTGTCCGGGCGATGCAGAAACCGTTCGGATTCGTTTTCACGATCGCCGGCGCACCGGCCGGCGCCACGTACGCCATAACCTGCCTTGCCAACGGCATCCAATGGAAAAGGAAATCATAATGACCACGCAACCGACTGTAAAAAATAGCGCCAGTGCCACGCCGGCGCCGCAAGTGCCGAGCAATCCCGTCTATGCCGCAGTGCTCAACGCCCTGCAGCCGTTGGACGAGATTGGCGGCGTCACCGGCGCCGCGGAGTATATCGACATCATGCGCGCCGTGGCGCGCGAGTGTGAGCACCGCGCCGAGACTGCGCGCGCCAATTACTACGCCGAGGGCGGCGCATTCGCGGCCGACATGGAACCGTTGCCCGAGGATGCGGCCGCGATGCAGGAAGTGCTCGACCTGCTGTACGACAACGGCGGCGCCATCCTCTATTGGCAGATGCCCGACCACATGCGCGACACGATCGACCTGATGCTGCACGCCGGCGCCATTTTCTCGGATGCAGAATCCGACTGCGTGCTGCACCCGGACGCCGAACCTGTGGCGCCGGACGATTACCGCACCGGGCCGCAAGGCTTCTACATTCCGCATCAGTTCCAACGGTAAGACCACTACGACGAGAGGAGCACCACATGCACAGCACTAAAAGAGGGCAAATCCTGGATTTGCTGCAGAAGTTTGTCGCACAGCGTCCGGGCATGGAACCGGGCAATTACGGCGACGCCGCGAGCTACCGCGCCGAGTCCCGACAGATCACGCAAGACAGGCACGATTTCAACGTCCTGTGTCGACAGGTGGAGCTCATGGAATTGAGCATTCCCGAGAACGTGCTACGCGAAGCATTCCGCGGCGGTCGCCTGTCGATCACCGACGGGCCCGGCGACATGATCGCCCTAGACTACTGCACCGGGCAGTACTTCCCGACAGAGTACCGGCGCGCAGCATGCCGCGTGCTCGCGTCGGCGCTGTGGACTGCGAAGCGTGAAAGTCTGCAGACGTCAATCGTGCCAACCGGCGCCTATGCCGACTCGCACATTGGCGACCGGATGCGCGCGGAGTTCCGGCGCCAATTCGGCCGGCGCATCGCGTCGCGGTATTTCGACTAGACCGCCGGCGCACTGGCGTAAAATTTTCCGACACTGACGAGGAGCAAGACATGGACAAGGACTACAGCAAGGATTGCGATATCGACGCCCTAAAGGAATCGATCTACAGCGAACGGTGGACGCTCGCGGACTGCGAGCAGGTGCTGCATAACCCCACGATGGGCGAGCGTGCCCTGCGCATGTGGGGCGTGCCTGTGGCGCCGCACGAGGGCACCTATAGCGGCATGCGCCGGCTGCAGGACTGCGTGCCGTACTCACAGAAGAAACTCGACGCCCTGACGCGTAAGTATTGCAGCGCATCGCCTGAGTTCGCGCCGCGTGCCAAGTCGGACGCGTGCTACGCGTCGCAGAATCTGAAACAGCGATTCCCGACCGGCGGACCGACGCGGACGCGACAGTCGACGCCGCTACCGTGGGAGTCCGGCCGCAGCACGCTGCCGGGCATGGAAAAATACGCGGTCGACATGGGCATAGTGCTCGACGCCGCGGTATAATTGCCGGACGGGGGCAAACCAGGTTTGCCCCCTACTTATAGCGAATCAATGACTACTGACGAGAGGATTCAAATGCAACAGCCTAACTACACGCAAGACTTGGGCGCGATGCCGCGCGGGTTCGCGTTCGCCCTGCAGAACAACGGGTGGACCGTTTGGGAAACCGGCGGCGGATGTACCGCATGGCGCAAGGAAATCGGCGACCGGCTCGAATACCTGCTGTTGACGTCGGACGCGTCGCACATCATTGGCGAGCGGGATGTGGTGGACGTCGGACTCTACGATGAGAACGGCGAGTGTCTGCTGTGCGTGTCCGGCAAACTGTCGGACTTCACGGCGCCGCGGCTCGTGGGTGATGTGATGTTGGAAATGCCGTTCTCCGCGGCATTGCCGCAGGACATTCTCGATCTGCCGGCCGATACCGAGCCGGGCATGTCGATCATTGACCTGTGTACGCCGGCGGTCGGCATCGCCGGCCAATTCGAGGAGCACGAGCTCCAAGAACAGTTCACCGGCGCCCTCGT
>Ga0097621_100003083_pt1 | contig 11429 bp, 11 predicted proteins | sample KBSMisM72_FD_73165 | JGI IMG/M metagenome (GOLD analysis project Ga0097621, IMG submission 73165) | Miscanthus rhizosphere microbial communities from Kellogg Biological Station, Michigan, USA - KBS Miscanthus M7-2 (version 2) (version 2) | ecosystem: Host-associated > Plants > Roots >... | reverse complement strand
CGCCCTTGCGCGCCGCGATCCGGTCATGGGGGGCATCATGCGCGCGCACCCGAGGATCTTTCTCGTGCGCCGGGGCGAGCCTTTCATGACGCTTGCGCGCGCCATCGTCGGGCAGCAGATCTCGGTGAAGGCGGCGCAGAGCGTGTGGGACCGCGTCGTAACCTGCGTGGGAGGAGAAGTTTCCCCTCAAACAGTCCTCGGCAGGCAACGCCCGCTTCTAAGAGCGTGCGGCCTGTCCGACCGCAAGACCGAGTACATCTGCGACCTCGCGCAGCACTTCGCGAACGGCTCGATCCACGTGCACCGGTGGCCCGAGATGACCGACGAGGCGATCATCGCCGAGCTGGTCGAGGTGCGCGGCATCGGCCGCTGGACCGCGGAAATGTTCCTGATCTTCAGCCTGCTGCGCCCGGACGTGTTTCCGCTCGACGACCTGGGGCTGCAAAAGGGCATCCGGGTGGCTTACTTCGCGAACCGCAAGGTAACGCTCTCGACCATGCGCAGGATCGGCGAGCGCTGGCGGCCGTGGCGCTCGGTGGCGACCTGGTACCTGTGGCGCTCGCTCGACCCGGTGCCGGTAGAATACTGAAATAGAAGAACAACAAGGGGCGGCCGAAGCCCGATGAGCAAGGTCCTGTCCGGTCCGATCGGCGAGGGTGGCTTGAGCGCCAGCGCGCGCGCTGGCGAGGCCGTTCGCGTCGGCGGAGTGCTGATGGCGGCCGGCACGGCGCTGCTCGTGTGCCTCGCGCTCGTCGTCTGCGCGTTTCTCGACCTCTTGCCCTGGCAGGCGGCGGTCGAAGGTACCGCCGGCATCGCCACCTTGGCGGCGCTCTTCTACCTGATGGTGCGCACCGGCCTCAATCTGCGTTTCGGCGATCCGAGCCTCACCACCGAGCAGACCGCCGCGGCGATCCTGTTTCTCGCCTACATCATGTACCACACCCCCTCGGCACGCGAGGCGCTCACGATGTTCTACCTCGTGGTGATGCTCTACGGCGCGCTGCGCCTGAGCGCCGCACGTCTCGCGGTGCTCTCGGTTCTCGCGCTGGCGGCGCACGGCGCGATGCTGCACTTCTCGTATCTCCGCGACGAGGATTACATGGACGTCGACGCGGCGCTGACGGAGTTCGCCGTGCTCATGGTCGCGCTGCCCTGGTTCGCCGCAATGGGCGGCTACGTAAACCGGCTGCGCACGCATCTTGGCGAGAGCAACCGGCGCCTGGAGGACGCATTGGAGCGCATCCGCGAGATCGCCATCCGTGACGAGCTCACCGGGACGTACAACCGGCGCTTTCTCATGGAAAGCCTCGCCCGCGAGCTGGCGCGAACGGCACGCGGCGGCGGCCTCTCGGTCTGCGTCATCGACGTGGACCATTTCAAGGCAGTGAACGACAGGCTGGGCCACGCCGCCGGCGACGGCGTGCTGAAGCGGGTGGCGCAGATCGCCGGCCGGGGCTTGCGCGGCATCGACGTCTTCGGCCGCTTCGGCGGCGAGGAATTCCTGCTCCTCCTGCCGGACACCGACCGCTCCGGGGCAAGTGTCGTCGCCGAGCGCATTCGCGCCGCGGTGGCGGCCGAGACCCCGGTCACGGTGACTGTCGGCGTCGCTCAGCACGCCAGGGACGAGGCGGCGGCCGCCGTTCTAGCCCGCGCCGACGAGGCCCTGTACCGGGGCAAGGCGCTCGGGCGCAACAAGGTCGTTGTACAAGGTTAAAATCGCGCGCCAGTGAAGACCACCTTCCTCGAGTTCGAGCAGCCGATCGCCGAGCTGGAAACCAAAATCGAGGAGCTGCGCTACGTGCAGGACGACTCGGCGGCGGACATCTCCGACGAGATCCACCGGCTCACCAAGCGCAGCCAGAGCCTCACCAAGGACATCTACGGCAAGCTCACGCCGTGGCAGGTGGCGCAGGTGGCGCGCCACCCGCAGCGGCCGTACACGCTCGACTACATCCAGGCGCTGTTCAGCCATTTCGAGGAGCTGCACGGCGACCGCTCCTTCGCCGACGATCCTTCGATCGTCGGCGGCCTCGCGCGCTTCGCCAACGAGCCCTGCATGGTCATCGGCCACCAGAAGGGCCGCGACACCAAGGAGAAGATCCTGCGCAACTTCGGCATGCCCAAGCCCGAGGGCTACCGCAAGGCGCTGCGCCTGATGCACCTCGCCGAGAAGTTCCAGCTTCCGGTGTTCACCTTCATCGACACGCCCGGCGCGTATCCGGGCATCGATGCCGAGGAGCGCGGGCAATCCGAGGCCATCGGCCGCAATCTCTTCGAGATGGCGCGGCTGCGCACCCCGATCATCGTCACCGTGATCGGCGAGGGCGGCTCCGGCGGCGCGCTCGCCATCGCGGTCGGCGACCTCATCCTCATGCTGCAGTACGCGACCTACTCGGTGATCTCGCCCGAAGGCTGCGCCTCGATCCTGTGGCGCAGCGCCGAGATGGCGCCCGAGGCCGCCGAGGCGCTCGGCATCACCGCGAGCCGCCTGAAGGCCCTCGGCCTCATCGACAAGATCGTCCCCGAGCCGCTCGGCGGCGCGCACCGCGATCCGCAGGCCACCGCCCAGTCGCTGCGCAAGGCGCTCGCCGAGGCGCTCAAGCAGCTGCAGCAGAAGAAGCCGAAAGAGCTCGTCGAAGAGCGCCTCGAGCGGCTGATGAGCTATGGCAAGTTCAAGGAAGCAGGCGAGCGCTGACGTCGCCGTCGGCCTCTCGGGCGGCGTCGATTCGGTGGTTCTGCTTCACCTCCTCGGCAGGAACCCCGGGCTCCGCCTGCAGGCGATCCACGTCCACCACGGCTTGAGCCCCAACGCCGATTCATGGACCGCCTTCTGCCGCCAGCTCTGCAAGCGCCTTGCAGTGCCTTTGACCATCAAGAAAATCCGGGTGGTTCGAAAAGGCAAGGGCCTCGAAGCCGCCGCGCGCGCAGCGCGCTACAAGACGTTCGGCAAAGCGAAAGCCGGTTGCATCGCGCTCGCGCACAACCTCGACGACCAGGCCGAGACGGTGCTGATGAACCTGCTGCGCGGCGCCGGCGCGCGCGGCGCGAGCGGCATGCCGGTGCGCGCGCGCTTCGGCGACAAGACGCTCTGGCGCCCGCTCCTCGGCACGCCGCGCAGCGCGATCGAAGCCTACGCGCGCCGGCACCGCCTCGACTGGATCGAGGACGAGAGCAACGCCGACGAAGCGCTGACGCGCAACTTCATCCGCCGCCGCATCGGGCCGCTGCTCGAGCAGAAGTTTCCGCACTGGAAGGAGAGCCTCGCGCGCGCCGCGCGGCATTTCTCGAAGAAGGAAGCGGGCGCAGAAGAGCTGCTGCGCCACTACCTTCGTTCAAAGGGGCTCCAAGCGCCGAGCGAAGCGAAGCTCATCGAGATGCTGAAGCAGCTCGCCTCGGGCAGCCCGCGCGCGAAGCTCGTGCACGACGGTGCGACGCTGCGGACCTACCGCGGCAAGGTATTTCTCGACGCCGAGCTGTCGTCCGAATTCTCGCCGCAGCAATGGAACGGCCAGCCGCGCCTGAGGCTGCCCGAGCTCGGCGGCGAGCTGCGCTTTCGCAAGGCGCGCGGCAAAGGCATCGCGCTCGAGCACAAGTCCTTGAGCGTGCGCCTGCGCTCCGGCGGCGAGCGCCTCCAGCCCGACCCCAAGCGCCCGCGCCGCACTCTGAAGAACCTCTTTCAGGAAGCCGGCATCCCGCCCTGGGCGCGCGAGCGCCTTCCCTTGCTATTCAGTGGCGAGGACCTGGTCTGGGTCCCCGGCCTCGGTATCGACGCGCGCTTCCAAGCGTCGCCGGGCTCACAGGGTCTGGTGCCAGAATGGCGCTCCCCTTGTGTTCGAAGGCGCACAGAAGAAATACCCTCTTAAGGGTTAAAAGCGGTACTACCCGATTTCCCATTTGTCTTCGTAGGAAACACCATGCGCAAGCTCCTTTTGTCCGCCGCACTCGTTGCCGCAGCATCCGCTTCCGTATTTGCCCAGAAGCCCGACGCCGCCGGCGCGACGGTGACCACGACTACGCCCGGCAAGGGCACGATCACGAACATGGCCAAGATCACCGCGTCCGTCGAGGCGATTGATGCTGCGGCCCGCACCGTCACGCTGAAGGGCCCGCGCGGCAAGGTCGTCACGCTCGCGGTCGGTCCCGAGGTGAAGAACTTCGCCCAGGTGAAGGTCGGCGACCTCGTGGTGGTGCGCTACGCAGAGGCGCTGACCCTCGAGCTAAAGAAGGACGGCAAGGAATTGCGCCAGCGCTCCGAGCGCGAAGGGAGCGAGGCGGCGCGGCCCGGCGAGCGCCCGGCCGCGGCGGCGGGGCGCCAGATCACGGTGATCGCCGACGTCACCGCGGTCGATCGCAAGAAGCAGATCGTGACCTTGCGCGGCCCGAAACAGACGGTCGAGCTGAAGCTGCGCGATCCAAAGCAGATCAAGCTGGTGAAGGTCGGCGACCAGGTCGAGGCGACCTATCAGGAAGCCATGGCAGTCTCGGTCGAGCCGGCGCCCAAGGCCAAGGCTCCGGTCACCAAGTAGCGAAGGGAAGCTAGCGCTTTGGGCGCTTGAGCGCGGCGTCGCGCGCCGCCCGCGATTCGGGGCTCGCGGCGGCGAGCTCGAGCTGGTCGTGCGCCATGTAGCTCACGGCGTGGGCGCCGAGGCCGGCGTAGGCGTTCACCGCTTCCTTCGTCATCAGCACCGAGTGCTTCGGCTTTTCGAGCACCGCGGCCGCCAGGCGCCGCGCGGCTTCCATCGCGCCGGACTTGTCGCAAAGTTCGTCGACCAGTCCCATGGCGAGCGCTTGCTCGGCCGCGACGCGCTCGCCGAGGATCGCGAGGCGCTTGGCTCGCGCCGGCCCGACGAGATTCACCAGCCGCGGCAGCGTGCCCCACGTAAGTGGAATGCCGAGCGAGATTTCTGGCAGCGTGACGAACGCGTCGCGCGCCATCACCCGCCAGTCGAGCGCGACGGCGAGCGCGAGGCCGCCGCCGACCGCGTAGCCCTCGATCGCCGCGATGGTGATCTGCGGCAGCTCCTCCCACGCGCGCGCCATGCGCTGGCCGAGCCCGGCGATCTCGCGCTGCTCGAGCAGCGGGGCGCCGCCCGCCCAGCGGGTCGAATCCTTGAGATCGGCGCCGGCGGAGAACACGCCGGCCGCACCGGTGACGAGCACGACGTCGAGGTCCCTGCGCGCGGCGAGCTCCTGCGCGCAGGCGATCATCTCGCGCATCAGCTCGGCCGAGAGCGCGTTGCGCCGGTCGGGGCGCGCCAGGGTGACGGTGGCGATGCGGCCGGAAAATTCGCTGCGAAGCTGTCGGTACATGCTAACCCTTTGCTACAATGGTGAAATTTTTTCGAATGACGGCGTCTTAAAGAGGGATCCCCGTTCCATGGCGCTCGAGCGCACTCTTTCCATCATCAAGCCCGACGCGGTCAGGAAGAACGTCATCGGCCAGATTCTCGCGCGCTTCGAGGCTGCAGGGCTGCGCGTGGCGGCCGCGCGCATGATGTTCCTGTCCCGCACCGAGGCCGAGGGCTTCTACGCGGTGCACCGCGGCCGGCCGTTCTTCAACGACCTGGTGCAGTTCATGACCTCGGGGCCGGTGCTGGTGCAGGTGCTCGAGGGCGACAACGCGATCGCGAAGAACCGCGAGCTCATGGGCGCCACCGATCCGAAGAAGGCGGCGAAGGGCACGATCCGCGCCGACTTCGCGGAGTCGATCGACGCCAACGCCGTGCACGGCTCCGACGGACGCGAAACCGCGAAGACCGAGATCGCCTATTTCTTCCCGGCTAGCGAGGTATTCTCCCGGTGAAGGAAAATCTGCTCGGCCTGGACGCCGCCGGGCTCGCGCGCTTCTTCGAAGGACAGGGCGAGAAGCCCTTCCGCGCCCGCCAGGTGCAGCGCTGGATCCACCAGCTCGGCGTGTCGGACTTCGCCGCCATGAGCGACCTGTCGAAGGCGCTGCGCGAGAAGCTTGCCCGGACGGCGAGCGTCACCGCGCCGGGCATCGTCGGCGACGAGACCACGGCCGACGGCACGCGCAAGTGGCTGGTGAAGGTCGACGGCGCGAACGCCGTCGAGTCGGTGTTCATCCCCGAGACCGGCCGCGCCACGCTGTGCGTGTCGAGCCAGGCCGGCTGCGTGCTCGACTGCTCGTTCTGCGCCACCGGCAAGCAGGGCTTCAACCGCAACCTCTCTGCCGCCGAGATCGTGGGGCAACTTTGGCTTGCGAACCGGGAGCTCGGCTCGCCTTCGCGCTCCCACAGGATTATCTCGAATGTCGTCTTCATGGGGATGGGCGAGCCGCTGCTCAACCTCGACAACGTGATCCCGGCCGTGCGCCTGATGATCGACGACAACGCGTACGGCCTGTCGCGCCGGCGCGTGACGGTGTCCACCTCCGGAGTCGTTCCCGGCATGGACCGCCTGCGCGACGAATGCCCGGTGGCGCTCGCCGTGTCGCTGCACGCGCCGAACGATCGCCTTAGGGACGAGCTCGTCCCGCTCAACCGCAAGTACCCGCTGCGCGAGCTGATCGCCGCGTGCAACCGGTACCTCGAGAAGGCGCCGCGCGACTTCATCACCTTCGAGTACGTGATGCTCGAAGGCGTGAACGACAGCGACGCCCTGGCGCGCGAGGCCGCGGCGCTCGCCGGCGAAGTGCGCTGCAAGTACAACCTGATTCCGTTCAACCCGTTCGCCGGGGTGGACTACAAGCGCTCGAGTCCGGACCGGATCCGGCGCTTCGCCGAGATCTTGCAGGGCGCCGGCATCACCGTCACCACGCGCAAGACGCGCGGGGACGACATCGCGGCGGCCTGCGGCCAGCTCGCAGGCGACGTCGCCGATCGCACCCGGCGGCAGCGCTTGCGACTCAAGGAGGTGCGTGCGTGAGAACAATACTAATAACTAGCCTGCTCGTGCTTGCCGCGGCCTGCTCCGGCACCAAGAAGCCGGAAGGACCGAACACCGCGGACACCGGCACGATCGGCGAGGTCGGCGAGCCGCGCAACCGCGCGCGCATCCACACCGACCTCGCCGCAGCGTACTACCAGCGCGGCAGCATGGGAGTCGCGCTCGAGGAGCTGCGCATCGCCACCGCCGCGGATTCGAGCTACGCGCCCGCGTACGGCCTGCTCGGGCTGGTCTACATGGATCTGCGCGAGGAAAACCTGGCGACGCAGAGCTTCGAGCGCGCACTCGGCCTCGCGCCCACCGACGGGGACATCAACCACAACTACGGCCTGTTCCTGTGCCAGACCAAGCGCGAGCCGGACTCGGTCAAGTACTTCATGCAGGCGGTCAAGAATCCGCTCTACTCCACGCCGTGGCGCTCGTACAGCGCCGCCGGAGTGTGCACGCTGCGCACCGGCAAGCCGAAGGAGGCCGAGCAGTATTTCGAGCGCGCGCTTCGCCTGCAGCCCGACGAGCCCGCGTCGCTGCTCAACCTCGGCCAGATCCGCTACAAGCAGGGCAAGATGGACGAGGCGCGCCGGCTCGTCGCGCGTTACAACAAGCTCGACGAGCCGAGCGCCGAGTCGCTGTGGCTCGCGCTGCGCATCGAGCGCAAGTCGGGCGAGCGCGTCGCGGAGCAGGGCTACGCCAACCAGTTGCGGCGGCGCTTTCCGGGGTCCCCCGAGTACCAGGCGCTGCAGCGGGGAAACTTTGACTGAGCTCACCGGGATCGGCGCCCAGCTGAAGCAGGCGCGCGAGGCGCAGGGCCTCGCCATCGACGACGTGGCGCTGCAGCTCAAGTTCGCGCCGCGCCAGATCGAGTCGCTCGAGCAGGAGCGCTTCGAGCGGCTGCCCGGTCCGACGATCGCCCGCGGCATGGTGCGCAACTACGCGCGGCTGCTCAAGCTCGACCCCGAGCCGCTGATCGAGCGCCTCGCGCCGCGCGTGGAGGCCCCGCCCGACGCCAACCAGATCGCGGAGCGCTTCCGGCAGGAGGTGCCGTTCTCCGACAGCACGAAGCGCTCGACGCTGCTCTATGCCGGATTCTCGGTCGGCGTGCTGCTGCTGGTGGGAGCGCTCGCCTACGAATGGCAGCAGCAGAAGGCGGCGCCGCGCGTCGAGGCGCCGCCGCCGGAGCGCACGCAGCCGGCCGAGCCGCCCGCGCAAACCGCCGCCGTGCCGCAGCCTCCGGCGAGCGTCCCCGAGCCCGCTCCCGCGCCCGTTCCCGCACCGGTGGTGATGGAAAAGCAGCACGCTGCGCCGCCTGCCCCGGTTGAGAAAAAAACGATCGAGAAAAAGCCGGCGCCGGTCGCCGTGCTGGCGAAGAAACCCGAGCCTGAAACCGTCCCCACGGTGGATGAATCGGACAAGCCGCTCGCCCCGGGAACGCACCGCATCGTGCTGCGCACCGAAGGCGAAGCCTGGCTGGAAGTGAAGGACGGCGCGGGGCGCATGCTGATCTCGTCGCTCAATCCCGCCGGCACCGAGCGCACCATACGGGGACGGGCGCCGTTCGACATCGTGATCGGCAACGCGAGCTCGGTGAAGCTCACCTACGACGGGAAGCCGGTGGACCTGCGCCCGCACACCCGGGTCGAAGTCGCCCGATTCACGCTGAAATGAGCCTGCAATGAAGCGCCGGGTCTCGCGCCAGGTCGCCGTGGGCGACGTGCTCATCGGCGGCGACGCGCCCATCGTGGTGCAGTCCATGACCAACACCGACACCGCCGATGCCGCGGCCACGGCCGCGCAGGTGGAGGCACTCGCGCGCGCCGGCTCGGAGCTCGTGCGCATCACCGTCAATTCGCCGGAGGCGGCGGCGCAGGTGGCGCGCATCCGCGAGCGCCTCGACGCGCGCGGCTGCGGCGTGCCGCTGGTGGGCGACTTCCACTACAACGGCCACAAGCTGCTGACGCAGTTTCCCGATTGCGCGCAGGCGCTGGCCAAGTACCGCATCAACCCGGGCAACGTCGGCAAGGGGGCGAAGCGCGACGAGCAGTTCGCCACCATGATCGAATGCGCCCTGCGCTACGGCAAGCCGGTGCGCATCGGGGTGAACTGGGGCAGCCTCGATCAGGCGCTCCTCGCCCGACTCATGGATGAGAACGGGAAAAGCCCGGAGCCGCTGGAAGCTTCAGAGGTCATGCGCGAAGCCGTCATCGTCTCGGCGCTGGAATCCGCACGCCAGGCCGAGGAGTGGGGCCTAGCCGCTGAGAAGATCGTCATCTCCTGCAAGATGAGCCAGGTCCAGGATCTCGTCGCGGTGTACCGCAGCCTGGCGCAGCGCTGCGACTACGCGCTGCACCTGGGCCTCACCGAGGCGGGCATGGGCTCGAAAGGCATCGTCGCCTCGACCGCCGCGATGGCGGTGCTGCTGCAGGAAGGCATCGGCGACACGATCCGCGTCTCGCTCACCCCGGAGCCCGGGGGCGAGCGGGCGCGCGAGGTCCAGGTGGCGCAGGAAATCCTGCAGACGATGGGCCTGCGCGCGTTCACCCCGATGGTGAGCGCGTGCCCCGGCTGCGGGCGCACCACCAGCACGGTTTTCCAGGAATTGGCCGACAAGATCCAGGCTTACTTGCGTAACCAGATGCCGCTCTGGAAAGCGACCTATCCCGGCGTGGAGGAAATGCGCGTCGCCGTGATGGGCTGTGTGGTGAACGGCCCCGGGGAATCGAAGCACGCCAACATCGGCATCAGCCTGCCGGGCACCGGCGAGGTGCCCGTGGCGCCGGTGTACGTCGACGGAGCCAAGACCGTGACTCTCAAGGGCGAGCGCATCGCCGAGGAGTTCCAGGCGATCGTCGAAGCCTACGTCAGAGAGAAATACGGCAGGAAGCGCATCCCGATCAAGGCCGTGTGACGTGCAAAAAGTGAAACCCGCGCTGCTGCGCGGCTTCGACCAGGAATACCTGCCGCACGAGCAGCTGCAGTTCAACCACCTCGTCGACGTCATCCGCAGGAACTTCGAGCTGTACGGCTTCCTGCCGATCGAGACGCCGTCGGCCGAGCGCCGCGAGGTGCTCACCTCCAAGGGCGGCGTGGAGAAGGAGATCTATGCGCTTACGCGCCTCGCCGAGGCGGACGACGACGAGGCCGCGACCAAGGGCGCGCTGCGCTTCGACCTGACGGTTCCGCTCGCGCGCTACGTCGCGATGCGCGAGCGCGAGCTCGCGTTTCCCTTCCGGCGCTACCAGATCCAGCGGGTCTGGCGCGGCGAGACGCCGCAGGCGAGGAAAGGCCGTTTCCGCGAGTTCTACCAATGCGACATCGACATCATCAACCGGGAAAAGCTGAGCTACCTCGCCGAGGCGGAAATTCCGAGCGTGGTCTACAGCGTCTTCAGGGAGATGGCGATCGGCGAGTTCCGCATCCGCATCAACAACCGCAAGGTGCTGAAGGGATTGCTGCAGGAATTTCGTGTGCCCGAGGATAAATCCGCCGAGGTGCTGCGCACGCTGGACAAAGTGGAGAAGGAGGAGGCGGCACGAATCGTGGAAGAGCTGGTGCGTGCCGGGCTTCCCAACGCGCCCGCAACGCGCTTGTACCAGCTCATCGCAGCCAAACGCGATACAAGGGAAACGTTGGCCGAGTTGGGCGAAATGAGAAACGAACTCTGCGTACAGGGCGTCGAGGAGCTGCGCAAGGTGGTCGAGGCGATGGGGCAGCTCGGCGTGCCGCAGGCTGCGTTCGCCGTCGACCTGAGCGTGGTGCGCGGCCTGGACTACTACACCGGCACGATCTACGAGACCCGGCTCGTAGCTCACCCCGATATCGGCAGCATCTGCTCGGGCGGGCGCTATGACGACCTCGCCAGCTACTTCACCGAGACCAGGCTCCCCGGAGTCGGCATCTCGATCGGGCTGACGCGGCTTTTCTCGAAGCTGAGCGAGGCGGGCCTGCTGCGGCCGCTGGCGCGAACGCCGGCCGAGGCCATTGTGGTCACCATGGACGGCCGCTATCTTGCGAACTACCTGGAGATCGCGACCCGGCTGCGGGCGGCGGGGATCAACACCGAGGTCTACCTCGAGCAGGCTAAGCTCAAGAACCAGCTCGCCTACGCGGACCGCAAGGGATTCCGCGTCGCGGTGATCGCGGGCGAGAACGAATTTGCAGAGGCCAAGGTGCAGATCAAGAATCTCACCACACAGGAAGCAACCGTGCACCCGATGGGCGAGCTCGTCCGCGCGGTGCAGGCGGCATTGAACGACTCAACACCGAAGGCATGACCCATGGCGCTCGATCTTGAAGAGCAGGAGCAGGTAGAGGAGCTGAAGGCGTGGTGGAAGCAGCACGGCGGCATCATCACTGCGGTGGTGGTCGCCGTGGCGGTGGGCTTCGCCGGCTGGCAGGGATGGCGCTGGTACACGGCTAGCCAGGCGACGCAGGCGAGCGTGCTCTACGAAACGCTGACCAAGGCGGTGCAGGCGAACGACGCCAAGGCGCTGCGCGACGCCGCGGGCACGCTGGTGGAAAGCTACCCG
>Ga0097621_100003082_pt1 | contig 11430 bp, 7 predicted proteins | sample KBSMisM72_FD_73165 | JGI IMG/M metagenome (GOLD analysis project Ga0097621, IMG submission 73165) | Miscanthus rhizosphere microbial communities from Kellogg Biological Station, Michigan, USA - KBS Miscanthus M7-2 (version 2) (version 2) | ecosystem: Host-associated > Plants > Roots >... | reverse complement strand
AAGCCCGACGATCCGCTCATGCACGAGCTCGACAGCCTGCTGCACAGCGCGCTCGCGTACGAGGTGGCCGGCGCAGACGCCCTCGACAGGGCAGACTGGGACGCCGCGGCGGACAGTTTCCGGAAGGGCATCGCCCTTGCCCCCGAGGAGCCGTCGCTCCACCACAAGCTGGGCACCGCCCTGGCGCTCAAAGGCGACACACCTGGAGCGGTGGACCAGTTCGAGCAGGCCCTGAAGCTGTCGCCCACTTTCGCCAAGGCGCACTACAGCCTCGGCCTCATCCTGGCGTCGAGCGGCCAGTCGCATCAGGCGGTCGAACACTGGGAGGCCGCGATCAAGGCGGAGCCCGGCTACGTGGAGCCGCGCCTCCAACTGGCCGAGATGCTGAGGCGCAGCGGACAGTTCCAGGCCTCCCTCGTGCACTACGAACACATCGTCACGTCCGATCCGCGTGTTGCCGAGGCGCGATTCGGCTATGCGGCGTCGCTCATCCGGCTGCGGCGGTGGGCGGAGGCGCGGGAGCGTCTCGAGGCGGCGATGCGCGTTGACCCGGCCCAGGGCGCTTTTGCCATTGCGGCGGCCCGTCTTCTCGCGGCCGCACCCGACGATCGCGTGCGCGACGGCCGGCGAGCGCTTGCGATCATGCAGGGCCTCATCGACAAGGGTGTACGCACCGCCGACGCGCTCGAGACCATGGCGATGGCCCAGGCCGAAGTCGGGCAGTTCAGCGCCGCGATCATGTGGCAGCGGGACGCCATGGCCGTGGCCGAGCGGACTGCGGGCCTGGGCGTCGCCGGAATCATGGCCGATAACCTGCGGCTGTACGAAGCCGGCAGGCCGTGCCGCACGCCATGGCGGCCGGATGAACCACTCGAATTTCAGGGCACCGCGCCCGACCCTGCGCTGGACGCTGGCCGAGGCGGGGCATTACGATGAGGCCCCGCACCGCGCCGTGCCGGATGCCCTGGAGGGACTAGTTGAGCAGCCAGAAGAGCCCGATCAGACTCATCGCGTTTGCCAGTCTGATCGGCACGACGATCGAGTGGTACGACTTCTTCCTCTACAACACGGCCGCCGCGCTGGTGTTCAACAAGCTGTTCTTCCCGACGTTCGATCCCATCGCGGGCACGATGGCCGCGTTCGGCACGTATGCGGTGGGATTCGCGGCGCGTCCGATTGGCGGGATCGTCGTCGGCCACTATGGCGACAAGGTCGGCCGCAAATCGATGCTCGTGTTCACGCTGGTGATCATGGGGATCGCGACCTCCCTGATTGGCCTGCTGCCGACCTACGAGAGCATCGGGCCGTGGGCCGCCGTCCTGCTGATCATCCTTCGTCTCGTGCAGGGATTCGGCGTCGGCGGCGAGTGGGGCGGCGCGGTGCTGATGGCCGTCGAGCATGCCCCGCCCGGGCAGCGCGGTTTCTACGGCAGCTGGCCGCAGATCGGCGTGCCGGCCGGGCTGCTCACGTCCACGATCGTGTTTACGCTCTTCAGCCGGCTGCCGCCGGATCAGTTCCTGGCCTGGGGCTGGCGCGTGCCGTTCCTGATCAGCATCGTGCTGGTGGGCGTCGGACTCATGATCCGCCTGCGGATCATGGAGACTCCGGCGTTCCAGAAGATGAAAAGCGAGCGAAGCCACGAGGCGCGCCAGCCGATCATCGAGGTCTTGAAGACGCATCCGAAAGAGGTGCTGCAGGCGGCCGGGGCCCGATGCGCCGAGAACGGGTCTTTCTATATTTACAGCGCGTTCATGCTGGTCTACGCGACACAGCATTCCCACATCGATCGCAGCGTCGCGCTCAACGGGATCATGCTGGCCTCGGCCTGCGAGTTCATCGCCATCCCCGCGTACGGTGCGCTCTCCGATCGGATTGGCCGCAAGCCTGTTTACATGTTCGGGGCGGTGATGACGGCAATCCTTGCATACCCGCTGTTCTGGCTCTTCGACACGGGCTCGACCGCGCTGGCCACGCTCGCGCTTCTGCTGACGTTCCTGTGCTCGCACGCGCCGATGTACGCGCCGCAGGGAGCGTTTTTCTCGGAGCTGTTCGGGACGAGCGTCCGCTACAGTGGGGCGTCGCTCGGCGCGCAGCTGTCGGCGGCCGTGGCCGGCGGCTTTTCGCCGCTCATAGCCACGTTCCTGCTCCCCAGGTACGGCCGCAGCGCCATTGCCCTGTACATCATTTTCATGGCGTGCATCACCATTGTCGCGGTCATCTCGGCGGCTGAAACACTCCGCCGCGACATCGAGACCTGATCCATGCGTGCACCGTGGATCGCAGCGGCCGGGCTGGCGCTCGCGCTCGTTGCCGCCGGCGTGGGCGCGTATTACTTCTTCGCGCGCGCCGCCAACGGCGATCTGCCTGCGCCCGGCTCTCCGGCCTACGAGCAAGCGACGTCCAGCTTCTACCGCGGCCTCGCGCAGCTGCAGGTCGGCCTGCTCGACGATGCGAAGCGGGAGTTTTCGAAGGCGGCGGCGCTGGCGCCAGGAGAGCCCGCGGCCTGGGCGAATCTCGGCCTCGCGCACCTGCGCCTCGGGGAATTCGACGCGGCGTCGGAGCCGATCGCGAAGGCGGCGGCGTTGTCGCCCGGATCGAGCGATCTGGCGCTGCTGCAGGGGCGCCTGGAGACTTCACGCGGCCAGCTCGAGCCGGGCATCGCCCACCTGCGCCGCGCGGTCGATCTCGACCGCACCGGCTTGCGCGCGCGCTACGCGCTCGCCGAGGAAATCGAACGCGCGGGCGGATCGGGAGCGGACGCCGAGGCCCAGCAGCAGTTCGAGCAGATCCTGCAGCGGCGGCCTGACAATCTGGCGGCGCTGCTCGAGCGCGCCCGGCTCTCGGCCAAGCGCGGCGACACTGCGGCGCTCCGCGACTCGACCATGCGGCTCGACGGTGTGTCGGCCGGATGGCCCCCTCCTGCGCAGGAACAGTTCCGCGCGCTCCGCCAGGCCGTTGACGCGGGCAATGCGGCCGACGCGGCGCGCAGCGTGGCGTTTCTGCGAAACGTCCTGGTCCGCTCCACGGTTTTCCGGGAAAGCCTGGCGCTGGTCCGTACGCCCACCGAGCTGATCGCGGAGCCGTTCGGCCGTTTCGTGCGGCTGACGCCGCCGTCTCCGAACCCGTCACCCGCAGACGAAGGCCTGACGTTCACCCGAGCCCCGCTGCCCGGCGCCGGAACGGGGGCTTCCGTGGCGTTCGCCGTGTCACTCGACGGCGCGGCGGCGCCGGTGCCGGTCGCGGCTGACAACCGCGAGATCCGCGTAGGGACCCAGCCGGCGGCCCGGGGCCTCCCGTGGCCAGGGGCGGGGTTCGCGCCGGCCGCGAACAGCATTCTCCCGATCGATTGGAACCGGGACTTCCGAATGGACTTCGCGGTCGCCGGCCGGACCGGCCTGCGCCTCTACCTGCAGCGGGAAGCGGGCCGCTTCGAAGACGCGACGCCGAAAGCCGGAGGCCTCGACTCGGATTGCCTCGGGGTGTGGGCCGCCGACATCGAAATGGACGGCGACCTCGATCTGATCGTCGGCATCCGCGGCGCCGCCCCGGTGGTGCTGCGAAACAACGGTGACGGCACGTGGCGTCAACTGCGTCCGTTCCAGTCAGTCGCCGGCGTGCGGGCGTTCGTGTGGGCCGACCTGGATGGCGACGGCGTCCCCGATGCGGCGATGGTCGGCGAGAGCGGCGATCTTCACGCCTTCGAAAACCGGCAGGGCGGTGAGTTCCGCGAGGTGTCGCTGGCCGGCCTGTCCGGCGTGGTCGCGTTGAGCGTGGGTGACGTGAACGGGGACGGGGCGCTCGATCTCGTCGCGCTCGACCGCTCCGGGGTGATCCGCCGGCTCTCGCTCGGCGCCGCGGGCCTCGAGCAGCAGACGCTGGGCACCTGGGCCGATCGTATCGATTCGGCCGGCCCGGCGACGTACGCGATCTTCCTCGCGGACCTCGACAACAACGGCGCTGTCGACATGGTGGTTTCAGGAGGAGGGCGCTCGCGGATCTGGCTGGGCGACGAGAAGAACACGCTCCGGCCGTTGGCCGCGGCCGATGCGCCGCTGCAGGACGTGAACGTCTTTGGCGTCGTCGATCTCGACGGGGACGGCCAACTCGATCTGGTGGGCACGTCGGGCGGGCAGCCGGTGGCGCTGTCGGGGAGCGGATCGAAGGGCTATCACTGGGCCGTCATGCGTCCGCGTGCGCAGCCGACGGCCGGCGACCAGCGGATCAACTCGTTCGGCGTGGGCGGCGAGATTGAGATCCGATCCGGGTTGCTGACGCAGAAGCAGGTGCTGGCCGGCGCGCCGGCCCATTTCGGCCTCGGGGCGCGCACGGCGATCGACGTCGCGCGGATCTTCTGGCCGAACGGCATCATGCAGGCCGACTTCGACCGCGCGGCCGATCAGGCCGTCCTGGCGGAGCAGCGGCTCAAAGGATCCTGCCCGTGGGTCTTCACTTACGACGGCACGGGCATGCGGTTCGTGACGGACTTCCTGTGGCGGTCGCCGCTCGGGCTCCGCATCAACGCTCAGGACACGGCCGGCGTGACGCAGACCGAGGACTGGGTCAGGATTCGCGGAGACCAGCTCGTCGCGCGGGATGGATTGTACGACGTGCGGATCACGGCGGAGTTGTGGGAGACGCACTTCGTCGATCACGTGTCGATGCTCGTGATCGATCACCCCGCCGATCAGGACGTGTTCGTGGACGAGCGCTTTGCCCGGGAAGCGCCGGCGCTGGCCGTGCGCGCGACGACGCGGCCGCGGCCAGTCTCACGCGCGTGGGACGATGCCGGGACCGATGTTACGGACCTGGTGGCGAAACGGGACGGCCGGTACCTGGCCACGTTCGCCCGCGGCCCCTATCAAGGTGTCGCGCGCGAGCATTTCGTCGAGTTCGAGGTCGGAGAGGAAGGCGGGCAGTGGCTCGTCGCAAACGGCTTCATCTACCCGACCGACAGCAGCATCAACGTCGCGATTGGCCAGGCCGGCATCGAGCCGCGCGGGCTCTCGCTCGAAGCGCAGGATCCGTCGGGCCGCTGGATCGTGGTGGCGCCGGATCTGGGGTTCCCGGCCGGCAAGAACAAGACGATCCTGATCGACCTGTCGCGCGTGGCCCGCGCGGGCATTGCTCATCCGAAGCGGCTCCGGCTGCGCACGAACCTGGAAATTTACTGGGATTCGCTGGCCGTCGCCGAGAGCGGCGGCGGCCCGGCGCCTAACATGAACCGGTTACAGCCGGCGCGCGCGGAGCTGCGTTATCGTGGGTTTTCGAAGACGGACTACGTGAAGCACGATGTGCCCGAGACACCGCACTACGATCAGCTGGCCAACGTGGGCCAGCGGTGGCGCGATCTCACCGGCTACTACACGCGGTACGGCGACGTGGGCGAACTGCTGGCGTCGGTGGACGATCGGTACGTGATCATGAACGCCGGCGACGAATTGCGGCTGGTGTTTACCGCGCCGCCGGCGCCAGCGCCCGGCATGGCACGAGACTTCGTCCTCATCGGCGATGGCTGGGTGAAGGACGGCGACTACAACACGAGCTACTCGAAAACCGTGCTGCCGCTCCCGCGCCACCAGCATCCCGACTACAAGGCCGTGTCGGCCGACCCCGAACTGGAAGAAGACCCCGTGTACCGGCAGCACGCACGTGACTGGCAGACGTATCACACGCGATTCGTCACGCCGCGCGCGTTTCTGGACGGCCTGCGGTGAATGCACACCTGCGCCAGCGGGCGCTGTGGCTGGTCTGGTCGGTGGTACTGCTGGCGTCGCTCGCCGCCGTCGTAGTGCTGAACAGGCGCGCGTCGGCGAGTGTAGCGTCCGGCTTTAGCCGGACGGACGGCCTCGCCCGTTTCGGCTTCACCCTCGACGAATCGGCGAAGCGGCTCGGCGTCGACGCGATGCACCAGGGCCCGACGTTCGACGCGCAGCTCGAACACATCATGCCGCAGGTCGCGTCGATGGGCGCCGCGGTGGCCGTGGCGGATTTCGATCGCGACGGCTGGCCGGATTTCTACGTCACGAGCAGCGGCGAAGGCAGCCTGAACCACCTCTATCGGAACCAGGGCGACGGCACGTTCAAGGACGTCGCGGGCGCGATGGGCGTCGCCGACGTCAACCGTGACGGCACCGGCGTCTCGATGGGCGCCGTGTGGGGCGACTACGACAACGACGGCTTCGACGATCTCTTCCTCTACAAGTACGGCCGGCCCGAGCTGTTTCACAACGACGCCGGCCACGGGTTCACGCCGGTCGGCGACAAGGCCGGTTTCCCGCGTTGGGTGAACGCCAATGCGGCGGTCTGGCTCGACTACGACCGCGACGGCCGCCTCGATCTGTTCCTCGCCGGCTATTGGCCGGAAGACGTCGATCTCTGGCATCTGAAAACCACGCGGATCATGCCCGAGAGCTTCGAGTACGCCGAAAACGGCGGCCGGAAGTACTTGTTTCACAATCTCGGCGACGGCAGGTTCGAAGAAACCGCCCTCAAGCTCGGATTGACCTCGCGCCGCTGGACGCTGGCCGCCGCCGCGGCGGATCTGTCCGGCACGGGCTATCCCGATCTGTTCCTGGCGAACGACTACGGCATTCCGCAGCTGTATCGCAACCAGGGCGGCAAGGGGTTCGTGGAAGCGGGGCGCGACGCAGGCGTCGCGCTCACACCCAAGAGCGGCATGAACGCCGCATTCGGCGACATCTTCAACGACGGCCGCCTCTCAATCTACAAGACGAACATCTCCGAGCCCGGCGTGCTCGTCCAGGCGAACGACCTCTGGGTCCCTAAAAAAGGAAGCGCGCTCGAGTACGAGGATCTCGCGTCGAGCCTGGGCGTGGATCTTGGCGGCTGGAGCTGGGGCGCGCAGTTCGGCGATCTCAACAACGACGGCACGCTCGACTTGTACCTGACCAACGGCTACGTCTCGGCCGGCGAACGCAGCAGCTACTGGTATGACTTCGCCGTCATCGCGACGGGGCACAGCGCCATCATCGGCGACGCGAAGAACTGGCCGGCCATGCGGGGCCGGAGCCTGTCGGGCTACCAGCGCAAGCGGGTGTGGGTGAACGATGGCCTCGGCCGGTTCACCGACGTCGCCCAGGTCGTCGGCGTCACGGACACGTTCGACGGGCGCGCGGTGGCCCTCGCCGATCTCTCCAACGCCGGTGTGCTCGACGTCATCGTCGCGAACCAGCGGGGTCCGCTGCTGGTGTACAAGAATCGGGTGCAGCCGGGCAGGCACTGGATCGCGTTCGACCTCGAGGGCCGCGCCAGCAACCGGAGCGCGATCGGCGCCCGCGTGGAGCTGCGGTGGGGAGGCCGCACGCAGGTGCAGGAGGTCAGCGGCGGCAGCGGCTTCAGCGCGCAGAACGATCGCCGGCTCCATTACGGCCTCGGCACGTCCACGGCGGTCGAGCAGGTATCGATTCGCTGGCCGTCGGGCAGAGAACAGACGATCGACCATCCGAGGATCGATGCGCTGACCCGCATCGTCGAACCCGAATGACGAGGCGATTCACGTTCGACAACCGCTTCCTCGGTCCGATCCTGATCACGGGGATCCTGATCGCCGCGCACCTGTCGTTCGGTATCCTCGAAGGCTATTCGCGGACCGGGATCGCGATCGCCGTGGCGATTGCGGCGGAGCTCGTGCTCGGCCGGCTGACGTACGGTCGGTTCCCGCACCTCGCCAGCGCCTACATCACGGGCATCAGCGTCGGCATCCTGGTGCGTTCGCCCTTTCTGTGGGCGTATGCGCTCGCGAGCCTGATCTCGATCGTGTCGAAGTACGTGCTGCGGTACAAGGGCCGCCATCTCTGGAACCCGTCGAACTTCGGCGTGAGCGCGGAGCTGTTTCTGGCGCCCGCGACGGTGTCGCTGCTCAGCATCCAGTGGGGCAATACCCTGTGGCCGATGGTGGTCATCTGGGTGCTCGGCGCCGTGATCGTGTGGCGTGTCGGCCGCCTGCACATCAGCGCGACGTACGTCGCGTCCTTCCTGCTGTTCTCGGTCGTTCGGAGCGCAATCACGGGCAACCCCTGGCTCGCGAGCGCAGCGCCCATCACCGGCCCGATGTATCAGCTGTTCATCTTCTTCATGGTGACCGATCCGAAGACGACCGTCGGCCCGCGATGGGCGCAGCTCGTCGTCGTGTTCATCGTGGCGTTTGTGGAGATGCTGCTGCGGCTGGCCGAGGTCGTCTACGCGCCGTTCTACGCCCTGTTCCTGGTCGGCCCCGTTTCGCTGTTCATCGAGTCGCTCCTGGCGGCGAAGCCGCAGCGCTCGAGCAGCCCCTCGACTTCTCCCGCCGTCGCCTGAAGCTTCGACGCGTTCGCGAACAGATCCGCCGGCAGCACGGGATACCAGTCCCTGCGGGACGGGTCGCGCAGGCCGGCGACATCGAACGGCGCGATGGCCCGATCGATCCGGGCAAGGAGCGCCTCCCGGGAGGGACCGCCGGGAATGGCCGCGGCCGCCGCCGCGCAGGCGAGCAGTTCCGGGCCGAAGGTACGGTGCGCGGACAGCAGAAAGCCGGGCGCAAGCTCCGGGCGCCCGAGCCGCCGCGCGGTTTCCGCGTAGCTGGCCGCGGCGAAGTAGAGAAGGGTGAGCCGCTTGAACAGCGGCACATCGCTCATGTTCGCGTAGAGCGCGGCGACGAGTTGCTCGGTCGCGTCCAGCTCGTCGAGTGTCACGCGTTCGTAGCGGCGAAGGGCGACGTCGCGTTCCGCGCCCGGCGACGTCTGCTCGATCAGCTCGAGCAGTCGCCCGATGCCAAGCAGCGTCAGTGGGAAGCCCGTCGAGAGCAGCGGGTCGATGACCCCTGCTGCCGACGGCAGCAGCGCCCAGTTCGCCCCGCACACCCGCCTCGTCCGGAACGCGAGGCGCGGCGCGTGCGTCCACTGGTGGACCGCGCGAGCCTGCTCGAATTGTTCGCGGACCGTGGGAAGCGTCGCGAGCAGGCGATCCCAGGCCGGAGCGCCATCTGCGGCGCCCAGCCGGGTCGCGACCGGATCGGTCAGCGCGGCGCCCGCGCTGATGATGCCGTGTGCGAAGCGCAGCACCCAGATCCAGCCGCCCGGAAACACGTGGTGCAGGGCCGCGAGATCCGGCGGGTACGGCGCACCGTCCGATCGCACGAGATCTTCCCAGCGTCCGACGCGCTCGAAGTGCGTGTACAGCCCTTGCGTGGGCGGCAGCCACTTGAGCGGCGGCGCGTCGAGACCGAGGGCCCGTACGAGGAACCCGTGAGGGCCGCTCGCGTCGACGACAAACGATGCGTCGATTCGGACCTTTTGCCCGAGCCGGGTGCCGCGGAGTCGTGCGCCGTCCGCCTGGAGATCGATGCCGGCCAGCTCGGTCTCGTCCAGGTATAGCGCGCCGGATTCCTCCGCTTCGCGGACGAGGTTTCGGTCGAAGTGAGGGCGATACCAGTGCGTGTCGCCGATGTCATCATGCGGGCTCGCGGCCACCAGGAGCTGCCTCGCGTGCTCGTCATCGTCGGTAAACGGCTCGCCGGGCCGGTGGAAGTAGAACGAAAACCCGCGCTTGAGGCCGCCGCCGACGTCCGGGCGGGCGCGCTGCCACGTGCCCCACTTCGAGAACACGCCGATGCGTGGCAGGTCGTAGCGCGCGGCGAGCTCCTCGATCAGCAGGTTGGCCAGCGGCGTGGACGATTCGCCGATCGCAAAGCGAGGATGGCGGCCACGCTCGACCATCACCACGCGTTTCCCGCGCGCCCGAAGGCACAGCGCCGTCAGCGAGCCGGCGAAGCCAGACCCGACGACGGCGACGTCGGCGTCAAGTTTCATGAGCCCAGGGGTCCAACAGGATTCTGGGGGCTGGGGGCTGGGGGCTGGGACTGGGGCTGGGGCTGGGGCTGGGGGATCGTGCCAGGACCAGCTTCATGCTGCGATCGACGTCTTGCTGCGTCGGTGCGCGAAACAGTTTCTGCGCGGTGAGCGCCTCCATCGTGCCGTTTCCGGCTCGCGCCGGAATCAGCGAGATGACGGCAGCTCCGCAGGCTTCGGCGAAGGCGACCGACTTCAGCAGCCACGCGTCCTGCTCCTCGGCGGGCACGAAGGGCGGTCCGATGAGCACGAAGGCCCGGAGGGACACGTCGCGGCGCCGCAAATCGCCGGCTGCCCTGGCGAAGTCGTCGAGGGTCATGCGCTTATTGAGGGCGTCGAGCGCAGCCGGATGCGCCGTCTCCAGTCCCATGGCCACTTCGAGGCGCGTGCCGCCGAGCGCGTCGAGAAACCGATCGACCCGGGCGCCGATGAGCGATGGATGCGATTCGACGATCACTTGCTCGAGACCGACGAGTTGCGCGCCGATCGCGCCGTAGTCGTGCTCGGGCACGGCCCTTGGATCGAAGAAGTTCGACGCGTTGTACAACTTCAGCCGCGAGATCTGCTCCCCGCGTTCCCGCCATGCGCGCAGGGCCGTCGCGACTTGTTCCGGGATGGCTCCGGCGGGCGTGTCGTCGCGAGTCGTGAAGCGCCACAGGTCGCACATCGCGCAGCGCCATGGGCACTCGCGGCCGGTAAGGAAGATCGTGCCGACCCGTGCAATATCGCCCCGCTCGGTTGGTTCGTCTTCGATCGACAGATCCTGAAATCGCCGCGGATCGTGCTGCGGCCGGGGACCTCGGAGATCGATGATGAAGCGGTCGCGCGCCGCCGGCGCGTCCGGGTAAGCGGTGAGATAGTGCATTTATACGATGGCCGGGGCCGGCCGGACTCGCCCTATACTAGTGCACATGTACGCCGCCCATGCCGGGGCGCTCGAGAGCGAACGCGGCACCACATTCGTCGAGCGCGTCAACGGTCCGTTACACGAACTGGCCCTGCGCACTTTCATGGTCATCGTGCTGGCGCACTGGGCCGAGCACCTGCTCCAGGCGTTTCAAATATACGTGCTGGGATGGCCCGTGCCGGAAGCGCGCGGGCTGCTCGGCCTCTACTATCCCTGGCTGATCAAGTCCGAAACGCTGCATTACGGGTACGCGCTCGTGATGCTCGCGGGGCTGTGGCTGTTCCGGCCCGGGTTCACCGGCGTAAGAGACCGCCGGTGGTGGACGATTGCGCTCGGGATCCAGTTCTTCCATCACATCGAGCACCTCCTGCTCATCATCCAGGCGACGAGCGGCCATAACCTGCTCGGCCGTCCCGTGCCGACGAGCATCATCCAGTTGTGGGTGCCCCGCGTCGAGCTGCACCTGTTCTACAACACGATCGTGTTCATCCCGATGATCATCGGGATGTACTACCACCTGTTTCCGCCGGCCGGGGAATCCCCGAAGTTTCAGTGCACCTGCGCGTGGCACCGGGGGGCCGCGGCATAGACGTTCTCTCGTGGCCGGGCGTCGGACGCTTTCTCCGGTGGCGTCACGCTCGAACCGCGATGCAGCTGGTGCTGCTCTCGCTCGCGCTG
>Ga0097621_100003077_pt1 | contig 11437 bp, 17 predicted proteins | sample KBSMisM72_FD_73165 | JGI IMG/M metagenome (GOLD analysis project Ga0097621, IMG submission 73165) | Miscanthus rhizosphere microbial communities from Kellogg Biological Station, Michigan, USA - KBS Miscanthus M7-2 (version 2) (version 2) | ecosystem: Host-associated > Plants > Roots >... | reverse complement strand
ATCGCCGCTCTCCGCGACGTCCTCCTTCGCGTGTCGCGTCTCGCGGACGAAGTACCCGAGATCGCCGAACTCGACCTCAACCCGGTCATCGCCCTGCCCGACGGCCACGGCTGCCGGGTCGTGGATGCCCGCATCAAGGTCAGGCCGATCGCCAGGGTCTGACCGGCTCGCTGCACGTGTGCCCGCCTGCGTTCGAGCGCTGACTCGACACGTTCGAGCGCTGAATCAACACGAAGGGCACCAAGGACACCAAGGTTAGGTTTGCCTTTGTGTCCTCGGTGTCCTTCGTGTCGAATCGCCGTTGATTGAGTCGCGTGTCTCGTCAGCGCGACGCCGTGAGCACGACCTTCAGCGCGCGCTCCTGCGCGGCGTTCCCGAACGTGTCGTACGCCTTCATGATGTCGGACAGCGCGAAGCGGTGCGTCACGAGCTTGCCCGGGTGGAGCTTCCCGGACGCGACGAGCTTCAGCAGCATCGCCGTCGCCGCGGTATCGACCAGCCGGGTGGTAATCGCGATGTTGCGATCCCACAGCTTCTCGAGGCGCAGGCTGACCGGCTTGCCGTGGACGCCGATGTTCGCAAGACGTCCGCCCGGGGCGAGAATCGCCTGACAGATGTCGAAGCTCGCCGGCACGCCCACCGCTTCGATGGCCACGTCCACTCCCGCGCCATCCGTCAGTTTCATGACGTGCTCTGCCGCAAGGCCATCCGAGCTGTCGATGAGCGTTGACGCGCCGAGATCCCGCGCCACCTTCAGCCGATTGGCATCGAGGTCGATCATCAGAATCGCACTGGGCGAATAGAACTGCGCCGTGAGCAGCGCAGCCAGGCCGATCGGACCGGCGCCGACGATCGCAACCGTGTCTCCCGGCTGGATCTTGCCGTTCAGCACGCCGCATTCGAACGCGGTGGGAAGAATGTCGCTCAACATCACGAGCGCTTCGTCCTCGACGTCGGCCGGCACGTGGTACAGGCTGGTGTCGGCGTGCGGAGTGCGCACGTACTCCGCCTGCGTGCCGTCGATGGTATTGCCGAGGATCCAGCCGCCGGTCCGGCAGTGCGAGTACATGCCGCGCCGGCACAGATCGCAGATTCCGCAGGCGCTGATGCACGAGATCAGCACGCGGTCGCCCGGATGGAAGGCCGACACCGCCGGCCCAACGGCCTCGACGACGCCGACGCCTTCGTGCCCGAGGATGCGCCCGGGCGTCACGCTCGGCACGTCTCCCTTCATGATGTGCAGGTCGGTGCCGCAAATCGTCGTGGTGGTGATCCGGACGATGGCATCTCCCGGATCGCGCAGCACGGGCCGGGCCTTGTGCTCCCAGGCGCGCTGGCCGGGCCCGTGGTAGACCAGCGCCTTCATCAGGCCGCTCGCGGCCACGCCGGCCGCCGCTGAAGTTATGGTCGCCATTTCATCGGTCGGCATACTGAATTCCTTTCTCAGGTTGGACACTCGGAGAGATCGTCCAGGCGGGACCGTCCGCCGCTCGACGCCTCAGCGTCAGGACGGCGGACGTCGGGTGGTTCACGCTAGTGCGCAGCGCCGGTTTGCGGGACGCCGTGCCCCTCGGAATCGCCGGCAAACTGATACTCGGTCAACACGCAGCCGATGCCATCCTGTGTGTTGGGACGCGTCCGTATCGTGAACGTGGTGACCGGCGAACGCCGGATCGGCGTGCAATGGAACGACGCGATCGGCTCGGCCGGTCCCAGACCTGGCTCGAAGAGCTGCACCGTCGTGCACGGCTCGCCGCGCGACATCTTTCCCTCGTCATGGGTGAAGATGACCGGGCCTTGCACGATCGTCGAACCGACCAGGGTCGGCTCGTGGAGGTAGACGACGGCCCACTGGCGAGCGTCCGCCGATCCGCCTCGTGTGGCCGCGGCCATTCCCCCATTGAACCCGCACAACAGCAGCGATACGACGACGAGCTTGAACGCACGCATGACACACATCCTTTCACGCGGCCGATGACGCCATCCGCCTGCGACTAGTACCGGACGGGGTCGTGAGACACGCCGCAGCCGTCGGGGTCGTCAGCCGTCGCGAGCGGCCAGCGCGGGGTGCCGTCGGCGCTGCGCAGCACGAGGGTGTGCCCTCCCTTGGAGACCTGCCGCGCCCACACGGCTTGTTCGCCGGCATGGCTGACGCCGGCGCCGGTGACGAGGATGAGATCGTCGACCAGGAACGAGAAGTTGTTCATGCCGATGAACACCGCGGGACCGATTTGGATCTTGACCACCGAGCCGGTCGCGGTCTTGAGATTGAGGTGCACGCCGATGGTACCGTCGGGGCTGGCGACGCTGATGACGCTCGTCACCACACCCGCGTACGTGGCCTCGGCGGCCGGATCGTAGCGGCCAGGCGCGTTGCCGGTCTGTGCGGAGGACGCCGCGGCCGTTGCGGCAAGAACGACCAACGAGAGCGCGAGGTTTCTGATCATGATGCCTTCTCCTGTTCGCGATGAAAACCGGCCCGACTGGCCGGCCTCTTCGCATCTTCTGCGAACAAACGCAAACGGAGTGCCGCTGGGGTTCCGAGGAGTTTGTCAATGATTTCGGCGCCGCAGACGGATTGTCGCGAGCCACGCCGGGGAATTCTCAACGGCGTGCGGAATAGTCCGCGGCGGCGAAAAGCGCCTGAGGAACGGTGGGGAGGGATACGACCAGACGCAGGGGATGAACGGCGCGGCTGCTTCGCTGCCGGAATTCCGGCGGTTCAGGCGTGGCGGGGAGCGGTCGTGATCGCAATCGAGCGGACCCGGGAGGTGCCTACTCGTCTGCCGTGAACCGACAATTCCAGGCAGAGGCCCCGTGCGATCCACCCCACCCACAGAAGGGTGCCTCCGAGCGTGGAGCCCTCGATTCGCGCTTCCGCCTCATTGTCGAAGTAGCGGCCACCGTGCACCAGCGCTCTTCGCTCGCCGTCATCGAGGATGACGAAGCGATAGTGCGAATTGGCCGTGTCCATCGTCACTTCGGTTCCGGGAGGAAGGGTGCGGACATCGATGCCGGTCACGTTGCTGGTCTGATGGTCTGAGTTGAACACGGTGGCCTCTTACGAAGGTCGGAGGCAAAGGCCGGGCCAGCGTAGATCGGCAGGAAATCGGGGACGGGCGCGGCCATCCCCTTCTCGAGCGCGAGAATTTCCCCGTCTGCTCGGGAAGAATTCCACACTGCGAGCCAGGTCCGCGCTTGGTGAAGCCTGCCGCTTGCGAGGGCCGCCGGGGTGGCACCGTTCTTGAGTCATCACCCGTGAAAGAGGATGGCCGATGACTTCTGACTCGTTTGCGATGTTGATGCAACAAGGCCAGTCGGTGTTCGACGACACCGGCTCCAGCCGGCGTCGTCAACGCGCGATCACCAACTTCATCGCGGGGCTGCGGACCATCCCTGACGGACCGCCCGATCAGGCGTCCTCGGACCAGATCGTCGCCTTGCAGTCACTGGCGGAGCGGGTGATCGAACGGATCGAAGATCGTTTGTCCGAAGCTTCGGATCGGGCCGGCGTCCAACTTGGCCTGGCCGAGTCGGTGTATTCGATACGCCGTTCCCTCGAGGAGGTCGAGTACTGGCGCCGGCACTACTCTCGCGACTAGACAGCGGCGGGGACAAGAAGGAGGCGTCCGATGTCGACTCTTCACGTGCGCGATCTCATGACGTCCACGGTCGTCAGTGTCGGCGCTCGCGAATCGATCTCACACGTCCTGAGCATGATGGACGAACGACGGATCCGGCACGTGCCGGTGGTCGATGAGCAGCGAACGGTCGTCGGAGTGGTCTCGCAACGAGATGTCCTGCAGCGAGCTCTCTTTCAACACAGCGGGACGGTGAACGACATCATGTCGTGGCACATCGAGACGATCGGTCCTGACGACGATATCTCAGTGGCGGCGCGAATCATGCTGGACCACAAGTACGGCTGCCTGCCGGTCGTCGAGCACGGGCGGCTCGCGGGCATCTTGACCGAGGCCGACTTCGTGAGACACATGGCCGCGCACCCAGGCGAATCTCTGACGTAAAGCCCTTCGGACGTTCGCACCATGGAAGAACGTCCGGTCGTCCGCCTTCGGCACGGCACACAGGCTCCGCCGCGCTCAACCTTCCGCAGGGACAGGAACATCAGGGCAGCGATTTCAGATACGCGGCGATGGCGTCTGCGTCTTCAGCTTTGAGCATGTACGCAGGCATCGGCGGTCCCGCCTTGCCGCCGCGCGGATTCTTCGCCGTTTGTAGAAACTTCGAGAATCCGTCCTGGCCCCATCTCGTCCAGAGGGCACTGGTCGAGGTGAGATCGGGAGACTTCTGATGCCAGTCCGCGACGGGCGAAGACGGAACGCCGATGAGTGTTGAGCCCTTCATCCATCGCGACTTGTCGAACTCGCCGGTGTCGGCCTTCGGTGTGTGACATTCTTGGCACCTACCAACCTCTTCGGCGAGATACTTCCCACGTTCCACTTTCGAATCCTGCCCGAACACCGTCGAGGTCGTTACCGCGACGGCACACCCGATGGCAACCAGTAACAGCTCTCTGCGCATGACGAACCTCCTCAACTGAGCTTCTGCTGGGCCCTAGTCTATCGTTCCGAGCCCGCGTTCTCGTGAACATGAATCTGTGATGAATTCGAATCCGGTCAGGCCGGGGCAGATTGGTGGGTCGAACGTAGCCGCCCCTGGTGCGTGTACTCGATCCGGGCTTCGCCGTGAAGGTCCTGGCTCGTCCGAGGTAGTCGCCAGGAAGGGTGCCTGATTCGGGTGCGCCGCCGACATGCCACTGAGTACGGTCAGATGCTAGATCGCGATGGTCGCGGCGGCCCATCCCGCCGGATCCTTGTCCGATTGGATCCACCGGTGCAGGTCGACGACGACGGAGTCGCCGTCGCGCCGGATCACGTACCGATCCATGTTCCGGGTCGCCCGCCCGGAGGTGTGGACGCCGTCGGGCTGGTACCGGGAATCATGTTTCGTGCACTGGAAGCGATGGTCCTTTGGCAGCCACTTCACGGCGTTGTTCTCGTGCGGGCACGCGAGCGCAAACACGAACACGTGGCCCTGCGAGCGCGCCACGATCAGTTGCGCCGTCCGATCCACGTTCACGCTATCGGTCGCAGGAATCGGATACCTGCTTTCACCGCCGACCTGGCTGCCTTCCGTCATGAAGACTGGCAGGGCCAGCGCCTCGGCTGACGACACGCCGAGCATCGCGACCGACGCTCCGAAACAACCGACCGATTGGAGGAACTCTCGTCGGCTCGCTTGCGCGGCACACACCTCGGTCTCGCATGTGAACTCTTTGACGCGGTCGGTTTCTTTCGGCATGGTCCCTATCCGATATTTGGCAGCGCAACGCCCGCCAGCGTCGTCAAGAACCAGAGCACGAGGCTGGCCACGGCGGTGTAGTGGAGTCGTGCCCAGGCATCCGGCTCGCCACGCTGCGCCTGTCGCTCGCCGCGCAACAGCAGCAGCCCGTTGATGAGCAACAACACCATCAGTCCCATCTTGAGCCAGAAAATTCTGGAGTATAGAAACGTCTCGACATCCGCACCGAACAGCAGCACGCCGCTCATCGTCAAGGCCACCAGTCCCAAGACGACGAGGCGATGCGTCTGCTTCAACAGGTGCAGTGGTGTCGTCGGCACGCCGGACCGCTCGCGCGCTGCCGTGATGGTGGCGAGATCCGCCGTAATCGCGCAGCCGCCGCCGGCCACGAGGCCGCCGACATGGATGAACTCGATCCCGGTGCGAAGCGCGGCGTGGTTGGCGTAGAGCGACACCCAGGATTCGATGAGATGGTTCCACACGTCAATGATTCCCGAACAGCATCAACAGATACCCGGCGGTACCGACGCTGATGGAGGCGATCGCGAGGTTGCGATGGGTCGTCCTGTTCGCCTCAAAGGTCAGCGCACTATTGCGCCCGGTACTGGGCGCCGACGCCGTCGTGGCGAGAAAACCGACGTCGGCAGCCATCATCAGCAACCCGTGAACGAGTCGCAAGGTACGCCCCTCCTTTTCTTGCCGCCCCTCGCCGAATAGATTCCAGGCGCCGGTGACAGTGTTCACCGCAAAGAGGCCGACGATCCCAGCGCCGACCACCGCGTGCGCGCTCTTCTTGCCGTCCTTGGACCCATCGAGGGACTGGCCGAGCGCCACTTCGGCGGCAAACAGCGGCAGCGTGGCGAAGCTCGCGTACTTGTGAATCTTCGCTCGAGTCTGATAGCCGTCGCTATGTTCGATCGCCACGGCATGAACCGGCTGGGCACCGTCAGGCTGGAGCAACCAGGGTGACAAGACCAGTGACGGCGCGGGAATGGCGCGTGTGGTCGGCTCGACGCACGACGGCCACGACATGTGCCATGGGTCCTGAGCGGATCGAGTCGAGAACGGATTCAGCGCGAGATCGACCGGGTCTGCTGCTGCGGATGATGCGCCCAAGAGTATGGTAATCACGCCGAGTGTCAGTGACCGCATAAGTTTCCTCGAAAGAATCGGATCCATCGCGCACGGACAAAATCCGACAACCGGACAGGGAGCAACAACGTTGCCACCGTCATGGCAGAAGGCACTTGGTTTCAGACCGCCGTAGTGTCCTCTCGAGAGGAAGAGATGTCCCGGATTCACCTGCGGTTCATCTTCCTCGTCGATTCCGTCACGCCTCGTGGTCTTCGACACTGCCGGCCACCGCGACACGGGCTCGATGGTGCTGTTTCAGCGGCAGACGCGCGATGAACAAGGACCCACTCGCCGCGCCCGGCTCGAGGGTCAGCGTCCCCCCGTGTTGCTCGGCGATCCAACGGGCGATGGGAAGTCCGAGGCCGGAGCCAGACGTCGTGGAGCGCGCGGGATTGAGACGCACGAAGCGTTCGAACACACGCTCGCGATCGGCGCGCGGGATACCGGGCCCCGTATCGGACACCTTGATGCGTGCGAAGGTGTCATCGGTGTCGACGATGACGGTCACTGAACCACCGCGAGGAGTGTGCTGCACCGCGTTGTCGAGCAGGTTCGTCACCAACTGGCGAAGCAGTCCATCATCGGCCTCGACCGACACGTCCGGCTGGAGCACGGTCGTGAGGTTGATGTCCCGGGTTGCGGCGACCACCGAGACGGCCCGCACGCACTCGGCAACGATTTCGTCGACATACAGCAGGCGTTGGGTCAACCGCTGTCCGCCGGCGTCCGCCCGAGCGAGCAGGAACATGTCTTCGACCATGCGGCTGAGACGGGCGCTCTGCTCGTTCACGATCGTCAGCGCTTCACGATACTCCCAGCCTTCCCGCTCCTTGCGTTCGAGCGTCACCTCTGCGGCTGTCTGGATCACTGACACCGGCGTGCGCAGTTCGTGCGACGCATCAGCCATGAACCGGCGTTGCGTCTGCGACGCGATCTCCAGCCGGGTGAGTAGTCGATTGAACGCCCGCGCGAGTTGGCCGAGTTCGTCGGTCACGGCAGGCGCGTCCAGCCGCCATTCGGGCGACCGTACCGTGATGGCCTCGGCCTGGGTGGCCATGATCGTCATCGGCCGCAGCGCTGACGAGGCCACCCACCAGGACAGGCCCGCCGTCCCCAGCACGATTAACGGCATCGCCACCAGCAAGATCCGCGTCAACAGCACGTGCTGCTGTCCAAGCTGATCGAGTGTCCCGGCGACGAGAATCACATAGTCACCCGCAGGTGATGACTCGCGGCGCAGGAGCACACGCCATTCAGCACCGCGCTCGGCAACCGTCGTGAAACGCGGCTGCGACAATGCGCCGGCCGGCAGCATCGTGGCATCGTACGAAAAGCCATGCCACTGAGCTGACATCGGCGTGCCCAGGAGATCGAGGATCGCTGTCGCGCGGCCGGGCACATCCATCGACGTGCGGGTCTCGGACACCGCTTTCTTGAGGTTGCCGCTTTCACTCAACTCCTCTTGCATCACGCGCGATACCGCGGCGCCCAGACTCGCCAGTTCGGAATCGAATTGCGCTCGACCCCAGCGCGCGTGCAGCCACAACACGCCGACACTGAAGGCGGCCAGCGCCACGACCATCACGGCGCTGTACCACACGGTCAGCCGGGCGCGAATGGAACCGCTCATTCGGCATCCCCGCCCAGTCCGACCAACTGGTACCCTGCGCCACGTCGCGTCCGAATGAACGATTGCGATCCGCGATCGAGCTTGCGGCGCAGCCGTTGGACGTAGACGTCGATGACGTTGGAACAGGGGTCGTACCGGTCATCCCAGACGTGTTCGGCGAGTTCCTCGCGGGAGATCACGGCGCCCTCTTTTCGGCAGAGGTACTCGAGCAACGCATATTCGCGGGCGGTGAGCTCGATCGGCTGACCGTCGCTCCATGCCTCCTGGGTCCGGGTATTGAGTGCGAGCCGTCCACACCTGAGATGTTCAGGGAGAATCGGCAGTGCTCGACGACGGGTCAGCGCCCGCACGCGCGCGAGTAACTCGCCGAAATGAAAAGGCTTCGTCAAGTAATCGTCAGCGCCCGCGTCGAGCCCCACGATGCGATCCTCCACCGCGTCGCGTGCCGTGAGCATCAGCACCGGCACCGCGTCGCCCGTCGACCGCAGCTCGCGGCACACCTCGAGGCCGTTTTTGACTGGCAGCGAGAGGTCGAGGATCACCATGTCGTAGGCCACCGTCGCCGCGTGTCGAACGGCGGAGACGCCGTCGCCGACGACGTCAACGGCATGGCCATGTTCCCGCAGCCCTTTGGCGGTCATTCGCGCGGCGGAGCGCTCGTCTTCAACCAGGAGAATTCGCATCGCGGCGTCCCTATAGAATGCACTGCGCGCGAACAAAAACCGATGTGCAGCGACGAAGATGAATGCACGATGAACTTTCGTGTGGGCTGATCATCCGACAGGGAAGGAGAGCGATACTTCAAGGCTGCCGCAGTCCCACGTCGCCGAGCAACGCGCCGGCGCTGCCGACCATCAACGGAACGCGGGTCACCCGGGGGCGCCCCAAGCCGACCTGCGCCTGAACGAATCCGGTGCTCACCCGACTGCACGAGCGGGAGGCGCAGGGCGCTGAATGTTTCATCCGACCGTGGTGCCGAACAGACGACCGACCGCGGCCGTCGCGAGCATCGCCAACATTCCCCAAACGGCGACTCTTGCGGCGCCGACCAGCATGGGCGCGCCACCGACTCGAGCGGCGATCGACCCGAGCGCCACCAGACACAACAACGACACCACTACGACGGTGGGTACTAACATAGTGGTGGGCGTCATGAGGATTGTGAGAATCGGCACCCCGGCGCCGACAGCGAACGTGACTGCCGACGCCAGCGCGGCCTGCAGCGGGCGCGCCGCGAGCTCATCGGTCAGCCCGAGTTCGTCGCGGGCGTGCGCGGCGAGCGCTCCCTTGGCCATCAGCTGCCGTGCCACCGTGCGGGCGAGTGCGGACTCCAAGCCTCGCCCTTCGTAGATGCGCGTGAGTTCGTCCTCCTCCGCCTGGGGCTCGGTCGCGAGCTCTTGTCGCTCCCGCCTCAGATCCGCTTGCTCAGTGTCGGCTTGAGAACTGACTGACACATACTCACCCGCCGCCATTGACAATGCACCTGCGACGAGGCCGGCAATGCCAGCGACCAACACGCCTTGGCGGGTTGCGTTGGCCGCAGCGACCCCGACGACCAGGCTCGCAGTGGAAACGATGCCGTCGTTGGCTCCGAGTACTGCGGCGCGAAGCCAGCCAATCCGCTCGCTCCGATGACGCTCACGATGTGCCATGACCATCCTCGCCAAGCCCATGTGTGTTGGTGCGGGTTGACAGCGACGCCGACCAGGAGAGAGCGCGGGAGAACCAATGAGCTTGGACGAGCAGGTGCTTGTGGCTCATTTACGGCCTTTCTGCCGCGAGCGTTGTACCGGATTCCCGGCACATGACCACGCTCAGAGCGTACAGCAAGGGCCCTGCTCAAACCAGGCGCGACCCGGACTTCGCCGTTGGCGGAGGCTCGGGCACTGACAGGACCTCTTCTACCAGTTCTTCGCCAGCGTCCATTTGCCACTCGTGAAGGCAGACCTTGCACCCATAGACGAGCGACGACCGCCGGTCGTGGTTGAGCATCTCATTGTCCGATCCACACTCAGGACATATGACGATAGATGCGGCTGTTGTCGTCATCGTGGAGCCCTCCCCTTCTTGGTGTTCAGAGAATCCAACGCATGCGGCGTACCAGCCGGAATTCCGGCGGGGCGTTGAGCGCACACCGGCGTGCGCGCGGTATCTCCCTTGCGTGTGGATCAACAGGAACGCACACGACTACATCGTCAACCTGCGCTTGCACGCCGGCCACCACCATGGAGTGACGAGATGTCCAACTACGATGCGATTGGCACGCAGCTCCATCAACGGCTCGCCGAGCTGGTGCAGAGAGTCGGGAGAATCGAAGGCGACCTACGGTCGGCACACGACCGCGATTGGACGGAGCGCGCGAACGAGTTGGAGAATGACGACGTGCTGGAAGGTCTGGATGAGATGACGCTCAGCGAGGTCCGGCAGATCCGCGGCGCGCTCCAGCGGATCGAGCATGGGACCTACGGCGTGTGCGCAGCGTGCGGCAGGTCCATTGGCGCCGCGCGTCTGACGGCCGTGCCAACCGCCGTCAGCTGTGTCCGGTGCACGCTCGAGTGACGTCGAGGCGCCGCCTGCATCGTCGGCGGAGACACATGTTCAGACTGACGCTCCTCGTCGCCTTCACCCTTGCCGGCTTCACAGGATCGGCAGTCGCTCAGACCATAGCGGATGCCTCGTTGCCAATGCGAGTCGAACTATGGGGCGGGGTGAGCACGGTGCTTGCGGCGCCGGTCGGCGACCTGGTGTCGTCCTACTCGCCGCCTCTGCTCTTCACGAGCGACTTCATGAGTCGCAGCGGGCAGACGCTGGCGCTCGAGGCCGGACGTGACTTCGGGTTCGAGGCCGGCGTCAATCTCTTCCCGACGACTCATCTTGGTCTTCAGATTCTGGTCAACCGTGCCACGATGGATCTGAGCGGCAGCAACGGCCCGTATGCGCTCGCATTGACGTATGTCAGCCGCCAGCCGCCTGATTCGCAGGCCCAGACATTCACCCTTCAGGAGTCAATCCCCTGGCCCGACACGAGCGGCTCTCTCACGCAGCTCACGATTGCCGTGAACCCCGTTGCGCGACTGGGTCGGCCTGACAAGCTGAATGCCACGGTGTCAGGAGGTCTGAGCTACTACCGGCTGAGTGGAACGGTACAGCCGCTCGGATACACCTCGTTCCGGTTGGGCGGGCACTCGGTCCTGTTCTCGGACGAATATCATCTGGCCGTCTCGCTTGAACCCACGAACGTCGTCGGATTCAACGCGGGCGGAGAAGTCAGTCTTCCTCTCGGCACACATGCGGCCATCGTCGCCGGGTATCGCTACTTTGGCGGCCCCACCACTGACGTGCCGGTGCGGC
>Ga0097621_100003075_pt1 | contig 11442 bp, 13 predicted proteins | sample KBSMisM72_FD_73165 | JGI IMG/M metagenome (GOLD analysis project Ga0097621, IMG submission 73165) | Miscanthus rhizosphere microbial communities from Kellogg Biological Station, Michigan, USA - KBS Miscanthus M7-2 (version 2) (version 2) | ecosystem: Host-associated > Plants > Roots >... | reverse complement strand
CAGTTCCACATCATTGAAGCCGCCGATGCGAACTGGACATCACGCTGGTCCATGGGCTCACTTCTATTACCGACGTCGCAGTTTCGTGCAGATGTGGATGTGCCGGCGTTTGCACGCACCATCGCGCGACAGTGGTTTCCCCTCAAAATGTCGATTGCGGACCCGGTGAATGACGCGTGGCTCAGCGATGGTATGTCCGTGTTTGCCAGTCTGCTCTACGGCGAGAAGAACCTTTCCCCGGCAGAATTTGACGATCAGGTTGAAAAGGTTCTCGTCAAGGCGCTGGCTTACGAGGGCAGCATGACCATGCGTCAGGCAGGGGGGACAGACAAGGATTCTCTGGAGTACCATTCGCTGGTTGAGAATAAGGGTGCCTACGTATTCCGGATGCTGCAGTGGTTGATGGGCAATGAGAAGTTCGACACCCTGATGACCCGTTTTGTGGATCAGTTCAAGGACAAGCCTGTCTCGGCGTCCGCCTTCACGAAACTGGCATCGGAAGTTTATGGCGACGACCTGGGATACTTCTTCGATCAGTGGGTGAATTCATCCGGAGTGCCGCAACTCGATGCATCATACCAGGTGCTCCGCGTCAGCAAAGGCTACAACATCGTTGGGCAGATCAAACAGGATCTCGACCTGTTTCGTATGCCGGTTGAACTGGTCGTACAGACCGATGATGAGCCGGAATACAAGCGTGTGGACGTGGTCGGGCCCAAGAGCGATTTCAGCGTCAACGTTGCACGGAAACCGAAGCCGGGAGGAATCCTCATCGATCCCCGGAAGAAGATTCTCCGAATGTCGCAGGATATTCGCGTTGCCGTGTTTATCAATCGCGGAGAAGAGTCCGCAGCGGAAATGCGCTACAACGATGCGGTCGATTCATATCAGCAGGCTCTTGAGATTGACGGAAACAGCTCGCTGGCCTCATTTCGAATGGCCGAAGCCCGCTTCGAATCCGGAGACATCAATACGGCCGTCCAACTGTTTCGCGATGCTCTCAATGGCGATTTGAAGCCGAAGTGGCTTGAGGTCTGGGCACACATCAATATCGGCAAGATCTATGATTTGCGCGGCGGCCAGCGGGATCGCGCCGTTCAGGAATACCAGAAAGCCCTCAATACCGGCGACGATTCCTACGGAGCTCAGGCTGCAGCGAAGGAATACCTGATGACGCCGTTTCGCCAGGCGCCTGCGAACTAGTCATTTCCGCAGCGATTCGTCGAAGGAGATAGGAAGGCCCGTCCGGATCCACGCAAACTGCGAGTTTGATCCCTTCGCCATCCTGCACCTTCCGAGGCACGGCAAATTGAACTCCCTTTGAGGTCAGGCCGGCGAAGGTCTGGTCCGGATTCGCAACGTTGAATCCAAGGAAACGCTGTGTGAGGAGGTCGCTCTCCGGATACCTCCCTGGGATCGTCGGCTGAACAAGCGGCGATTTTAAAAATGGTCACGCCAGGCTTACGCCAGCATACTGTCGTCCCAGTCGCGGATTACGAAAGACTTAATCAGACCCTCCAGAATGAAGGGATCTTGCTTTGAGAAGGCTTCTGCAGCCCCGCGTGTTCTGAAGATCCCCATGTAGCCGAGGTTTTCAAAGGGTCCTACCCCGATAACTTCGCCTCTCGATATGAACGCATCGAGTACCACTTTGTGACGCGGAAACACCGGCAGGATCGCTTCCAGTGAAGCGCCGGACGGCTCGCCTATGATGACTGCTTTCATAATTTACCTCTGTTCGTCAGCTACTCAAATCCCTAAGGAGGGCACTGATTCGCGACAGGGGGCATCACTCCATACTGTGGACGCCGACTTTGTTCCCTTCGCTGTCGCTGAAATAACCGATGTACCCCGCTTCTTTCGAAAGAAAGGTCTTTTCCAGTAGGACCTTTCCACCGGCTTTCTTCACCCGTTCCAAAATGCTGGACAGATTCCTTCCTCCGTTCAAATACACGACCGTGCCATTGGCACTGGGTTTGTAGCCCTCACCTTTTACCAACGCACCTGTGTTGTGTTTGTCCTTGATATCGAACAATGCATAATCGTTCGGGCCGAGCTTCATTTCCTGCAATTGGAGATTTAATAACTCGCCATAAAAACGGGCCGCTCGTTTCATATTCGTAACCGGGATCTCGACCCAATTCAGTAAATGTTCCATCTGGACCGTATTATTTAGCGCATCCATGTGTTTCTACTCCTTTTGGGAAATTTGCGGACTCGATCACGTCGCGGATCTGCGCGAGGTGGCGCTCGCAATGGGCGCCGCCGGACAGGAGAAGCCACTGGTAGCAGTCCAACTCGCCGTAGACCGGATGCGGGAAGCAAAAACGTCGCAATTCGTCTACGGTGGTTGCCGCAAATTCGCGAAGACAGTTGTGAGAAGTCTCGAATTTTCGGAAGGTCATGGCCGGTTCGCTGCCGGCCTCGGGCTGAATGAATCCAGGCGCCTCCAACCGTTGAGTTCGGCGCCTTGCCTGCGTTAGGAAATCGCTGTCTCTGCCGGCCCAGGCACTCTCCTTTACCCCTTCCGCAGTATGGATCACCTGTTCGATTTTGATCAGCACGAGACGATCAACGATACTCAGATGTTCAACATTTTGTACGATGGACCAGCGGTCCGGTTCAGGTTTGAATGTGAGTTGTTCCGCCGAAAAGCGACGGAAGATCTCCAGCACTCGGGCACCTGTTTCATCGAGATAATCGGTTAATACTCTGCGTTCGGCGGTAGTCATGTTGTCCCCTGTTGATTTCGGTCGTCAACTGTCACCGGTCTGGAAGCGCAGAGACAGGAATTAGCGGCGCTGCCAGAACGATCTCGAATCCAATTCTTTTGAGAATTCGAAATGCCAGAGACATCGAACCTGAAATCATTTAATGTTATCGGCCCATCCGTTCGTTGATGGTCCTGGTGTTGCTCTTGAACCATTCGAAGCAGTTGGTACGTGCCGCTGCATGGCACTGCAGTAATTGTGTCCAGCCGAGAGGTTTATTTATTGTAAGAATGCGAAATCTTATTGCTGCAGCAAAAGGCGGCGCCCAAACTCGTTGTCGACTCCCAACGTGAACCGTTGGGGCGAGAATCCCGTCATTCTTTTGAATTCCTTCGTAAAGTGGGCCTGATCGTAGTAGTAGTCGTACAATTCGTCTTTCAGTGAATCGAAGGATTTGCCTTGAGCCCATCCCTGATAGAACCGTTGAAAGCGGAAGATTCCCGCCAACACTTTTGGGGATAAACCGACATGTTCTTTGAAGAGTAATTCCAGATATCGCCGAGTGTACCCGGTGTGCCGTTCCAGTTCCCGAATCGAGATGAGGCCATTGCTGTTTCTCAGCGACTCGACACAGAATTCGACAATGTGGTTTTGAAGTGAGCGCCGCTGTAGTAAGTCGGTTAGAAGGTTCTGAATACAGTCGATTTTCTGGTCAAGTCTTTCATGATTACGAAGGATTTCAGTGAATTCCCGACCCCAGTTCGAAAAGACCGTGTCGGCGGCGAGAAGCCGGTTGGTTGTTTCAACCATTGGTATCCCGAAAATCGGATAGGCCCCGTGGGGATAGAATTCGACTCCGATGAAGCGGGTTTTTTTGGGGCTCGTATGCAGGAGGGTAACGTTTTCCTGGTTTCCGACGAAATACAAACCCTGCTCAGAACTCTGTCGGACTTGTCCATTGGCGACCGACGTGATCGTGTTCTCGCACGGAATGATAAGCTTCGGACACCCGTTCGGAGCAGCCAAATTGGAGTCCGCCGGCGCCATCCCAACCGAACTCTCAAAGGCCCAAACAGAGTGGATGTGGGATCTTAATTGGGATCGGGGCTGAATAAAGGAGAGCTTCATTCGAACACCTGGCAAATTATGTTCTGAGCGCTTCTGTGACCACTTTACCTTACCCTATTATTTCGCAAACCTCAGGCCAATATTCTGGGCATATGGCCTTCTGTCCGTCGCCGTTTGTTCGTTTCCTGCATACGGTAGCGGCACGACTCGGCGCCGAATGACATAGCAGAAATCTTGCGGAAAGCATGCCGATAACTTCGGCCGCATCGACGATGATCCGAAGGAAGGGGTGCGGCGCATTCGGCGTAGGAACCCGAAGCAGCCACCGACGAATCCAAATCACTGGCACGCCGAATACGCTATCGGCAAAAGATCGAGCGATAATTGCTGCGCGACTGGATTCCGATATCAAAGAGTCCATGGAAGCCTCCCAGGCCCATTTTCTGACCCGCTTCGAACATAGTGAGGCTTAAGAACGAAGCTATCCTGTTACGGCAACTGAATCGAAGTACCCTGTGCGGATACCAGACGCCATTCGCCTTCCAGCTCACAATACACGTGCGTATACCGGCTCGTAATTGAAGACGACGTTCCCGTGAACCTCACCGTCATTTGAGTCTGCCCGGTGATCACGGCAGTCCTGTCGTAGAGCCGCACACGATTGCCTCGAACTCCAATTTTTTCAAATTGGACATAACCCGATCTAACGGCGCCGATAATCTCCGGCTTTGTCGTCTCGGCTCCCTTCATTACGTCGATAATGATGAAGTCGTCGGAAAGGATCCGGTCCAAAACTACCTCATCCGAATGGATCAGCGCTTCGAAGAATTGCCTATCGGTCTCCTGAACTGCGAACCGATCGGTATCCCGGTCCGTGCTTGTCATGTCATACCACTTCTTCATATCTCTTTCCTCTTCCCGAACGGCATGAATCTGCCGTCTGGACCTGGTCTGCTGCGCACACAGCTTGTGACCTCCGCTGCATGTTCGCGACACTGCCGATTGAATTTGTTCGCTTCACACAATGGCGTTTGAAAGCCGAAGTCACACGTTCCCCGAAATCCGAAGAATTCGGGGAACGGTGATGGGACTTGTGACTTCGCGAACTAGAACTGATAGGCCATGGCCAGATTGAAGACATTGCCGCGCCCTGCCGCTCCGTTTGTGGTGGGCACACCTCCGGCAAAGTTTCGAGTCCTGAACTGCCAGTTGGACCACTCCAGTGCTGTAGTCAGGTTGTCTGTCAACTTATGAAAATAGCTGGCCCATGCCAGCGTGTTCTTCGATCTTCCAGATCCCGGAAGCAGGTTTTGATCTTTCGGGTCATCAGTACTGCCGCCGAAATAGATAACGTTTCGGTTGTCGCTGGTCAGCTTTACGATGAATTCGCCCCATCCTCCTGCGCCGCCGATTTTGTTGAACTGGCCAGGCGCTCCTCCAGCTGGGCTGATCACCGCGACTCCCTGAAGAACACCGCCCTGGAACGGAATCAGGTTGCTGCCGACAAAGCCTTCGCCGCGAAATCGGACTCGCGAATACAACGGAACACTGAAATCGAAGGCAAATGCCCAGGAATCCAGTTCCTGGTCGGCTCCGATTCGTTCGCGGCCGTAGTGTCCTCCGGCGCCAAAGGTCGCCTTCGAACCAGTCATTGGAGTGGTTACAGAGTAACGGGCTTGATAGAAGGGTAGCGTCGTGCGCTCACCCAATCCCGACGTAGTGTTATCCAGTGCACTGCCGGTTGTCGGGAGAGTTTCCAGCCGGGCATCCGCAAACTGGGGCCGGACGACGCCAATCTGCAAGAGCGTTGAGGCGCTACCGATTTTGTGCGTGAGTTCCGCGCGCAACTGCGGCTGCCAGCCCCACAGGTTTCCGGCTGTTGAACCCAATGGTGCTGCAACGTGCGACAACGATACCGGATCCAGCGGCGAAATAATCATGCGGTCCTGACCCGCAACGATTTTGAAATTTCCTTTCTGAAATTGTAGATATCCCAGGCGAAGACGAGGTTCGTTAAAAACGCGGCCCTGGGGTTGGTTCGCATCGAAAGGCCGGCCGCCGAAGAAATCGAATTCCAGGGTGCCCGACGCGTGCCAAGTGTTTGTTGAAGTGTCGGCAGGCTTCAATTGAAAGCCGAACACACTTTGTCGCGCGGTGAAGATGAGGTCATGGATTTTTGAATTTGGCTTTGTCGTACCGTCGGGAAATGTGACGGATCCTCCAGGCGCCGCCCAGAGAACAAGATCCTGGCCAACGTCGACGGAATCCGATCCTGAAATATTCAGAAGAAACGTTCCGTAAAAGCGAAGCTTCTGACTACCCACAGTGGTCTCCACTTTGCTCTGTGGTGCGATTCCGGGATAGACGGGTTCCGCGGAGGCCGCAGAGTTATCGGAATAATCATAGTCCTGTGCCCACGCCTGCGACGAAACAGCAAACAGTGAAATAAGGACGAGCGCGAGGACATGGAGGACGATTCGACGTCCTCTGATGTTGAAATATGGCTTAAGCATTGGTTCTTTGTTCTCCTTCTTTATTGGTTCTGAAACCGGATTCGGTCGAATGATCGCCTGTCGATGCCGTGACGAATGATGTCTGTAACGCAACGGAGCAAAGCTGCGATGCGATTCGAATTTCCGTTCTGCATTTGTTCATGGTCCGTCTCCCATCTCACGTTCCGGATTTTTTCAATCGCAGGGCCTCCTCCATCGGCGGAAATCAGAGAGACACTCTTCCGTTGAATTGCAGCGATGCTCGCGGGCTTGAATTCGCCCATACGTCGAGTGGGCAGAATAGGGCTCCCGCATTTCTGAAGTCATAACCTCAGGGTTAATGTGAGGTAACGTTTCGGTAACGCAGCAGAAGGCCCGGGAAGAAGGAAATGAAAGACAGCAATCGTTGTGGTTTGAATTGAGCGCTGCAGGCTGCAGCCGATGAAGCTGATCTCCCTGGAAAACCGAACCGAAGGCTCTGCACTTCAACTGCGATCGTAATACAGCAGGATATCGATGTTGCCGGGAGCATGACCAAGCGACCTCAGCAAAAGCGATACCTGGCCACGATGATGCACGCCGTGAATTGCCGCATGATGAAGCAGTTCTCCAACGGGCATTATGTGTTTGGGACCCTGTCCCAGTTTGAATTCCACGGCACGCTTCAGATCTTCGTCCTGCAGAGTGGCAAGGAATTCGCGAACGTGGACCTCTACCTGACGCCATTGGTCGATCAGGGATTTCTGTGTCGGATAATCTGTCGGAACCAAAGCATTGCCACGGGCTGCGCCTCCACACCGATCCAGCCATCCCCACTCGGCGCTCAGGATATGAACCATGGTGTTTCGAACCGATCCATAGCTGCCCGCGACCGGCTTTGTAAACTCGTCCGTGGTCAAACGGGCTACAACTTCCCACAATTGCCTATTCGCCCAGTAGCAATAGTCGAAAAGCGTTTCGAAGTCTTTAACGGTCATTCGTAATTTCCTCCATGGTGTGGACAACGAATCCGGCGAATTTATTCCCGCAGGAATGAAATCCCACTCCACGCTGTCCTGCTTAATGGATGCATCGGCAGGTGAATCGCACAACAACCAGCAAAGGAGTTCGAAATGACAGACCAAATAGACCGGCGTGACTTTCTAAAACTTGCGGGAATCGGCGGAGCCGTGTTCGTCTCCGGCGCATTGCGCGCGGGGGCATCGCCAGTGCAGGATATGGGCAGTTTCCATTTCATACAGATTTCCGATACCCACTGGGGATTTAGCGGACCAGCGATCAATCCGGATGCGCAGGGAACATTGAAGAAAGCGATCGCGGCTGTGAATGCACTCGATTACCAGCCCGATTTCGTAGTTTTTACAGGAGACCTCACACAGACCACGGATGATCCCGCCATACGGCGCGCGCGAATGGCGGAATTCCGCGACATTGTGGGTGGCCTTAAAGTAAAGAATGTTCGATTCATGCCGGGGGAACATGATGCGGCACTGGATCGCGGCGAAGCTTACCAGCAATTCTTCGGGGACATGCATTACACCTTTGAACACAAGGGCATTCATTTCATTGTGCTCGACAACGTCTCCGATCCAACCGCCGCTGTCGGCGAAACACAGCTGGAATGGTTGCGGGCCGATCTGAAACAAGTGGCGTCTGACGCGCGGATTGTTGTACTGACCCACAGGCCGCTGTTTGATCTGGCCCCCGCCTGGGATTGGGCGACCCGTGACGGAGATGCCGTAATGGACACACTGCTGCAGCATGCGAACGTCACCGTTTTGTACGGACACATCCATCAGGAACACCACCACATGACGGGACACATCGCGCATCACGCCGCGAAATCCACTATGTGGGCGCTTCCCGAACCGGGGGCCGTGGCCAAAAAGGCCCAAATACCGTGGGATGCTGCAGAGCCTTATAAGGGCCTTGGATTTCGCAACGTTAAAGCGGATCTCGCAACAACGCGATACGAGTTCATCGAATTTCCGCTCGCGATTCGCCTGTGAGATCGCTAAACCCATTCAGACATTGTCCCTTTTAACGGACTGGCTCGGACCCGTAAAGGCCCGGGTTCCCGGTCCGGCCATTACCGAAGAGTTACAACTACTTTACGGCAGGTTTATGACTCCCAGCGTCTGACAACTTTACCCTCATCACCAGAATACGCGGCCACAACCGCAGGCGATTTCCAAAGGTGATGACACGGTGACCAGGAGAGAACGACAGTCCGATCAAAACGAATCCGCCGATTTTGAAGATGCGGTCCTGCCCCATCTGGATGCTGCCTACAATCTTGCACGGTGGCTGACTCATAACGATCAGGACGCTGAAGACGTCGTCCAGGAAGCGGCCCTGCGGGCTTTCAAGTACTGGGCTGGAATTTCACATCGCGACAGCCGTTCCTGGCTTCTGGCGATCGTACGAAACACTTTTTACGACTGGCTCCGCAGACGGTCTCCCGAGGCTCAACCGTTCTCCGATGAAGAACTGGCGGAAGTTGATGACCATCCAAATCCGGAGAGAGCCGCACTTCAAGGTGCCGACTCCGAACTCCTGAAGTCCGCTCTTAACGATTTACCAGTAGAGTTTCGGGAAGCGATCGTGCTTCGCGAGATGGAAGAGTTGTCTTACAAGGAAATCGCGGATATCGCAAAGGTGCCGGTCGGCACAGTGATGTCGCGTCTGGCGCGTGGCCGCAAAAGGCTTCAGGTTGCTCTGACCTGCCTGGGAGCCGGGAGATGAAATGACCTGCGAGGACACGGAACAGATTCGACGGCGCATGTCCGGTCGCTGAAGTTCGCTATCGAGAGTCAACGGACCAAATTTGAAAGGAGTGACATGGACACACAATTGGCAAACGTCCAACGGCAACTGCGCGAGGCAACCTCCAAAGTCCGGCGACTGGTGGAGCGACTTCCGGACTCGACATGGAGAAGGCGACCGGCCCGCGGTGGCTGGTCTGTCGCACAATGCATCATGCACCTGAACGAATCCACAGAGGGGTTCCTGCCCAAACTGGATGCCGCTATCGGCGAGGGACGGCGAATGAATTTGACAGGTACGGGGCCCTTTCGCCGGGATCTTGTCGGATGGCTGTTGTGCAGTCTTGTCGAACCTCCGTACCGAATAAAGGTGAAGACTCCGGCAAGGTTCGATCCACAACATGTGGATTCGGTAGACACCGTGATGAAGGTCTGGGATCAGCTGCAGGGCGAACTCTACCGACGCATCGACGCTGCTGATGGACTCGCCCTCAGCAAAGTAAAGGTTATTTCACCGTTTGCCGCAGGCGTGAACTACAACCTGCTGTCGACGCTGATGGTGATTCCAGCGCACCAGAGACGGCATGTGTGGCAGGCGGAGCAGATCCTCAAGACCTTTACGTAAGCATTTGGTATCACGGTCAAAGAGGATGCTCGGCCCGCAACACAGCACTAAGCAACCTGTGTAGGCTGATTTTCATTTCGATTTTCTGCTTCCTGCTCCTTGATTTCCCAAACGGTAAGGCTGTAGCAGCGAGGGCAGCGTGGCAACATATGTCCTTTCACGAAGTGGCGTTCCTTCTGACAACATTCTGAAACATACAATCCTGAGCAAATGGTGTCGCGTCCGGTCTTCATCGTCGTCTCCTTTTGTTTTGGTGGATTCGGGCACGCGGCCCGTTGGTTCACTGCACGCGTTTCGTTCACATTTGATTTCGCATGCTGCTGATAAAGACCTGCGAGTCGGTCCGGATATTCCCGGGGAATAAAATCGTTGCCATTGAGGTCGCGCCGATCAATTTGTAAGGCCCCGGCTCCGCGTTCGCCGAGGTTCCGGCAGCTGTTCACCGCTGCGGATCTGTCGGCTGGCCCAGCACGAAGTGGAGAAGTCCTATCTCACGAAATGTCAGAATTCAGGGCGCGGGTGAACATTGAAGTTTCGCCTGGTGTCGTGGGCGGGCTCATCGCCAGTCGAGCAGGCGGTAGTAGTTATTCTCTTCGGTGGCTTGCCGAATCCGAGATCTTGAACCGGTCGACAATTCATAGCGGAACAGTCGGGCAGGAGAGTCTGAGAAATCCACGTATGCGACAGATGCCCCGTCCGGCGAGAACGCCGGTTCAAACGACATGTCGCCTTGTGAGGCCCTGATCTGCGATTTTCTATCAAGTGTGGTGATGAACACTCCGTTGGCGCTGCCGGGATAATCGCAGTCCGTTGTTCCGAGCGTCAGCGCGAGCCGCTTGCTGTCGGGGGACCACGCGTACGACCGCACGTTGTCCCAATCTTTGGGAGCCGAAGCGATAGTCACCGCGGTGTCGGATTTCGTCGCTAACGAATACAAGCGAAGGCCGATGGTTGGCGGCGTGCAGTCCGGTTCATCATCTTTTGTTCGCGGCGGATCACGAAGCGTCGCCTGGTATGCGATCCATTGGCCGTCGGGTGAAAACTTCGCGCTCCAGACGATCCGAGACGATTTGTGAATCAGCGTTCTTCTGCCGGATGAGACGTCCAGGACTTCCAGTCCCATGTCCGGGAAGTTTACCGCGTGAACAATTTTCGAACCATCCGGAGAAATGCTGAAACCCTGATACCACGGGCCAAGATCACGCATCGCTCCGGAGCCGGAAGCGAGAGTCGCAATAAAGAGATGTCCGTCCTTTCCCTGAAACACAACAGCACTTCCATCCGGCATCCATCCCAACGATTCAAAGTGCGAGCCTCGCGGAACCTGCGTGATCAGCCGTGCGCTTCCTCCGCTTGCTGGAACGACCGAAAGAATCTGTGGGCTTTGCAATTCCCGCGGATTTTCATTTCGTGTAAAGGCGACGTTCCCGCCATCCGGGGATAACGCCGCCAGGCCTATCGACGGAGCAAGTGTTCGTGTGGTTCCGTCGGTGCCGATCAGCAGCAGCTGCCCGTAACTGTCGACAAGCAGATTTCCCCGCTCCGCCGCGATGCCGGCACCGAGAGCCATCAATATCAGGAAGGTGAAAATGACGGTTCGCTTCGTGAACATCAGGGAGATCTTAGTGCAGGGACAACAGGCATTAAGAAGCAAATTGCGGGAGGTCTGATGCTGCGATGTTTTATGCCTCAGGACATTGACGGCATTCGGAAGTCGCAATCGCTCTTACTCTTCCCTTACGATTTCCGGGATGTACTTACTCGTCGAGTTGGTAGTTCGG
>Ga0097621_100003073_pt1 | contig 11444 bp, 10 predicted proteins | sample KBSMisM72_FD_73165 | JGI IMG/M metagenome (GOLD analysis project Ga0097621, IMG submission 73165) | Miscanthus rhizosphere microbial communities from Kellogg Biological Station, Michigan, USA - KBS Miscanthus M7-2 (version 2) (version 2) | ecosystem: Host-associated > Plants > Roots >... | reverse complement strand
CTCGCCGTGACGAGCCACACGACCTCGACGCCGACGACGGCGACATTCGACAACGTGACGCTAAGCGCCGGTTCCGTGCCGAACACACCGGCATGGACGACCCAAGACATCGGGGCCGTCGGCATCGCCGGAACCGCAGCACGCGCCGGCAACACGATCGCCGTTCAGGCGGCAGGAGCCGACATCTGGGGATCCGCCGATTCGTTCAGCTTCACGAGCACGCCGGCGGCGGGAGACGGACAAATCGTCGTCCGCGTGGCGTCACTCGCGAACACGAACACGTTTGCCAAGGCCGGGGTCATGTGGCGCGACACGACGGCGTCGAACTCGGCACATGCGATCCTCGACGTGCGACCCGACGGAAGCATCGAGTTCATGACACGGTCGGCCGCTGGGGCACAGACGACGTTTCTGGCGGGCGGATTCCGGACGCTGCCCGCGTGGCTGCGCTTGACGCGAGGCGGCTCCACGTTCACTGGCGCCTTGTCGGCAGACGGTTCGTCATGGACGCCGATCGGGACGACGTCGCTGCCGCTCGGAGCCGGAGCTGCCGTCGGCGTCGCTGTCACCAGCCATAACACGTCGCAGTTGACGACGGCGATGTTCGACAACGTGACAGTCACCTTCGCGCCGGCGCTTCCACCGCCCTGGTCCGCTCAGGACATCGGCGTCGTCGGGCGCGCCGGAAGCGTCGCGTCGCCGTCCAGTGGCGCGTTCACCGTGATGGCCGCGGGCGCCGACATTTGGGGCACGGGCGATTCGTTCAACTACACGAGTCAACCGGCGAATGGCGACGTCGCGATTGTCGCGCGCGTGACGGGTTTGCAGAACACCGACGCCCACGCGAAGACCGGCGTCATGTTTCGCGAGACGCTGACGCCGGGGTCGCCTCACGTCGTGCTCGATGTGCAGCCCGACGGCTCCGTCGAGTTCATGACCAGGCAGAGTGGCGGCGCTGCCACGAACTTCATCGCCGGCGCCGTCCAGACGATGCCGGGCTGGCTGCGGCTGGCGCGCAGCGGCTCGACGTTCACCGCGTCGGTGTCCGCCGACGGTATGACGTGGAGACCTGTCGGAAGCGTGTCGCTGTCGATGTCCACCAACGCGTACGCAGGATTGGCTGTGACGAGTCACTCGACGTCGACATTGACGACGGCGACGTTCGACGGAGTCTCCCTGAAGTAGGGCGACCCTTTCAGGGTCGCCGAACGGCTAATGCCCGCCGAAGACGGTGAAGCCGCGCTTGCGGAGGCTCTCCGCCAGCGCCGTTTCCATGAACTGCGCTTTCTTGTACGGCATCGGATTGAGGTGGGCGTAGAGCTTCGGCACCAGACGCTCGCCGAATTTCCGGACGACGCGCGCGGCCTTGATGCCGTTCTTGTGGTTCTCGAATCGCTGCTCGGGCGAGAGCCCGGTCATGCCGACGTAGTAGCCAGCCTTGCCGTCGCCTTTCGGATTTCGGAGATACACCACGTAGACGGAGTGATGTCCTGGAGGCGGCTTGCGCGCCATGGCCGCAATGATCCCATGACGTGCAAGCCGTCTTTCAGCGCGCCGGATTGTCGAACACGGCTGTCGTCGTGCGATTCGCGTCGTGGCTGGTCACGGCGAAGCCCGCGATCGGATCGGCCATCGGTACCGTGACCGAGCCGATCGTGCTGCCGTCGCTGGGAGCCGTGGTGAACACCGTGGCCGTGAACGTGGCGCCATCGCGCGTCAGCGAGAGGTACGCGGGAAAGATCACGTGCGCGCCGCCGAGGTAACTCGTCGCGCACTGACTGCAGAGCCGGGCCATGAACTCGACGCCGCCGTCCGGTTTCGCGTCGACCACGACGCTCGCTGCGCCTGCGTCCGCGCTGTCGCGGAACATGAGGCCGGCCTTTGCCATCGCGTTGCTGTTGTCGACGCTGATGATGCGATATGTCAGCGAGAAGTGATCCGGTAGAGCTTCCGGGAGCTGCACGAATTGAAACGCGTCGCCAGTACCCCAGATGTCGCTGCCCGCGCCCTCGACGGTAAAGACGACGTCGTCGGCAAACGTGTCGAGCGCGGCATTTCCGAGTGTCGAAACCGCTCCCACTTGCCGATTGCGCCATCCGTTGGGCAGCAGCGCGAGTCCGTCGACGTGCGCGGTGGTGGCGTGCATGGCGTCGTGACTCGTCACCGCAACGCCGGCCGTGTAGGTGTCGGGCAAGGTCACCGACACCTGCGGCCCGACGGCCGTCCATGTGGCGCCGTCCGTGGAAATCGATCCGGAAACGTTCGTGGCTCCATTCGCGGCGGTCGACCACGACAACTGCAGCCATACGGGCATCTGGGCAGTCGTGCCGCCGAGATACACCATCTCCGACGACGCGGTCGCTCTCGCCATGAGCTCCACTTGCCCGCCTGGCGTCACGTCGATGAGCGCCGCGGCCGCGCCCGGATCGAAACCGCTGCGAAGCATGACGCCGGCTTTCGCCATCGGGTGAGTGTTCTGAAGGTCGGTGATCCGCGCCACGAGGTGGAGGTTGTTGCCCGTGACGCTCCGCGACAGGTATTCGAAGCTGTCGGCCGTGCTCCAGATGTCGCTGCCGGCGCCAGCGATCGACCAGACGCCGTTCAGTTCCGACGCGCTGCCGTTCGTCACCGATCCGACCGGCTGGGAATCCCACCCGATTCGTTGAATACCGATGGTGAGGTTGTCGACGGTCGCCGTCGCCAGTTGCGCGTTGTCGTGGCTGGTCACGGCGACGCCGGCTTCGGGAGCGACCGGCAGATCGACGTTGGTGCTGCATAGCACCGTCCATTGCCTTCCGTCGGTCGACGTCGACGCGATCACGGTTCCGCTCGTCCAGCCAAGACGCAGCCACACCGGCCAACTCGACGTGGCGCCGTCGACGTATTGCATCGCGGCGCCTGCCGCCGCGCGCGTCATGAACTCGATGCCGCCGTCAGGTTTCACGTCGAGGATGGCCGTCGCCGCGTTCGCATCGACGCTCGCTCGCAGCATCACGCCCGCTTTTCCGAACGCGCTTGCCGCCTGCAGACTCGCAATGCGCGCGACGATGAAGCCGCTGCGATTCGCTGGACGATGTAGGAACTGGAATGCGTCGTTCGCTCCCCAGATGTCCGCGCCGCTTCCGCGAATCGTCCATGTGCCCGCGGAGTTCGCCGCGCTTCCGGCAAGCCCGACTGTGCCGACGTCGGTCGACGTCCACTGTTGTGCGTGAGCGACACCCGTGACCAACACAAACGTGCAAATGAGAACGACCCGACCCATGGGACCCTCTAGTTGTTAGGCGTGGCGTCACGGGAATCGTGACGCACGAGCACGAAGCACGCATCATGCCTATGGGTCGCCTCGCATGAGCTGCGTCGCCTTCGAGCCATCCTTAAATAGAGGTCCCGGCCCCAAAACACCACGCCACTTCCGCATGTGGTTGCCGGCGATTGCAATTTGGAAATGGGTGAAAACGATCAGTATTGCCGAGCCTCTGTTACTATGCTGGGCAACTCCCTTACAGAAACGACATGCTGACGCGCGTGCGGCTCGCCTTGTGTTTCGTTCTCGTGCTCGCCACGAGTGCCTGCCGATCGGGATCGTCGGCAAGCCCGAGCACGACGACAACGAACACGAGCACGGTGAAGCTCGCGGTCAACAGCAACAGCTATAACTTCCCGACGCCGCTTCTTGTTGGGAATGAGGCGCAGAGTCCGGCAATCCAAGTGTCGGCCACGGGCACCGGCTCGCTGACCGTCGCGAACATCACGACGTCGAACCCCACAGAATTCCCGCTGGTGAACGAGGCAAGCTGCATCGGCGCCGCGCTCACGAGCACAACGCCGGCGTGTCAGATCGCGGTTAAGTTCAAGCCGAGCGTTGCTGGTATCCGTGCGGCGCAGATCCTCATCATCGGCAGCGACGGGAGCAACCTGGCGATCGCCGTTTCCGGGACGGCCGTGGCGACGGGCTCAGGGGGGGCGGGCGGTGGTGGTGATACCGGCGGCGGTGGCGGCGGCACTGGTGGCGGCGGCGGTACTGGCGGCTCTGGCGGAACGTCGGGTGGATCGTTTCCACAGCCGCCCTGTGTGCCCAACAACACGCAGAACATCTCGTTGAAAATCATCAACACGACGGCGATCGTGATTCAGGTCACCGCGACTGGCCCAACGCCGTTGAGTGCGACGATCGATCCCGGACACCTGTCGGTGTTCCCGACGCTCGCCCCGGGCAACTACACGCTCGACGGAAGTGTGCTTGGCTCTTCGAACGCGCAGTTCACACCGAGCACGTGGACCGTTGTGGCTGGCTGCGACTATCTGATGCAAGTCGTCGCGAAGCCGCTCTAGTAGTCCGCTCCACACAAAAAACAAACTCACACCGAACGAAAGTCGCCGACGATTGGTTGGCCGGGCCGCCCAGGCGTCTCGGTTCTGCCTTTTTTTACCGGGCGGCGCTCCTTCATTACCTGAACGGCGATCGCGAAAAGGCGATCGGCCGTACCAACGACTGGCTCGCTGCGATCTCGACGCAGGATGTCGCGCAGCAAATCAAAGCGCGGGCGCAGTTGACCGCGCTGACTCGCCCCAACTGAGTTTACGGGGCGGTTCGCGGGAGGCCCTTCGTCGAGCTGCTGCTCGCGAAGGCCTTGACTTCGCTCTTGACGGCGTCTCCCGCTCTGACCGCGTCCGACGTTTCGCGGATGTCCGTCGTGTCGAAGCTGGCTCGAACCCAGAGATAAAACAGGTTGGTGTCGGTCCGGGCATGCGGATCGCGGAGCACTTCGAGCGCATGTTGGAGTTCATGTCCGATATCCGACATGACCTGCCAGTCTTCTTGCCTCGCGTCGACGAGCACACGCAGAAACCGAACGTCCCCCGCCGAGGTCACGATCGGGGGCAAACACGCACGCAGCTTGTGATTGCAGTCGCCCTCTTCGACATACACGATCCCGTCGGTCGCTTCGACGGCCCGCACGAGGCGACGGAACGTGGCCGATCGTACTTGCGCCTCGGCGATCATCGCGCGGATGTACGGATGACTGGAGCGAACCCGCGGGCCAAGAGGTGCGTCAGCACCAAACACGGCAACGAGGACGAGCGCCGCAATCGCACAGAACATCTACCAATATTCGAACGAGCCGGCAGAAAGTTCCCGTGCGCCGAGTTCTACTTCAACTTGTCCTGAATCTGTTTCAACTGCACCCTGATCGTATCGGGCACGTTCGGATTGCTCATGACATCCGCGAGCTCCTGGCTGACCGCCTGCTTCGCTCCGGTCAGCTGCGCGGTGAGTTTTGTCTTCGTTTGCTCGAGCTCGGCCTTCGCGGCGTCGGCGCCGCTGCCCTTGACCGTCGCCACCATGATTTCCACGAGGCGCTGAAGGATTTGGTTGACGGCTTCGGCGGAGTAGCCGCCGAGCAGAGCGATGAGGTTGGGACCGAATGTCTTGAGCGTACCGTCCGCGCTGAAGATCGGGATGCGGGCGAGAATCGCGCCGGCGATTACGCCCAGAAAAAACCGAATCATGTACACGCTGTTGTAGCGAGGGTCGAACGTCCGCAACTTGGCATACTCGTTCGCCGTGAATAATCCATAGAAAGCGGAGCCGAGCGCAGCGGCGCTGACCAGACCGAAAGACTGCCAGCCTTGCGCGATCGACGCACCGAGCGCGGCGAGGCTTATCAGCGCGGCGAGCACCATCCATCCGATCACGGGCGGCCGACGAAGAAACGCAAAATGACCTTGAATCGGTATCGTCGCCTCCAGCGACACCGGTGTCGCCGGCGCCACGGCTTTCACGAGAGCGCCGTGCAATTCAACGAGCATCGGAAGCGGCAACGACGACAGCGACACCTTGCCGTCGACGACGCGCGCGTCGTCGAGGATTGTGCCAACGTTGGGAGTGAGCGTCAGCCCTTCGTCGAGCGCGTACGCGAGCATCACGTTGATGTCTCTGACCAGTCGCCCGTTGATGGTGGACTCGCGGTTCCCTTCGGTGCTGGGTGAGAGGGGCTGCGGCAGCATCGGATCGACCGTTGCTTGGGTGGCCATCGCTTGTTCTCCTCCGTTCTCGTGACGTGTAACGCGCAAAAGCGCGTGTTACGGGCTCACGACGGGCGACGTGTTTCGCGGGGAGCCGCGATTCTTGCCGAAATCGAACGGTTGATCAAGCGGGAGTTCGGCTAGTATCACCGCCATGAGACAAAGACTCGCGCTGTCCCTTACGTTCGCGATCGGACTCTCGGTGGCTGCGTTAGCTCAGGCGCCGGCGCCAGGCACTCCAGGAGGCGGACGTGGTGGTTTCGCGCCCGTCCAGATTGGACCACCCGCGCCCGTTCCGTCCGAAGTCGCGATTCTGAGGCCGACGCCGGCGGAACTCGAACAGGCGAACGCCGCGTTGAAACGACTGATCGACAGCGACAAGTCTTCAGCGCAGCCGCTGCTGAAAAAATTCGAGTCGCTGATGCTGCAGCCGCCGCGTCTCAACACCGCGGCCACGTTCACCCAGACCCAGCAGCGCAGGGGCCCGCGGCACGAAGGTTTCGTTGCGACGGCACAGCAGGGCAACATCGATGTGCTGCTGCACGGCGACTCCATCACGGACTGGTGGCAGCAGGACGCGAACAAGCCCGTGTTCGACAAATACTTTGGCAACATCCGCACGGCCAACTTCGCCGTCGCCGGAGACACCACGCAGGGCGTCCTCTGGGGCCTGCACAACGGCGAGGGGCAGGGCTTTCAGCCGAAGGCCGTGATGCTGATGATCGGCACGAACAACACCGCCGCCAATACCGCTCCCGAGATCGCCGAAGGCGTCGGCGCGGTCGTCATGGAACTGCGGCACGACTTTCCGTCGGCGAAAATTCTCCTGCTCGCGATCTTCCCGCGCAGCGTGCCCGGCGATCCGGTGCGCGACAAGATCGCGGACGTGAACAAGATCATCGCCAAGCTCGACGATCAGCAGCACGTCTTCTACATGGACATCGGGCCGCAGTTCCTCGACGACAAGGGCGTGTTCCTTCCGGATTCCTTCAGGACGGACAACCTGCATCCCCAGGCGAAGGGCTACGACATCTGGGGACAGGCGGTGAGCGCGAAGTTGGCGCAGCTCATGAAGTAGATGAAGGTCACGGTTCCGGCGCACGCGCCGAATTACCCCACGATCCTGCACGCGCTCGAAGACGTCGCCCGAAGAACGCCCAATCGGACGGCGCTCATCTGCGAAGACCGCCACGTCACCTTTGCCGAACACGGGTGTGCCGTGGCCGGCGTGGCCAGGCGTCTCCAGCAGATCGGCGTCGAGGGCGAGCGCGTGGCGATCCTCATGACCAACTGCCTGGAGATGCCGATGTGCATTCTGGGCGCGATGGCCGCGCGCGCGTATGTCGCGCCGATGAATCCCAATTACACGGACTCGGAGCTGCTCCCGTTGCTCAAGGACGCAGATCCGAAAGTCATCGTGACGCTGCCGGAGTTCTTCCCACGCATCTCAAAAGCCGCAGAGCAGCTCGGCGTGCGGCACGTGCTCGTGGTCGGCGAAGGGGAGGACACGGTCGCGTCGTGGATTCGCGACGGTGCACTCGGCTTGCCGCACCCGCTGCCCGATGCGAACGACTACGCGATGATGTTTTTCACCGGCGGCACGACAGGCCTTCCGAAGGGAGCCGAACATCGCCATCGAAACATCATGGCGTTCTGCAGGCTGGACACGGCGTTTTATTCGACGCTCGAGTACGACAAGGAGGTGTCGCTCGCCGTGGCGCCGATGTTCCACATCTTCGGGCACCATCATGCCGTCATCCATCCGCTCTATGTCGGCTCGACGCATGTGATCATTCGCCGATACAAGCCGGAGATCGTCCTTCAACAGCTGTCGGCACATAAGGTCACCGTGTTTGCCGGCGGTCCGTCGACCGTGTACGTCGGGATTCTTGCCGCCGCCGGCCTCGCGTCCGCAGACCTCTCACACCTCAGGATCTGCATGGCCGGATCGTCGCCGTTCTCGGAAGATTTGCTGACGAACTGGGAGAAGACGATCGGCTGCCCGATCTATGAAGGCGTCGGCATGTCAGAAGGCGCGCCTTACGCAAACAATCCAGTGGTGGGGAAGCGCAAGGTCCTCTCGGTCGGCCTTCCGCCGCCCGAAACGGAGGTCGAGGTCGTCGATCTCGACGCGGGCACGCGTGTCATGCCGCCGTTTGAACGCGGTGAGATCAGGGTGCGCGGCCCGCAGATGATCGAGAGCTATCGCAATCGCCCGGAGGAGACGGCGCAAACCATCCGCGGCGGGTGGATCTACACCGGCGACGTCGGCTATTTCGACGATGAGGGCTACCTCTTCGTCGTCGATCGCAAGAAAGAGCTGATCATCTCCGGCGGGTACAACATCTATCCGCGAGAGGTCGACGAAGTGCTCCACGCACATCCCGACACTTTCGAAGTCGCGACGGTCGGCATTAGAGACGGCTTCCGCGGCGAAATTCCCGTGGCGTTCGTGAGTCTGAAGCCAGGCAGGACGGTCTCCGCCGACGAGCTGCTCGTCTACTGCAGGAGCAGGCTCGTCGATTACAAGGTGCCTCGCCGCATCGATGTTCTCGAAGCGCTGCCGAAAACCGGCGCCAACAAAATCGACAAACTGAAGCTTCGCGGCCTGAGGGACTAGGCGCCATGCAGACTGAGACCAACGACCCACGTGAACTCATTGCCCGATCGCCGATGAGCGCGCTGCAGGTGCTCGTGATTGGCGTGACGGTGGCGCTGAACGCGTTGGACGGCTTCGACGTCGCGTCCATCAGCTTTGCGGGGCCGGGCATCCGCAAGGAATGGGGCCTTGATGCCGGAGCTCTTGGCGTCGTGCTCTCGATGGAAGTCGTCGGCATGGCCATCGGGTCGCTCTGCCTAGGCGGCGTGGCCGACAAGATGGGCCGTCGTCGCACGATTCTCGGATGTACGGCACTGATGGCGTTGGGCATGTTCATGGTGCCGACCACGCACGGCCTCGTGGAACTTTCGATCTGGCGCGTCATCACTGGTTTGGGGATCGGCGGCATGCTTGCGGTCATCAACGCCGTGGCGGCGGAGTTTTCGAATGCCAGACGCCGCAACTTGAGTGTCACATTGATGTCGACCGGCTATCCGCTTGGCGCCGTCGTCGGCGGCATGATCGCCCAGCGTCTGCTCGCCGCGTACACTTGGCGATCGGTCTTCTACCTTGGCGCGATTGCGACGTCTGTGCTGATTCCGTTCGTCGTGGCCTTCATCCCCGAGTCGGTGCAGTGGCTCACGCAAAAGCGGCCGGCAGGAGCGCTCGAGAGCGTCAACAAGACGCTGCGACGCTTCGGACATGACGCCATCGCGAGTCTGCCCGCGCTGGCGCCCACGGCCCGCCGCCTTTCAATCGCGGATATTTTCAAGCCGGGTCTCGTCGACACCACGATTCTGGTCACGCTGGCGTACTTCTTTCACATCACGACCTTCTACTTCATCATCAAGTGGACGCCGAACATCGTGTCGAGTTTCGGCTTTCCGGCGTCCTCGGCCGCGGGCGTGCTGGTGTGGGCGAATGTCGGCGGCTTGTTTGGCGGGCTTGTCTTTGCGGCGTTCACGCAGAAGTTTGCGTTGAGACCGCTCACGATCGCGTCGATGCTCATCGGGACGGTGATGGTGTCGCTGTTCGGGATCACCCCGCACGATCTTGGGAAGCTGTCGATGGTGTGCGCCGTCGCGGAATTCTTCATCAACGGCGCCATCGTCGGCATGTATGCGCTGTTTGCCCAGGCGTTTCCCACGCACGTTCGCGCGTTCGGTTCGGGTTTCGCTATCGGATTGGGCCGTGGCGGTTCGTTTGTCGCGCCGATCATCGCCGGATACTTGTTTCAGTTCGGCTACGGCTTGCCCGTCGTCGCCGTCGTCATGGGCTTGGGTTCGACCATGGCCGCGATTGTCCTGCTGCGTCTGAAGGTGAGTTCCGAAACCTCCGTGGCGGCGACGTAGCGAGACCGCTCCTTAATACCGTGCCAGTGCGAGCTGCGTGAGCTGAACGAGGTTGCCACAGGTGTCGTTCAGCATCGTGATAATCGAGGCAGTCACGTCGGTCGGTGGCATCGTGAACTCGGCCCCGCGGGCCTTGATCCGCTCGTAGTCGCCTTTCACATCGTCCGTATAGAACATGACCGCGGGCTGGTTCTGTTGGAAGAGCGCCTGCTGATACGCCTTCGCGGCCGGGCTGTTGTTGAGCGCCAACTGCAACTCGGTACCATTCGGTTCCTCGGGTGAGACCACCGTCAGCCAGCGAAATGGCCCATTGCTGAAATCCGCCTTCCTGGTAAAACCCAGTACATCCGTATAGAAGCGTAGGGCTCTTTCCTGATCGTTTACGTAGACGGTGGTCAGTTTGATCTTCATATCAGCCCTCCTTGTGCATTGGACCTGTCACATCGGCGACGTATCGTCCGTCAGTACAATGACGGACCGCGAAGGAGGAATGTGACCGATGTCCACACCTGAGCGGCTCGCCGAGCAATTCGAAGAGCACCGATCGCACATACGGGCGGTCGCCTATCGCATGCTCGGATCGATCAGCGAGGCGGAGGATGCCGTCCAGGAAGCCTGGATCCGATTGAGCCGCACGGATGTCGGCGGAGTCGACAATCTGCGGGGATGGCTGACGACGGTCGTCGCGCGCCTGTGCCTGGACATGCTGCGAACGCGAGCGTCGCGCCGGGAGGATCCCCTCGAAGAGGATGCTACGCACGTGCCCGATCCGATCATCCGCGCGATAAGTAGCGGGGACGAGGGTCCCGAGACCAACGTCATGCTCGCCGACTCTGTCGGTCTGGCGCTGCTCGTGGTCCTCGAGAAGCTGGAGCCGGCGGAACGATTGGCGTTCGTGCTCCACGATGTGTTTGGGATGACCTTCGAGGAGATCGCGCCCATCGTGGATCGCTCAGCCATCGCCACACGTCAGCTCGCGAGCCGCGCGCGCCGGCGGGTTCAAGGCCAGGCGCCGACGTCAGAAACCGATTTGCGAAAGCAGCGCCGTGTCGTCGATGCGTTTCTCGCGGCCGTCCAAAACGGCGACTTCGAAGCGCTGGTCACCGTCCTGGATCCGCAGATCGTGCTGCGCGCCGATGGCGGGGCGTTGAAGGGCATGTCGCGTCTCGTGCGTGGGGCTCAAGCGGTCATGGCGCAAGCCGCGAGCTTCTCGAAGCTCGGGTTGTCCAATCAGGTGGTCCTCGTAAATGGCAACATCGGCGTCGTGTCGCGGTTGCCGGATGGGCGCGTGCTGTCGGTGATTGGCTTCACAATTGCGGACGGCAATGTCGTCGAGATGGACATCCTCGCGGATCCGGAGCGGCTCAGTCGGCTCGATCTGTCCGCCATCCAGGCCTGAATCTGTGGCGCCGTCACATTCGTTCGGGTTGTTCCGTCTTCCTTGCGAGGAGGCAATCATGAAAGGA
>Ga0097621_100003072_pt1 | contig 11445 bp, 9 predicted proteins | sample KBSMisM72_FD_73165 | JGI IMG/M metagenome (GOLD analysis project Ga0097621, IMG submission 73165) | Miscanthus rhizosphere microbial communities from Kellogg Biological Station, Michigan, USA - KBS Miscanthus M7-2 (version 2) (version 2) | ecosystem: Host-associated > Plants > Roots >... | reverse complement strand
GGGTGGCCCCGTGGTAGCGCGGCGGCGGCGTGCGGCACACCGCGAACGCGGTGCGGGTGAACACATCCCCTACAGCGCACACGTTGCTGCGGACGTCGTCAGGACGCTGAACGGGGACTTTCTGCAGGCCTTTCGACTCGGCGGCGCCAGCTTTGAGAGCGCGGATGATGCACAGCTGAACGGTTGGCACGAGCGCCTGAATGTGCTGTGGCGCAACCTTGCGAGCCCCGAGGTCGCCCTGTGGACGCATCTCATCCGCCAGCCGGTGCGCGCGGGCGCGCGCCAGCCTTGCGGCAGCGACTTCGCCGCGGTGCTGGCAGGCCGCTACAACGAGCGGCTTGCCGGCGAGAGCCTGATGCGCAACGAACTCTATGTCGCGCTCCTGTACCGGCCGAGCGCCAGCGCCGCAGTGGGACTCACTGCGCGGCTGCTCGTGCGCGCGCGTGCGGGGAACCGCAGGCTCGAGACCGCCGCGGGCCTGGAAGTGTGCACCAAGCTCGGCCAGACCCTGGTGGCCTCACTGGCGCGCTACGAACCGGAACCACTCGGGGTCTACCGGCACGGGGAGCTGTGGTGCTCGTCTCTCCTGGAATATCTCTCGCTGCTGCTGAATGGCGAGGCGCGGCGCGTGCCGTTGCCGGCCGGACCGGCGAATCAGGCGCTCGCCACTACCCGGCTGCTGTTCGGCAACGAGGCGATCGAGTACCGCCAGCCGGCCGGCACCCGCGCGGGAGCTATGCTCGGCATCAAGGAATATCCGACCCCAAGTGTGGTCGGCATGTTCAATCGCCTGCTGTCGGCTCCTTTCCCCCTGGTGCTGACGCAATCGTTTACGTTTCTGTCGCGTGCCGCGGGTCAGGCGCTGCTGCAGCGCCAGTGCAACCGCATGGCGAACGCGGGCGACTTCGCCGTCTCGCAGGCCGCGCAGCTGCAGCAGGCGCTCGACGGGCTGGCGAGCAACGAGTTCGCCTTCGGCGACCATCACTTCTCGCTCCAGGTGCTCGCGGAAATCGATCCGGACGCACAATCCGCGCCCGCGGCGTGGCGTCTCAGGCCGCTGAACGAGCACGTCGCGCTGGCGCGAAGTCTGCTGGCTGATACCGGTATGACCGTGGCGCGCGAGGATCTCACGCTCGAGGCGGCCTTCTGGGCACAACTGCCCGGCAACTTCGCGCTGCGGCCGCGCAAGGCGCCCATCACTTCACGCAACTTCGCCGCCATGGCGGCCTTTCACAACTATCCCGTCGGGCGGCCGGACGGCAATCACTGGGGCGAGGCGCTGGCGGTGTTGTGCACCAGCGCCCGCTCGCCTTATTACTTCTCGCTCCACGCCAGCGATCCAACCGACCCGGACGGGGGCAGCCGCAAGGATACCGGGCACACGCTGATCTGCGGACCGACCGGGTCGGGCAAGACCGTGTTCATCGGGTTTCTGCTGACGCTCCTCACGCGACGCGGTGTCACGCAGGTCGTGTTCGACAAGGATCGTGGACTTGAGATTCTGGTGCGCGCCCTGGGAGGGGAGTATCTGCAGCTGCGCAGCGGCGTCGCCACGGGCTTCAATCCGCTGCAGCTGCCGGAAACCGCGCACAACCTGGAGTTCCTCAAGGCCTGGCTGCGGCTCCTGGTACGGCGCCCGGCAAGTGCCCTCGGGGCGCGCGAGAGCGCCGACCTCGACCAGGCGCTGCGCGGCACGCTGGCGCTTGAGCCGGCGGCGCGCCGGCTGTCACGACTGCTCGATTTCCTGGATCCGACCGATCCTGAAGGACTGCACGCGCGACTTGCGCGCTGGTGTGGCGCAAGTCGGGGCGACTACGCCTGGGCGTTCGACAATCCCACGGATTCGGTGCTAGTCCGGCTTACGGGCCAGAGCCTGATCGGGTTCGACGTCACCGAGTTCCTCGATCACGAAGTGACGCGTGCGCCGCTCACGCTCTACATGTTCCATCTCGTGCGCCAGCTGCTCGACGGCCGCCGCCTCGTGTGCTGGATGGACGAGTTTTGGCGCCTGCTGGCCGATCCCGCATTTGAGAACTTCGCCAGAGAGGGACCCAAGACCTGGCGCAAGCTGAATGGGGTCATGTGCCTGGCCACACAGAGCCCGAGCGACGTGCTGGCCAGTCCCATCAGCCGCACCGTCATCGAACAGACCCCTACCAAGGTATTTTTCCCCAACTCGGAGGCGAGTGCCGAGGAGTACATCCAGGGTTTCGGCCTCACCGAGCGGGAGTTCCGGCTGCTGCGCGAGCAGATCGAGCCGGGTTCGCGCACCTTTCTTATCAAGCAGGGCCACCACAGCGTCGTGTGCCGCCTTGACCTCAAGGGTTGTGACGCGGAGCTCGCCGTGATCTCAGGCCGCGCGCGCCAGCTCGAGTGCATGTGGCGGCTGATCGAGGCGCACGGGCCGGAACCGGAGCGCTGGCTGCCGCCATTCCTCGCCCAGGCGCAGCACGAATGACCGGCTCATCAACTTCATCACCGGGAGCCTGACATGAAGAGGCCATCACTTGCATCGCTCATCGCGCTGGCGCTGCTCGCCAGCACCCCGGCGGCGCACGCGCAGTTTGCAGTGATCGACATCGCCTCCGTCACGCAGCTGCTGGCCGAGGTGCAGACCCTGGCACAGCAGCTGCAGACCGCGCGCAGTCAGCTCAGCCAGTCCCAGGCTGAGTTTCAGTCCATCACGGGCAATCGTGGCATGGAGCAGCTGCTCGCCGGCACTCCGCGCAACTACCTGCCCGCCAACTGGGCGGCGCTGCAAAGCGCCGCGCAGCCCGGGGGAGCCGCGGGCGCCCTGGGAACCGAGGTCGGCGCCGCCCTGCAGGCCGAGTCGCTGCTGACGCAGGCGCAGCTGGCGAGCTTTTCACCCGCCGCGGTGAGTCAGGTGCAAGCGCAGCGACAATCGGCCGCGCTGTTGCAAGGCCTGACACGCCAGGCGCTCGCCAACGCGAGCGGCCGCTTCGCTTCCCTGCAGCTGCTGATCAATGCGATTGGCCAGGCGGGCGACCAGAAGGCGGCGCTTGACCTGCAGGCGCGCATCGTCGCCGAGCACGGCATGCTGCAGAATGAGAGCACTAAGCTGCAGGCCCTCTACCAGGGCGTGCAGGCGGATGAGCAGGCGAATATGCAGCGTACGCGCGAGCTGGTGGTCGCCGGCCACGGCCAGTTTGCCGCGCGTTTCCAGCCGCAGCCCTGAGCTCGCCGTGGGCTTCTTCGCCACCTTCTGGAGCTGGCTCAACGGCCAGCTTGCGACCTACATCGGCGACAACACCGCGCGCGTCGCCGTGGCGCTGGAGCCGGCGGTGGTGACGCTCGCGACCGTGTACGTAATGGTGTGGGGTTACCTGCAGCTCACCGGGCGCATCGAGGAGCCCTTGGTCACCGGGTTGCGGCGGCTCCTGACACTCGCGCTCGTCATCGGTGGCGCGCTGCACCTGTGGCTCTACAACAGCCTCATCGTCGATACCTTCTACAGGGCCCCTGCGCAGCTGGCCGCCGCGATCGTCGGCACCGCGCAGCCGGTGACGACCCTGGATGTCATCTGGAGCCGCGGCGGTGCGGTCGCGGACTTTCTGTGGAACAACGGCGGGGTGCTCAGCGGCGACTTCGGTTACTACGTGGCAGGCGCCGTCGTATGGGTGCTGGTCGGCTTGCTGTGCGTGTATACGATGTTCCTGATCGCGCTCTCCAGCGTGGCGCTCGCGGTGCTATTGGCGCTCGGGCCGCTGTTCCTCGCGCTGCTGCTGTTTGAGTCCAGCCGCCGTTTCTTCGAGGCCTGGGTGGCGCAGCTGGCCAACTATGCGCTCATCACGATCCTGACGGTGCTCGCCGCGGCGCTGCTGCTGCAGGTCGTGCAAGCCTACGCCGAGCAGACCGCGGCACGCGGCAACGCCCTCGTCACGGTCGATGCGCTCGACATGGTGCTGGTGGCAGTGCTGGTGTTTCTGCTGCTGCGCCAAGTGATGCCGATCGCCGCTGCTCTCGCGGGGGGCATTGCACTGAGCACCTTCGGCGCGGCAAACCGCCTGGTCAGCTGGGGGATGCGCCAGGGAACAGGTATCAGCCGCGGGGCCGTCGCCCTCGGGGCGGGCGCCCTGCAGAGCGCGCCTGCGCCTTCGGTATCGAGCTTCACCGTGACCCGCAGCAGCTGGCGCGTGTCCTAGGATTTCAGGGAGAACTAGCAATGAAGGCTATGCGCCTCCTCAGCGTGAGCGCCCCGGGGCTGCTGCTTGCACTCCTGCTCGGCGCCTGCGCTGCGCACGGGCTGCGCTGCGATCAAGCCCTGCAACCCATCAATCCCCCAGCACCGGTGCCGGTGCCCCCGTACCCGCGGCCCGACCATGCGCAGTGAACCCCTGACGGCCTACTTCCAGGAGGCGGCCACCTGGGATGCCGATCGCGCTGCGCAGGCGGCGCGTAGCGCACGGCACGCGTGGTGCGTCGCGGCAGCCGGCTGGACCTGCGCACTGATGACCGGCGCCGCACTCGCACTGCTCACGCCGCTGAAGCAGGTCGAGCCCTTCGTGGTGCGGGTCGATAACACCACCGGCGTGGTCGACGTCGTGCCGGTTTACAGCGGCACCGCCGCCGCGGAGCCGGCAGTCACGCGCTACTTCCTGACTCATTACATCAGCGTGTGTGAGCGCTTCAATTTCTCGACCGCGGAGAGCGACTACGAGGAGTGCGGCGCCTTTCACGCCGCGCAGCGCAACCAGGCGTGGTACGCGCTGTGGAATCCGCACAATCCCGCTTCGCCCCTGAACATTCACAAGGATGGCAGCACCGTGCGTGTGCAGGTGCAGGCCGTGAGCTTCTTTCGGCGTGGCAGCGGTGTCAGTGACCTTGCCCAGGTGCGCTATCTGAAGGCGGAACGTGCGGGCGGCGGCGCCGAGGAACACTTCACCCACTGGATCGCCACCGTGCAGTACGCCTATGCCGCGCCCTCGCAGGATCCGCGCGTGCGGCGCTGGAATCCGCTCGGCTTCAAGATCGTGGAACTCACCAGTGAGCCCGAGGTGCAGCCGCAACCGGGCACGCAGGGCGGCTAGGGTTATGCGTCCTGCGCCGTGCCGCATCCGGGCCGCCGCATGGCGTGCGGCGCCGTGGTTCCTCGTAAGCAGCTCCCTGGCACTGGCCGCAACGCCTGCGGGTGGTGACAGCCGCATCCGCACCTCGGTTTACGACGCCGACGAGGTGTATCGCCTGCAGGGCTATGCGGGCTATCAGGTCGATCTCGAGTTCGAGCGCGGCGAGACCTTCGTCGGTCTGGGTGCGGGGGATGTGGAGAGCCTGACGTTCTCCTCGCAGGACAACCACCTGTTCCTCAAGCCGCGCGCCACGGATGTGGAAACCAACCTCACGATTCTCACCTCCCGACGTACCTATCACTTCCAGTATCGGGCGAGCGCGCGGCGCCCGGACCCGGATTCGCAGGAGGTGATCTATGTGTTGCGCTTTGCGTACCCTTCGCTGCCCGCGGACCACACGCTCGAGAGCCTCGAGCGCCCCCTCAGCGAGGCCGCCGACACCCGCGCGCGTAACCTCGACTACGCCTACTGCGGCAGCCCGGCGCTCAAGCCCGAGGCGGCGTGGGACGACGGAGTGCAAACCCACGTGAAATTCGGCGCCCGCCAGGAGCTGCCGGCACTGTTCGTGCGCAATGACGATGGCAGCGAGTCGCTGGTCAATTTCAGTGTCGAGGCGGCCGAGCTCATCGTGCACCGCGTGGCGCGGCAGTTCGTCGTGCGTCGCGGAAATTTGCAGGGCTGCATCGTGAATCAACGCTTCGCCGGCACCGGCGACGCCCTGCGCTCGGGCACGATCGCGCCTGCGGTGCAGCGCGTGACCCGGGAGGGTGTGCCGTGAGCTCACCGGCACCGCACGCCGACCCGGACTTCGGCGCCGCGAGGATGGAGGCGGAGTCCGGTACGGTGCGCGGCGAGCGCGCGACGGCCCTGGTGAGCAGCCTGCGCAGCCTGCAGGCCCGTGCCAGCAGCATGCTGGCTGCGGGGCTCATGATTGCGCTCGGTCTCGGGGCGCTCAGCTGGTATTACGCCCACGCCTTCACGCGCCAAACGCGCGCGCACGCCAGTGCGCAGGCCAGTGCCGCGAGCCGTGCGCAGGGGGAAATGCCGTTGCCGGCGTTAGGTCCGATCGGGGTGATGACGGCGGCGGCGCCGGCCCCGGGCCCGCCGCTCGCGCCACCACCGGAGGTGCCGCTCACCGAGGCCGCACCGCAGGGACTCCCCGGCACCGCCGGCGCGGCAGCGGTGCCCGCGCCCCGCACCGCGGGCGAACTCGCCCTGCAGCGACGTCTTGAGGGAGCGGTGTTCGCGCGCGAGGCGACCACGGCCGCGCCGATGATGACCCCGGGCGCTGCCACGGTGGCCCCCGTGCACAACGGCAGCGAGCCCGCCGCCACGCCGCTGGCCGGCTGGCTGACACCGACCGTGGCCGCGGCCGTGCCGGCGCAGCGCCTGGCCGATGCCCGCCTGCTATTGCCCAAGGGCGCCTTTATCGATTGCACGCTCGAGACTGCCATCGACTCGACGCTGCCTGGGCTCACGACCTGCATCACCGCCGCGGACACCTTCAGTGCCGATGGCAAGGTGGTGCTGCTCGAGCGCGGCACCAAGTTGCTCGGCGAGACGCGCGGTGCCGTGCAGCAGGGTCAGGCGCGCCTCTTCGTGCTGTGGACGCAGGCGCGCACACCGCCCGGGGTCATTGTGCCGCTGGATTCGCCCGGGACTGACGAACTCGGGCGGGCGGGAGTGACCGGAGAGGTGCAGCGGCATTTCTGGCAGCGCTTCGGGGCCGCGATTCTCATATCGGTGGTGAACGGCGCCGTTCTGGCCGGCGTGCAGGCGGCCAGCCCCTCCAACGGCACCGTGATCTATGCGCCGTCGGGTTCCCAGGACGTGCTGACCGAGGCAATGAAGGACTCGATGCACATCGTGCCTACCATCGCGGTGCGCAATGGGGCACGCATTCAAGTGCTGGTGGCGCGCGACATTGACTTCAGGCCCGTTTATGAACTGCGCGCTGCCGCCGCCCGCTGAAGCGTGCTCGCGCGCACCGCCGGCGCTCGAACAGACCGCGCTCGATCTCACGCTGCGCGCCTTGCGCCCGCTGCTCGCCGATCCGGATATCACCGAGCTGTGCATCAACCGCCCGCGCGAGGCCTTCATCGAGACGCGCCGCGGGTGGCGTCGCGAGGAGCTCGCGTTTGCCGATTTCGACTGGTGCCGGCGGCTGGCGAAGCTCGTGGGCAACGTCACGCGCCAGCGCGTGGACGAGTCCTCGCCGCTGCTCTCGGCGTGGCTGCCGAGCGGGGAGCGCGTGCAGATCATCCTGCCGCCCGCCACCACCTCGGGCTGTGTCGCGATCACCATCCGCCGGCCGGCGGCAGTGGTGTGGTCGATCGAGGAACTCTCCAGCCGCGGGGTATTCCGCGGACCGGCGGGCGGCAGCGCCCCGCAGGACACCGATGCAGAGCTGTTGCGGCTGCACGCCGCGCGCGACTACCCCGCGTTCATGCGACTGGCGGTCAGGGCGCGCAAGAACATCCTCGTATCCGGGGCCACCGGCTCGGGCAAGACCACCTGGACCAAGGCGCTCATCCGCGAGATTCCGGGCGACGAGCGGCTGGTGACGATCGAGGATGCGCGCGAGCTGGCGCTCGAGGGGCATCCCAATCATGTGCGGCTGTACTACAGCAAGGGCGACCAGGGGCTGGCGCGCGTGACGCCCAAGCAGCTGCTGGAATGCTGCCTGCGGATGCGGCCGGACCGCATCCTGCTCGCGGAACTGCGTGCCGAGGAAGCCTTCGACTACCTGCGCAACGTCAACTCCGGTCATCCGGGCTCCATCACCAGCGTGCACGCGACCAGCGCCGAGCTCGCCTTCGAACAGCTGATGCTGCTCGTGAAACAAAGCGCCGGCGGCCAGGGGCTCGCGCGCGCCGATATCAAGAGCCTGCTCTACCTGCTGATCGACGTCGTGATCCAGTGCGGCCTGGAGCAGCACCAGCGCGTCATCCGCGAGGTATGGTTCGATCCGACCCGCAAGCGCCGCCTGGGTGGTTCGCCCCGGCCGGATCGTCGAAGCGCGCGGCACGGGGCATGATCTCCGGGGGCGCTTGGCTGCACGGCTGGCCGGGACTGCTCTCCGCCTATGCCGTCATCCAGGCCCCGCTCCTGGCAGGGCTCGCTCAGGCGCGCGCGCCGCTGCGGCAGTTCCTGGCCTCGCCGCTGGTCGCAGCGCCCCTGACCGTCCTCACCGGGGCCGCCCTCGGGGCGGTCGGCGGCGGCGCGCTGGATATCTCCACCGCCGCGGCCCTCAGTGCCACGGCAGGCTACGCCGCCGGGCGCGCGCTCGGACGGCGCCGTGCGCCCGCGATCCGCCACCAGCGCGGCGCGCTGCTGGCCGACCCGGCGCCCGCGGCGCGCACGCCGTTCGCGCGCGCGCCTTCAGGGGGCGCAGCGCGGGCGCACCGGGGGCTCACGCTCGCGGGCGTCCCCGTGAGCGCCGAGGATGAGGTGAAGCACTTCAAGCTCATCGGCACCACGGGCACCGGCAAGAGCACCGCGATCCAGGAGCTGCTTGGTGCTGCGCTTGCTCGCGGTGACCGTGCCGTGATCGCCGACCCGGACGGCGGTTATCTGCGGCGCTTCTACGATCCGCGCCGTGGCGATGTCATCCTCAACCCCTTCGAGCCGCGCTCGGCGAAGTGGGACCTGTTCGGCGAGATCAGCGATGACTACGACGTCGAGCAGCTGGCGCGATCGCTGATACCCGACCACGACGGCGCTGACCGCAGCTGGCGCGGTTATGCGCGCACGTTCTTCAGCGCCGTGACTTCCCAGGCGCACGCGGCCGGCACTCGCGACCTGCGCGAGCTCTATCGCCTGCTCGTGATCGCCGGGACGCCGGAACTGAAGACCCTGGTCGGCGGTACCCCGGCGCAGCCGTTCCTCGAGGAGCACAACGGGCGCATGTTCGACTCCATCCGCTCGGTGACCAGCTCCGCCGTCGGGGCGCTTGAGTACGTCGCGCGCCAGCGCGGCACGCCCTTGTCGGTGCGGGAGTGGGTGCGGAGTCCGGCTGCGCCGGCAGCCGCAGCCGGCGTGCTCTTCATGCCCTACCGCGCCGGGCAGATCGCCGCGTTGCGCTCGACGATCTCGGCGTGGACGCGGCTGGCGATCTTCGAGGCCATGAACAAGGAGGAGGGTGACCAGCGGCTGTGGTTCGTGATTGATGAGCTGGATGCCCTGGGTCAGATCGACGGGCTGAAGGACGCTCTGGCGCGCTTGCGCAAGTTCGGCGGCCGTTGCGTGCTGGGTTTTCAGTCAGTCGCCCAGGTGTCTTCGACGTATGGCAGCGGAGAGGCGCAGACACTGGTGGAGAACTGCGGCAACAGCCTGATTCTCAGGTGCTCGGGCAGCGAGCACGGCGGCACCTCGCAGTTCGCCTCGCGCCTGATCGGCGAGCGGGAGGTGCTGCGCGTGCACACCTCGCGCTCGCGCCGCGCGACCGAGCTGCTGTCTTCCGTGACGCACAGCGAGCAGCACGGCGTGGAGGCGGCGGTCATGGGAGCCGAGATCGAGCAGCTGCCGGATCTTGCCGGCTATTTGAAGCTCGCCTCCCATGCCGCGTGGCAGCGGGTGCGGCTCACGCCGCTCGCGGCGGCGCCCCGTCTGCCCGCCGAGTCGGCGCGCGGTGTGCAGCACGGCGCCCCCCGGGCACTGCCCGCCATTCCCCCGGCGCCAGCGCCGGCAGCGGCCCGCGATGTCGCCGACTACGAGCGCTCCTGAGGATTGCATGGAGGATGCGACCGTCAAGGCGGGGCTGCTCCTGGAGGCGGTGGAGACGCAGCGAGCCCTCGCCGACACCGCGCTCGCGGGGCTGCAGCAGCACACGGCCGGTCTTGATGGGTTGGTGCGCGAGGAGATCCGCGCCACGCTCATCGATGAGCTGCGCGCTGTCACGGAGGAGGGCCAACGCGCCGCCTGGCAGCTGCGGCAGCTGGGCCGCGCCGCCGGGCTGCGACTTGCCCTGTGGAGCATCGGCAGCGCGCTGCTCGGTGCCGCGCTGTCCCTGGGGCTCGCGGCCTGTTTCCTGCCGAGCGGCGCGGACCTCGTACGGCTCACTGCGGCGCGCGACGCGCTCGCGGGCGAGATCACGCGCCTCGGTCAGGCGGGTGCACGGGCCCAGCTGCGCCGCTGCGGCGCGGCGCGGCGGTTGTGCGTGCGCGTTGATCGCAGCGCCCCCGCCTATGGGGAGCACGCCGACTTTCTCGTGATCCAGGGCTACTGAGGCCTCCGCGGTCGTGGAACTCATGCAACTGCCGCAGGTGACGCCCCCTGCCGCCGCCGCGGCGATGGTGGCGGCGCTCACGGCGCTGTTCCTCGGCGCCACCGCGCTGCTGCGCACCCCCGCTGCCGACGGGCACAAGCGCGGCGCCGAGGTACTCAAGGGACGGGCCGCGCGGCATGCCGCCCGGCGCCGCGCCTCGCGCTACGCCGCTGCCGTTCGCCTGGCCGGAGTGGCCCTCGAGCCGCGCGAGGAGACGCGGCACTTCAAACTCATCGGCACCACCGGCACCGGCAAGTCCACCGCGATCGGGGGGCTGCTGGCGACGGCACTGGCCCGGGGCGACCGCGCGATCATCACGGACCCGGACGCAGGCTATGCGGCGCGCTTCTACCAGCCGCGCCGCGGGGATCTGATCCTCAACCCTTTCGATGCGCGTTCGGTGAAGTGGGATCCCTTCGCCGAAGTGTTGCAGCCCTGGGACGTCGAGCAGCTGGCGAGCGGCCTGATTCCCGCGAGCGAGGACGCGGCCGCACGCGAGTGGCGCGGCTACGCCCGCACGTTCCTGGCCGCCGTGATGCGGCGCTGCTGCGAGTGCGGGCGGACCGACTCGCGCGAGCTGTGGCGCCTGCTCACCGTGGCCCCGAGCGCGGAGCTGCGCCCGCTCATCTCCGGCACGCCCGCGCAGCCGTTCCTCGAGCCGGAGAATGCGCGCATGTTCGGCTCGATCCGCTCGGTGGCCGCCTCCGCCGCCGCTGCCTTCGAGTACGTGCAGGCGCAGCGCGCGCGCAGCTTCTCGGTGCGCCAGTTTGTCCGCGGCGGCCATGGGGTGCTCTTCATGCCTTACGGCGCTGCGCAGGTCCCCGCGCTGCGCTCGATCATCGCTACCTGGATGCGCATCGCGATCTTCGAGGCAATGAGCCATGCGGGCGAGGACCAGCGGCTGTGGTTCATCGTGGACGAACTGGACTCTCTGGGGGCCATCGACGGGCTGAAGGACGCACTGGCGCGCTTGCGCAAATTCGGCGGCCGCTGCGTGCTCGGTTTCCAGTCAATTTCGCAGGTCTCTGCCACTTACGGCAGCGGTGAGGCACAAACGATCGTGGAAAATTGCGGCAACACCATGATCCTGCG
>Ga0097621_100003068_pt1 | contig 11452 bp, 9 predicted proteins | sample KBSMisM72_FD_73165 | JGI IMG/M metagenome (GOLD analysis project Ga0097621, IMG submission 73165) | Miscanthus rhizosphere microbial communities from Kellogg Biological Station, Michigan, USA - KBS Miscanthus M7-2 (version 2) (version 2) | ecosystem: Host-associated > Plants > Roots >... | reverse complement strand
TTACCCCAGTTGCCTAAAATAGAATAGGCGTTATTGGGTAGGTTACCATTGTTGTTGGCACCATTGATGGTTTGTATACTACTCCCTGCTTTTGAATAAGAAATATCGTAATTGGTGGCATCTGAAATTTCAGTACGGAACAAAGCAACTTCATCGGGTGCCCATGTCAGGTTGGTGCGGTTGGATACACCCCCACCCGCGCCATCGTCATCAAAGTAACCAACCCGGTTGGTAGGTTGTATATAAAACAAAATATCATGCGGGTTTCCAAACGGCGCATACGTATTGGTTGTCCACAACTGGTTGTAACCATTGTCGCCACCCACACCTGCTTTACCTACTACATACATTGTAGTACCCTGTGCATCCAGAGAAGGATTGTTGGCAAAGAATTTATCATTGCCACTGGCTCCCTGAATCAATATGGCAGGGTTATAGTTAATTGCATTGGCAGCATAAGTAGGCCCGCCGTCAAGTGAGAATGAAGAGAAATCAGAGTGAATACCTGATTTATCTGACCATGACCCAATTTGGCTGCCGTCTGTATTTACACCGCCATTATCATCTGCTTTCAGCCACAAGCTCAGACCGTCATGTACGCCGCCGGGGACATTGGTGGGCAATACAGATTGCTGAACAAAACTGAAATAATCGCCGCTGGCAAAATCGATATTGAAATAGTAATAGTCTGCGTCATTGCTGGTGGGATCAAGAAGCTCGTCAGTGGCATCCAGCACATTGTCGGTTGACCTTACCAATTTCGGGTTGCTGCCGGTAAACCATGATTTTAATATCCTTATGGTACCGGTGCCGGTGGTGCCGGTTTCCTGCACTTTCCATACCCTCGACATCCGGAACTGACCTGCTGCAAATGTGCTTAGGGCCGTGCTGAAAATGGTGCCGCCATTGTTGTCTCCCAGTATCAGTGCATTTAGATCGGTTAAGGCAGCATCATCGGTTTGTGTTTCAGAAAATGTAGCACCATTTGCAAAAGCAATAATGCCGGTGGTATTTACCGAGGCAGATACTCTCTGGTCAAGCGCAGAGGCATCATCTCTTACAATGCCCAGTATATTACTTGAATATCCTGCATTGGTAGTAGCATTCCATACAACGGTAGCATTGCTGGTTACATAATTCTGTGGGGTGGTTTGGTCTAAAGTGATACCATACTTAAGCGCCAGGTAAGATTCAATTTTATTTTTATCGGTTGCTGTTTGAGCCGCGGTTGTATAAATAAGCGTTTCTGCAATATATCCAAAAGCCTCTGAGCCGGCTATATCAGATTGATTTCCCAGCGTGGTATAAAAATTATTGGGACTGTTAATAGTGGTATTGACAGTCGTGATTGTTTCACCAATACCGCCCAGTTTTGTGTAAGTAACGTTATAATTAGGTGAATTGGATATTTCCATTCTGAACAAAGACACTTCATCGCCATTCCACGTAAGGCTGGTACCGGGTGTGTTGCCGCTAACATCATCTTTATATGAAATCAAACCGCCGGTCACGTAAAATAACACATCATGATCCGCAGCCGGATCATTGTAAGTATTGGTATTCCATAATTGGTTGGCCGCCGCCCTGTTCACCACCGGTTTGGCAATAATATACATGGTACTATATTGCGCCGGTATTGATGGCGTGTTAATATGAAAGTTATCGCTGCCGCTTAACAGTATGGCCGGGTTAAAATTGATGGCATTTACGGTAAACGCAGGAGCATTCTCACCCGTTAAATTTGATAGATTGCCTGATTTATCTGTCCATGAAAGTACAGTGGCACCATCTGTTGTAACCCCCCCGTTGTCATTTGCCTTTAACCAGAGGCCAAGATTGGTGCTGATACCGCCGGGGCTTTGTGCTGCCAGCTGCAAAGAAAAGGCTGACAGTATACATAAGAACAGGACTCGGCAAACACTCGGAAATTGGATCTTTGGGCAAAGTGGTACTCTCATACAATGCAGGTTTTCGGTTTGTGCAGGTTTGGTTTATAAAGGAAGACGACGCCATTTGGTAAAATACATAACAGGCTTTTCTTTGCAATCATGCAATCTGTAAGCTTTGTAGTTAGTTTATACCTGATAGCTGGTTATTTTTTATTGCGCAATACTAATTTTTTTTTCAATACGAAAAAGAAACTACTCCTTTTTTTTGCGGTTACCGATAAATATTTATTTCAACAACACGCATGCATCTAATTCTCTGTTGGGCTTGATCAGAATTATTAACGCCCCCACTTAAAGATAATTGAATCCTTTATACAACCGGCTGCCCGAAATATATTTTTCTGCAATACTGATGCCTGTTAGATGGGACCGGGGCAACAAGTATCACCAATCCGTCTGGTCATTTTTATATTATTAAAACACCTGGCACGATCAAATATCCCCGCCCGGTTGCAGGGCAGGGTATAATTGACAGCCTATTTGCACAGTTATTTTTTGCTGAAATAAATCCCGTATATCCATTTGGGTTGGACGCACACAATTGCCATCGTCCTTAATCTGGTTGCATGTGGGTAGTGATGCCGATGCGGTTCCATGCATTAATGGTTACAATAGCCATAATAATTTGCGCAAGGTAGGTTTCAGAAAACAGGCTGGCGGCCTTTTCGTAGGCTTCATCACCAGTGTGCCTGCTTACAAGTGTTATTTCTTCTGTAAGTGCCAGTATGGCCCTTTCTTCTTCTGTATACAAATTGGTTTCCCGCCAGGCATTGAGCAGGTAAATGCGTTGCTCCGTTTCTCCGTGCTGCCTTGCATCTCTTGCATGCATGTTGATGCAATACGCGCAGCCGTTTACCTGGGAGGCCCGTATTTTAATCAGATCCAGGTGCACGGTATTAAGTCCGGTTGCATGTAAATATTTTTCAAGACCCAACATAGCTTTGTATGCCTCGGGTTGTACCTGCTGCATATTCAATCTTGCTTTCATTTTTTAATTTTTAGTGAACCACAAAGCTCGGCGGCTGGTTCTCAAATAAAATTAAACCTGTTTAAGAAATCCGCTTTAGCCAGCAAACCATTAAAGACCGGCACAAGGGGCTGCGCGGCAATACGACAGGGCCATCAGGCTTTCTTTTTTCTTATTTCACTTAAATATTCAGGGGTAAGGCCAAGGTAAGAAGCCAGCATGTATTGCGGCACGCGCTGCACAAAATCAGGAAATGAGGCGCTGAAATGTTTGTACATATTTTCTTTTGAAAGACTAAACATATACCTGATCCTTTGTTGTGAGGCGGCATATGAATTCTCCAGTACCTGTCTGAAATATCGTTCCAATGGCGGCAGTTTGGCAAACAATTCTTCCTGCTTGTTTCTTTCGATAGCAATTATTGCTGAATCCTCCACTGCCTGTATAAAAAATTGCGATGGCACCCGGTTGCAAAAGCTGGCATAATCCGTCATCCACCAGTTTTCAATGGCAAACTGAGCTGTCTGTTCCGCTCCTCTCTCATCCACAAAAAATAAACGTAAACAACCCTTCTCCACAAAATAATTGGCTTTACAAACCTGTCCTTCTTTCAGCAGCAGTGTTTTCTTTTTTATTTGCAGCAGCTTCACGTGGGTTAGCAATACGGCTTCCTCCTCTTCACTAAGAAAGGCAAACTTTCTTATATGTGCTGCAAGCTTTGTATATGAACCAGACATGTTATTTCAGCATTTATTGATCAATTTTTTTGGAAAGACTGCCTGTCAATATGAATCCGCAAATCTGCATACCTGCTTTTAGCAATGTTGCCTTAGAAGCATGATTATTAATATTGCATCTTGCGGCGGGCACCCTTGCCATGTTATAAGCTTGCTTCTTCAGCTCCTGTGTTATAAGGCTGCCAAATCCTTTTCTTCTGTAACCCTCTTTCACTTCATAATACATATCTATAAAGGGCAGGTTGTAATTCCATACAAATCCGCCTGTGGCAACTATTGCGCCTTCCTTTTCCAGCACATACATATCTTCTCCATCTATGCTATCGCCTGCCACCTGTTTCCTGAAAATTATGCCTGGTATATTAAAATGAGTGGTAAAATGTTCCTTAAAAAGTATTGCCTCTGCATTGATATTGTGGCAATATCCATACAGCATAGTGGTTAAAAATGGGTCATTGGTCTGGCATTCCACAAACAGGGCGCCGGACTCAGCAGTAAATAAAGGAAAAATATCCGGCGCTTGTTTCCGGTATCCAGGCAGCAGGTAAAATTCAAAAATGGCATCCCTGCTCTGGCGGTTGTCTTTGCCCCACACCGAACCGTAACCTGCCTGGTGGCCATCTGCCATAAACTGGTAGGTATCGGCCCACCCAAACTGATGACATTTATTATAGATGAACTGAAAACTATTTTCCTGCAGGAACAGGGTCCTGAGATCAGCTATTTCAGTCAGACCGGTTTTGATTACTTTAATATCCATGGTGCCGGTTTATTATCCTGTATGTCAAAGTAAACCTAAATGGGGAAAATAAAACAAATAAAATAGACTGGCGTACATGGCCTGACTTTGCGCAGCATTAAATTGTGTACATGCATACATCAGTCTGATCAATAAATTCAGTGTTTGCTTTCAATTTTGCAATATTTCGATTATCTTAACCCGCTTTTATTGAAAAAACACCCGTTTAACTCAAGCTGTAAAAAGCGCAATTTCGTCCATGAGATATTACTTTGTTCTGACAATACTTCTTTTCGCATCCCTCATTGTTTTAAAAGCACAACCCCTAAAGAATGCTGCCACCAATGCTTTTGTTATTACACGGATGGCAGCCAAATTTCACATTCAGCCCAGGGTAGTTGATAAGCGTCTTTCAGGTGACTGGTTTGACGAATTGATAAAACAGCTTGACAACGATAAGATCTTTTTTACACAGGAAGATATTAGCAAGCTACAGCCTTACCGCCTTCAGCTGGACGAAGAATTACTGAACAAAAAAACAAGTTTTCTGCAGTTGCTGGTTACTATTTATCAGCAAAGAATTCAGCAGATGGATACTATGATAGACAACCTCTGCAAACTGCCTTTTAATTTTAACGTAAAAGAAAAGTTTTTAGCAACCGAAGATGCTTCCTATCCGCTAAATGCCGCCGCGCAAAGGAAAAAAATATACAAACATTTAAAAGCCGTCTCGCTGGAAGTCTTGCTGGAATGGAATGACAAGGCGACCTCATTAAGTTCCGAACAAAAAAAGAAAAAGACAGATAGCCTTGAGGTGACGGTGCGTAAAAAAATGCACGATGTTTTTAAACGCTCCGTGAACCGGATGCTGCAAAACCCCGGCGGCGCAGAGCAGGAAGTCTGCACTTTGTATTGCCAGTCACTGGCAGTTTGCTTTGATCCGCATTCCGCCTTTTTTCCACCCACTGAGAAAGAAAATTTTGAAAGCAGCCTGGGTAATTCTTCTATGCAATTTGGTTTTCAGCTGGATGAAGATGATGAAGGAGATGCGGTTATTGAAAATCTTAAACCAGGCAGCCCGGCTTTTAAAAGCGGCCAGATAAATAAAGGAGACAAGATTCAATTTGTGCAGTGGGATGGAAGAGAACCCATTGATGTATCGGGTGCAGGCAGCAGGGAACTAAATGAAATACTGAGCACCAGCAACCATGAAAAAATTATACTCACCATCAAAAAAGCGGACGGTACTATAACCCATGTAAATCTTGCCAAAGAAAAAGCTGCGCCCGATGAGGATGATAATAAAGTAAAAGGGTTTTTGCTGAAGGGAGCCAAAACAATTGGCTATATTTCTTTACCGGCATTTTATACAGACTGGGGAGAAAACGACAAACCAACCAATGGATGTGCCGATGATGTGGCCAAAGAAATTGTTAAGCTGAAAAAAGAGAATATACAGGGATTGATATTGGATCTGCGGTACAATGGCGGCGGCTCGATGCAGGAGGCGGCCGATCTGTCGGGTATTTTTATTGACGCAGGACCTGTTGCACAGGTCAAATCAAGGGATGCAAAAGTGTACACGCTGAAAGACATCAACCGCGGAAGCATTTACGACGGCCCTTTGCTATTGCTGGTTAATGGTTATAGTGCATCGGCATCTGAAATGGTGGCCGGAACCCTGCAGGATTATAACAGGGCTCTTATAGCAGGTTCGCCCACCTATGGAAAAGCTACAGCCCAGGCAATTTTACCAATGGATACAACCATTAACCTGGATGAGGATTACCGGAACCGAAAGACAGAAAATTATCTAAAATTAACCATCGAAAAATTGTACCGGATTAACGGCAGTTCTGCACAGGCCCGCGGGGTGCAACCTGATATCATTTTACCGGATATTTCCGAAGCCAGTCCTGAACGTGAAAGCAATAACCATTTTGCCTTTGCTGCATCTTCTATTGAGGCTAATAAATACTATAAGCCTTACACTGCATTGTCATTGGCGCCATTGCAATTATTTGCAAAAGCGCAGACCGATACTTCAGCCTATTTTAAAGCACTGAATGTATATATACAGGAATACAAAAAACACCTGCAACCAAAAGATATATCCCTTGGATGGACGGATGCCATTGAAGACAGAAAAAAAGATAAGGCGTTAATAGCACAGCCGGTCTTAGTAAACAATGGAAAAGCTGCCTACACTGTTTCAAACCATGCATTTGAAGAACGCCGGGTAAAAACAGACGAAAGTTTGCGCGAAATGGATGAAAGCTGGAAAGAGAGGTTGCAGCAGGATCCCTATCTGCAAATTGCATTTGGGATATTAACATTAAAACAATAATACTATTTTCTAAATAGCTTGAATATTATCAACAGTCACAATGTTTTATTTACCAGCGTAAAAAACCACTAATGAAAAGAATCCTTCTTTCCCCGCTTACTGTAGTTATCTTATTGCTTTCTGCTTTCACCTCATACGGGCAGACAATTGACCAGCCTGGCGCCTACATGACAGCTATTGCCAATGCACAAACCGAAATGAAGCAAAAATATATGGCATATGTGAGTGCTGTTGCCCATGGCCGCAGGGCCAGAAAGATTGAGAAAATGAGACTTGCAACACTGGAAAGCATCAGCAACTGCAAATATAAAACTGCCGACATTAATATTTACAAGGGCGATAACTCTTTGCGCAAAAGCAGCATTGATTACATAGATCTCTGCTACAAGGTTTTTAATGAAGACTATAAACACATTGTAGATATGGAAGAAATAGCAGAACAATCGTACGATGAAATGCAGGCGTATATGATGCTGCTTGAAAAAACAAATGAAAAATTAAAAATGGCATCAGACAATATGCAGACCGCCAGCACTGAGTTTGCAAAAAAATACAATGTAAACCTGATAGAATCAAGCGATGAATTGTCTGAAAAACTGGCTACCGCTGATCAGCTAAGCAGCTACCGCGACAAACTTTACCTGATTTTTTATAAATGCAATTTTGAAGACGGAATAATGACAAAGGCTATTAACAACAAAAAAGTAAAAGACATTGAACAGGCGCGTAGTTCCCTGGTGCAATATGCAACCGAAGGCCTTACTGCACTCAATGATCTAAGAACTTTTCAGACCGATCCTTCTCTTGCCAATGCTTGCAGGGATGTATTGACTTTTTATAAAAAAATGGCAGAGACCGATGCTCCTAAAATCACTGACTTTTTTCTGAAAGAAGAGGAGTTTGAAAAAACTAAAAAAACAATGGATGCCAAAAGTGACAGAAGCAAACAGGACATTGACGCGTATAATAAAGCGGTGAAAGAGATGAATGCAGCTGTAAACACATTCAACCAGGCCAACAACAATATTAATACCAGCCGCAATAAAGTTTTAGCAAACTGGGAAAATGCCGACAAGGTCTTTGCCGATACGCACATGCCGCATTATAAATAATCGTCATTTCTGCGCAGGCAGGAATCTCATTCGGTTACCTGGTGCATCATTCATGAGGTGACAGGAATTCGTCACTACTCTCCATGAATAATGAACCCGCCTGTTCACGAATGACTGCCTTTGTGCCAGTTGATCTTTCTTCCAACAATTACTTTAAAAACAAATTGATCGGTGGCAGCTGTAAGGCCAATACCAGCACCCATATTAAATTCCCATTGGGGATTGTTCAGCATATCGTAAGCAATGAAAATGGCATCGTTTTGTTCCGGAAATTTTTCCAGGCTGTTGATATAACCAATATCACCATAATATTCTATTCCCAACCCTGTATTTTTTAAAATGTTGTAATAAACCTTCAAATTGGGTTCAAAAGAAGGTGTGGATTTATCATAATGGCTTTTTAGAGAAATGCCCAGCGTCGGGTTAAATGAAACATACCATTTTTCCCATTGTTTGTCTATAATGGGTCTTAGTTCAATACTCCATGTGCTGGAAGAAAATTCCGGTTTCTGATAACCAATTTCTGTAGATAAACTAAGGCCTACCGGCAATTTCCACCTGGCCGGCGCCATAATTCTTGGCCTCAGATGGCTTCCAACAATTTGGTAACCGTGTCCTGGTATGTAAGCGGTAAATAAGTAAACCCCGATTTCAAAAATATCTGTGATACCGGTTGTAATTTCAAGGGTTTCATGCAATGCATGGTTACTGGGCAATACGCCCTTTTCTGATTCTTTTGAACCGTTGAATGTATAATTGCTGTGCAGTTCAAACATCGTTGAACCTTTTAACTGCGTTTGCGATCCATATACCTGGATTTCATAATTGTCCTGGGCATGCAGGCAATAAAAACCTGAAAACAATAAAATAGCGTAGATTTTTTTCATATAGCCGCTGGTTATACTTAACATAAGCCCCCATCTTATTATTGTCAAATTTATGGCAATTCTTCTCTGTTTGCTTTGTTGTTATCTCTAAAAACCATGGTGATTAACCTGCTTAGCTATATATCAGCGTGCATATAATAGCCAACCACAATGGATGCATAGCATATCTGCAAAAAAAAGCCATCATACAAGTACGATGGCTGGCTGAATTAAACAGGTTAGCTTAAATAGTTTTTTCACCCGCTTTCTTGAGCTTAACGGAGGATTTTAAATCCTTTTTAAAAGCTTTTGTCAAATCAACAGCAAACAGTTTACTTGCTTTTTTAATTTTTGTTTGAAATTTCTTCTCGCCCAGTTTATTCTTATACTCTTCCAGTGCACCGGATAACCTGGTAAACACTTCCTGTCTTATCTGCTTTTTTGTGATTTTTTTTGTGTCTTTTACTTTTTGTTCTGTAGCTGCCATATAATAATTCTTTTTGTTTGATTGCTTAAGTTACGTAAAATTAACGTAAAGATAATATTGCCAATGTTATCTTTTTTATAACACCCAACACGTTATCAATCAATATATTAAATTATAAATAGCGCTCTTTTAATTTATAAATAATACAGTGGTATGGCAGGATTACTTAATTTCATTTATACTATTTTTTAAATGCACTTATATGAAATGGACGCTAATAAGTAATCCTTCTTCTACTGTTCAGGTCTTTAATCTTATAGAAGAAAATATGGTTAAAGAAATTGTACGATACAACCCCCTGCAGCAATCTGCCCGTATCACCTGCAAAAATGAACAAAGGGTTTTCTTTGTTGAAAAAGCGGGCTTCAATAATCATCATTTTAATTTTAAAAACGAATATGGTTTTACCATTGGAAAACTGTCTGTTGAAGAACCCGATACAGAAGGTGGATCGATAGAAATAGGAGAAAAGAAATTTCATTACCGGCAGCTTGCCAATCCTGTTACTGAACTGGCAATTTATGAACACACTCATATACAACCACTGGTAACCTGTGGCTTTATTAAAAACCCTGAGGCTCCAAACCCATTTTCTCATACTAATAAGAAAACAATACACCAATATGCCAGCCTGCTGCTGGCGCTTTGCTGGTATTTCGTCAATTCATCAGTTGGCGAAGACAAGATTGTCCGCAAGCCATCATTTTCATTTGCATAATAAACTTACGATCGGCAAAAAAATGCCCCGGTAGAAACCGGGGCATACTGCTGAGAAAAATCTAACCCTTGCTCATTATAATATTGCCGCAATCAAAATATTGCTGCACCAAACAATGTAAAATTATTCCCGCATTGTTAGCAGAATGTTGTGGCATGTTTATGATATCATTACCAATGGCAGCTTTTTATTCCAGGAATTTTTTCTGCAATTGCGCACGTTTAGCCGCTGTTAACCCCATCACCGTTTCCAGGTAATTATCTATGGTTCCGTATTTGGCTGTAATGGCGTTAAAAGTGGCGGCCAGGTAACTTTCTTTAACCCCCATTAAATTTCGGGCTGTTGGCTCGTCCAGTTTATACATCGTCATCATTCCTTTTATGCTTCGCTCGTTTTCCTTTCGCCGGTAATAATCAGATGCCAGGTAATCTTCCATGATTTTATGCTGGTCTACGTTTAGTGCATACAATATGAGTGCAGCAGCTATACCAGTTCTGTCTTTACCTGCTGTGCAATGAAACAGTACTGCACTGTCTGCATTCACCTCTAATAATGCTGAAAACAATGGCTTGTACCGTTCTCCCAGAAAACGTATATCGCTGTAAAAAGGCACCAGGCCCGAATCTTTTGCGGACTGAAGCATTTGCCTCATATAAGTACTATCTCCGGTGTGCTCACTGCCTGCAGGCAATGAAACCCGTGTAGCGGCAGCGGGAATTTTATCTGGCGCGATCTTTACTTCATTGGGCCCGCGAAAGTCGGCGATATAACTAATTTTTAATTGGGCCAGTGTATCAAGACCGCCTGCTGTTACATGACTTAATTCTGCAGAACGATATATCTTACCCCATTTTACACGTCTTCCATCATTTGTTGGGTAGCCGCCAATATCCCTGAAATTAACAACGCCCTGTAGTTTTACTTCACGCCGGCTGCTGTCTGCAACCTGTGCTTTACCGGTGATCATTATTGCTGTTAAAAACAATACTGTCAAAGTTATTTTCATTGCTGTTTCGTTTTAATGTGCTGTTAATAAAACAAGCGGGAAGCGTCGACCCTCTTCCCGCTTGTTATAGCTGTTGATTTTATGCAATTTATTTTGTCATTACTTTATCAGCCACATCGCTGCATTTAAATCATCCTTACCGCCATATTGTGAAGTAATGGCAGCGGTATAGTTGGCATTGTTATAGGTAATCTCATCCTGCGGATATTGCCAGCGCAACGGAATCATATTATTGGCGGTACCGATACCCACACCGCCCTGGCTAAATGCAGGAATACCCGTTCTTCGCCAATTATAGTAAGCCTCATATCCTGAATTCATAAAGAAGGCAACATACTTCTGTGTAAGAATCTGTGTTAACCCTGTAGATGCATTATAAGTTACGTTTGGATTGGCGAGGAAACCATTGATATCTATTGTTGCAGTGCCATAATTGGTTTTGCCATCAACACTGCTGATGGTAACTGTTTGTCCCTGCGTTAATCCATATAAGCTCATAGAAGCCGCGATGCCCTTGTTGTACC
>Ga0097621_100003065_pt1 | contig 11459 bp, 9 predicted proteins | sample KBSMisM72_FD_73165 | JGI IMG/M metagenome (GOLD analysis project Ga0097621, IMG submission 73165) | Miscanthus rhizosphere microbial communities from Kellogg Biological Station, Michigan, USA - KBS Miscanthus M7-2 (version 2) (version 2) | ecosystem: Host-associated > Plants > Roots >... | reverse complement strand
TATGGGCGCGCCGACTGATCGACGGCATGCTCGCCCGGGAGCGCGAGCCGTACCGCGCCGAGCAATCGTAAGAGATGTACTGCTGTGGACGTCTCGATCGCGAGAATTTCAAGGCGCACCCTCTCAACCTACCGGGCGCGAGCAGAGAACATGTCGTAGCCCTCGCGGACTCCGCCTTCCGCCGTCACCCCTTCCCGCCAGATACTTTGACGCTCGGCGCGTCCGCGGCAGCCATTTCCACCGCCTGCAGAACGAGGGGAAGGTCCGAGTGATGGACCATGTGGCCGCTGTGCTGTGAGAGAAATAGCCGCGCGGACGGCAACATCGACTTGAGCCGGCCTGAATGCCCGCGAGCGCTCACGTAACGATCCCCGGCACCTGCGACCAGAGCTACGGGCAGGGTCAAGCGGGGCAGGCGCGGCGCCAGTCGGAGGGTCGCCGGTAGGGTGTAGGCACTTTCCTCTGCCACCGCGCGCAGCGTCTCGGGGCGAAGCGTCATCCAGGCGGGGAAGTGGCGTGAAAAATAGGCCGGGACCCGCTCGGGAGCAAAGATCAGTTTCAACCAGACTGGCCAAAGCGCCCGCCCGACGAGCGGGGAAAGCGTGCGTCGCATGAGCGTGCCAAGAAGCGGAATGGCCGAAGGAGCGATCATCGGCGCATCAAGCCGCAAGGTCGGAAAATGCAATCCGGACGCGAGGACCAAGCCTCGCGCGGCCTCGGGAAATTCGAGCGCAAAGGCTGAGGCCACCAAGCAGCCCCAGGAATGCCCGAGAACGACTGGACGCTCCACATTTAGCGTCTGGAGTGCCTTCCGGACCAAGCTCGCCTGAGCGATGGGTCCCCAGCGAGCATTGCGCGGTCGCGTGCTGTAACCATAGCCGGGACGGTCGAAAGCAATGACGCGATAGCGCTGTGCGGCCTGGTCGATGAGACCGCTTAGCCGGAAGTCCTCGATCATGCTGCCCAGGCCGTGAAGCAAAACAAGCGGCGCGCCGGCGCCCTGCTCGACATAGTGCAGCCGCACGCCATCCACCTCGACGAAGCGGCCGGTCGCCGGAAACAAGCGCCCGATCCGGGATGTCTTGGCGTTGACGAGCGCAGCGGCGCCGGCGAGTCCCGCGGCTGCAACGAGGCCGGCTGTATGAGTTGCCCTCACTTGAGACTCTCCTCCTTGTACCAGGCGCGCACCTTCTCGAGGTGCTCGATCTCTTCGTCGTGCGCCTTGCCAAAGCGCTCCAGCAGCTCGTCGTTGCCCGTCTGAGCAGTGAGCTCCATAAGCTCCTCCCAGCCGGCGTTGTCGGTCATCTCCGCCACCAGAATCGCGTGCAGTGCTTGCGCGACGGTGGTCTTCGGGTCGGTCAGCACCTGCATCAGGCCCATACCCTCCACGCCGGTGACGTCGGCAGAGGGCGTCTGAGCGGTTGGATCACCGCCGAGCGACTGGATCGCGGCGCCCAGCAGCGCGAAGTGCGTATGCTCCTCGTCGCGCATGTGCTGCAGGTCCTCGAGCGGAATGGCGGCCTTTGCGGCCTCGCACTTAACCATCAGGGCTTCATAGAGGCGAGTGCCGCTGCGCTCGAAGGCGAGCCGCTCGCCGAGCTTGTCCATCAGCACTGCTTCAACCCCGGCGAGCGCCGGGTCCGGCATTGAGCCCACCGGATCCGCCTCCGCGGCGTATTGGGCGCGGAGCTTGGCCGCCGCACGCTCGTCCCCGCGCTTTGGCTTGGTGAGCTCGATGTTCTCCATCATCCGGTTCGATACTTCCGGCGCGACCTCCAAGCCGGTGTGGTTCAGGCCGATTTCCGTGGTCTGTTGCATGGCAATCCTTAGGCAGCCTTCAGTTTGAGTTCCGAGCCCGGGGCCCACTTGTAGCCCGCGGACACGATTTCGCTTGGCGAGCCGTCGGCGTTGACAGCATCGCGATACTCCCTCGAGGCTTTGCTTTCCCTACTCTTTGGCACGATCTCGGTGCCATCGGCGCGCAGGTCCACCTCGTTGGCGAGTGTCTCGCGCACGAAGTCGCGCTGCGAGTCAAACGGGATGGGATCGGGCAGGGTCTCGGGCAGCAGCTCCGCCGGATCGCGCTTCTCGTGCTTCTTGAAGAGTTCCATCACCATGTTCAGGTGTCCGAGCTCGTAGTCGAGGAACCGTTCCCAGATCGCCTTGATCCGCGGATTGGATTCCTGCTCGACGCAGCCGTAGTAGTTGTAGACCTCCGCCGCCTCGTGCATAACCCATTTCTCGAGCCAGCTCTCCTCCGGGTCGATGATCGACTCGTACTGGGTGACGTGCTGCTCCTCGATCGACGCGATCTCGGCGTAGAGCTGCCGGGCCACCGGGTCCGAATACATCGGGCCGATGTTCATGTAGAAGTTGTGCGTCTGCTGCTCGCCGGCCATGATGGTGAGGGCGTGCAACTTCGACAGCGGATGCGCCTTCTTTCGGTCGTAGGGCTTGCGCAGATCGTCCACCGGAGCCCGGTGCTCCTCCGCGGTCGGACGCCCGGGCAGGATGTCGGTGTAGCTTTGCAGGATGTTGTTGGCGTCCTTGCCTTCCAATCTGTCAAGCAAGGCGGAATATCGGTACATATGGTCGAAGTCTTCGAGCAAGCCGAAGCGGTACACCTGAGCGAGGTAGGGGTCGGGCTCGCGCATCGCAACGGCGGCAGTCACGTCGATCGCTACCTGCTCGTAGGCGATAGTGGTCTCTAGCGGCGAGTGATCGGCGCCAATCAGCCAGTTCACCAGCGTCGCCTGGTGGTGCTCGACGCGCCGGATCTCGGCGAGGGGTCTTTGCAAGACGGCGTTCATGCGCGCACAGGCGTGCGAGAAGCGCATCGCCTCGTGCTCGATGCCGTTCATGAGGATGATGCGCACCCGCGTGTACGCATCATCGTCCAGCTTGCTGATGGGTTTCTGTACCAAGTCACGCCAGGTGAACTTCTGGCGCTCCAGTGGAATACCCTTAATTAGAAATAGACTTGCTTTCATGGAACCCTCCGGGAAGTGGGGCGGAGTCCCGCAAGTCGCGTTCCTGCGGTTGCATCGTCACACTCACTCGGCGTCCTCCATGCGAAGCGCATTGCATTCGAGGTGAATACGCGCAGTAGGCAACGCCATATCGATACAGGTCTGTTCACAACGAGAATGGCTTGAGTCTTGGAGCGGCGTGCCGAACAACCCGGGGGAACCCTAGTCCAGTGCTGCGGAATGAAAATAGGGCCGCCCAAGCGGCCCTATTTACCGTGCTTGCTAGGCCGATTTTAGGCAGCGCCGCGGACAGTATCCCGACGCCCATCTTCTTCGTGGCGTTTACGGCGGAGCCCGGCGAGGCCGACGAGGCCGATGAGGCCTAACCAACCCCAGTCTTTCTTCTCGTCGTCTCGTCGTTGCTCCATTGAAGACGACTGCCCGCCGCTGGCGTTATCTGCCTGCGCTGTCTGCGTCTGCGCCGATTGAGTACCACCGCTCTGCTGGGCAACCGCTGGTCCAGAGATAAGAACCGCGCTGCCGAGCGTTACTGCGCCCACGAACTTCAAGAGTTTGCCTTCCATGGCTATGTCCTTTGAAACCCCAGATAACACACCGCCCGGAATGAGCGCCGGCAACTGGCGATGCGCGCTTCGACGCAAGGGCCATACCAGAAGTTGCGTAAGGACAACCGACCGAGACCCAACCGAGACTCTGCGTTATAGGTCGGGGCCCGTATCTATTTCTATCGGCGCTTGCGCTGGAGCGGACGGTGGCGTCTCGCCGGTCCCTCTTCCTGGACCAAGATTGCGGTGGCAACCTCCTTTGCGCGCCGAGCGGCATTGCGCTCTTTTGCGCAGGCTCCAATGATCGAGCCCCACACCAGGATATGCCATTGCATCGCAACGGCGTCGGGATGGCGAACCCCGGCGTCCGCGGCGAGCTTGCGCAAGTAACCCCGCACCGACGAGAAGTACCGCTGCGCGCCTACATACACCGGACCTTCGGATGGCGCAGATTCGAGTATGGCTTTCACTACCGGACAGCCTTTGTACCCCGGGCTTCGGTACCACTTGTCCAGCACGTCGAATACCGCGAGCAGTGCCTCACGCGGCGGGAGACCAAGCGCTTGCACCTCGGATTGCCAGCCGCGCGAGAAAACTTCCCAGCGACGCGCGAAGAACGCGAGCACCAGCTTGTCTTTTGACGCGTAATGCCGGTAGAGGGTCATCTTCCCCACCCCGGAGCGCGCGACTATGGTGTCCACACCCACGGCGCGGATCCCGTGGCGCGTGAAGAGGGCGTAGGCGGTGCGGTCGATCCTTTCCTTCGGAGTAAGCCCCGGACGCAAGCCTCGCATACCGTTTAATAACATGAACCAGTCGACGTCGCTATGGTCGGCGCATGATCCGATACGCTTGCATGGAACTGTAAAAGTGACGGGCATAGAGCAGCTATTACAAACGATACAGGCCCGTATCGCGTGCGGCCTTCGGCGAGACAGGTCTGTATCGCTTGGTACGCCCCTTGCTGCGACCGTTCGGTGCCCTTAAGGAGCAGCCATGACGCCGTCTACCGCCACTTCCGCAACCGATCTTCGCCGCGATGTCCCCGCCTATGCCACGCCCAGGGGTTCGAACGTCAGCGCCGTCTCATGGGGGGCTATCTTCGCCGGCGCAGCCGCGGCGGCCGTTCTTTCATTGATCCTGCTGCTCCTCGGCACGGGCCTGGGGCTCTCGGCGCTTTCACCTTGGGCAAACGACGGTGCCAGCGGCAAAGCGCTTGGTGCTGGAACCATCGTCTGGGTGACCTTCATGCAGCTCGCGGCTTCCGCCATGGGCGGCTATGTCGCCGGAAGGTTGCGGACCAAATGGATCGATCTCCAGACCGACGAGATCGTGTTTCGCGATACCGCGCACGGCTTCCTCGCCTGGGCCGTCGCCACTCTGTTCACCGCAGCACTGCTCACTTCGACGGTGAGCGCGATCGTAAGCGGCGGCTTCCAGGCGGGCGCCCAGGTCGCCGGAGGCGCCGCCAGCGCCGCTGCGGCGGGAGGCGCCGCCAGCGCCGCTGCGGCGGGCGGCGCTGCCAGCGCCGACAAGTCGGGCGGCGACAGCGGCCCGATGGGCTACATGGTGGATTCGCTCTTCCGCGGCTCCAAGGGTTCAGCCAAAAACGGCGCCGCGGGTTCGCCGGAGCAGGCCACGGCGGAAGTCGCCCGCATCTTCACCAACGCCGCCGCCATGGGAAAGCTGCCGCCGGAGGATGCGCGCTACGCCGGCCAGCTTGTCGCGCAGCGGACCGGGATGTCCCAGCAGGAAGCCGAGAAGCGAGTGAACGACACGTTCAACCAGATCCAGGCGAAGAAGCAGGAAGCCGAGACCGCCGCCAGGGAGGCCGCCGACAAGGCGCGCAAGGCTTCCGCCGCGGCAGCACTGTGGCTCTTTATCTCACTGCTGATCGGCGCATTCGTCGCCAGCTTTGCAGCCACCTACGGCGGGCACCAGCGCGACGATTGAGTCCAAGGCGCACACGCCAAGATTGGAAAGACGAAGACATAAGGAGTCCTCACGCTTCATGCTGTCTCTTCAAGCCAGAACGCTCGCGCGGGCGGCCGCCATCGTCGGCGGCCTCGATATCCTAGCTGGAGAGTTGGCAATCTCATCTGAAATGCTAGGAAGATACGTTCGCGGAGAATCACCAACACCACCCGATGTTTTTATGCGTGCTGCAGACATCGTCACGGAGGCAGGCGTGGCGGACGCCGCCAAGCCATCGCGGCGTATAGAGGATGCGCTTTAGTCAGCCGTTCGCACGTCACGAAACGGCTGTCCTCCGGCGAGCGCGTGTTCTCCCATTGGCCGACGTGCTTTGGGTTGCGCCAGCCCGCGGTGCGCCGCGACGACGTCCCCGTCATGGGGGAACATCGGCTTCTCTAGGACGATCTTGAATTTGCTTGGAAGGGTCTTGGCGGAGCGGACGGGACTCGAACCCGCGACCCCCGGCGTGACAGGCCGGTATTCTAACCAACTGAACTACCGCTCCGTGCTTCTCGCTCTTTCCGAACGATTGCGCGCCGCAGTCGGCGCGCAATCGTGCTTTTTTCTTGGTGGGCGCTGTAGGGGTCGAACCTACGACATCCGCCTTGTAAGGGCGGCGCTCTACCGCTGAGCTAAGCGCCCCGACCGCGCTTGAAAAAGGGGCGCTAGTTTATCGCGTCCTTGAGGGCCTTGCCAGCGCGAAACTTTGGAAGCCGCGCGGCCTTGATGTCCAGCGCCTCGCCGGTGCGCGGGTTGCGTCCGGTCCTCGCCTGGCGCTGGCCGGCGTAGAAGGTGCCGAAGCCGACCAGGGTCACCATCTCGTCCTTGCGCAGGCTCGTCTTCACCGCGCCGACGAGCGCGTCGACCGCGCGCTCGGCGGCCGACTTGGAGATCTCAGCCGCCTGCGCAATCTGCTCGATCAGGTCCGCTTTGTTCACGCCCTCCTCCCCAGGAGAGAACTCAATGCGTGGTGACTGCTCCGGTCTGGTCGTCGGGCTTCTGCGGGAGCGACGCGGACTCGTCGTGCTCGGGCATCGGGTCGGGCTGGCGCTCGAGCGCGATCTCGAGCACCTTGTCGATCCACTTCACCGGCACGATCTCGAGCTTGTTCTTGATGTTGTCCGGGATCTCGACCAGGTCCTTCACGTTCTCTTCCGGGATCATCACGGTCTTGATGCCGCCGCGGTGAGCCGCGAGCAGCTTCTCCTTCAGGCCGCCGATCTGCAGCACCTCGCCGCGCAGCGTGATCTCGCCGGTCATGGCGACGTCCGCGCGCACCGGAATGCCCGACAGCATCGACACCATGGCGGTGGCGATGCCGATCCCGGCGCTCGGGCCGTCCTTGGGCGTCGCGCCCTCGGGCAGGTGAATGTGGATGTCGTTCTTCTGGTAGAAGTCTTCCTTCACGCCGAGCTTGCGCGAGCGCGCCCGCACCACCGAGAGCGCCGCCTGGATCGACTCCTGCATCACGTCGCCGAGCTTGCCGGTGGCGATCGTCTTGCCCTTGCCCGGCATGGCGACCGCTTCGATCGTGAGCAGTTCGCCGCCGACCTCGGTCCAGGCGAGACCGGTGACCTGGCCGACCTGGTTCTCCTTCTCCGCCATGCCGAAGGTGTAGCGCCGCACCCCGAGGTATTTGTCGAGGTTCTTCGGCGTGACGGTGATGCGGTGCGGCTTCCCGGCGGCCTCGCCTTCGGTCTTCTCCTTCTTGTCGGTGAGGAGCTGCTTCACCGCCTTGCGGCAGATCTTGGAGACTTCTCTTTCCAAAGCTCTGACACCAGCTTCTCGCGTGTAGTACCGGACGATGTCGCGCAGCGCCGCCTCGGACACCGAGATCTCGCCCTCCTTGAGCCCGGTCGCCTTGACCTGCTTGGGCAGCAGGTAGCGCAGCGCGATGTTCATCTTCTCGTCCTCGGTGTAGCCGGAGAGGCGGATCACCTCCATCCGGTCGAGGAGCGGCGGCGGAATGTTGAGCGTGTTCGCCGTGGCGACGAACATCACCTCGGAAAGGTCGTACTCGACCTCGATGTAGTGGTCGACGAAGGTGTTGTTCTGCTCCGGATCGAGCACTTCGAGCAGGGCCGACGAGGGATCGCCGCGCCAGTCGGAGCCCATCTTGTCGACCTCGTCGAGCAGGAACAGCGGGTTCTTGACCTGCACCTTGCTCATGTTCTGCAGGATTTTGCCCGGCATCGACCCGATGTAGGTGCGCCGGTGGCCGCGGACCTCGGCCTCGTCGCGCACGCCGCCGAGCGACATGCGCACGAACTTGCGGTTGGTCGCCCGCGCGATCGACTGGCCGAGCGAGGTCTTGCCCACGCCGGGGGCGCCGACCAGACACAGAATCGGCGCCTTCATCTTGTCGACCCGCGTCTGCACCGCGAGGTACTCGACGATGCGCTCCTTCACCTTCTCCAGGCCGTAGTGGTCCTTGTCCAGGATCTCCTGCGCCGCGCGGATGTCGCGCGAGATCTTCGACTTCTTCTTCCAGGGCAGGTTGACGAGGGTCTCGATGTAGTTGCGCACCACCGTCGCCTCGGCCGACATCGGCGACATCAGCTTCAGCTTCTTCAGCTCGGCCTCGGCCTTCTTGCGCGCGTCCTTGTGCATGTGGGCCTTGCGGATCTTCTTCTCCATCTCCTCGAGGTCCGCGCCCTCTTCGCCCTCGCCGAGCTCCTTCTGGATCGCCTTCACCTGCTCGTTCAGGTAGTACTCGCGCTGGCTCTTCTCCATCTGGCGCTTGACCCGGCCGCGGATGCGTTTCTCGACCTGGAGGATGTCGATCTCGGTCTCGAGCTGGGACAGCAGGTGCTCGAGGCGGGCCTTGACGTCGAACATCTCGAGCACCTGCTGCTTCTGCTCGAGCTTGAGCGGCAGGTGCGCCGCGACCGTGTCCGCGAGCCTGCCTGCTTCGTCGATTCCGGACAGGGACGTGAGAATTTCGGGCGGGATCTTCTTGTTCAGCTTCACGTACTGGTCGAACGCGGAGAGCAGCGCGCGGCGCATCGCCTCGACCTCGGGCGCCGGCGTGCCGTCGAGCGGCACCGCGACCGCCTCTGCGATCCAGTGGCTGCGCACGTCGACTACCTCGCGGATGTTTGCCCGTGCGCCGCCTTCGACCAGCACCTTCACCGTGCCGTCGGGCAGCTTCAGCATCTGCAGGATGTTGGAGACGCAGCCGATCGAGTACATGTCGCCCGGGCCCGGGTCGTCCTTGGCCGCCGACTTCTGCGCCACGAGCAGGATCGATTTCCCTGCTTCCATCGCGGTCTCCATCGCCTTGATGGACTTCGGCCGGCCGACGAAAAGCGGGATCACCATATGGGGGAACACCACCACGTCCCGCAACGGCAGCAGCGGGTACTGGACGATTTCCGGGGACGGGAGGGGTTCGGACATTTTAGGTTAGCCTCGTCAAAGGGTTGGGAGCGCCCTGCACTGACCGATAGTTGCGGGTTCTTCCCGAAAAATCAATGCATAAAAGCCTACACGGATGCGGCGGCTGCCGCAATGCAGTATCCGTAGGGAAGTCGTGACGAAATGTGTCAGGCCTAGCCTGACCCGCCAGCGACCTTGTGTTGCTCGGAGTAGATGAGCAGCGGCTTGCCGTCGGCGCTGACCATCGACTCGTCGACCACGACCTTGCTGACATTCTCGAGCGTGGGAAGCTCGTACATGGTGTCGAGCAGGATCTGCTCCAGGATGGAGCGCAGGCCGCGCGCGCCGGTCTTGCGCGCGAGCGCCTTCTTCGCCACGGCGCCCAGGGCGCCGGTGCGCACCTCGAGCTCCACGCCCTCCATGTGGAACAGGCGCTGGTACTGCTTGATGAGCGCGTTCTTCGGCTCGGTGAGGATCTGGATGAGCGCGTGCTCGTCGAGCTCCTCCAGGGTGGCGAGCACCGGCAGGCGGCCGACGAACTCCGGAATCAGCCCGTACTTGATCAGGTCCTCGGGCTCGACGCTCTTCAGGAGGTCGTAGGTAGCCTTGGAGTTGGCCGGGCTCTTCACCTCGGCGCCGAAGCCGATGCCGGTGCGCTCGGTGCGGTTGCGCACGATTTTCTCCAGCCCGTCGAACGCGCCGCCGCAGATGAACAGGATATTGGTGGTGTCGACCTGGACGAAATCCTGGTTCGGGTGCTTCCTGCCGCCCTGCGGCGGGACCGAGGCAATCGTCCCCTCGACCAGCTTCAGGAGGGCTTGTTGCACGCCCTCGCCCGAAACGTCACGCGTGATCGAGGGGTTGTCGGACTTGCGCGAGATCTTGTCGATCTCGTCGATGTACACGATGCCGCGCTTCGCCTTGTCGACGTCGTAGTCGCAGTTCTGCAAGAGCTTCTGGATGATGTTCTCGACGTCCTCGCCGACGTAGCCCGCCTCGGTGAGCGTGGTCGCATCCGCGATCACGAAGGGGACATTCAGCAATCGCGCCAGGGTCTGGGCGAGCAGCGTCTTGCCGGAGCCGGTCGGGCCGATCAGCAGGATGTTCGACTTGGCGAGCTCGACCTCGTCGTTCTTCGACAGGTGCTTCAGCCGCTTGTAGTGGTTGTACACCGCGACCGAGAGGATCTTCTTGGCCTGGTCCTGGCCGATCACGTACTGGTCGAGGATGTTGCGGATCTCGCGCGGGGTCGGCAGGTCGGACTTCTGGCCCTTCGCGCCCTTATCGGAGGCGGTTTCCTCGCGGATGATGTCGTTGCACAGCTCGATGCACTCGTCGCAGATAAACACCGAGGGCCCGGCGATGAGCTTCCGCACCTCGTGCTGGCTCTTGCCGCAGAAGGAGCAGTAAAGCAGCTTTTCGCCCGATGACGACTTTTCCGACATGTCGTTAGCGCTCTCGCCCTTTTAGCCGGCTTCCCGGCTGACCAGCGTCTTGTCCACGATGCCGTACTTTACCGCTTCTTCGGCACCCATGAAAAAGTCGCGCTCCGTGTCCCGGCCGATGGTGTCGATCGGCTTGCCGGTGTGCTTGGCGAGGATCTCGTTCAGGCGGCCGCGCAGGTAGAGGATCTCCTTCGCGTGGATCTCGATGTCGGTGGCCTGGCCCTGGAAGCCGCCCATCGGCTGGTGGATCATGACGCGCGAGTTGGGCAGCGCATAGCGCTTGCCGTGGTCCCCGGCCGCGAGCAGGAGCGCGCCCATGCTCGCCGCCTGTCCGACACACAGCGTCGACACGTCGGGCTTGATGAACTGCATGGTGTCGTAGATGGCGAGCCCCGCCGACACCGACCCGCCGGGCGAGTTGATGTAGAAAAAGATGTCCTTGTCGGGGTTTTCGGACTCCAGGAACAGGAGCTGCGCCACGATCAGGTTGGCGGTCACCTCGGTGACCGGACCGACCAGGAACACGACTCTTTCCTTCAACAGCCTCGAATAGATGTCGTATGCGCGTTCCCCCCGCCCCGACTGCTCGATGACCATGGGGATCAGCCCCAGGTCGGAAACCTCGTTGTTGCTTTTCTTCCAGTTCACGAGCTGGCTCCCATCAGCTCGTCGAATGCCATGTCCTTCTCTGTCACTTTCGCTTTCGACAAAACCCATTTAACAACATTGGCTTCCAGCGCCATCGCTTCCATCTCGGAGAGCCGCTGGGGCTGCATGTAAAACCATTTTACTACCTCGGCGGGGCTCTCGTAGGACTGCGCTTCCTGCTCGACGAGGGCGCGCACTTCGGCGGGCTTCGGCTGCAAATTTTCCGCGCGCGCGAGCTCGGCGATGATCAGCCCGAGCGCGACGCGGCGCTTCGCGGCTTCCTCGAACTGCTGCGGATTCAGGTTGAGCTGCTCGGGTTTCAGCCCGCGCCCCTGCAGGTCCTGCGCCGCGCGCTGCACGAGCTGCTGCGCTTCCATGTCGACCAGCGCCTTCGGCACCTCGAGCGGCGTCGAGGCGAGCAGCGCTTCCATGGCCTGGTTCTTGACCCGCGAGTCGATGCGCTTTTTCACCTCGCGCTC
>Ga0097621_100003064_pt1 | contig 11459 bp, 11 predicted proteins | sample KBSMisM72_FD_73165 | JGI IMG/M metagenome (GOLD analysis project Ga0097621, IMG submission 73165) | Miscanthus rhizosphere microbial communities from Kellogg Biological Station, Michigan, USA - KBS Miscanthus M7-2 (version 2) (version 2) | ecosystem: Host-associated > Plants > Roots >... | reverse complement strand
TGCTAATGATTCCCGGCTATTTCGATGTGGCGCTGCGAGATGTCGGTTTGATGCTGGGCGCACTGGCGCTGGGTAGACTAAGCCAGGCGTTTGGCAACTGACGGGTTTGGTACTTCCATTTCGCCACTACCAAATCCGTTGCAGAGCCAGGAGCGAGCCGACTGGGTGGCTCGTTCCTGGCTTCTTACATTTCAACTTTACGACAACGATTGAATAGCCCCTTCAAAGGTCCGGGGACAGGGGTTCGCAGTCAAGATTGTGGGAATGTGTCTCATTCTCCCCAAGCTTCAGCTTGGGGTTATGGACTTGAATTCAGGAAACCGTTTCAACGGTTTGCCCTGGGTGCGCATGAACAAGGAAACGATCACCGTGCGGAGTGGAACTCGATTGGCTCAAAACTCATAAACCGCTAAAACGGTTCCGTAAAACTTACGTCCTACCGTAACCCCAAGCTGAAGCCTGGGGAGAATGACAGTTTTGGAAGAGTTTCTGAACTCTGTGCCACCTAGAGATTCGGCATGCTCGAATTCTCGCGACGCTCGGCTGTAACTTTTGGGGGCTCTGGAGTGAAGTCCTCGCCGGGATTGATGAACTGGTTCTTCTCAAATCGATACTGCTTGTCGTAGAGCTGTTTGTATCTGCCGGCCTTTGCCAGCAACTCCTCGTGAGTTCCGCGTTCTACGATTTCGCCCTCTTCCAACACCAGTATTTGATCTGCGCTGCGAATTGTTGAAAGCCGGTGAGCGATCACGAAGGTAGTTCGACCACGACGCAGTGTTTGCAGCCCATCCTGAATCATCGCTTCACTTTCGCTATCAAGACTGGAAGTCGCTTCATCAAGAATCAGGATCTTTGGTTCAGCAAGAATCGCGCGGGCAATTGCGACGCGCTGACGTTGACCGCCTGACAATTTCACACCGCGCTCGCCAACAATCGTGTCGTACCCGTCTGCGAAACCGTTGATGAATTCTTCGCAATGGGCCACCCGGCTTGCGGCAATTATTTCTTCACGAGTTGCGTGCGGATGTGAAAACCCGATATTGGCCGCGATTGTCCCGTCAAACAGGAAATTGTCCTGGAGTACGACGCCTAATTCGTGTCGATAGTCTTTCAATCGAATCGATTCCAGGTCGCGACCGTCGACTCTAACGGTGCCCGCGAGGGGCCGATTGAAAGCCATTACCAAACTAATCAGAGTTGACTTACCCGAACCGCTCGACCCAACCAACGCAGTCGTTGAACCTGCTGGCGCCTTAAAGGAAACGTTCTTTAGTACTGGAGTGTCGTCGTTGTATTCAAAACTGACGTCGCCGAATTCGATCTCGCCACGGATTCCTCCCAACGCTTCACGAGTTTCGTCTTCCTCGTCTTCGGTCGCCATCCGTTTGATCTCACGAATTCGATCCAGACCGGCAAAGGCTTCAGTGATCTGAGTACCAATAGAGGCAATCTCGACAAGTGGTGCGGCAACTAGTGCAGTAAAGAAGATGTACATAAAGAAGTCGCCGAGCGTCATGCTGCCGGCGAGAATGTCGCGACCTCCCACGAGAGTTAACAGGACACCGATGAGACCGACGATGAGGGTCGAAAACGAAGTGACTGCCGAAACTCCGGTCATCGAACGTCTAACGTTGCGAAACAATCTATGAGCGCCGCGAGCAAAAACGAGTTCCTCTCGTTTCTCAGCTGCGTAGGCTTTGACAATCCGGATGCCACCGAGTGATTCCGTCAGGCGGCCCGTGACCTCGGCGTTGATTTGTCCACGTTCACGGAAGAGAGGGCGAAGTCTCTTGAAGGCAGTAGCCATGGCGCCACCGAAAGCTGCGAGAGCGATGATGATGACCGACGTGAGTCGCCAGTTGAGGTAGAAGAGAACAGTTAGAGCTAATACGGCAGTGACGAGGCCGCCAACAAGTTGCACGAGTCCGGACCCGACGAGATTTCGAATGCCTTCCGCATCGGACATGATCCGCGAGATCAGCACTCCGGTTTGAGTCGAATCGAAGTAGCGAATCGGAAGTCGCTCAATGTGCTCCTGAACACTCTTGCGCATTTCGGTGATTGCGCGTTGGGCGGCCACACCAAGGATCTGTGATAACAGAAAAGAGGTGACGGCCTGGATAAGTGTCGCCGCACCCGCCGCAACCGCAAGAGGGACTAACAACTCGCCGCGATGTTTCAGCACGACGTCGTCAATCAGGTACTTGGAGGTAGTGGGCAGCACCAGACCAACCAGGCGATTGATGATCATCAAGAGCATGCCTAACGCCAGTCGATAGCGGTGTTGCCAGATGAGTTCGCGCGCGTCCTGCCAGGCGGCAGCCGGCGTGATTCGTTTCTTTGTGGGTTTGGTAACTGTGCTCATGGGTTCGCCACAGATTACACAGATTATGCAGATAAGAACAAACCAGCAGTGGTTTCAAATGACCAATGACCAATGATCCCTTCTTTCCCTTGACACTCTGGGGAACGACAACCTACTCTTCGCCCTAGACTGTCTAGAGGAAGCCATTTCAGATGAGAACCACTCGCACCGATCTCATGCAGGGAACACTTGAGCTCTTGATTCTCAAGACACTCTCGCGCAAACAAATGCATGGGTACGGCATTGCCCAGCAGATTCACCAGGCAGTGGACGATTTATTAAAAGTTGAGGACGGTTCGCTTTATCCGGCACTCTATCGGATGGAAGAGCGAGGCTGGATCAGTTCTGAGTGGGGAACTTCAGAAAACAATCGCCGCGCGAAATTTTATAAACTCACAAAAGTCGGGCATCGACAGCTCGCCGCGCAATCCAACAATTGGGAGCGAGTCTCACGGGCAGTGATGCGAGTGTTAGCAGCAACCTGAGAGGTGTGTCATGAAGAGTCTTTTCGAATTAGTTCGACGAAGCAAACATTCAATCGCAGATGAAGTCGACGAGGAGTTTGGTTTTCACCTCGACATGCGTGCGAGCGAGTACGAGCGTCGAGGCGTATCGTCTGAGAAATCTAAAGCGATGGCCGAAGCTCGGTTCGGAGATGTCGAAAAGATTCGGACGGAATGCATTCAAATCAGTTCGCGCAAGAGTGTTTTGATTTGGCTGCTAAATAGCGTGTTTTTGCTGAGTTTTGTGGTCGGATTTTTCCTGCGCATGCTTGTTCCCGAAGTGCACGTCCACCAAGTTGGCAATGTGATGATGATGATTGGCGGTCTGGGGATCTTGTTGGTCTATGTAAAGCAGGCGGGGACGCGAGTCCTGAACTCCAGTTCTAAAGCCTTTCGACTTGGTCTCAATAACACTCCGCCCGTAGGCTTCGATGAACAGGGCCGAACCCCCTTCGACCGTGTGCGAGCCGACGACTGATCGACGATCCCCTTTAGTAGCTACTCAAATGTTTTGGGCGCCCTCTTCTGGGACCGCAGGCGTCCTCGCCTGCTTAGTTTCTCTAAGGACGCTTTAGTGGCAACGGGGCAGGCGAGGACGCCTGCGGTCCCAGAAGAGGGCGTCCGTTAGTTCAAGGGCGTCACTAAAGGGAATCGTTTATTTTGATTCGTGTGGTATTACATTCAAGATTAGTTTTTGAGTTCCGCGAATGATCGTCACTGGAGTACTTCGTCCGATACGTTCGTCGGTAAGTAACTTGTGCAGGTCGTCAATGCCTTGAATGGGATGACCATCGAAGTCGACGATCAAATCACCGGTTAGCAACCCTGCCTCTTTTGCGGGACTCGCTTTTGTATTGTTCTCAAACGACACCACAAGTATTCCCGACTCCACTGGCAGTTGATAGTAGCGAACGATCTGCCGCGGTATCGGAACATTTTGTCCTGCAAAGCCGATGTAGCTTCTGCTGATTCGACCGTCTCTAATCAAGCGACCCGCCACAAACTTTGCTGTGTCGATCGAGGTTGCGAAGCAGATCCCTTGAGCAGGCAGAATCGTGGCGGTGTTGACGCCGATCACTTCACCGCGCGTGTTTACCAGTGGCCCGCCCGAGTTTCCCGGATTTAGCGCAGCATCGGTTTGAATCACGCCGTCCATCAGGCGACCCGATTGTGCGCGGAGCGAGCGACCAAGCGCGCTGACCACTCCCGCAGTCACGGAATACTGAAAGCCGTAGGGATTGCCGATCGCTATGACTAACTGGCCAACGCGAATTGATTGCGACGTGCCCAGGTTTGCGGGAACGAGATTAGGAGCGGTGATGCGAATGACAGCTAGATCAGTGTCAGGATCATCGCCGATAAGCTGCGCCTGAAATCGTCGTCCATCCATCAGCGCAACGTCGATCTTAGTAGCTCCATGAACAACGTGGCTGTTGGTCAGAATGAATCCGTCGGGCGTGACTACAAAACCTGACCCGCTGCCCGTTGCTTCACGTTCCGGTTGGCGTCTACTGTTTCGCTTAGTCGTAACCTGGATGTAAACGACGGAGGGGCTCACCTTTTCCGCCGCCTCGATTACCGCTCGCGAATAAGCATCCAGAAGAACGTCATCTCGAGGAGGCTCGCTTGATGATTGCCCCTCCACCTGAGCGTTATCGTGTGCAAAAGCTATTTCTGCAGTGCTTGGGAATTCCATGTGTATCTCCTGAAACCTTGTCTGGTTTAAATAATACGGGTTTGTGTCAAGTGGGCGGCTCGTACTGACCTCTTACTCGCACAATGTTAGGATGGTTGAGTCAATCTTGAGTTAATCAGGGCGGGGAAGTTCTCAGATCTTAAATCTGAGATCTGAGATGTTTGAGGAGGTGACGAAATGGCATGGGACGGAGACGATCTGGCAGGACAAGCTGAAGATGCGATCGAGCGACAACAAGCATTGGCGGAAGCGCGCGCAAGCAGGCCGAATTTTTCAGCTGAACAGCGAGTGCGCAACGGAGAAATCGAATCGCTGAGACTTTCTCGCGCTCGCGTCTTAGCCCAACTCGAAAACGCGACTAACCCCGCACACAGGCGAATGCTTGAAAGCGCTCTGCAATCGATCGGCGAAAAGATGCAGAACTAGCTACTTGTTTTCAAAAACAAGCACTCGTTTAGTGGCCCCTCGACCAATAAAGTATCCGCTTACTGCTCCTATCACTGCGCCTGCGACGGCTAGCCCTGCTGTTGCCACATGGTCGATCTTTTCAAATCCGCTGTTGTCGTTAGACGAAGCGATCCCACCTATAGCAGCCCCAGCGCCCGCGCCGACCCCGAGTCCGATCAGCGTTGATGTCGTTGCCGACTTCTTGAGTAAGTGGTGAACCGTAGATATTTCGTCTTGCTTCAGTTCGACTGAAGTGTTCTTGCTCATCAGGGTGAGCGATGAATCCGAAACACTCCGGAGTTTGCCGTCGATCGTTTTACCAGTTTTCAGTTTGACGGAAAGCTTGCTGTCGACTGGAATGCTTCGCAATGAAGACCAATCACTGGTTGATGAACCGCTCTGCGCCATCGTTATGGCTGGTGAAAAAACCATCGATGTTATTAAGGTCAAGATAAGCGCAACTCTTTTTCCAATAGCCATCAGACTTTCTCCTTTGTGCTAATCACCACCGCAGGTGGCGGAATGATGCTGCGTAACTGGACGAGGTGAGATCTTGTTTCTTTGTCTATGCGGATCAACTTACGAACGAGGGGTGGCCACGGAGTGCCACCCCTACAAATCTGGCGCAGAAGCTTTTACGCTCAAAGGTGAAGCTAGTCAAATGTTTTGGAGCGACTAGCGGAGGGTAAGTTGACCCAAACTTCCTTTTGCGCCGGCACCCCAACCGGTTCCTTTGCCTGGCGCTAAACTAAACGTGTCGAAGCCAGGTCCCTCAATCGGTTTCCAAGAGCGACCGTCGTCGGTTGAGTAGTCACCACCGGTTGGCCCGATCGCGATGAGGGTTGATGTCTTTGCCCCTGGTAAATAAGCCACGACAGAACGAAAACCGCTCAAGCCCTGACCTAGAGTCCAGGTGGCACCGCCGTCGTTTGTAAATGCAAGGTTGTTGAGTGCTTCGTTTTCCTTGGCGTAATCACCGCCCACCACAACGCCGTGTTTCGCGTCTCGAAAAGCAATCGAGAAGATTCCCGTTGAAGGACCTGCAGCCAACGGAGTGTCAGACACTTGCCAGGTGTGACCGCGATCAGTTGTGCGCACGACTCGCGCTTTTGACCCTGCGCCCGTTCCAATCCACGCGTAACTCTTGCCAAAGACTGCTATGTTCGTTCCACTAGCCGCGAATGCTCCTTCATTTGGAAGTGCAGCGGGAAGGGAACTACTCGACAACCGGGTCCAGTTGAGACCGCCGTTGTCGGTCATCAATACGTCGAGCTTGCCGTCAATCGAGTCGCCAAACACGATACCGTGGTCAGCATCCCAAAACGACATCGCGTCCAGGAAAGCTTTCGGTTCTTCATTCTTGAATTGAAGGGTCCAGGTTGCTCCCGCGTCCATCGTCTTGTAGATACGCGAAGCGGGTCCCGTGCCGATACTGAGTACGTAGGCTATTCGTTCGTCGACCGCATCGATGTCGCGAAAGTCGAGCGTATCACTCGTGACGGTAAGCTTCTGCCAGGTTGTGCCGCCGTCAGTCGTACGAAGAACGGTGCTACCTGATCCACTTGCCCAGGCAACGTGTTCATTAACTGCACTGACGCCACGAAGACGAGCGGTTACATTGCTGGTTTGAGTTGTCCAACGGGGTACGACGGCGACTAATAAGGAAGCAAGTAAGGTTGTTATCAGGTCCATTGTTTATTTGAAGTTTCAATGCATCTTAAACGGGCCACCATGTGGCTCGGGCTGTAGATCAGGTCGAGTCGAGTCCTGCACTACCTCGTGCATTTCCAGGACGTTAGATTGTGAGAACGCATCCTTTGGTAAAGTTCCCGATTGTGCGTGGCCTTTCACAAACTCATCGGACCGGATCCAGTTGAGGAAATCCTGCCGGCTGTTCCAGTAGGTGAAAACCACATACGGATCGCCTTCATTAACAGGCCGCAAAACGTAGTTCGAAATAAACCCAGGCATCTTATCCACAAGACCAGCCCGGTCGCGAAACCTTTGTTCAAAAGCCTCGGCATACTCCGGTTTGACGTAGATGCGATTGGCAACGGTGATCATTCTTGGTCCCTCATGACGAACTCTTTTAATCCTCAATGCCTGGTTTGGCGCGAAGCTTTTTGACTCGAGCGCGGCGAGCTTTTCCTTCAAGCGTTCGATTCTTTGCAGCCTTAGATGCGCGCGTCGGAACTCGTTTGGCGGGTCGATAGTTCAGACGCGCAACTCGTCGTCTCAGTTCTGTAAGACAGCGTGCTTTGTTTCGGTGTTGACTGCGTTCCGCTCGAGAGGTGACAACGATACCAGAAGGTAGATGCGTAATACGAACTGCACTCTCAGTTTTGTTTACGTGTTGTCCACCAGGCCCACTGGACCGAAACGTATCGACACTACATTCCTTCAGCAGTTCTTCATCTGATTCGGGAAGGTTAACTATGCTCGAGTCCATTGTCGTTGTGTTTTTATTTTTCTCGGCCTTCTCCGAGGCGGCAAAGCCGAAAACTACATCTTTCTGAGGCACCAGTTCGACATCGACCGCAGATTGTGAACAACCACGGTCTTAAACGGTTCAAGCCATTCGCCGCCAAGTGACTTAGTTGTTTTATCAAGCATTTCGAAATCAACGAGGAAACGATCGCTGCCATCCGGCAAGTGGTAGCGGCGTCCATTGATTGGTTGAATCTGATCTTCAATTCCAACTGTAGACGCCAACCTTGCGAAGAATATTCCACCAGGTTTTAAGACTCTCCACATTTCACTGACCATCGCCTGCCAATGTTCTTCATCGTTGGCGAAGTGGAGCACCGCGCTACTCACCACCACATCGAAAGTCTCGTTACTAAAAGACATTCGTTCAACATTCTCCACCCGAAACTGATCGCTTTCTATAGCGTTCAAAAGTTCGGTTGCCAGGGATTTAGCTTGAACAATAGCAGTTGCTGACTGATCCACACCGTAAACTTTGAAACCGTTGCGTAAGAAATAGACGAGGTTGCGTCCACCTCCGCAGCCGGCATCAAGTAGCGACATGCCTGGTTGAAGCCTGCCTCCTAGAAGTTGATCGAACAGGTAGATGTCGATACTTCCAAACTGCTCGTTAAGAGTCATCGTCTTTTATAACGAGCCAAACAACTCGTCAACGCCGGCGTCTTTGTGAAGCCGCAGTTTCCGTCGGCCTGCCTTTCACAAGCTGCTTTCTTGTAACACTCATATTCCGATCGGTATTCACAGGTGGACATCTTCGTCTCGTCTGCGCATATCTGTCCGGAGCAACCGGTCTTGATGCAAGGCTTCAGTGCTGTGGCGCCGCCTGCTCGCATATAAAGTTGCGTTGCGTTTAGCGTCTTACTACGACCGGCCGGCCCGGTAACATCAGCTAAAGAACCCGCAACTAACACGCCCTGATCGCCGGTCATAGCTCTGTAGACTTCTTCCATCAGCTCTTTCGGCGGTTCGACCGAAGGTAGATTAACTCCGGCAATCTTTCTGGTGATGGTTGTGTTCAGCTTTGCTTCGGTATGCGTCTCACAAGGCGCCGCGATGCAGCGGATGCCGAGATCGCGAACCCGATAGAACTCGCCTGACGGTGTCGAGTCGGTTATCGCCTGCCAAACTTCACTAACCTTCAGCGCTCCGTAACCCTCTTGTGTCAGAAGCGTTCCGCGGATCAGTGCTCGACCAGGGTCGACTTGAGTCATTCCATTCCAGTCGATGCCGGCGATGTAACACTCAGCCATTTGTTTCCCGTTGGCACACGTAGTAAGAGTCTGATTTACGCGGCGAACAAAGTATCCTCCACACATGGGCGATGCACATTTCCGCATGTCGGGACGCAAGGCGTAGAACGTTGAATTAGGAGCTGAGGCTTGCGTTGCCGATTCTGTTGGGGAGGTTTTATTGTTCGGAGAAGGTGCGCGCGACTGCGTTACCGACGGCACCAAAGCTAGCGACACTAGAAGCACTGAGAACAACAAAGCTCGAACTTTCTTAAAGGTGAACATATCTTTCCTCCTCATTGAGACAAAGACCCACAATCAAAGAACGAACCTTTGCCGGTTTTCATGCGCCAGTCGTTATAATGCGCGAACAAAAAACAGCCTTGTGCTTGTTCTGAGCTTTCTGTGAGCGACAAAACTCACGGCACTCAGACGAGGGCAATTCAAATACAACAAAGCGAGAACACTCAATGTCCAATCATCTCTCACGGCGAAACTTTCTCTCGAACACCGCAAAGATGGCGGTCGCCGCAACTGTTTACGATTCGATTCAAGCCAAAGGTGCCTCGATCTTCATCAGATCTGTTGTGCCAAACGAGGCTAACACACAGGCAGCAGCGATGCAGCCGTGGATCGCGCAACTTGATGAGTATTGCGCGAGGCACATGCGGGAAACCGGCGCACCCGGTCTCACCCTGGCACTCGCAAACCGCGATGGTTTGATTCGAGTTTCAACTTACGGTTTCGCAGATACGAAGGCGGGCTTGCGTGTTGTTCCTGAAACGATGTTTGAGATTGGCTCGATCTCAAAATCGTTTGTCGGTTTGGCTTTGCTTCAGCTGCGAGAGGAAGGAAAGCTGGATCTACACAAACCGATCGTTGAATACCTGCCCTGGCTGAAAATCAATTCAAAGTTTGAGCCGGTGAGTACGCATCACATCCTGAGTCATAGTGCCGGCCTTCCGGGTGTGCCGTTGTTGTTGGATGCAATGTTAAGTGAACTGTGGACGGCTTATGCGCCCGGTAAGCAGTTTCTTTACTCAAACACGGGCTACAACATTCTCGGGTTCCTGATCGAGACTCTAGACAAGAGACCGTTTGCCGAGTCGATGCGTGTGCGGCTGCTGAAGCCATTAGGGATGAGCGATAGTGTTCCCGTTATTTCAAACGAATCTCGCCCGAAGATGGCGATAGGTTACGAACCGATAAACGAAGGTCGACCCTACCCGCTACATGGAACTCTTGCGGAAGCACAGTGGCTGGAGATGGACATGGCGGCCGGCAGCATTGCTTCGACCCCCGCAGACATGGCCAAGTACATCCGCATGCTCGTGAATCACGGGGCGTTGCCAAAGGGGCGTTTGGTTTCGGAAGAGACGTTCAACCTGTTCATAAAACCAGCCATCAAGTCTCCCTTCCGTGGTGAGGATGCGTCGTATGGCTACGGGCTTTGGGTGAGCGATATCGCAGGTCACACGCGATTACGCCACACGGGTGGGATGGTGGCGTTCAGCTCATCAATCGATGCTGACGTAACTAGTGGCGTAGGTGCGTTCGCGTCTGTGAACGCGAACCTGCGTGGTTATCGGCCCGTGGCGGTTACGAAGTTCGCGGTTGAGTTGATGAATGCCTCGTTGGCTGGAAAGGCATTGCCGCCGCCCCCTCCAGCTCCGCCGTTGCCATCGGAAGTAAAGAACGCAAGCGAGTATGCGGGCGTTTTCACGTCACCGGATAACAAGAGGCTTGAACTAAAAGCTGAAGGCGACAAGTTGATTCTGCTTCACAAGCAAAGGCGGATTGTCCTGGAGCGTGCGGGACGAGATCTGTTTCTCGTGAAGGATCCGGACTTCGCTGTCTACCTGTTAGGGTTTACACGGGAGAAAGACAAAGTGACCGAAGCCTACTATGGAAGTGATTGGTATCCGGGTACGAGCTACAGCGGGCCACGCACGTTCAATTCGCCGAAAGAGTGGGAAGGGTACATTGGGCACTACTTCAGCGACAGCGCATGGTATGGCGACTCAAGAGTTGTGTTGCGGAAAGGGCAGCTGTTCGTCGATGGAGTTCAGCCGTTAGTTGTAAGAAGCGATGGAAAGTTTGGACTTGGTGATCCGGAAGCGCCAGACTGGATAGTGTTTGAGACGATCATCAATGGACGGGCGATGCGATTGAATTTATCGGGAGTCGTTTTTAGAAGAGCGTTCACGCCCTAATGTCCGTCTTGTCGTAGCCGGAAAGGGTTTAGCCGCAGATTTACGCAGAAGAAACGCAGATCAGAGGGATAGACTTGAGTGGGTCTCGCTGTCTCAATCCTAATTCTGATCTGCGTTCTTTCTGCGTTCATCTGCGGCTAAACTTCTCACATCAAGAGCACATCAACTCGATGCGCGTGCACCATGTCCTCACAAGGTGACCAGGCGAAGATTGTGAAGCGTCCATCCTGTGAAGCCACGAGCGCGAGGGCATCGCGTTGATCGTAAACAAATTGAGCGGCCGACAGGTGCCTTGTTCCTCCGTGTTCCGTTGGTTGAACCACCCTCGACTCGTTTCCCATGATTGGCTCAGTTACAACCCAGCGTTCTACTGGCAGACTTCCAGGAGGTCTTCTAATCTTGGCCCCAAAGGCTAGAACCTCGTACTGATCGCTGATGATCGTAGCGCCGTCAACAGCCGTTAATCCGCCAATAGTGTCTACGCTTCGACGCACAGCTAACTCCCACTGTCTTTCCTTG
>Ga0097621_100003059_pt1 | contig 11467 bp, 9 predicted proteins | sample KBSMisM72_FD_73165 | JGI IMG/M metagenome (GOLD analysis project Ga0097621, IMG submission 73165) | Miscanthus rhizosphere microbial communities from Kellogg Biological Station, Michigan, USA - KBS Miscanthus M7-2 (version 2) (version 2) | ecosystem: Host-associated > Plants > Roots >... | reverse complement strand
TTGGCGGGATCATGCCATTCTGAAATGCAAGAGCGCAGGCGACTAGCTGGAAGGGGCCGCTGGCAGAAAGTGGATTCCCTGTCACGCCTTTGATCGAACTAATTGGCACGCGATCGGCATGATCGCCGAAGACTCGCCGAATCATCCGTACTTCGGCCGCGTCCAGCAGGGGATGACCCGGGCCATATGCGCAAATGTAATCGATCTCTTGCGGCTGTCGGCACGCGTTCGCCAACGAGAGTCGCATCGTATTTTCCAAGCCTATAAATGGATCATTGGGATCGTGATCCATCTGCGTTGCATAACCAGAAATTTCGAGAAGAATTGGCGCGCCACGAGACAAGGCATGCTCGAGACTTTCGATAACCACGACGCCCGCTCCTTCCGAAATAACGCCTGAATCGCTCGCCTGATCATAGGGCCTACTAGCATGTTTGGGATCTGAGTTCGCGAAAGAGCTTAATCCCGCGGAGGCAAACGAGGCCATAGTTAAGGGAGTAATCGGCGCATCAGCTCCGCCGGCGAGAGCAATCTCAACCTCGCCGCGCCGAATTCGTGAAACAGCCATGGCGATCGCATCGATTCCAGAAGAACAAGCCGAGGAAATGGTCGTCGCTTGTGTTTCGATGCCCAGCTTCTTGGCGATAAGATGTGCCGCCGCTTGCGGTTGACAATTACTCACGACGCCGGAATTGACTCTTCGAGGCCCGCGCTCCTGCAATTCATGAAAGCCCCGTTCTATGACATCAAGCGCGCTTGTGCTCACGCCGATGCAGACCGGTAGCACCGCCCGACCATTTTTGGTTTTGGGGTCGAAGTTGGCGTTATGCAGGGCCATCTGAGTCGCGGCGTAAGCGAGCTGAGTATGCCGACCCATGCGCTTCGGTTTCCACTGCGCCGGTATATAATCCAACGGGTCGAATCCTTTCACTTCACCGGCGATTCGAGTTTTGTATCCCGTGGCATCAAACAGGGTGATTGGACCAATCCCACTTTCACCTCCCACGAGCGAGCGCCAAAACGCCTTTAATCCTGTGCCATTGGGAGCCAGGACCCCCATGCCCGTTAAAACGACCCGATTACGTCTTCCCATCCCGTTTCTCTCCGCTGCGCGGCATTGTAAGTAAAAGCTTGCACAGGGCTACCAGATTTCTCGAGATTCTGTATTTGCCTATAAACTTCGGGTTCTTCACAATTTCGCGCTTGCCTTTCCACCAAAATTACACAAGCATCGCCTCCGAAGCAGCAGGCCCTTTAACCACTTTGCAGATTTTTTCTTCGAAGGTACGTCCCTAGCTTCATGCGATGGGAGCAATGATTGCCAACGCCGATCTCCCGCAGGTCCTCGTCATCGACGACGAAATGGGCCCTCGCGAAAGCCTTCGCATGTTGCTCAAGCCGAATTATCAAGTTCACACGGCGGACTCAGTCGAAACAGGTCTTCGACTCCTTACTGAGAAAAAGCCCGACGCCATCGTTATGGATATTCGTATGCCGGGAATGACTGGAATCGAAGGCTTACGTCGCATTCGCCAACTCGATCCACATCTTTCAGTCATCATGCTGACCGGATTTGGCGCGCTCGAAACGGCCAAGGAGGCATTGCGGCTGGGCGCAAACGATTATATCAGCAAACCATTTGATGCCCGGGAAATGCGCGAAGTTATTGGCCGCAACGTCGAGCGCACGCGACTGCATCGGAATAGCGAGAGCGCCGCAAGTGAAATCAAGGAACTGAACAACCGTCTTCTCCAAGAGCTCGCGCAAAAGGAGCGCCTTGCGTCCCTGGGTCAGGCTTCGGCCGAATTTGTGCACGACATCGGAAATCCCCTAACGATAGTTTGGGGCTACGTGCAGCTTCTCGCCAAGAAACTGGAAGAATCGGGAAACTCAGATAGCCCGATTACGGCCGGATCAAACAAGGAATTAGAAATTATCGAACAAAACGTTCGCCTTTGCCGCGATCTCCTCACGATGTGGCAAAGCTACGGCAGCGCGGGTGCCGCGCCGCATACAGTGATTTCGGTTTCCGAGATCGTGCGTGAAGTGGTCGCTAGCGTGGGGGCGATGGCAAAGGAGAATCGCGTCGAAGTGAAGTGTGATGTGACGGTGGACGCCTGCACCCTAACTGGCGATCCGATTCAAATCACCCGCGCCATTCAGAACGTCATTATTAACGCGATTCAAGCTTCGGCTGACCGTAAGGGGACCGTAGAAGTAAGTTGTATTAGGAAGGATTTCTACGTCGACGTCCGCGTCGCTGATACCGGTCACGGTATCAGACCCGAGCAAATCAGCAAAATCTTCGATCCCTACTTTACGACTAAGCAAGGCAAGAGCGGCACTGGACTTGGGCTCTACATCACCAAAAAAGTCGTGGAAGATCACAGCGGCTCAATCAAAGTCGACAGCACAGCCGATGTCGGTACGATCATCACGATTCGTTTGCCGCTGTTGAGCAACTGACAGCCTGATCGTGTCACAAACCGCGTTCGTCAGATACGCGATCGCCAACCCGGTGAAATTTCCGTTGCCTCACTGCGTCGCCTAACGAAGACTGCCGATCCTCCTTTGGCATTATTCATTGCCTCACGCGACACATCTGTTTTCTTCAGGGGTGGCCGAGGCCGACTATAGGATTGCACCCATCTTCCTAATTCGAATGGCCGGTGTGCCCTTTGAAACTTTGGAAGAATTTGTCACTAGGAATACAGCGAATCTTGCCCGCGATTTCATTGAGGCCGAGACGGACTATTTGGAAACGAAATCTGAGGTGGAGAAAGTCTTGGCGTCGCGTCGGCATAATCTCTCAAAGGAGCAATTTCGCGCCTGGCGTAAAGTAATTCGGCAAGGTGCAATGCCGCCGTCTAACCTTCCAGTGTCTTGGGCGTTTACTGATTGTTGGCGGAGTGCGAGGCGTTTTGCCGCAGCCGACGAAGCGTTCGGCCGAACTTTGGCGCAGGAGCTTGATGCGACACGGCAAGCATTGTGGCGCGCGGCCGCACGCTCTTTACCTCGCTACTTTGTTTTCTCTGCGACCGGACTTCGCGAGTTGCTTGCGGTTAATCCGAATCGATCGCTGCTTCCGCGAAAGAAAGGTCTACGCGCTTGCGAGCGCCATCTTCTCCTCTATCTCCAGCGCCTGTGTGCAAAGAACGACACGCTGAGTGAATTTGGGCCTCAAACTTGGGGGTCGCTCGAGGCAGGCACGAGCAGGATAAAACTAAATTTACTACCAGGCATCGCGCGGCGCGAAACCTTCCTCGAACGCTGGACTGCTTACGGTGCGGCCGCCGCCATTAATGCGGATCCGGAAACGCAGCCTGAGATCGCGCCGCGTTTGCATCCGACCGGACGTATCGAAGGCCAAAATTACGTTTTCACCGAGACAGGAGAATCCCTGCCACTCGATTCGGAAACGCTCGCCATTCTCAAGACGTGCGATGGCCTAACTCCCGCTCATTCGTTAGGCGTTTCCCTCGAGACGCTTCGCTCTCTGCAAGAGCGCGGGCTGTTGCGCTGGGAAATGGAGGTGCCAGCAATCGAGCCGCACGCCTTCGACATTCTGGTTTCCGACATCGCAATGTGGCGCAACGAAGCCGCACGCTCACGCTGGCTGGAGCGATTGACACCAATAAGTGTGTTACCAGCTCGATTCGCCGCGACCGACGATACCTCGGCTCGCATCGCCATCATGTCTGAGGCGAGTGAACGACTCCGCCAACTGGGCGCGCACAAGGAGTCGACGCGTTTCCTTTACACCGCAACCAATCCGATCGGCGAAGAATGTTTTCGGGAATGCCATATCTCCGTCGGCGAAGATCTCTTGGCCGAAGTCACGCGCGACGCCTCACCGTGGATTGATTTCTGGCGCGATAATTACGCGTTTGTCGCCAGCCGAATTTCCGCTGGTCTTCGCAGCTTGCTCGAACAGATGCCACTCAAGAACGGCGCGGCTCCCCTGCCCGCTTTCATGAAGCATTGTGCGGAATCCAAAATGTCGCTTATCGGTCCTGGGTTGGTCACTCTTGGTCATCTTGCTTTTCGGGAAGTTAAGGAGGCGTTTTGCGTCATGATGCAGGGACGCGAAAATAAAGCGGAGGTGCAACTAGCGGCCAGCGATTGCCAGTTCGTAAGGCAGAATTTCACGTTTCCGAAGTTCGACGAATATACCTACCCGTCCGCGGACCTGCAGTTGTCAGCCAGCTCGATCGAAGCGGTAGAACGCGGCAATTATGAGTGGATTCTGGCGGAACTGCATCCAGCCGTAGCGCTTATTCATCATGGTTTCCTTTGGTCCTGCCCCGATAAGGAGGCTCTTTCCGCAGCCATTCGAGCGACAGTTTGCGGTCGGCCCAATTTGCACTTTGGTTTCTATGCCACGGACTTTACGGCGACGACCGCGACGCAGTTTTATGAGGTGCTTCCCGACCTCACTTGTTTTGTCATGCCGCAGCGGGGGAGGCCGGGTTGGTGGAATGTTTCACCTTCGGAAGCGGAGGTGTTCATGGACGAAGAAACGAAAGATGTTGGTTTGCGCCATCGAGTGTCTGGCGAATATCTCGGCTCTTTCACCCGCTCCTGGGTGATCCCCCTTGGTTTTCACCCTTTCAATTTTTCGTTAGGCGCGCATACCCCGCGGCTCCGGTGCGGGAAGATCATTGTGCAACGCCGTGCTTGGATAGTGGCTCTAGAGGAACTTGGCGGTGGCGACTTTACCGGCATTTCTCGCGATCTTGTGGTAGCGGTCGAGCGTTTGCGCGCGGCGCGCGACCTGCCGCGTTATGTCTATATTCGGCCGACCGAGAGAGCGTTGCGACGCAGCGGCGGCGAAGGCCGCGACAAAGATACGAAACCCGTTTTCATCGATCTCGAGAGTTATCTTTTTCTGGAGATTTTTCATCGCTGGCTGACCAAAGCGGGGGAATTGGAATTGACTGAGATGCTGCCCGATCCGGAGCACTTGCTCTGGAAGGACAAAGATGGACGCCACACCTTCGAAATCCGCACCCTCATCGTTCCTCGATGAAAGTCATTGCCGTCGCAAATCAAAAGGGCGGTGTCGGGAAGACGACCACCGCGGTAAATCTCTCCGCCGCGCTCGCAGAGAAAAAAGAGCGCGTGCTCTTAGTCGACCTGGATCCCCAAGGTAACGCCACGAGTTCCTTCGGGCTCCAAGGTTTGGAAGGCCAAAGCTTGTACGGAGCCTTGTTAGGCCAGGATCTCGTCACAGAAAAAATTCTACCGACGCGGCTCGATCAACTTTTCATCATTCCCGCCGATATCGATCTTGCCGGCGCGGAAGTGGAAATTGCACGGATGGACGACCATCTGACGCGCCTCGCACAAACGCTTCGTGTTCTGCGCGACGACGATACGTTTGATTTCATCTTCCTCGATTGTCCGCCGTCGTTAGGCATTCTTATGAGTAACGCCCTCGCTGCTGCAGACGAACTTCTCACTCCGATTCAATGCGAGTATTTCGCGCTCGAAGGTTTGGTGAAAGTCGTTCGACTAATCGAGCAAGTGCGTGCCTCTGGAGCTAATTCTGAACTTCATTTGGGCGGTATCCTGATGACCATGTTTGATGCGCGGACGAATCTCAGCGCGCAGGTCGTCGCGGAAGTGCGAGAGCATTTCGGCGAGCGCGTTTACCAGACAGTGGTCCCGCGCAGCGTGCGCTTGAGCGAAGCTCCGAGTTTTGGAAAATGCATTCTGGAACATGAGAATAACGGGATCGGGGCGAGAGCCTACCGCGCGCTGGCGGAGGAATTTCTTCGACGACACGAGCCCGCCGCGGTGATTTCGTCCTGACGTTCGGGCTCGTGCGGTCGGCCGGAGAGCTGTGCGCTAACGAATTACTTCTGGAGCAAAAAAGCAATCTCGCTAAATTATCGTCCATCATGGAAGTCAGTCTCTCTCCTGCGGCAGCTGATGTTTACCAAGAAAAACTGCGCGGTTTTATCGATCCTGCGACGCTCAAGTCGCTTTCAAAAATTCGGCCTTGGCGCGGGCTGGCGCAGATTGCCCTTGAGTGGATTGGCATCGGCGTCGCGATCTGGCTTTGCAGCACCTATCGTAATCCGTTCCTTTACCTCCTCACCGTCATGTGGATCGGCGCGCGGCAAAATGGACTCGCGGTTATGATGCACGAAGCCGTGCATTACCGCCTGCTTAACAATCGCAAGTGGAATGACTGGATCGGCGAAGCCTTAACCGCATGGCCAATCCTGGTGACGGTGAACGCATTTCGTCAGACTCATTTCGCGCATCATCGCCACGTAAACGATCCTGATGACCCAGACTGGCAGCGCAAGCAAACCGAGCTATTTCACTATCCGAAATCTGGTCTCGATATGGTGTTCATCACCCTGAAATATTGGGTCGGTTACTACGCAATTAAACAGTTAAGTGAAGTAAATCAGGGTCGTGAAATACCGTTTAAGCTCAAAGTATTGCGACTCGGGTTCTACCTCGTGATCGTAATGGTGAGCATTGTTTTCCATTTCTGGCTTGGATTGATCATCTACTGGATCGTGCCGCTCTTTACTTATTTCCTTTGGATCATCTACGTTCGCGGCGTGGCCGAGCACTTCGGCGGCATTGAGGATCATCACGAAGATTTGCTAAAGATGACTCGACATATTGAGGCGAATCTTTTCGAGCGAATGATGATCGCGCCCAATTACATTCATGTGCACATCGGACACCATCTCTATCCTTCTGTGCCGTTCTACAACTTGCGCAAGTTGCAGCGTCTGCTCATGCAAAACCCAGATTACGCCAGCCGCGCCCACATCACGAAAGGCTACGTGTCATTTTTGGTAGAATTGCTAGGCATGAGCTCTGACCGTAACGAGGTCGAGCCCATAGAACGTCCGGCGTAAGCCCTCGAAGGCCCGGCAGCAAGCGAAGCCTGCCAAATCGTCGATTCCTACTCCGGATCGCTGTGCGCACTGAGACGGTGGCAAGTTCCGTTTACCGAAGGGGTCATCCGCATTGCAACACCACTCTGCCGGCCGCATGGAGAATCTCGGGTGCATCTATTACACGAACATTTTCGACCGAGACCGCGTAGAGGTGCACGCAATTCAGGCCGAGATGTCGAAGAAATATTGGCGCAACCTGTCGGAGGCAGAGCTGATACCAAGCCCGCGGCTTGAAACGCCGGCACGCGTCGAAACCATGATGAAAAAGAGCGGCACGGAAAAAGTCGACGACAGCCGGCGTCCGGCACCTACGCCAAATACTTCAAGCCTAACGAAATTACGCGAAGCCGCGGCTTGTTGCACCGCCTGCCCACTTTACAAAAACGCGACCCAAACGGTATTCGGCGAGGGCCGGAAAGAACCGGCGCTCATGTTGCTTGGCGAACAACCCGGCGATCAGGAGGATTTGGCCGGCAAACCGTTCGTCGGACCGGCTGGTCAGATCTTGAATCGAGCGCTCGAGGAGGCCGGGATTGATCGCAATGCGGTCTACGTCACAAATACGGTGAAACACTTTAAATGGGAGCCCCGGGGCAAACGGCGCATTCACCAAAAGCCCAATTCGCGCGACATCGCTGCCTGTCGGCCATGGCTGGAGGCGGAATTGCGCATCGTTAGACCAAGCGTGCTTGTTTGCCTCGGTTCAACCGCGGGCCAGACTCTTTTTGGAGCGCGCTTTCGTGTTACGCGCGAGCGTGGAAAAGTTTTGGGGTCCGAGCTTGCGCCGAGGGTTGTTGCGACGGTGCATCCATCCTCGCTTCTCCGGCAGCTGGATGAGGAATCGCGTGAGCGCGAATACAAACTCTTTGTGCAAGATCTGCGCGTGGCGCTGAAAGCTTCGTCGTAGTTGACCTTCGTGCCGCCGTCCCAATGACCGCAATAAGCTGTCAGTGAAGAAAGGAGTTCTTTTCACCAGAATTAATGGGCTTGCCTTTCTCATATGATACATTACTATGTCTCAAATGAGCACAAAGGTTTCGACCGCAAGTCTACCGCTTCCAGCCGCTACAGCGACGGTGCACAGGCAGATCGAGCGCATTGAAGCGGGCCTAAGCTTTCGCGCGGTGCGCAATTTACAGAAAGCGCTCAACATTCCGCTGGAGAAAATTGCCGGCGTCCTCGGAATGTCACGAGCAACCCTGCATCGGCGCAAGATTCAGGGCAGGATCGATAAGGAAGAATCGGAAAAGCTCGTCCGTTACCGGCGACTGCTGGAAAAGGCAGAGGAGGTTTTTGGCAACCCGGCAAGCGCGCGCGATTGGCTCACGCACAAGCAGATCGGTCTGAACAACGCGGTGCCACTGGAATTTGCCCGAACCGAAATTGGTGCGCGAGAAGTGGAGAATTTGTTGGGCCGGATTGAGTACGGCGTTTATTCCTAATGGCTCCGGTCGTCGCCTGGCGACTCGTGAGGCAGAGGCACGCCGCGACAGCATTTTCCGGCGAGGGAGCGCGCATTTTCGAAGGGCGCTGGAATTCGGCTGGCGTGCCGGTGGTCTATTGCAGTGAAAATCTTGCCCTCGCGGCGCTCGAAATTCTCGTTCACGTCCAACCCGTCGCAATCTTTGCCCCCTTTCGCGCCTTTCGTGTCACCTTTGACGATTCGCTAACCACCCGGATCGAACTCGAGCGGCTGCCCAAAGGCTGGGATCTCCAGCCGCCGACGGCGGTTTCGAAGAAGATTGCAGATGAATGGATCAAGTCCGGCCGTTCCGTGGCACTGGCATTACCGAGCGTGCTCGTCCCACCCGAGCGCACTTATCTCCTCAATCCGAAACATCCCGACTTCAGAAAACTCCGGATCCACGATATAGGTGATTTCACGCTCGATCCTCGACTTCGCTGAATCGAAAGTGGAAAGTGTTTTTCGGGACGCAGAGCGCGCTTGCAAAATCCGCCGGATCGTGTTCATTCCACGCTCCGCTGCGAGTTTTAGAACTTGCGCCGTTGGTCCCTGGGCCGCCGTTGCTGAACGCGCGACCGCACTCGCCAGGGGGAACCCGGCGTGTTTTGGAGAATTCAGATTTTCGAGTTTTCGATTTTCGATCAGGCAATAGTCATCACTGCCTAACAATCGATGATCGCCGGTCGAAGATCAAAATTAACTGTTATGCCAGTTCGTTACGGTCGTTTCGAAATGCCTAAGACCCTCGTCAAAGACGAGGCGTCCGCCACTGATACCTACGCCAGGTTTGTTGCCGAGCCCTTTGAAGCCGGCTACGGACATACCGTAGGAAATTCGCTCCGCCGCGTGCTTCTTTCTTCACTCGAAGGTGCGGCCATAACCGCCGTGAAAATCAACGGCGCACAGCATGAGTTCGGCACGCTGCCCGGCGTGGTCGAGGATGTCACCGACATCGTCCTCAACCTTAAACGCATCAAATTCAAGGCCTCCGATCACGAGGCGCGTAAACTTTCCCTCAACGTCAATAAGGAGGGCGAAGTCACCGCCGGAGATATTCAGCTTGTACAGGGTTACGAAATCCTGAACCCAAAGCAAGCTATCTGCACCCTCGATCGCAAACACAAGTTCGAAGCCGAACTCGACGTCCGAGTTGGCCGTGGTTTCGCCACAGGCGACGAGAATAAGCGACCTGATCAGCCAATCGGGCTCATTCCAATAGATTCCATTTTCTCGCCGGTCACGCGCGTGAAATACGCTGTCGAGAACACCCGCGTCGGTCAGCGCACCGATTACGACAAGCTCATCCTCGAGCTCTGGACGGACGGACGTCTAACCCCGGACGACGCTCTACTCCAGGCCTCGGCGATTCTGCGCCATCACCTCGACGTCTTCGTTAACTTTAACGAGGACGTGATCGAGTTTGACGAAACGCCAGCCGGGGTGAGCGAGGAAAATGTCAAACTGAAGAAACTGCTCAACATGAGCGTGAATGAGATCGAACTGAGCGTGCGCGCGGCCAACTGCCTGAACAACGCCAACATCACCACCGTCGGGCAGCTCGCACAAAAGACCGAGGCCGAAATGCTGAAGTATCGCAACTTCGGCAAGAAATCGCTCAACGAAATCAAGGACAAACTGCAACAGCTCGGGTTAGGTCTGGGTCAGAAGTTCGATCCAGGTATGATCGACACCCCGATTGCCGTCGATGGCAGCAATGGGCTGGACGCAGAGTAATCGTTAGCTAGGAAAGCAGCGCAGGGAGAAACCGCCATGAGGCACCAGAAAAAAACCGTCAAATTGGGACGTACCGCGGAGCACCGAAAGGCGCTCCTGGCTAATCAGGTTTGCAGTCTGATCGAGCACCAGCGAATCAAGACTACGCTTGCGAAAGCAAAAGCCGTCCGCCCGCTGGCGGAGAAGATGGTGACGTTAGGCAAGAAAGCCTCGCTCCACGCCCGCCGGACCGCCCTCTCCGTCCTACGACAGAAAGATGCGGTGAAAAAACTTTTTGACGACATTGCTCCGCGTAGCGCAAGCCGTAACGGCGGCTATACCCGGATCATCAAACTCGGCCAACGTAAGAGCGATTCCGCCCCGCTCGCCTTCCTCGAGTGGGTTGACGCTCCCGAAGTAAAAGAGGAAGCGCCCACTGACAAGAAGGCAAAGAAAGATAAGAAATCGTCCAAAGCGGAAGCCAGAACTGAAGCCGATTCCAAGCCCGCCAAGGAAGCCCGCAAGTCTGCACCTAACGAAGACAAAAAGGAAGAGTAGGCTGTCCTCACTTAGTCGCGACGAAGCGGCTGAAGTGCACCTTCTTGCTCTGACACTTCGTTAGTCTGGTAAGGCCCCATTTCGCCTCCGGGCATCGTTTCCGTCGTCTTGGCGTGGCGCGATGGATACCTCGCGATGTACTGCTACAGGTACGTTTGAATAGGTCTTAGCTCTTCTCTAAACCAACCCCTATCAAGCTTTCAGCTTCAGCCGCAATTCACCGCTAAAAAATCACAAGCCGCCGATAGCAAGCAGGCAGCGCGATGAGTTAGCCTGCAGGCAACATGAAACAGCTACTGGTGACGCTTTCCTTTCTTCTTGCCCTGTGTTCTATAAGCAGTCAGTCCCAAGGCGCGTCGTCTGGTGCGGCCCCAAGTAACGAAGAACTATTGAAGCAAGTGCAGGCGCTCGCGGCCAAGGTGGATCAACTCGAGAAGAAGCTTTCCCGCTACGAGAAGAGCGAACTGGCGGCGCCCGCTGAGAAGCACACGCGCGTCACCAAGAGTGCGACGGAATCAGGCAAGAGCGCGCCTGAGAGCGACACCACTTTCACCGAGAATGAGCCCATGAAAGCCCCACTCTTCGGCTTAGGTTATCGGAGCAACGCCGTTCTTAGCCTTGGCGCTTATGGCGAGTTAAAGTTTGGCGGGCAGCAGGCGCCGGGCGGGTGGAAAGATGGATTCGATGCCGGCCGCATCGTCTTACTTCCGACTTACCAAATCACCGATAACATTATTTTTAATGCTGAGATTGAATTCGAGCATGGCGGCATCGCAGTCGATGATGACGATAAACTCACTGG
>Ga0097621_100003055_pt1 | contig 11482 bp, 8 predicted proteins | sample KBSMisM72_FD_73165 | JGI IMG/M metagenome (GOLD analysis project Ga0097621, IMG submission 73165) | Miscanthus rhizosphere microbial communities from Kellogg Biological Station, Michigan, USA - KBS Miscanthus M7-2 (version 2) (version 2) | ecosystem: Host-associated > Plants > Roots >... | reverse complement strand
GACGGGCAGCCTATCGACACGTGGTGCGATCGACACCAAGCTGACGTGACGCAGCGCCTGGAGTTGTTCCGTGCCGTCTGTCTGGGGGTACAGCACGCCCATGACCATTTCGTGCTGCATCGCGATCTGAAGCCCGCCAACATCTTCGTCACCGCCGACGGCGGCGTGAAGCTGCTCGACTTCGGCATCGCCAAGCTGCTGAAACACGGCGCGTTTCCAGAGATATCCACCAACACGGGGACGGCGATGCGGGTGATGACGCCGAGATACGCGAGCCCCGAACAGGTGCGGGGCGAGCCGCTGTCGGTGACCAGCGATGTCTACTCGCTGGGCGTCGTCTTGTACGAGCTGCTGACCGGCCATTGGCCGTACCGGACACCAAGCGGCCTCTTGCACGAGGTCACTCGCGCGATCTGCGAGGAGGAGCCGACGGCGCCCAGCGCCGCCGTCGACGATGTGGACGCGAGCCATGTTCGTGAGGGGGCACTGGCCAGGTTGCGACGGCGGCTCAAAGGCGATCTCGACACGATTCTCTTGAAGGCCCTCGCGAAGGATCCAGCCCGCCGCTACGCCTCGGTGGAGCAGTTCAGCGAGGACGTGCGCCGGCATCTCGAGGGAAGGCCGGTCGCCGCCCGAGGGGACAGCCACTGGTACCGAACGAGCAAGTTCATTCGCCGCCACCCGGTCGGCGTCGCGGCCGCGATCCTCATCGCCATCGCGCAGCAGTTCAGCTTCATGACCACGGTTTGGGAGTTTCGCGGCAAGGTGCCCGCCGCGATGGCGACCGGAGCCGCCGTTGACGTCAGGCCGGAGCTGGTCGCCTACACGTATCTCGGTCTGGCCCTCCTCGCCGGGGTCGCGTACGTCAGCCGGGCACAAACCTTGCGCGCCGCAAGTTCGATCGTCGGCGGCGCGATCTTCTCGCTGTTCGTGACGGTCATCCCGATCTCGATGGGGTGGCGACAATTCGTGCCCCTTGAGCACTCGACTCAGGCGTTGTGGCTGTTCTACACGACAGGCCTTCCCGTCGGTGCGATCCTCGCGCTGGCCGGTTGGCGCATCGCGCGGCGGTTCGCGTGGCGCGGGCTGGCCGCCTTCGTGATCGTCGTGAGTATCGGCGGCCCCATGCGAGAACGGCTGTACCTCTCGGCAGCACACCTCATGGTTGTCGTGCCGGGCGCGCTGCCGTGGATTGCGTATACCGTGTCGTGGGCGTGCGCGCTCCTCCTGTCGCACTCGATCATGCGCCTGATGGCCGGCCGCGCCGGCGATGATCTCCTGGCCCGCCGATGGAGAACGTCGCCTTAGCAGCTCGTACCGTCTGCTCGAGATGAGCTACCCTCTGCCTGATGCGCCCCCTGCGCCTCCTCACATGGAACTGCCACCATGGGTCGCTCAGCGCGCGCCTTGCCGAACTCGCCTGTCTCTCGCCCGCCATCGCCTTTCTTCAAGAGTGCCGGCCCACCGACACGCTCGCGGTGACACGGCCGTCCGTGACCCAGCGCGTGAACACGACCAAGGCGATCGCGCTGGCGTCGCTCGACGACGACTATCTCGTGACGAGACTGAGACCCAGAGCCAGACGTGGCCGGGCCGTCATTGGTGCAACGGTTTCCGGCCCGGTATCGTTCACCACGCTTGGTATCTGGTCACAGGGACCGCGCTACGTGGACGACGTGATGCGGACGCTGAAAGCGTACGACAGGGTGCTGCGCTCCGGTCCCGCCGTCGTGATGGGCGACTTGAATAGCGGGGCGAATCTCAACACCAGGCCGGCGCCGAGCAAGGGGCACGCGCGCATCCTGGCCGCGCTTGCGGACCTCGGGCTGGTCAGCGCCTATCACCGATTTCACGGCGTCGAGCACGGGAGCGAGACGCATTCAACGTATCTTCACCAGCGCAATCCGGCCAAGCCGTGGCACATCGACTTCTGTTTCGTGCCGGTCGAGTGGAACGTGATTGGCGTTGAAGTCCCTGATGGCCCGGAGTGGACCGCCAGGAGCGATCATCTGCCGCTCTGTGTCGACGTCCAGTTCCCGCCGTAAGCGAAACCCGCTTCCCGGCCGCAAATAGAGCGTCCGGGAACAGGTCGTAGACTCTCTACGTCTTAGGTAGAGAGTCTGATATCCAATGGCCCAGCAGTCCCCGCGAGCCGATCCCCCCACCGATCTCCCGCGCGGCGCCTTCGATCGCGATCGGACGTTCGCATGGCTCGAGGACGATCGGCGCCCGCTGGACTGGAACGGGCCCACAGATCGGCTGTTTACGCGCTTTCGCGACCAGGATCTCCAGCGACCGATCATCGAGCACTTCGAGCGAGTGGCCCGCCGCCAGCGAGGCCGGATCGCGATCAGGGACGCCGACACCACGCTGACCTTCGGCGAGTTGTGGGACGGCGTCTCCGGCCTGGCCGAAAGGCTCGCGGCCGAGACACGGCCAGGCGATCTGATCGGCCTCCTGCTGCCGTCAGGCCCGATGTTCCCGCTCGCGATGCTCGCGTGCCTCGCCTCAGGACGCCCGTTTGTCGCACTCGATACCCACTATCCGGCGGACTGGCTCGATCGCGCGCTGCAGGATGCACGGCCGGCGCTGATCATCACCCTCGCGGATGGCCTTCGGGACGTCGAGGCCCGGACGCCGGCGGTGCGCGTCATCCGTCTGACAGGCCTGCCCACGTCCGCGGTCTCGAATTGGCGACCGGCCACCATGCGCGTGGACGAGCCCGCATGTGTCCTGTTCACGTCCGGCAGCACCGGGCGGCCGAAGAGCATCGTGAACAGTCAGCGCAACCTGCTGCAGCGCGTCGCTCAGTCGATCAACGCCGCGCACATCAATACGGCCGACAGATTGCTCACGCTCGCGTCCCCGTGCACGATCGTCGGCGTCCGCGACGTCATGACGGCGCTGCTGGCGGGGGCAAGCATTCACCTCCTCGAGCCTCAAGGCGTCGGTGCGCGCGAGATCGTGAACGTGATCCGCACCGAGTCCACCACCATCCTGTTCGCGTTTCCCGCGCTGCTGCGATCCATCGTGCCGCCTCGCGGAGAACGCGCGGGCGCCTCCCTGAGGTTGGTCCGTATCGGCGGCGACACGACGTTGTGGAGCGACATCGACACGCTGCGCGCATGGCTCGCACCGGAAGCCGCAATCCAGTTGATCTACGCCGCCACGGAAGCGCCGATGCTGCAGTGGTTCGTCGACGACAGCTGCCGGCGAGACGACGCCCGTATTCCGATAGGCTATCCGCTGCCCGGCAACCGTCTCGCGCTGGTCGATCCGGAAGGTCGTGGCACGCCCGCGGGTGAGGTCGGCGAGCTCATCGTCGCGAGCCCCTATGTGTCGTTGGGAAGTTGGGTCGGCGGGCGTTTTGCTGACGAGCGCGTGGAACGCGGCGGCGGGCGCGGATGGCGCATCTTCCGAACCGGAGACCTCGCGCGTCAGAGATCCGACGGGCTGCTGGAGAGGGTCGGCCGCAAGAACAGGCAAGTCAAGATCCACGGATCGCGCGTCGATCTCGACGGCGTCGAAGCCATGCTCCGCGGGCACGCTCTCGTACGAGATGTCGCCGCAGTGGCACGGCCGTGTGGCGCCGATGGCACCATGACGCTCGTGGCCTACGTGAGCGCGCGCGGTGAAGAACCTGGCAGCCTGATCGACGAATTGAAAGCGTTGATGCACGCCGCCCCGCCGCCGATGCGCCCCGCTCGTTTCTACCTGGCGCCCTCGATTCCACGGCTGCCGAGCTCGAAACTCGACGTTCGTGCGCTCGCATTGCTGGACGAGTCCCACGTCGAGCGCGAACGTGCCGAAGCGATCGCGGACGCCGAGCTCGCTCCGATCGCCGGCGATCAACTATCCCAGACGGTGGCTCGCGTCTGGCGCCAGGTGCTGCTCGTGCCGGTTCGCGCGACCGGGGATGATTTCTTCGACAGCGGTGGCGATTCGCTCAAAGCCATCACGTTCGTGATCGAGCTCGAACGTGCGCTGGGGCTCGAGATCTCGCTCACGCTGATCAACGAGGCGCCGAGGTTCGATCAGCTGTGCCAGGCGCTGAGCGAGCACCGCTCCCCCGGTTCGACCCCGCTGGTGACGCTCAAGGCAGGCGACGGCGTGCCGCCGCTGTTCTTCATCCACGGCGTTGGCGGCAACGTCGTCGAGATCCTGCCTGCGGCGCGACGCGTGACCTATCCAGGCGCGGTCATTGGCATCCGGGCGCGCGGTGTCGTGCGCGGAGAAAAGCCCCACTCGAGCATCGAGGCGATGGCCGCGGACTACCTGAGAGAGATCAAAGCGCGACAGCCGAACGGTCCTTATTATCTGTGCGGCTATTCCTCGGGCGGGCTGGTGGCGTTCGAGATCGCGCGGCGGCTGTCGGAGTCGGGCGATGAGCTCGGCCTGGTCGGGCTCTTCGATACGACGATGAGCCCGGTGCGATGGCCGCTGCGGACCTGGCGCGCCATCGTCGCCCGGCGCATTGCACACTTCGCCACCGCGTTGCGCGCCGCGCCGATCCGCACCTGGCCCGCCAAACTGCGCACATCTGCCGCGGAACTTCGGGCGTGGCGCCGCACGCTTGGCGCCGCGCCTGCAATCGCACTCAAGGTGTCGGCGAGCGCTCTCATCGCCTCCGCAAAATACCACCCGGGGTTCTACGACGGGCAGCTCACGCTGTTCTCGCCGGCGATGCGCGAGCCCGGCCTTCCCTCCCTCGAGTCCGTCTGGCGCACGCATGCGAGGACGGTGGTCGTCGTCGAGACGGAAGGAACCCACACGACGATGCTCTCCACACGCCACGCGGAAACGACCGCTGCATGCGTGACGCGGCATCTGCCGGCCGCCAGTCTCTGAGCCTGCATACGACATCGTCGGTGCCCGCACCAAACCGTCATCGATCCGGCGATCGGATGCTGGTCGCGCAGGCGTACGTGCGGCACGCCGCTTGCCCTGTCCGGGGCCATGTCAATCCGTCGCCTCGTACTGGCAGCGTTCCTGACCGTTAGTGCCGCTGCGGCCGTGAGCGCGCAGCCCGCGGCGTCTGACGCGTTCGAGAAGGGGTTTCAGGCGCTGCAACGCGGCGACACCGACGGCGCCGCGTCCATCTTTCGCGAGGGGCTGGCGCGCCGTCCCAAGGACGCGCGGCTGCTGCTCGGCGCCGGTGTCGTCGCCAAACTCCAGGGACGGGATCCGGATGCCATCGCGTTCTTGAAGCAGGCGCTGCAGGTCGATCCGCAGTTCGCCGAAGCGGCGGCGCTCCTGGGCGAGCTGTTCTACCGGCAGGGAGACCTCGATCTCGCGATCAAGATGTACGAGCGCGCGCTGCCGCACGCACCGCCGTCGGTGACCGAGGCGATGCGCGGGCGTCTCGACGCCTGGCGTGAGGAGGCGTCGCTGCCGCAAAACCACGAAGCCGTCAAAGACGAACGCTTCACGATCAGCTTCGACGGTCCGGCGCAGCAGAAGCTGGCGGCTCGCGCGACCAGCGTGCTCAACGAGGCCTTCTGGCGAATCGGCAAGACGCTCGGCGCGTATCCGTCCGCGTCGATCAACGTCGTCCTCTACAGCGAGCGCCAGTTCCACGACATCACCGGTGCGCCGGAATGGGCGGCGGGCGGCTTCGACGGTCAGATCCGGATCCCGGTGCACGGCGCCGCGGGAAGCCCGGGAGAGTTCGATCGCGTGCTGACCCACGAGTTGACGCACGCGATGTTGAAACACGTGGCCCCGCGCAATCTGCCGGCCTGGTTGAACGAAGGGCTGGCGATGTACTGCGAGAACCGGGACAGCACGGGGCCGGGGCGCCGCCCGGCCGGAGCGCGGCTGTTCGTGCCGCTCGCCGCGCTTCAAACCAGCTTCGCCAGACTGAACGCCGCCCAGGCGGCGATCGCCTACCAGGAGAGCGCCTTTGCCGCCCGGGCGTTGCTCGAACGGATCGGCCCGGCGGGGCTCGGTCAGCTGCTTCAGGATCTCAGCGCGGGCCAGACGATGGAGCAGGCGATCGAGCGGTTCGGCGTCACGTTCGTCGCCTTCGAGTCGGATCTCGAGCGGCGCGTCGCGTCCAGGTGATGGAGCGTTAACTGACGACCTCCGTTCACGCGGGTTGCCGAGAGTAGTAGGATCGCCCGATGACGACAGCGCGCGCTGAAGATTCGCGGCAGCCGCCTCCGCTTCCCGCTCGCCCAATGTTCTCGTCGCTGCTTGCCGCGGTGCTCCTCGCCGTGGCGCCGGGACTCTCCGGTGTAGCCAGCCCGCAGTCCGCCGTTCCACCCACGCGTTCGCATCACCCTGATGTTCCCTATCAGTCCCCGGCCTCGCTGGGCGCGGCGAGCTACGCCAAGATCTTGTGCTCCGCCGTGTTCGTGTCCGGCCGCGATGCGGACGAGGCTCGGAAGAACAGCGCGTACTTCCTGATGGCGGCGCCGGACCGCGCGCGTCCGGTCACGGTGGACGTGGATCGCCAGGCCCGGCGCGTGCGCGTCACCCTGCAGGACGTGACGCGGACGGCGGCGTTCTATGGGGACCAGGGATGCGTCATCCATCCCGACGGGCACGACGGCGTGTACTTCACTCCGGCGCCGGTGCGGACGACGCTGCCCGATCCGGCGTCACAGGCGTGGCCCGCGGGAGACGCGCCCTCGACCGAGGCCTGGCCGTCGCGGCTCGACCGCGAAAAAGTGCGGGCGGCAGTGGACCTGGCGTTCGCGGATCCCGAAGGACTGACGGCCGCCGTGGTCGTCGTCTACAAAGGTCAGATCGTCGGCGAACGCTACCTGCCCGGCATCACGAAGGACACGCAGCTCGAAAGCTGGTCGATGGGCAAGAGCCTCACCGCCACGCTCGTGGGCCTCGAAGTGAAGAAGGGATCATTCGCGCTCGACGACTTCGCGCCGGTCCCCGACTGGCGGCGCCCCGGCGACCCGCGCGGAGCGATCCGGGTCCGCGACCTGATGCACATGTCGAGCGGCCTGAGCTTCACGGGCCAGGACGATCGATGGATGGATCCGGCTACCCAGTACCACGACCACTTCTTCATCTACGCCGGCGCCGTCAACGCGTTCGCCTATTCGATCGCGTCGCCCGTGGAGTTCGCCCCGAATACCGTCGGGCGGTATCGCAATTCCGATCCGATGACGCTGGGATTTCTCGTACGGCAGGCGGTCGAGAAGCGCGGCGAGGAGTACCTCACCTATCCTCAGCGCGCGCTCTTCGATCGCATCGGCATCCGGCGTCAGGTCCTCGAGCCCGATCCGTGGGGCAACTTCCTGCTCAGCGGATACGACTACGGGACGGCGCGCAACTGGGCGCGCCTCGGGCTGTTGTACTTGCAAGACGGCGTGTGGAACGGCACGCGTCTGCTGCCCGAAGGCTGGGCCGCGTTTGTCAGTACGCCCGCGCCGGCGTGGCGGCGGCGGGAATACGGTGGCCTGTTCTGGGTGAACGGCGAGGGCCAGTGGAACCTGCCGCGCAGCGCCTACTTCATGTCCGGCGCCGGCGGCCAGCAGACCTTCGTCGTGCCGTCGCACGATCTCGTCGTCGTGCGCATGGGCCATCAGCGCGGCGCGGCCGCCGGGACGAAGACGCTCAACCAGTCGTTGGCGGCGATCGTGGCGGCGGTGGACGCGGCCCGCTGAAGTCCGTCAACCATTCACGGAGTGCTACATGAAGATCACGTTTCTGCTGATCGCCAGCCTGGCCGCCGCGGTTCCCGCACACGCGCAGGACACGCTCAAGACGACGAATATCCAGCGCTATTACAACCCGGTGAAGCTCGACCTGATCGGCGCCGCTTCCGTGATGCCCGCCGACAAGTACGGCTTCAAGCTCGATCCCGCGCAGATGGACTTCGGCCAGTGGATCAACCACTCGACCGAGCGCAACTACCTCGACTGCTCGACGCTGCGGGGCGAGCCGAACCCGATGCCGAAAGCGAAGACCGACCTGCTCAAGGACAAGGCCGAGATCGCCAGGGCGCTGGCCGAGTCGTTCGACTACTGCGACGCGACGTTCGAGAAGCTCACCGATCAGAAGATTCTCTCGTCACCGCAGATGGTGACGTCGTTCCTGCACACCACCGTGCACAACAACGAAATCTACGGCAACGTCGTCGGCTACCTGCGCGCGAATCACATCCTCCCACCGTCGACGGAGATGATGCAGGAGATGCGCAAGGGCAACAAGACGGCCGCGGAAGTCATGAAAGAGATGCTGGAGAAGTACACGAAGAAGTAGCTGCTTTCATCGCCCCAGTGAATCCAGCTCCGCGAGCCTGTCGCGTGGAATCTGGAGCGTCGCGGCCTTGAGATTCTCGCGGAGATGCACGACGGAGGACGTGCCGGGAATCAGCAGGATATTGGGCGAGCGCTGGAGAAGCCACGCCAGCGCCAGCTGCATCGGCGTGACCTGCAGCGAGGCGGCCGCGGCGTCGAGATTCGACGACTGCAGCGGCGTGAAGCCGCCCAGCGGAAAAAACGGCACATAGGCGACGCCCCGCGCGGCGAGGTCGTCGACAAAGCGATCGTCGTTCCGGTGAACGACGTTGTAGAAATTCTGCACGCACACGATCTCGGCGATGGTCCGGCCCTGAGCGAATTGGGCCGGCGTGACGTTGCTGAGGCCGAGGTGACGAATCAGCCCCTGACGCTGCAGTTCCACGAGCACCGTCAGCGGCTCTTCAATCGACCCCTCGGACGGCCCCACGACTCCGCCCACCCGCAGATTGACGACGTCGAGCCTGTCGCGGCCGAGATTCCGGAGGTTGTCGTGCACGCCGTCGATCAACTCTTGACGAGAAAGCGCATGGAGCCAGGATTTGTCGTCGCCCCGGCGGGCGCCCAGCTTCGTGACGATCACCAGGCCCTCGGGATATGGGTGGAGCGCCTGCCTGATCAGCTGGTTGGTCACGTGCGGACCGTAGTAGTCGCTCGTGTCGATGTGGTTCACGCCGGCGTCGACCGCCGCCCGCAGGACCGCAATGGCCGCGTCGACGTCGCGCGGCGGTCCCCAGACCTGCGGCCCAGCCAGCTGCATGGCGCCATAGCCCATCCGGTTCAGGGCCACCGATGTACCAGGCAGCGTGAAGCTGCCCGCGAGGTGTGTCTGTTGAAGCATGCCGTTCCTCCTTGAACTACACTCAGTTTATGAAGGATTCTTCAGGTTTGGAATTCGCATCATGCCCGCAGGCGCGCTGACTCGATTCGAACCAAGAAAAACGCCGGTTCAACCGCGGGCAGCGGTCACGGTCGGCGCGATTTCAGAAGCCACCATTCAGATTCTGCTGAAACAGGGCGTAAACCGCCTGACGACGACGCGCGTCGCCGAACGCGCCGGTGTCTCGGTGGGCACGCTCTACCAGTACTACCCGAACAAGCAGTCGTTGCTGTTCGCCGTACTGGCGGAGCATCTCGACAAGGTCGCCACGGCGGTCGAGGCGGCATGCGAACAGGCGCGCAACCAACCGCTCGCCGACATGATCAGACCAGTGGTCGAGGCCTTCGTGGACGCCAAGATGGAGCGCATCGACATCTCCGTGGCGCTCTACCAGATCGCGGCGGACGTCGGCGGGCCGGCCTTGGCCAGGCGCCTCGGCCAGCGATCGCGGAAGGCGCTGGAAGCCATGCTCCTGACCGCGTCCGACATCGCGGCGCCGCCAGACAGGTTCGCAGTGGAGATGATGTTCGCCGCGATGGCCGGAGCGACGCGCTACGTCCTCGAGTCGGGAGCATCGCCGGCGATGATTCGATCGCTGCGCCAGCACCTGGTCGTGCTCTGTCAGTCGTACATGCGCGCGCAGAGCGCATCGCTGCGCGCTACAGCGCATCGCTGAACGCGCTATCGTCCCGTGTACGCGATCCGGTAGATGAAGCCCTTGTTGTCGTCGGACACGTAGAGCGCCCCGTCCCGGCCCGTCGCCAGACCGGCAGGGCGGCCGAGCACGACGCCGTCTTTCAGGAAGCCCGTGGCGAAGTCTTCGATCCCGGTCGGCCGGCCGTCCTTCATCACGACACGCGCGACGCGGTAGCCGTTCGTCTTCCGCGCCGATCCGTGAAAGGCGATGAACAGCGCGTTGCGATACGCGGCGGGAAATGCGGTTCCGGTGTAGAACCGCATGTCGATCGGGGAGATGTGCGCGGGCAATTCGAGCGCCGGCGGCCGCACATTCGCAGCGGCCACATCCGGGGTCTTTCCTTCCAGCTCGGGCTGCCCGACATTGAGACGATTCGCGGCGATGAAGAACGGAAAGCCGTAGTGCGCGCCGCCTTCGATGAGATCGATCTCGTCGGGCGGATAGTCGTCGCCGAGGTTGTCCTGCCCGGTTTCACCCGCCCACATCAGCCCGGTCTGCGCATCCCAATCGAAACCGATCGCGTTGTGCAGGCCGCGGGCGTATGGCTGCAGCGTGCCCTCCCTGGTCACGACCTGGATCGTCGTCCGGCGAGGGTCGGATTCGACGCAGACGTTGCAGGACGATCCGATCGCCACGTAGAGCCGCCCGTCCGGCCCGAAGTTGATCGTCCGGGAGACGTGCACGGAGGGCGTCGAGCTCGGGAGCTCCACGACGGTCTCGGGTTCGCCGGCCGGCGCGCCGTTCGACCACCGCACGCGGACGATCGCGGGCGTCGTGGCGACGTACAACCAGCCGTCCTTGAATGCCAGACTGTGGGCGTTGGTCAGGTTGCTGAGGATCACCCGAGGCTGCGCCGTCCCGTCGTGATCCGGCAGCGCGACGACCTCGTTGCGCGGCCGTCGCGCGACCAGCAGGACACCTTCGGGGCTGACGGCCATCAGGCGCGCCCCGTTCAGGCCCGATGCGAAGACGCTGACGGTAAATCCCGGCGGAACGGCGAGCGTGGCCGGCACGGCCGGTGGCGGAGGCGCGGCGGGCGGTTGGAGCATCGCGCCCGCCAACGCCGCCAGGATCATGACGTTTTTCACGCCGCCAACTGTAACAGCTATCGCATCGCGAGTCTGGCCGGATGATATCCTGTCGCATCCGTACGCCGCCGCGATACACGCCGATGCTCGCGCCAGCGAGGTGACGCAGTGCCCCTGATGGATCGCCGGACCGTCCTCACCGCCACGATCGCGTCGCTTGCCTCGCTGACCGCCGATCGCAGCTTCGCCTCCGCCCTGATCCAGTCCGGATCGGACTCGCCGAACCCGCGGCGCATCGACATGCACCATCATTTCGCGCCCGCCGAATGGATGACCGAAGTCAGGGGCCGACCGCTGCTGAACGCCGCGAATTTACGCTGGACGGCTGAACTGTCGCTCGAGGACATGGACAAAGGCGGCGTGGCCGCCTCGATCCTGTCGATCACGAATCCGGGCATCTGGTTCGGCGATCGGGAAAAGACGCGGGTGCTGGCGCGCGCGTGTAACGAGTTTGGCGCGAGCCTGGTGAAGGCGCACCCGGCGCGGTTTGGCCTGTTCGCGACGCTGCCGCTTCCAGACGTCGACGCCTCGCTCAACGAGATCGCGTACGCGT
>Ga0097621_100003054_pt1 | contig 11484 bp, 10 predicted proteins | sample KBSMisM72_FD_73165 | JGI IMG/M metagenome (GOLD analysis project Ga0097621, IMG submission 73165) | Miscanthus rhizosphere microbial communities from Kellogg Biological Station, Michigan, USA - KBS Miscanthus M7-2 (version 2) (version 2) | ecosystem: Host-associated > Plants > Roots >... | reverse complement strand
CGGTTCACCGGAAGCTGCCGCCGCCAAGGCCGCTCACGACATACTCGTAAGTCGCTTTCCTGCACAAGCCGCTAACCTCGACACGACCTATCAACAATACCTGTTCAATCACGGCCTCGCGGACAACGATCCTGGTGTTGCAGTTGGAGCAAAGGCTGCTGCGGGCATAATTGCTCTTCGCGCGTGCGACGGCAGCTTTCCCAATCCCGCACCACCGCCATTCACCGGCGGTACAGAGATTGGCGTCTGGCGACCGACACCTCCAGGCAATTTGCCGATGCTTGCGCCATGGCTCGGCAACGTCACTCCTTTCGCAATGACGCGGCCATCTCAATTCCGCGCTGAACCACCACCAGCCTTGACCAGTCGAGAGTACGCCAAGGACTACAACGAAATTAAGGCGCTTGGTGCTTTCGACAACAGTTCGCGTACTGCCGAGCAAACTGACATCGCCCATTTCTGGAATACGAACTACGGTATCTCTTGGAACCAGGCTCTACGTGACATCGTCGCTGCGCGCGTGGATAACATCGCCGACAGTTCGCGGCTATTCGCGTTGGCAGATATGGCGATTGCCGATGCTTTGATCAATTGCTGGAACACAAAAAACTTCTATGTCTCATGGCGACCAATCACTGCCATACAACTAGGCAACAGTGATAACAATCCATTGACTGCGGGCGATCCAAATTGGAAGTCGCTCATCACGACGCCGAATTATCCTGACCACTCGTCGGGCGCAAACAGTTTCACCGGCGCAGTGACACGAATACTCGCGCTCTTCTTTGAAACAGATCACCTTACGTTCTCTGTGACCACGACAAACCCTGGTCCTACGATTGTCGACACGCGCACTTACAATCGCTTCTCGGATGCGGCGCAGGATGTCGTCGACGCGCGCATATACGAAGGAATCCATTTCCGCTTCGCGGATGAAGTAGGACGAAGACAAGGAAAACAAGTCGCAAACTGGGTCTTCAAGAATTACCTACGACCGCTTAACAAGCACGATGAGGAAAAGGATAAGTGACATTAGGTCACGATAGTTATGGGACAGCTCTTCCCGGTAAACGCACTTTATTGGAGATGTGGTGAAAACCAATCGGGGCGCCGATGGCTCGAGATAGTGGCACTCACTATCCTCACGTAGTACACTTAGCCACCCTCGTTCACTAAGCGCCCCAATCCTACCTCCTAAGGGGAGCAGTCCAAATGAATTCCGTTTCGCTTTCTGCATTAGAACAGCGCGCATCCACCCCTATGATGGATGTGTTGATTCGAATTGTTTTGATTGGTGCACTGGCGATACTGTGCTACCAAATCTTTTCACCGTTCCTGACACTGACGTGCTGGTCAGTCATCCTGGCGGTTACGTTGTACCCGTTTCATCAATGGCTCGCCCGCAGGCTCGGCAAGAAGCAATGGCTCGCTTCGACCCTTCTGATAATCGTCGGCCTTTTGTTGATCATCATCCCGGTGGCGTTGCTGCTGAATTCGTTTGCCGACTCCACTCGTCATTTCATCGGCGCCGTGCAGCAAAACACTCTGCAAATCCCCCCGCCGCGAGAAGGAATTGCGAATTGGCCGTTGGTCGGCAAGAAGATCTACGGAGGTTGGTCGAAAGCTCACACCGACTTACCCGGATTTGTGAAGAGTATGCAACCGAAGATTGGCGACCTGGCCCAGAAAGCACTCGTGATGGTCGCAAGCATTGGCAAGGGCCTGTTGCTGTTCCTGGCCTCGTTTATCGTCGCCGGAATACTGATGGCATACGGCGAACCAGCTGCGAACGCCAGTCGAGGGATTTTTGTCCGTGTCGCCGGCGCAGAAAAAGGCGAGGCCTTTGTCAAACTCACAACGTCAACCATCCGCGCCGTCGCGTCTGGCGTTATCGGCGTCGCCTTCATTCAGGCAATACTCGTCGGGTTGGCGCTGGCGCTTGCAGGCGTCCCGGCGCCGGGTGTTTTGGCGCTGATTGTTCTCGTTCTGGCTATTGCACAATTACCCGCCGCGCTCGTCTCGATTCCGGCCATCATTTACATCTGGTCGAGCGGTCAATACAGCACCGGGGCAGCGATCACTCATACGATTATCCTGCTCGTGGTGGGGCTCGCGGACAACGTTTTGAAACCGCTAATGCTGGGTCGCGGCGTCGATGTACCAATGCCGGTGATGCTGCTTGGGGCGTTAGGCGGCATGGCTAGCGGGGGGATCCTGGGAATGTTTGTTGGCGCGACCTTGTTTGCACTGGGTCATCAAATCTTTATGGGTTGGGTTGCCGACAATCCACACTCGGAGCCGGCAGTATTACCAAACGAAGCTGTTGAAATGGGCCGTGCTGCGGCAAAAACTTAAGATCGTCGCCCAACTTCCGCCGGCCTGCTTGCTCGCGTAACAAGACTTTTTCTTGTCTTGCTAACGGGCGGCACCGTCGTTTGACACCGAGGTCTGATCGGAGTTTAGGAGGCTGAAGAAAAAGGCGTTCATCGATAAATGATGACGCCTTTTTTAGTGTCAGATATTGATGGTGAAGTCGAAAGCCTAGCTCTCCTTGAAACGGAATGTTGCTGTTAAGCCTTACTCTGGCGCGCTCCCAGGAATACAGCTAGAATCTTCGCGTTTCTATTCACTTCCAAATCCCCCTTTCTTCTCAATCATGAACATCCCTGAGGGTAGTCGGCTCGGTCCCTACGAAATCGTCAGTCCTTTAGGCGCCGGCGGAATGGGTGAAGTGTATCGGGCGCGCGATACGCGACTTGGTCGTGATGTCGCGGTTAAAGTTCTTCCTGCTTCCTTTGCCGATGATAAGACCAGATTGAGTCGTTTCCGACAGGAGGCATGCGCGGCAGGTGCGCTTAATCACCCGAATATCTTAGCTATCTACGACGTCGGGACCGACGACAGTGCACCGTATGTAGTTTCAGAATTATTGGAAGGTGAGACACTCCGCCAGCGAATGGGTGGCGCAGCATTGCCGCAACGGAAAGCAATCGACTACAGCCAACAGATTGCGCATGGTCTTGCGGCTGCACATGAAAAAGGTATTGTCCATCGCGACCTCAAACCCGAAAACCTTTTCATTACCAGAGACGGCCGCGTCAAGATTCTGGATTTTGGTCTCGCCAAGCTCGCGCAAGCCGAAGACGGCCAGGTACAAACAGACATTCCCACTCGTCGAGTCGATACGGATCCGGGCACGGTAATGGGAACGGTTGGTTACATGTCGCCCGAGCAGGTACGTGGTCAGGCAGTTGATCATCGTTCCGACATCTTCGCCTTTGGCGCAATCCTTTATGAAATGCTTACTGGGAAGCGCGCGTTCCATGGCGGTTCGGCCGCTGAGACGATGAGCGCGATCTTGAAAGAAGAACCACCCGATCTCGCGGCAACCGGCAGAAGCGTGGCACCGCCACTCGAACGCCTGGTGCATCATTGTTTGGAAAAGAGTCCGGACGAACGCTTCCAGTCGGCCCGTGATTTAGCCTTTGACTTGCAGTCTCTTTCCGGTACGTCAAGTCAGACTCTGTCAATTTCGTCGGCCATGACTAGCTTCTGGAACAGGGGTTGGGAGCGAGTCGCCTGGCTTGCGCTGACGAGTGTGTTGTTACTTGCGGGGTTGGTTCTAGCTGTTCTCTATTTTCGCCGCAGTTCACCTCCCGCGGAAGTGCATGCCATGCGCTTTCTGATCTTTCCACCAGAGCAGGCGAATGTCGTAGGCGCCGCAGTGATTTCTCCTGACGGTCAACGACTGGTAATGCGTATTGCAGATTCGACGGGAAAAGTCGCGCTATGGATGCGTCCGTTTAATGCGCTGGCAGCCCAGATGATTCCAGGTACCGAGGGCGCGGTATCTTCGTTCTGGTCCGCTGATAGTCGGTCTGTCGGATTTTTTGTTAATGGAAAGCTAAAAAGAATCGATGTCGCAGGTGGCACTCCTCAGACTATTTGTGAGGCATCAGACGGTCGAGGTGGAACCTGGAATCGAGATGGGGTAATTGTCTACTCCGCTATCGGTTCAGACGGGCTATTTCGCGTTTCGGCTGGCGGTGGAGTACCGAAAGCGATAACAAAACTCGATCAGTCGCGCCAGGAAAACTGGCACCGCATGCCATTCTTTTTGCCGGACGGCAAGCACTTCCTGTATGGCGCCAATGCGGCCCGTCGCGAAGATTCAGGAGTTTACATCGGGTCATTGGATTCAAATGAAACGAGGCTATTAGTCGGCTCCAGCACAAACGCGGTGTATGCGTCACCAGGTTACTTACTCTTTGTGCGCGAAACCACTTTAATGGCCCAGCCATTCGATGCCACAACTCTTCAACTCTCAGGCGAGCCGCAACCACTGGTCGAACAGGTAAATATTAACCCGCAAGGCTCCAGCAGTTATTCAGTTTCCGACGACGGCGTTCTCGTATACCTGAGTGGTGGCGCACAAACCCAGCTTACCTGGTTCGATCGTAGCGGCAAATTATTAAGTTCGACTGGTGCGACAGGTTACTACAGCAATTTCGTCCTCTCACCTGACGAAAAACGGGTTGCGGCGGCTATCTGGGATCCAATAACTAGCACCCGCGATATTTGGATCATCGATCCGGCGCGGACAACTTCCACACGCTTTAGTTTTAATGGTGCGGAAGATTTTCTTCCTATCTGGTCTCCTGATGGTGCGAATATCCTTTTTGTTTCTGACCGAAGTGGCTTCGGCAATTTTTATGTGAAACCTGCGAGTGGGGCTGCTAATGATGAGGAGATTCTCAAAACTGATCAACGGAAATGGCCCAGCGACTGGTCCAAAGATGGGCAGTATGTAGCGTTTACAAGTTTCAGTCCTCAAACAAGGTTAGATTTATGGGTGCTGCCTATAGCTGGAGATAGAAAACCGATTCCCTTTCTGCAAACTTCCTTCAATGAAGATGGTCCCAAGTTTTCGCCCGATGGCCATTTCATTGCTTACTATTCAGATGAATCCGGACCGTATGAAGTTTATGTCCAGCCTTTCCCTGCGTCAGGTGCTAAATGGCAGATCTCGTCTGGCGGTGGGATGCAGCCGCGTTGGAGAAGCGACGGCAGAGAAATGTTCTTCATGGCTCCCAACCGAACTCTGATGGCTGTGGATGTGAATCTGGATCTGGGAAAAGGCCTGGTTGAGGCAGGGGTGCCTAGAGTGCTTTTTCCGACACGCAGCATCGGATATTCGGGACCAAGAAATTACTATGAGTGCTCCCACGATGGTCAACGTTTTCTTATCAATTCACTTCAGTCCGACGCCGGTTCTGTTCCAGTCTCCGTTATCGTTAATTGGACCGCCAACTTGAAAAGATAAATCTTGAATCCCGAAGAAAGCCGAAGGACATTCGGATTCTGGTCTGCTCCTGCCTTCTTCCTACTTTCCGTATTGCACCTAAGTACAATGCCAATGAACCAACATACAATTTTCAGCTTTTCTCGGGACCCTTATACTCCGCACCAGTTAATAGCTGAGCATTCGAAGGAGCATAAATCCCATGAACATAATTCGCTTAACTCTTACAGTTCTTATCTTGTCAGTCGTGGTCGTTGCCAACGACGCATATGAACCCATCGATACGACTAATTTTGCCAACCGCGCTGATTCTTACCAGGGGCGGCTCGTAGCAGTCAGCGGCGCAGTTGTCGCAATCAACGCCGACCGGAAAAGTATCCAGATCTTCGACACACACACTAAGGCGCTGATCGAAGTTAGGCTCCTGACTTTGACGAAAACTCAACGCAACGCCCTGATGCTGAACGGCGTGCGGAAAGTTTCAGTCTACGGCAAGACCGAAGTTAGAAACGGCAAGCTGTCCATTGATGCACATAAGGTAGTTCCGCAAGAGAACGAATCGATTGTTACCGCTGGTGAGTAATCCGAGGCACTAACAATGCCACCCACGGCAGTGGGTGGATAGTTCAGGTCCAACCTACAAGAGCGCACCAGTTGAAATGCAATCCCACCCACGGCAGTGGGTGGATGGTTCAAGTCCTACCTAGATACCAGCCACTAAATATAGTTACGCTTCACGAGGAGAACGACTCGAAGTCTTGGTTTGATCTCCGCGCGAGCGCAGGGGTTTTTGAGATTCCTTTAGTAGGTAGGGCTTGAACTATCCACCCACTGCCGTGGGATGGGATTTTCGAGAACTTTCTCGAAATCCACACCTCTCACCATTCCTGTCAAAAGTGACAGTTGCAGTTCCCTTCCAGCCGCCCTACCGTACCCGCCACGCGGGCTCATTCAGAGAATCCGCACAAATACGAGCAGGATCTACATGAATCAACAGGCGCGGGCACGCGAAAAAACGACGGCCTTGGCCGCTGAACAGCATTTCTCTCTCTTGGTGGACGCTCTCCCTCAGATTGTCTGGACTGCAAACGCGGATGGCGCGATCGAGTATTTCAACCAGCACTGGTTTGACTACACAGGCATATCGTTTGAAGAGGCACACGGCTCGGGTTGGCAGTCTGCGCTACACCCCGACGATTTACAGATTTTCCTGGATCGCTGGAATAAAGCTTTGCGCACCGGTGAGAACTGTGAAGTCGAGTTCCGTATTAGGTGCGCGTCCGACGACAGCTACCACTGGCAACTAAGCCGTGCGCTGCCGTGGAAAGAAAACGGACAAGTAACCAAATGGTTCGGCACAATCACCGATGTCGATCTGATCGTTTGCCGCGACCTTACCGACCGGAAACAGGAAGAAGCCTTTCGCACAGGACAGAGTCACGTCCTCGAGATGATCGCGAGAGGCGAGCCGCTCGAGAGTGTCCTCACGAGTCTGATGTTGTTGATCGAGGCACAGGCTGAGGAGATGCTCTGTTCCATCTTGCTGCTATCTGATGATGGTGGACATGTGCGGCACGGGGCGGCGCCCAGCTTGCCACCGGATTACGTAAAGGCGGTTGATGGCGCTCCGATCGGTCCCAAGAACGGCTCGTGCGGGACAGCGATGTTTTTGGCGAAGCCGGTGATCGTGACAGACATCTTTACCGATCCGCTTTGGGAGGATTACCGCGGGCTCGCCGAAGCGTCTGGCCTACGTGCCTGTTGGTCCACTCCGATTTTTTCCGGGTCAGGCAAAGTGTTGGGCTCATTTGCCATGTACTACCGCCAGCCGCAAAGTCCAAGTGGCTCCGAAGCCAAGCTTACCGAAGTAGCAACTCACATCGCCGGAATCGCCATTGAGCATCAGCGTGCTGAAGAGGAGCGACGCCGAGCTGAAGATCAACTCACACTTCTACAAGTCATCACGATGGAGGTGGCGGCGGCTCAGGATCTACCGTCTGCACTGAAAGTCGTATTGCGTCGCGTGTGCGAGACGACTGGCTGGGTACTCGCGCAAGCATGGATTCCATCAGCCGACGGTTCTGTTCTTGAGTGTAGCCAGACGTGGTTCACTACAGCCGTCGGGCTGGAAGAATTTAGATTGGGCTCTGAGAGAACGCGGTTCCTTCCCGGCATGGGTCTTCCAGGGAGAGTCTGGAGCGCAAAGCAGGCTGTTTGGATTCGCGACGTCACATTGGATTCCAATTTCCCAAGAGTTCAAGAGGCTGAAGGGACCGGCCTCAAGTCCGCGCTCGGAATTCCAATTTTGTCCGGCGATCGGGTTATCGCTGTGATCGAGTTTTTCCTGCGCGAACCTGAGGATGAGGACGAACATCTCGTCAACGTGATCACTTCTATAGCAGCGCAATTGGACATGGCAATCGAGCGCAAACACGCAGAGGATGAACTGCGGCGCACGCAGGGGCAGCTTGCGCACGTGGCCCGTGTTACGACGATGGGTGAGCTGACAGCCTCGATAGCACATGAGGTGAATCAGCCCTTGGGCGCAATCGTCGGTAATGCTGACATCTGTCTCGATTGGCTTGCTAACGAGCACCCGGATCTATCGAAAGTGGCAGAAGCCATTGAGGACATTTCTCGCGATGGGCACCGCGCGAGTGAGGTCATCAGTCGTATTCGCGGCCTGGCAAAGAAACAACTACCGCAAAAGATCACGCTCGATATCAATGAAGTTGCACGCGAAGCCCAGGCACTCGTTAATCACGAGGCCAACATGAGAGGGGTCACGCTGCTGACAGAATTTGCCGCTGAGTTACCGATCGTCAGTGGCGACCGCGTTCAATTGCAGCAGGTGTTGCTTAACCTGTTGATGAACGGCATGGACGCCATGACGACGACGGAGCGGCAACAACGAAGACTAACCATCAGCACAGGTAACGATGGAGGCCAGGCGTTGGTGTCAGTCTGCGACTGCGGCGTCGGCGTCGAACAGGGGCAGTCCGAGCAGGTCTTCAAGGCTTTCCATTCCACAAAGAGTGGCGGGATGGGCATGGGATTGGCGATCAGTCGTTCGATCATTGAGGCCCACGGCGGCCGGCTTTGGCTCGAACCGAACGATGGTCCGGGAGTGACGTTCAAGTTCACACTTCCGAGTAGTGTTGCCGAGGCAGAAGCATGAAAGAAGAGAAACCGATCGTTATCATAGTGGACGACGACTCTTCGATGCGGACCATGATTGCGCGACTTCTGGATTCAGTGGGTTTGAAATCGATCTCCTTCTCGGCGCCGGAGGAGTTCCTGCGTACTTCGCCGCCTGATGATCCAGCTTGCGTGGTGCTCGACGTCCAGATGCCAGGGTTAAGCGGCCTGGATCTCCAGCGGGAATTAGCAAAGGCCGAACATCAGCTGCCAATTGTGTTCATGACCGGACACGGCGACATTCCAATGACCGTACAAGCCATGAAGGAAGGTGCAGTTGCGTTTCTGACGAAGCCGTTTCGCAACCAGGATCTAATTGATGCTGTCCGGCAGGCGCTCAACGTTGATCGCGAAGCGCGGAAGCAGCGGGACCAACTGGCAAGTTTGCGCAAACGCTACGAATCACTCACCGCCCGCGAACGCGAAGTCTTCGCACTGGTCGCTACAGGGTTATTGAATAAGCAGATCGCCCTTCAACTAGGAACCACCGAAAGAACAGTCAAAGCCCACCGCGGCGTTATGGTGCAGAAGATGGAAGCAGATTCTGTTGCGGATCTCGTGCGGATGGCTGACAAGTTGGGGGTGGGGCCGACCGAGACATAAGAACTTAGAACTTTGTGCTCAGAGTTTTGTACTTCGTGCTTTGTCCGTCTAACAACGAGGTCTCCGTTCGAACAAGAGAGCAAAGCACAAAGTACAAAGCTCTAAGTTCGTTCTCTTGTACCTTGGTACAGTATCTCTGAACGCTAGTACAATTTCCTCACTCACTACCCCGCCATATACTAAAGTTTAGAAGGCTGTCTGTGAGGCAGTCTGTATTTAATGATGACCAGGGAGCAAATAGCAGCGTTGACCAAAAACAGCACAGTTTCAGTGGTAGATGACGATGAATCGATGTGCCGGATGCTGTCGCGTGGGATTCAGGCTGCTGGATTCGACGTGGCTGTCTTTAATTCAGCAGAGGAGTTTCTTGATTCAGGAAACCCTTCTAACTCGGATTGTTTGGTGCTCGACGTTGACTTGCCCGGAATGAACGGCATCGAGCTACAACAACACCTCAACGAATCCGGCACGGACATCTCCATTATTTTCATGTCTGGTCATGCAGACGAGCGGATGAAGAAACGCGCGCTAGAAGCAGGCGCCGCCGGCTTTTTTAGCAAACCTCTCAGCATTAATACCCTGGTGGCGACCATACGCACACTTCAACAGCAATTGAACCCTATTTGAACCTCACCGTTCTACTTGTAGGGCGAACACCTCCCCAAAAACCGCCAATGCGAAGCGGGGCAGTAGCCCGACCGTGAGGGAGGGCTCGGGCATCGCTAAACGCCCTCCTTTACAGTCGGGCTACTGCCCAGATCCGCAACACCGTGCTCGGTGGCCACCCTGTACTCAGGTACAGGTTCCTCGCACCAACGTACAATTTTCAACTCTCCTAACGATTGCTAATCTCACATCACGTTAGCAATTCAGCAATCTAAAGAGGAGACGTCATGAAAAAGAGTTACACATTCTCGAATCTGCCAATGGCCGCAATCGTACTACTAGTTGCCAGCCTTCCCTGTCTCGCACAGGCGACCGCTAATGAATCAACGAGCGCGTTGGCAGTTGCCGACAATGGCTCTACTTTGGCGATGAACAAAGTGTTCCGCGCGGTTCCTCCTCCTACAGTTTCGACAGACGACACCGCGGTAACCTCGAAGAGTGTTGAGCGTGCGAAAAGCCCGCTGTCGCTGGCTACCTTCAAGGTGTCGGAACAGTTCAACGTGAACAGCAAGCTGTTCACCCGCACGCAGCTTAGTAGTGAGGTTGTCTCGCCCGATTCCAAAGAACAATTCCGCCTTGACGATTACACCCGAACCGAGAGCAGCAAAGTAACCTTTGTTCCATCACTTGGCTTCAGACTTCCGACATACGACTTCAAGCTTCCGAACAACTAACAGCACTGGCATCACGAACTCGTCAATCAACCCTTCATACGACAGTTGAACTAAGGAGAAATAGAAATGCAAAGCGTGCTTTCAATAAATCATCAAGTGGCGATGGCTCAGCAGGAACCGAATGGTGCTTTAAACAAAACCCTGGAGCGCGTGCTGAATCGAGTGTTCGGTTGTTGGCAACACGACCTTGGTCGTCCGTTCTCAAACAACGGGCGAACCTATCGAATCTGTACCAAGTGCGGCATGAGCCGCGATTTCGATACGGCCTCGTGGACTATGAAAGGGCACTATCACGTGACTGCCACGTCGAAAATCGTTTATCCAAAAAGTAACGCCTTGCGAAGAGTGCATACAGACCAAAAGCCGAGTCGTTACACAGCTATGACGCCTAACCAGCCTCAGCGCGTTAGCTCGATCGGATCAATGATGCAGGAACAATTTGGCGCAGATTGCAACGCAGGCCTTGCGGCGTGAAGTATCGTCAATGGCCTGTCGCTGTTCGTTCCGCTCGGTGACACGCAAAGGCTCCTCGCGAACACAAGACTCGCCTGGCTTAAGAGAACTCGCCGACGCGGGCAATCGGCAATCGGAAATGTTTTGGTCCGTCGCAGCAATTCGAACCCCGAACCAACAGATTATGAGACCTGTTGAAGGGCATTAACGGAGTTGGATCAGACAAGATGTAACAGTATTTACCGAATCTGAACCCGTCAAAGCTGGTTACATCTTGCGCAAACTGATCACGCCATCGCGCCATCTAGACTCAATCAGCGAAACAAAGGTAGGTTAGATCGAAGTCAACGCCAATCAGGAGGTGTAAGGCTTGAGGGTTTGTATTCAACTTCGGAAGGCAGAATTTGTTTCAAACCTGAATGATCGATGACGTGCCTAGCTATCAGTTCTCGAAATTGCTGCTCCTGATCTTTGTTAATAAATACTCGCTTCGGGACAGGGGTCATGATTCTGGTTTCATTTCCGTAGACCAGCACGTACATGTCTTGTCCTTCGACGACTTTGGTGTAGAGACTCCAGGCGAGTTTT
>Ga0097621_100003047_pt1 | contig 11499 bp, 9 predicted proteins | sample KBSMisM72_FD_73165 | JGI IMG/M metagenome (GOLD analysis project Ga0097621, IMG submission 73165) | Miscanthus rhizosphere microbial communities from Kellogg Biological Station, Michigan, USA - KBS Miscanthus M7-2 (version 2) (version 2) | ecosystem: Host-associated > Plants > Roots >... | reverse complement strand
GATGATGAAGAATTCAAAGAATGCTCAGTCATTTGCTGACAAGCTGGAAGATCGATTAATCGAATTTGCTGTGCGCATCATCCGACTTGTTGCACGTCTACCACGCACACCTGCTGGAAACAAGTCTCTGGACAGATCCTTCGATCTGGCACATCCCCGCACCAAACTATGGAGAAGCGCAAGGAGCCGAAAGCCGTGCCGACCTCACTCATAAGATCAGAATCATCCTGAAGGACTTAAATGAGAGTTCTATTTGGCTTCGCATTATTGAGCGAAGTCATATGCTGTCTGCTGAATCCCTCGTCGACATAATCAAGGAGAATGGCGAACTCTGCAGGATTTTTACGTCTTCTCTAGCAACGATTCGCGAAGATGTCTGAGAGTTGACAACTGAAAAATGTCAAATGACATATGGAAAATGACTCGGTCTTAAGCCGCCGAAACCGCATGCATAAGCGCCATCCGCATCGCTCCGGCTGTTTGCCATCGCTGCGTCGGATCTTTCGCCAGGGCCCGGTCGATGATGTCGCAGACCGATTGAGGGATGTGAGGAGTGCGTTGACGAAGTGGGATACAAGGTTGTTCAAAGATTGCACGGATGGTGTCGTTGACGCTGGTCTTTCTTGTGAGGTCAAGTGCAAGCCTGCCACTCAGCAAGCTGTACGCAGTCATTCCAACCGCATAGATGTCCGACTGAGGTTTGACGTCGCGGAAGTTCCGCAACTGTTCCGGAGGCATGTAAGCCAGTGTTCCTGCCATCTCACCCGCCATCGTTACGCCGCTCATTCCCGAATGCGTAAAACTCTTTGCGAGGCCAAAATCAGTTAACTTTGCCAATCGATTACCTGGTTGCCCGGCGACCAGTATGTTCTGATCTTTGAAATCGCGATGGATGTAACCTTGTGCGTGTGCGTACGAGAGTGCATCGAGAGCCTGGGAGATGATCGAGATACCATCTTCATACGAGAGATGTCCCCCTTGTTCCTCGGCTAGTTTCGCCGCGTCAGCTCCCTCGACAAACTCGGTCACGAGATAGACGACACCGTTGTGCGTCCCTCGATCGATGAACTCGACAATGTTCCTGTGTTTGAGCGACGCAGCAACATCAATTTCGCGCATGAAGCGTCGCATCGCTTTTTCACTGACGGCAAACTCCGGCAAGAGAGTCTTGATTGCAACTGGTCGCCCGGTTTTCTGTTCACGACTAAGCATCACACAACCCATCCCGCCTCGGCCCAGCAACTTCACCGTGTCGTAGCCGGGTACGGACTGTGGTGACCTCTTCATCTCGATACGACACTCTTCGCAGAGGAAGGAAAGTTTTTCATCTGGATTCGATGCCTGGGCTTCTTCCCGCCGTCCACAGTTCAAACACTCAACCATCACGAGCACAGGTCGTCCGTTACCCACATCTTGAGTTGTTTCCGCCAGTTGGCGATCGTCGGCGACTGTGACCTCAACCAGCAACAGTGTTTCTCCGCCTCTAATCTCATCCCCATTTTTTAAAAAGGCTTCCCTGACTCTTTGACCATTCACAAAGGTCCCATTGGTTGAGCCAAGATCACGAAGAAAGGACTGCGGCGGATTTATTTCGAGCAGACAATGATTTCGCGAAAAGAACCTATCATCCGGAAGATACAGGTGTGCATCGGGTGAACGACCAATTAGAAAACTGTCATGTTGAGTAAATGAAAAGATGCGACCCTTATAAGGTCCTGCTACCACTTTGAGGTTGACTTGCATAGCGTCCGATAAGCTTTAGCTCGTCTCGGCGTGGCACAGACTGCGGTCTGTGTGTGGAATTGGATTTGAAGACGGATCACAGATTGAAGTCTGTGACATTATCGAGTGATCTGGAGATCATCAAACGCGACTTCAGTAACGTCGCTTGTGTAAAAACCCGCTCGTCCGCGCTTGTAATTTCCGGTGTCGTTGATCTTGGTTAAGAATTCTCCGTTCGCGTAGAACGAGAGTTCGGAGCCCTTTATTCTGACTTCGAGCAGGTTTGGACTGGTACCGGAGTGAATTGCGGTCGAGGGAGTCTTATTAACCAGAGATGTTTGCGTGCCGTCTTTATGCATGATGATTTCGTATTCCGGCGAATCGTTCGGATAAATCAGCAGCGCGTAATCTTCCAGTTGTTTTGCCTTTGACTGTGCACAATGCACCATTAGTCCGAAACCTGACGACGGCACCGTTCCGTCGACACTTCGAGCTTTAACCTTAACAGTGGCGTCTTCTGTGTTGTAATCGTCCGACGGTGCGTACATCACAATGAATGTCTTGTCTTTTGAGCTCATGTGATATTCGTCGCCGTCATACCAGATGTGGCCAAACTTCGATTCGCCGGTGCCCCATTTGGGTTCAGAGAAGTCATCGATAAGAGAGCCGGGAGTCAGACTGCTGTTGGTGTTGGGCCTTGATGCATTGGTATTTGAGACTACGTTTGCGTTACGGTTCTCGTTGCGATTCAAATTGCCATTGTTCGAATTCGCCGCACTCATACTTGCAAGGGCAATAATCATCACTACGAGGCCAATACCGATAATACCCAGTGCCGCAACACCTCCCAGCACCCACCACACCGCATTTGATTTCTTTCGTGGCGGCGCGACTGCCGGCATCGGTGTCCACTGTTGTGGTTGCGGTTGGGGCTGAGGTTGGCTAATCGGGGTCTGGCTAATTATGGCAGTATCTGGTCGATAGATCTCAGTCGGTGGAGGTTCGGATGTATCGCGCCCCGGCGGGTATCTCCTTGTCGCGTTTGAATCGGAAGGTGGTGGATCAGCTACGAGAGGAGTTCCATCTTCCAAACAAAAATTCAGTGATGCATCTGTGTAACTGCGATTGCAGCTAGGGCAGCGTTTCATCTAGTGACTCACTTGAAGGTTGGCTCGAAAACCGTCGGTCGGGCCAATTATAAAGAAAGTTCGACCGCGCTCAAGGGCTAATGGGTTTCCCGCACCGCCCACAGAATTTGGTTCCCACTGGATAACTAGTGCTACATCCTCTGCAGAACACCTCGACCGGCCTTGCTTGTCGCCATTCCAGTTGAGAAGTTCCAATCGGAATACCGCAACGTCCGCAGAACCTTATTGAACGAGGATAGCTGTGACCACAACGTGGGCAAGTAATTGTTTCGGCAGGTGGTTTCACACCAGAACCTATGGGAGGCTTTAGTGGCCCAGTTTCTGAGACAGGCTGGAATGTCGTGTTACCACAGCGGCCGCAAAACTTCACACCTTCCGCGAATCGAGACTGACACTTCGTACACATCACCACCACGAGTGTTGTCGATTGCGCTCCCGTTTTGCTATCGAGGCTACCTCCGCGTGAAGGTGTCAGATGACTCGAAGTCGACCGTTTCGCTTGCGCTTCAATGATCTGTTCGGCGACATCGCTGCGTATCTCGATTACGCGTTCATCATCCGGCTCGCCCGAACGGGACACCCTAAGCACGTGTTTGCCGGGAGCAACTGACGTCAGAATTACCCGACCGGAACGTCCGACACTTCCGTATCGCTCGTCGTCTACATAAACCTCAGCACCTGAAGGCGCCATAATGACTAGACGCGACTCACCTCGTCGGCCTTCTTCTGATTCAGTTGAGATCGCCTCGGCGAAACCCTCGAACCATTCAGTTGCGGTTGCGGGGCGATCATTAGGTTCTTTGGCAAGTGCCTTCATTATGCTTGCTTCAAGTTCTTTGCTGACATCTGAGCGTAAACTCGAAAGCGGCGGAGGCAGCTGCATCAACTTCTGCGCAATCAACTGAGTTATGTTGCCGGTAAAGGGAGGTCTTCCACCGAGCATGTGATAGGCGATTGTGCCAAGTGCGTAAATGTCAGCGCGCGCGTCCAGTGTTACATCCTGCTGCATTTGTTCTGGGGCCATGTACTCCGGAGTACCAATGATGCCTCGCGATGCAGGTCCACTCGCCGACGTTATTTCACCGCGATCGGCGTTGACGATCTTCGCCAGGCCAAAGTCGCCAACCTTCACAAAGCCATCCTCACCCGCCGACTTTCGTCGTTGTTGCATCAAGAAGATGTTTGCGGGTTTTAGATCGCGATGCAGGATACCCTCGTCATGCGCTGCCTCGACGCCTGCCACCACCTGGCTCATGATGTTTGCGGCGCGTTGCGGGTTCACAGTTCCTTCGCGACGCAACAGATCGTAAAGAGTCTCGCCTTCCACGTATTCCATCACAAGGAAGAACACACCGTCCGGGCTCTTTCCGAAGTCAGTGACGTCGACAACGTTTGGATGACGAATAGAGGCTGCGGAACGTGCCTCACGTTCGAAGCGGGCGATTGCTTCACCTTCCTGCAAGTCTTCATCGTTAAGAATGTCAGGGCGCACGGTCTTGACCGCGACCCGGCGCGTTTGCAGATTCTGATCGCGAGCAAGATAGACTTGACCCATAGCTCCACGACCGAGTCTCTTTTCCAGAAGATAACGAGAGGCGAGTAGTTTGGGACCGGGCAGAGTGCTTTTTGTGTTGGCCTGCTCCTCGGGGCAAGTCAGGACATCGTCTTCATAACAAAGTTCGCAACGGGGGCACTCGCGCATGGATTGGAATTCTAACAGAGGTGGAAGTTCTGCGCCGCAAGATGTCCGACATGCTTCAGCTTGTCGTTCGCATGTTCTTCATACCATTTCGAGTAATTTTCGCTACACGCTAAAGAGACTCTTTCAAAATTCAAAAGAGGCCCCGAAGGGTCCCCTTCCTTACCTGCAAATAGGGGCGGCTTCAACTTATTTTTGCAAGAAGCTCTAAAGCATATCGGTGATCTACGTCGCCGCTACTTCCGAACAACAAGCTGCACAACGCGTCGCCGCCAGCGGAATCGCTGTTAGACAGTACGGGCAGTCCTTCGAGTTGGGCGGTGGAGGTGGCGCCGCCCGCATTCGGTTGACTGACTTTACAATCAGGAAGATCACGAGCGCGATAATCAGAAACGTGACTACTTCGTTCATGAACTGTCCGTACGCAATCACCGGCAACCCTCTTAACTGAGCGTCAGCGAGTGAAACCGGATGCTGGCCTGAAAGATCAATAAAGAGATTGGAAAAATCAGCTTTACCAAGCAACAGGCCGATCGGTGGCATTATCACGCCCTCAACGAGTGAACTGATTATCTTTCCAAATGCAGCCCCGATAACGACTGCGACTGCAAGGTCAACCACGTTTCCACGCGAAATGAATTCCTTGAATTCTCTGAGCATCGCATCTCCTCTTTAGATGTCCGACAAACTTCAGTTTGGCGTCTCAATTGGTGGCTCTAGAAACCGATCGGATCGACAAACTGAAGTTTGTCGGACATTCATTCAATGGCAACTCTTCGCTAGATTGTATCCAGCTTTCTCCGCGTCTTCGGAACTCTTGAAGACAATCTTATTGACTTCCGATATTTCTTTCGGCGGTGCGCAGTTCGCAAGGTAATAGACCTTCGCTTGTTTGTCGCCAAGTATTTCCGCTGTGCCATCCTGCGCCGCCGCCGATTCAGCCGCTGCAGACTGCTCTTCTTTCGCTTGTCGTCGTGCGGCGACGACTTCTTCGGCTGCAATGTCCAGCACTCTCAAACTTGGTCCTCGCGCTATCGTCGAAACTATCAACTGGAAATCGGTACACTTTATTTGTTGGCCGCGACCCTTCCAGGCGCTCCAGTCTCCCTGGAGCTTCAATGCTTGCGAGATGAACTTAACGAAGTCATCAATTGACTGGACCTTGAAGGACTCGTCAAATCCAATCCAGAGAGAGGTCAAATGATCATCCAACATGTCGAGCGAAATGCTTCGGACGCCTTCGAACTTTGTTTGATCGATTTTTGAATCAAAGGAGGGATTGATGGTCGTTTTCGAAACTCCGAAGTCGTCAGTTTTGCCAAAGACTGTCTGCGGTACTCGAGCTTTCACTTCAGCTTTCGTCATTCCCAGGTGAAAGCCGAGTAACTCGGGCGCGGCGGGGAGTTCGTTATATTTCTGAGTGCATTGTGACTGTACAGAAGCTCCAGCGGAAAGGGTTATTAGTGTTAGAAGCAGCAGCCGATATTGCAGAGCAGAATGGGGCATTTGTTCTTCAGGCCTCTTATAAGCCAGGAGGCTGTTCTTTAGTTAGGGAGTGCAGCCGAAATTAATGCTAAATAGAAAGGTGTGTCAACGTCGCTTGGATCTCAGATCGCAAATCTGAGATCTCAAAATCTACATTGGCGATTTCTGATTACCTTATTAACGATCGGATGATTGTCTCGAGTGCAGTTGGTTCGAATGGTGTCGAGACGTATTCATCACAACCGGTAGCAAGCGCGAGTTCTCGAAACTGGTCCGCACCATACGCTGATACCGCGACGATCGGAACTTTACTGAGCGAGGGTACTTCACGAATCCGTCGGGTCGCTGAGAGGCCATCGAGTCGCGGCATCTCCATGTCCATTATTATTAGGTCTGGCAGCTCGCTTGTAGCACGTTTGATGGCTTCAAGTCCGTTTTCAGCTTCAATGACGCGAAAGCCCCGGCGTTCCAACCAGATTCGCAGCAGCAGTCGAGTGTCATCGAAATCATCGACGACAAGTATCGTACGGAGAGAAGGAGTAGCTGACGTCATGGTCCGTCGATCGGATGTTAACTCTTGCTTCATCATCAGACTTGGCAACACATACTATGCCGTTGGCTCAACGTAAGCTAGAGACTTATTCAAATCGCAAGTTAGATGCAATAAACATCGATCGAACACGAAAAAAACAAAAATCGTTCTTAGGATTCGCTCACTTGATTTTCGCAAGTTTGTTCCCCGACGAAAATCACTTCTCCCAGTGACAATCTAATACGAGGTACTCGTTAGAAACCGGCAATTGCCCTGCTTGGTTTTTGTCGACTGTACCAACGAAGGTTTCCCGCGTGGAGTTTCTCCCTCCCTGGTGCGGGGCGCCGCAGGTGAAGTTTGCCCCGTAAAGACGCCTGCAAAATTTAGAAGAGTGCAAAAAGGGCGGTGACCTTTGTCCGGTCGCTCACGGTCAAGGTGTGGACTCATTTTCTATCTCAAGTGGGAAGTAGAAACGGTCCTCAGTAAGCGGTAACGCATTTCTAGATCCCAAGGGTAACCGAGGGTAACAGGAGGGTAACAATGGTTAGATTGAACTTAATTAAACTAATTCTTAGAGCGTCGTTGCTCGCTGCCATGTTAATGGCTGTCACAGCGATCGCTAATGCAACTACTTTCACTTACTCAACGCAGGGCTGTTTTGGCCTGGCGTGTTCACCGGTTGCACTCGCTACATTGCCAATCGGCCCAGTGGGCAGCGGCCTGGTCTACGCGGGGGAAATCTCGACCACCTTGCAAACGCCGACGTCAGCGGAGTTGGGCTCCTTTACCTGGGTTGGCACTCCCGGCGGTGCGATAGCTCCTACTCCGTTCACTTTGCAGATCACGCAAACGACGCCGGGACCAACAACTACTGGGACTTTCAGTGCGTTAGTGAGTGGGACCGTATCGGTCTCAGGGAGTGGAAATACTTCAACGGTCGTAGTAGTGTTCGGCGCCACCTCATTAACACTCAACGGAGTTACTTACCAGATCACCAACTTGGGTGGCCCTGGAGTACCAGCTAATGCTTTGTTAATTAACCCTCCAGGCCAAATGACTTCTGTTCAGTCATTCGTTACTGCACCACTGCTAACCGGTGCCGTTCCGGAGCCCACTAGCATGTTTCTACTCGGAACCGGCTTGGTGGGACTCGCAGGCTTTGCCAGAAAACTGAGAAGACGAAGCTAGTTGAACAAAACTCGCAGCGCCAGGCTTTAAAAGGAGGAGTGTATAAGGCCGCTCGTCAATCGTGCGGGCGAGCGGCCCGAGGACTGAGACTATGCCAGTTGGACCATTGATTCGTCCGTTGAGTGTTGACGAAAACATTTATGCCTTATGCGATGAGAGCGGCAGGACCATCGGAACAGGTACTCGTGAAGTTTGCGAGATACTGCTCTTCATCATAACGAGATCAAATCAGGGGGTTCGGAAAGCGCCTCCAATAAACACATCATCTCGATCAAACGTTCGGGCGGTTATTCCAATTTAGGGATAGCCGCTTGGACGAGGGGTTAACAAAAAGTGGAGGGTTTGCGTATGTGCAGATATGCCCGGTTGGGCGTCCTGCTTGTTTTGTTTTTAATATCGTGTTTTGGAAATGATGGTTTTATAGCAAAAGCTCAAGGCCAAACTTTTACAGTTAATGGAAAGATTACCCAGCCTCCGGTAGGAACCGGACCATCAATCGCAGGAGTTAGTGTCCTTCTTAGTTTTAATAGCACCCAGTTAATGACGCAGACGGATAGCTCAGGCAATTTTTCGTTTGCAAATGTCCCTTCCGGCGTCACCTTTGATGTTACTCCAAGTAAAGCAGCATTCACCTTTAATCCAGTAAGCCAGGGAGGCGTTCTGTCCAGCGATCGAACGCTGTTCTTCACTGGGAGTTCATCCACAGCCGGTGAGATTCGGCTAGGTGCCGCGTCAACGGCTGTGAGTGAAAGTGCGGCTGACCTGACTGTAACCGTAAATAGAACTGGCGACACTTCAACCCAGGCCACAGTGGACTACGCGACGAGCGACAGCGCAGGGTCCAGCGGCTGCAACATTGTGAGCGGTCAAGCGTCTTCCCGGTGCGACTACCTTACGACGCTCGGCACATTAACATTCGCAGCCGGAGAATCGATTAAATCGATAAACATACCGCTGGTTGATGACGCCTTTGCCGAAGGTGCTGAAACTTTCACGATCACTTTAAGTAACGCCGTTGGCGGAACACTGGGGGTGCCATCAAGTGAAAGTCTGACCATCAACGATAACGACTCGTCCAACGGGACTTCCAATCCGGTTGACGATACGACCTTCTTTGTACGCCAGCACTACGTTGACTTTCTGAATCGTGAACCTGACACGAGTGGTTTGAACTTTTGGACAAATGAGATCAACCAGTGTGGAGGCGATCTTCAATGTCGCGAGATCAAACGCATCAATGTGTCGGCAGCGTTTTTTGTCTCAATCGAGTTTCAGAACACAGGTTACCTTGTCTATCGAGTTTATAAGGCGGCGTTGGGTGACCTTACCAATAAACCGGTAGCAGTTCAGCTTGTTCCGTTCCTGAGAGACACGCAAAAAATCGGGCAGGGCGTTCGTGTGGGGATCGGGGATTGGGAGGCACAGCTTGAAACGAACAAGCAAGCCTACATATTGGCGTTTGTTCAACGCCCCGAATTTCTTACGGCGTACCCAAACTCGATGACCGCACAACAGTTTGTCGACAAACTTAATCAGAACGCGGGTAACGTTTTGTCGCCGGCAGATAATGCGAACCTTGTCGCTATGTTAGGTGCGACACCGTCTGATCTCAACAAGCGTGCGCAGGTGCTGCGCTCCGTAGCTGAAGACGCTGATTTGAAAAACGCCGAATTCAATAAGGCCTTTGTGTTGATGCAATATTTTGGGTATTTGCGACGAAATCCGGATGACGCACCCGATCACGATTTCAGTGGTGACAGTTTTTGGTTGAATAAACTTAATTCGTTCAACGGAGACTATATCAACGCGGAAATGGTGAAGGCGTTTATCTCGTCAGATGAATACCGGCACAGGTTTGGGCAATGAAGACGTGGTGCTTTGAGCTTTGTACTTTGAGCTTTGTCGATTGTTAAAGGAGCACCAGGCTCCAGTGGGTCCAAGTACAAAGTTCCAAGCACAAAGCACAAAGGTCGATGCCCCTCATACATCTTGCATTCTAAGAGCAACGATTGTGGCGATTAGGAACGTGAAGAACATCGCCACTAGAACTGCAAGATCCAATGTGCGGCTGCCCCATGGATGAAGGAAATCAACATACGAACTTAGATCATCCGGAATCTTTTCCGCAGCTGGAATCTCTGGAACCGGACTTAGTTTCGGGGCGGTGGGTTTTTTCACTGCGCGTCCCATGGCCAGGTCCTTCTGGTAATCTTCCATCTTCTTCTCGAAGTTGCTGATACTTTTCTCCGCGTCGGCTTTGTACTTATCAATCTTGGCGCGTGAGTCTTCGATGTTGCGATCGTTGTCTCGTTCGATCTGTTTGTAGAGTCCACTGCCTTCTGCTTTATTTGACGCCTGTGCTTCCTCGTCTTTAGCTCGGAGAACATCGAGCCGCGAAAGCCTTTTCATTTCGTCGAAAGCCCAGGTTGCCGGCATCACGACACCCACCACTTTAGACATTCCAGTTGGGATGCCAACAAGGCCACAGAAGAGAATTTGTGGAATCAGGATCAACGGTATCAGACTCGTCGCCATCTCGGATGTCTTAACTACTGCTGAGACGAAAAGTCCAAGCGAGATTCCGACCAGGCTTGTCACGATCATCACTACGAGATGAAACAGTCCTCCGTAAGCACCGGGAAAAGACATGAGCCTGGTGACATCGAGAATCTTCAAAGTGCCGAACAACAGCAAACACTGAAGACCAACGATAAGCATCAAGATAAGAATCTTCGAGCCCACATACGGAAGTAGACGAAGATTGACCATCCGCTCACGCTTGTAAACTGCGCGCTCACGGATGATCTCACGTGCTGCTACTGATGTTCCAAACCAAAGCGAAACAAGGGCGAGAACGAAATAAGTGAAATCCCGAGGTACCTTCGCACCGACAACCAGGTAGGTGAGCAACGCGATTATGGGCGCCTGTCCAAAGAGGATCAGTAGATTGAACTTGTCAGCAGATAGTACCTCCATATATCGGCGCGAAAGAGTAGCCCACTGTCTTAACCAGTCACCAAAAGAACTTCTTCGCTTCGCCGGCGCCGCGACATGTGCACCTGTCGACACAGAGCGAAGCGGTATTTCCACATTCATCCGGTACTGCTCGGTTTGCAGGAAGCGGCGCTTCCAATCCTCGGCGACTTCTTCGGCTAGCTGATCCTTGTTTGCGCGCCCGTTTGCCCGGTGAAGGTTTTCGAGGATGGGTGCTTCCAGTTTGTCGTATAAATCCTTGAAGCTGTCAGCTCCACAGTGGGCAAGCGCCTCTTGTGGTTTGCCGTAGAAAACAAGCTTGCCGCGCATCAGAACAACGAGCTTGTCAAAGAGCTTTACGTTCTCCATTGCGTGCGTTGTCAGAATCACAGTTCTTCCCGATTCGGCAATCTGTCGGAAGAGCTTCATGACCTTTTCTTCCGTTGCTGGATCGAGTCCCGACGTAGGTTCATCGAGAAAGATGACTGATGGTTTGGTGATTAGTTCGACCGCAATCGAGACTCGCTTACGTTGACCTCCCGAAAGTTGGGAGATTGGAACATCGCGACGTTCGGATAAGCCAGTGATGTCCATCACTTCACCCACCACTTGATCAATCTCCTGTTTTGAAATGTCCCTGGAGAGACGCAGGCGCGCGACGTAGTAAAGCGTGCGATAAACCGTTAGCTCGCGATGGATGATGTCATCTTGCGGAACATATCCAATTGATTGTTTCAACGACTCCAGGTGCT
>Ga0097621_100003045_pt1 | contig 11504 bp, 14 predicted proteins | sample KBSMisM72_FD_73165 | JGI IMG/M metagenome (GOLD analysis project Ga0097621, IMG submission 73165) | Miscanthus rhizosphere microbial communities from Kellogg Biological Station, Michigan, USA - KBS Miscanthus M7-2 (version 2) (version 2) | ecosystem: Host-associated > Plants > Roots >... | reverse complement strand
TTTACTTCGTCGGTGAATTTTGTGCTTTCAAGGGCACTTTTCACCTCAAAGGCATCTAAGCCTATTTCCCTGGCGAGCTCGGTTAGTGTTGAAACGTCATCGATATTTTTCCCTTCAATAAAATAAGCCTTAAAGATTCTCTCCTCCATTTTCTCCTGAAAACCCTGAACTTTTGCAAAATGTAAAAGCCTATGAGCGTTAAATGAATTCGCGGGAATTGCCTCGTTCAGATTGTAATCCAGGCCAACCTCTTTTACCGAATCCGTAACCCGGTCGATCAAACCTTGAGCTTGCTCCCTGCTGATTCCATGCAACTCCTGTAAAAACTGTGGCAGAAACTTATTTGGATCAGTTTTAAAGCCGGGGGCTAATTCAAAACTTCGCCAGGTAACTTCAATTTGGTCTCTGTATTTGAAAAGTGATAATGCCATTTCAAATTTTCGTTTTGCTGCGTAACAATGGGTGCATGTTACATCGCCCCAGATCTCTACTTTCATTTTTTTAATTTTTTGATGATGGTCCAAATTTCTTTAATTTTACTATCTGTTGTATAGTACTATCTAAATGGATAGCACTATCCTTTTGGATAGTAAAGAAAAATGAAAAAGAATAATACAGATTCAAGCGATTGTGAAAAATGTATCAAGCAGGTTAAAGATGCGCTTGATGTGCTTAATGGCAGATGGAAGCTGCCTATTCTCGTTTCTTTAAAATATAGCAATAAGCGATTTAAGCAGATTTCAAGAGACGTTAACGGAATAACGGACAAGATGCTCTCAAAGGAATTGAAGGAATTAGAAATGAATCAGTTGATTGAGAGAACTGTTTATGATACATTTCCGCCAACGGTAAATTATGCACTCACCGAGCACGGCCATTCACTCGATTCCGTTGTCGCCGCATTAAAACAGTGGGGTGGTAGTCACAGGAAGAAAATTATTGGGAAATAGATGCTTGTTTCTTGTCCACTCAGTTTTGGCTTTCGATACTATACTAGAGTACCGCCGTTAAGAAAAATCACATCTTGAAAAGAAGGTAAATGGGATTTGATGAATGCGGTAGATTAGAACCCTTTTTCGTCTGCGGATGGCCCATAAATTGAGGGCACGGCTATATTGTTTAAACGCATGTATACTGTCAATTGCCCACGATGATGAACCCAATGGTTTAGGGTGGAACTTAAGCTTTCTGGTAATGGTGATTCACTCAAAATTTGGCTGCCATTTTTAAGCACAAAGGATTTGGACAACCGGTCAGTTGTTAATTCTTTAAAAGCCTGCCTGGCATCAATAATATTATTTTCAAAATAGCTGACCATCTCATTTGTGGTTTTAGGATCCGGGTGCTTGAATGTCTGGAAGTCAATTTCTCCAATTTTGATCATCGTTGCCATCCATTTGGGAATTTCTGCCACCAGCAAAGTGAGATATGCCATATTCATGGACTTTTCATGTGGTTTCCAGGCAAAGAGGTTCTCTGGAATTCTTTCAACGCATTTACGTGTAGCTGGAATTTCAGCTTCAAATTCGGAAGAGAATTGGTTGATGATGGAATTGTCGCCCATAACATTTCATTTTTTTGAATGAGGCTCAATAATCGTTCCATAAGGGGTGTAATCTTAAATACTAAGCAGGGATGCTTAATGTGGAGAAAGAATTACTTGATTCTCATGAAGTTTTACTTGTAGGCGATTGCAGCACTTGATGGACCAGCCAATGGGAGCAATGACGTCGACTTAAATCCTACAGTTTTCGCCCACTTGTTGAAATCAGCAAATGTGTAATCAAAACCAGTCCCGGTTTCAATCAACATGTTTAAACTCATCATCATGCCGAAAGCATTATGCTTTCTTTCGTCGTCTATAATGCCCTCAATGGCTACAAAAGCGCCACCTTCTGGCAAAGATTCATAAGCTTTTTTCATGAGTATCAATTTCTTTTCCTCATCCCAATCGTGGAGTATATTTCCCATCGTGATCACATCAGCATGAGGGAACGCGTCGGCAAAAAAATCTCCACTTACGGCTTTTACTCTGCCTGTCATTTGAAACTTTTGAATGGTTTCAGTTGCAATCGGTATTACTGGAGGAAGGTCCACCGTGGTACAAGACATATGAGCCTGATGCTTTGCAACCATTAATGATAACAACCCGGCTGAGCCTCCGATATCTGTTAAGGTTTTATATTTAGAGAAATCAAATGTTTGGGCAAAAGCCATGAAGTTGCCCATTTGTATCCCGCTCATGGCATTAACGAATTCCCTTAATTTTTTCGGATCCTGGTAGATTAGTCCAAAAAAATCTTGCCCTTCTTTAGCTTCGTTTTGTGGTAGCCCGGTAAGCAATCCCTCTTCAAGATCGCCCCAAAATCGATATAATCTGTTGTTCATCATTTCAAGAATGCCGCCAATATAAGTTGGTTTGTTTTTGTCTAAAAAGTTATCTGTATCAACCGAGTTGGAATAAACTGCTGTTTCTAACAGCCCTTCGCGATTAAGAAATCCAAATGTGGTTAGTGCATCTAGAAAGTCGTAAGCGTGCCTGTCTGTACAATTTAAATTTAAGGAAGTCTTGATTTCCTTTCCAGACATTTTCTTCCGGTCAGCCAATTGGGTAAACAGTTGGAATTTTATTGCCGACAATAAAATCTTTGATGCCCAAAAACCGGTTCCAATCTGCATAATACTCGCCGGAGAAGGTTGTGTGCTCTTATGTTCCATTATATTTAATTTTAGCGGGTGTTCGTTTAGATTCACGCTAATGGCCGAACCGCGAAAGTTCCAAAGTAGGTTTTATTGCGCAAACTATGGCGGTTGATTATTTATTATCCCTTGTGTGAGGCTGGAATCTTGGAATCAATCTGGGGATGTTACCAAACCATTGCCACTTTTCCTTTAGTGTGCATGGCTTCTATATACGTTATGGCTTCCGGAATATTTTTATAAGAATAGATTTTCTCTAAGTGAACCTTAATTTCCCTGCTTTGGATCAACGATGCTAACGTCTCCAAATCTTTTGAGTTGACCCTGGCCGTAAATTGAATTAGAGGGAATTTATTGAAGGTTCTCATTAAAAGTAACCAAATCATATGTCTCGTCGTCGTGAAACCTATTATGACACCCCGCTGTCCCATTCGTTTGTAGTCATTGTGAGAAAGATTTCCATTCGTATCAATAATGAGGTTGTATTTCCCATTATGTTGATGAATATCTTCTTTGTCGTATGCAATAACATGATCAGCCCCTAAAGTCTTCACGAAGTCAACGTTTTTACTGGAACAAACGGCGGTTACTTTGGCGCCATAGACTTTTGCAATTTGCACAGCGAAATGACCCACACCTCCAGAAGAACCGTTGATTAAAACCGATTCTCCTTTTCTGAGTTGTCCATGCGTGATGAGAGCCTGCAATGCCGTTACTCCCGCTATAGGCACGCTAGCCATTTCGGGAAAATCTATCCTTTCCGGCATGAGGGCACAAACATTTGCCGGCACACAAGCATATTCAGCGAAAGCGCCTCCCTTCAGCGTGTCTCCAAAAACACGGTCTCCCACTTTAAGATGAGCTACATCGTTTGCTACCGATTCCACAACGCCTGCAAAATCGGCTCCCAGAATGCTGTCTTTTGGTTTGAATAGTCCAAAAGCGAATCGCGCAGGAAATGGCTTTCCTCGAAGAATATGCCAGTCAACAGGATTGACCGAATTTGCGGCGACCTTAACCAATAGGTGGCCATCTTTTAAAGAGGGCTTTTCTACATCTTCCAGGTGAAGTACCTCCGGTCCGCCGTATTTTGTTCTTGTAAAAGCATTCATTTTAATTAGGGCATTCCCTCTATTTGTTTACAGAAATGCTATCGCTAATTGAAAAGGTCATCAAATCTTCGCCCATAATTAGCGGGCCTGAATAGATCACCTTTGTTCGTTTCAATATCTCTTGGTCAGTGTTTCCAAAAGGTTTTACAATGTGCGAATAGACAGCAAGCTTAGGTTTTACTTCCTTAAAAACTTTGGCAGCCTGTTCAGGAGTTGTGTGAAGTGCTACTATATGATACCTGGGGTCCGATTTACTTAATGTATCAGGAGCAATGACTACTTCGTGTATCAACAGATCTGCCCCTCTTGAAGCGTTAATTAAGTTTTCAGAATAACGTGTATCCCCTGATAATACAACGGAATGTCCATTGTATTCTATTCGATAACCGAAAGCTGGTTTTATGAGCCCATGGTCTACTTCAAATGCAATTACTTTAACAGCATTTTTTTCATAAACAACTCCTTGCTCTATTTCCTTAACTAAAAATTTGCTGCCTTCTACCTTAAGTTTTTTATCGTCTTCTATTCTTATGTTGACATCATAAGAAAATGCTTTTTGCAAATAATCAATCATCGAATTGGTGCCTGTCGGTCCAAATACATTTAGCGGAGTTTGTCGCTCTGATACGAGCCATCCAGTAAGCCACAAATCGGGTAAACCAACGATATGGTCTGAATGAAGGTGAGTTATAAACAACGCGTTTATTTTATCATAAGTAACATTTATTTGACGCAACCTTTGCAAGCAACCACGTCCGGCATCAAAGAGTAAGGTTTCGCTGCCCGCCTGAACAAGAATACTTGGTCCAAACCTTTCCATAAGCGGTGGTGGAGTACCCGTACCAAGTAAAGTAACTTTTATGTCGGGTACGTTAACATGAGGGTGGTCTTTATTTGTATCTACCTGTCCAAAAGAAATGGAGACAAATAGTACGATTATCGTAGTTAAGAAAAGTCCCTTCATTTGTTTTGCCGGTTTATTTATTTCTATTTGAAGAAAAAGTGGGCTAATGCCGACTCGAGATTCCAATATATTATTACAACTGAAGTGATATCAAATGTGGCGTGAGCAATGATCAACACCCAAATCTTACCTGTCCTGGCGAAAAATATTCCATAGATAAGACCTACGATAATCGCCTGTTCAAAGCCGTAGAGGCCCTGGTCGGCCAGGTGTCCCAATCCAAAAAGGGTGGCAGATATCAAAACAATTAATGCTTTTGAACGCAAGCTTGTCCCGAAAAATTTACTCAAACGTTCAAACAGAAATCCCCTGAATACCGTCTCTTCAGATAATCCCGCAATCACCATAAAGAAAATTGCTGCTGGGAGCATAGCCTTGTTACCAGACAGGAAGTGATATGAAGAATTAATAGCAGGGGCTCCTAAAAGGGGCATCACGATTGATTTGAGGAACAATTTGAATCCAATGCCCAAAACGACACCTGCTAGTAGGGTACTTATCCAGCTTCGGGGACGTACAAAGCCAAGCTCAGACCATGGGGTTTTAGATCGCCATTTCCATGCCAACGCGAAAATTCCACCAAGGGGTATAAACGCTATCCCAGTTATAAATATATTGCCGCTAAGAATTATTAAAAGAATGGAAAGGATTCCAATAGCCCCAAATCCGCGCAAGTCAGCAGCGAATTGGTCGCCATGGGATAGGGGCGAAGTTTTTTCGCCATTGCGAATGGAAACCTGTGCTTGTGACTTTGAAGAATCCCTTGCCAAGCTATAAAATAGTTTTAGTTATAGATGCGCAATGGCGGCTAACAACTAGGCTATAATTCTTCCTATGATTCTTCTGTTGTCTTAATGTCCTATCGTAAAATTTTAATAAAAACTTTGGATAAAATAACAAAAAGAAATAGTCAAAAGCAAAACTACGAATGAACAGGCCATCCTGCGCTGGTCCCGGGCGGAGGTCCGGGAGGGCCGAGAATAATGAAACCATTACGCTTCGCGATTGGAGCGAGCTTCTCTATGGAAGGAGGGGGGCCGTCGGGAGCGGGTGGCAGTACGCGTGACGGTGCGAGCTGTCCCACTTCCCGCAAGAATCCTTCAAACTGCGCCGGTAAAAAACCAACCAGCGTCCGTGTGGGGCCGGGACCCGCACCAATAAAAGTATGCGGTGTCCCCTTAGGTCCGAACGCAAACCCGCCGGATGTCAGGTCCATTCGTGTGTCGCCAACATACACGGTGAGGTTTCCTTCCAACACGTAGAACCATTCATCCTCTTCGGGGTGCACATGCCACGGGGAACCGAGTCCGGGGGGAACGACAACCTCAATTAGCCCAAACCCGCCAATTGTATCTTCACGCCCGACCTTTATCGTCTGAAGCATGCCGAGAAGCCAAAACGCTTCTCCCTCGTTGTTCGCCAGAGCGTAACCTCGCAGGGCACGATCTGCTTCCAGTGTTGTTGCTTGCATGATTATTGTTTTAGTTTTATGTTAATACAAACCAACAAAAACTAAACGGCAAAACACTTAACCGCGGTTAATATCTGCACTTAACTTTGGTTAAGAAATTTAAAGGAGTCATTTATAGGTAATTCTTCTCCGCAACCTGCTGAGCGACTGCGGTTCGATATCAAGATACGAGGCGATATACTGCAGGGGAACCCTTTGAAAAATTTCTGGGTGTTTATCTAAAAGCCTGGAATAGCGTTCTTCACAGGTCCCGGATTTTACCTCTGATAGCCGATTTATCATGGCGACATTCATTTTCCTTTGTTTGACTTCATACCAGAGCCGCATCTTTGGAATTTCGGTTTCCAATCTTGTAAAATCCTGTTTTGAAATCACCAACAGCTCCATATCTTCCAACGCCTGTACATATTGTTTGCCGGGATTTCCCGAATGATAGCTTTCAAAGTCAGCCAGCCACCAGTCCTCAAAGGCAAAGAAGAGAATATGTTCCTTCCCATTTCCATCAACAACAAAAGTGCGGCTGCATCCCTTTTTTACATAAGCCTTTGCATTTGTTATATTTCCTTCTTTCAGGTAATAATCTTTTTTCCTGAGTGATATTTCGCTAAAATGACTGCTGAATAATTCAAACTCCCGTTCGTCCATACCCATCGTTTTGGTGAAGAGTTCTATGAATAAAGGTGGGAAGTCGCTGCGAGTCATATTTGAGGATTTAGCTTTACAGATTTTATTATTTAAGCCGAAGCACCATCTGGTCTTCTGCGAAATATTTATTTTTCCATTTTATTGAATTCTGCTCAGTCCCAAATTTTACGAAACCAAAAAATTCATAAAGGCGTTTTGCCCTAACATTATCGGCAATTACAATCAAATTAATTTGTTCAATATCCGGGATAGATTTTATTCTTTTAATAATCTCCTCAAGTAATTGCTTTGCAATTCCGCGCCCGCGAAATTCTTTTGAAACATACATTGTGGATATTAATCCTTTATGCCTTAATTTTTCCCTGTCCTCGCCGTCACGGGCAAAACTTGCGACGCCTGCCAAAACATTGTTTGCATAGGCTCCAAGTGTAAAACTGTCGTTCCTGTCCTTTGTGGGAAATGGCGCGTTCAAGTTATCCCTGGGTGTAATAAGAAGGGTTTCTTCATCACTGAGAAGCGCATTAGTTAAGAACATTTTGTACGCTTCAATTTGTGTAGACAAAATTTCTCTTATTTCTATGCTGGTCATTTCCAATAAATTTCTTCTAAAGCCATAAAAATTCGACGAATATTTGATTTCTCAAAGTGCAGCGCTTTTGCCAATGCCTTTGTTGCCGGCAGTTGCTTGCCAATTTGGTTTTATTAAATGATTGCTTCGTTTTGCTAATACGAAAAAAATAATTCCGGTACACAAACAAAGCAAAAGGGATGTAAGAGAGTCTTGTGGTCCGTTTTCACCGCCGGTTATTAATGAATTACCAGCAATATGGCTTGTCAGCAAGCCCTGGGTCAGCGAACTGCTTGGGTTAATGCCACCAAAAATGCCCGGTTCCGCAAGATCCCAGCCAAAATGCATAAATATAGGAAGCCATAAATTGCGACTAAGCACATAAGCCGCGGGGAGCATAAAGCCGGCTTGCATTGCTGTGGCTCCCACCGATACAAGTGTGGCTCCTTTTGCATTGACGTGTAAAATGGCGAAGAGGACGATAAAAATGATAAGTGCAATTACGGTCCCCGTTTGTTGTTCCAGCAATCGAAAAACAATTCCGATCAAAATAATTTCGGCGACAAATCCGGCTGTCATTGCAAAAGCAAAAGGGCTTATTAAGCTTGAAACGGGATTTACATTGGCAACTAAAAAAGTACCGCCTAAAAAGATAACGAAAATGACCAAAGCTTGTAATATAATACCTAACGGGAAGCCTATGACCAGGTTATTCGCAAATTTTGCAGCGCTCAACTCATGAATTTGCCTTTTGTCATAGGTTTTGAAAAGAAAAATGTATCCAGCTGTAGCGATACATGCTTCTGCCACGGCTACAATTAATTCTTTTAGATCTCCAGGCAAATTGGTTTTGTCCAATAGGAAGGAGCGAAGCCATTCTATGAGTGCAATCAGTGAGACAATAACACCAATTCCCACAACCATCTTCGTTAAAAAGAAATGCATTACTTTTTGTAATAGAGTATGTTTGACGGTATTCTGCACTTTTGAAATGTCCTTTTATATTAGCCAGTGGTTACTGCTTCTATTTTTTTAAGGAAATCGCTTAGTTCTTGCGGTTTCTGGGTACCCAAAGTGATTTTCTCTCCCGATTTCAATATCAGGTGAAGTCCCTCTTTTCCCGCCACGTTGTATACTACTCCGAAGGACGTAAGCCGCCAGCCGTAACCAATGAAACCATAATTAATGATTTCACGCCGTTCCACATTGCCCCAACTAATTTGTGTAAATTTCTTTCTAAAGGGTTTCCATCGGTAGAAGATCCCCTCCTTTGTTATAATCGTTTCTAATTCTGCCCGATAGAGCAAGATGATTACTAATACCATGATGGAAGTCACAATGATTAGAACGAAATCCGGAGCAGGCCTATCGCCAAATGGCTTTCCCCAAATCATTTGCCGCATAACTCCATAGATGAGAAGTACAATGCTCCCCAGTAAGAAAAGATAAATCAGGCTCATCCACCAGCTCCTGAATTTTTGCCTTTCTTCGAATCTCAATTCTTCCAAGGTTTGTTTTTTGATGATTTAGCCAGGATCAAATCATAGTAGCAAACATGTCGTGCTTCGAGTTCAAATTGTTGCTTGCAAACTCTCATTGACGTATCTGGAAAAACTGTCAATGGCTTCATACAACTCAAACCCAATGCCTCGTGCAAGTTGATTTGGTTCAGTCATGCTATGTGTCAAAAAGAGGGCAACAGATTTTTTTACCGGATCAGCTGACCACCAACCACCATAAGCACCTGGCCAACCTACAGAGCCGACAGAGCCTGTACAAGGTATAGATAAATATGGGCTTTCTGAGATAACTACAGCCACACCCAATCCAAAACCAAAATTATCCTTAAACAATCGCGTCCCCATTAATTTTGAGTGTTGCCTTTGAGTTGGTGTCAAATGATTGGTACACATCATATCTTTGGTTTCCTTTCTTAAGATTTGAATACCATCTGAACTCCCGTTTTCTACAAAAAGTCTTGCAAATTTCAAATAATCTTCTATAGTTGACCAAAGCCCTCCGCTGCCAGATTGAAACTCCAACCCATGGGGTCGTTCTTTGAAAGCCATATTTAAAGGAACTGTTTCAATATGGATGAGGTTGCCTAGTTCATCGAATCCAAAATTGGAAGCACATCTGTGCTTTTTATTATTTGGAACATCAAAAAAAGTATCTGTCATTGATAATGGAGTGAATATTTTTTCTTCCATTACTTTGCCCAGCGATTTTCCTTCTATGGTTGAAATCAGGATACCCAATAAGTCGGTAGATTTTCCGTAATTAAATATTTCTCCCGGCTGACTTACCAATGGCAGGCTTGCCAATCCATTTACCCATTGTTCATTTGTAAGTCTTGTATCTATATCACCTTCCAGGACGTTGATGTATTCGGCTCTAAGTTTTCCCTTCTGAAGATCTCCATAAGTAAAACCTGCCCTATGCGTGAGTAAATCAAGTATGGTAATGGCTTTGTTAGCATCTTCGTATTCATCAGGCTGATTTTTCAGAACTTTCATATTTCCAAACTGTGGAAACCACTCAGTAATCGGGTCGTTGAGATCTAATTTCTTTTCTTCGAACAACTTCATTGCGAGTACAGAAGTGATTGGTTTTGTCATTGATGCAATTCTGAATATCGTATCAATGGTCAATCGTTCTTTTGTCTCCATGTTCTTATAACCATCGCATTCCTGATATAAAATTTGCCCAGCCCGCCATAACATGCAGTTAACTCCACCAAGCTTTTTATTTTCGATTAATTGTTTGAACATAACTCGTCATTCCTTAAGCTCCAACAGTACCTGTCTTGACTTCTCCAGCTCGTTTGTAATTGCCGATCATCACTCCACTTGGAGTAACTGAACTCTCCATTAATGTGAATGCTGCTGGAATCGTGCCATTGTCAAACAACTTTTTTCCTCCGCCAAGTGTCAACGGATAAATTATAAGCCAGAGTTCGTCCACCAGGTCGTTCTTCAGTAGCAGTTGAATGAGTTGACTGCTTCCCCAAACCTTAATGTCAGAGCCTTCTGAATTTTTGAGCTTTTCCATATCTGCCACGCTATTAAGGAAAACCGAGTTTTTCCAATCTGACTTTTTCACGGTCGTGGACATGACGTATTTTGTGACATCATTGATACCGGGCCAACTGTCTGCATGTACAGGCCAATAGCTGGCCCAAATCTCAAAAGTTTTTCTACCTAAAAGAAGATCTGAAGGTTTCATCAGTTTCTCCATCACCTTTCCTCCGGCTTCGTCACCATAGGGTGCGACCCAGCCGCCATATTTGAAACCGCCTGATGTATCTTCTTCGGGTCCGCCAGGTGCTTGCATGACCCCATCTAATGTAATCATGGAAATGACAGTTATTTTTCTCATAGTATTTCACGTTTTATTGCCAAACAAATCTCGGGGGAATAATGATGTCGCTTGAAGTGTGTAAGCGACAATCAGGGGGGCAAAGGCGACATGTATAGATCGTAACAGATTCCTCTTACTTCCTTAAAATTTTCTCCATTGTCTTTCCTTTTGCCAATTCATCAACCAACTTATCTAAATAACGAACGTTTTGCATGAGTTTGTCTTCGATTTCTTCGACCCGATATCCACAAATCACCCCTGTAATTTTTGAAACATTTGCATTCATTTGAGGTGCCTCGGCGAAAAAGGTTTCAAAGTCACTTTTCCTGTCGATTTGTTGTTGCAATGTTTGTTTATTATACCCTGTTAGCCAAAAAATAATGGCATCCACCTCTGCTTTTGTACGTCCCTTCCTCTCCGCTTTATTTATATAATGCGGACAGACACTCGCAAAAGACATTTTAAATACTCTTGTATTATCCATTTGAGTTGTTATTATTTATAAATAATTTTTATTGTTTCACCATAAGTACTAACCTGAGAAACTCTCTGAGTTTCTTCTCTAATAGCAGGTATTTGGATCTCGATCGTATGTTCATCTAACCAATCAGCTTTTAGTTCATGACACGACCCTTTAATGCAGTATATAGATCCACTTCCAGCCGGAAGTTCAATTGCAACAAC
>Ga0097621_100003044_pt1 | contig 11507 bp, 12 predicted proteins | sample KBSMisM72_FD_73165 | JGI IMG/M metagenome (GOLD analysis project Ga0097621, IMG submission 73165) | Miscanthus rhizosphere microbial communities from Kellogg Biological Station, Michigan, USA - KBS Miscanthus M7-2 (version 2) (version 2) | ecosystem: Host-associated > Plants > Roots >... | reverse complement strand
TCCACGTCCTGCTGGCGGCAATCGTCACGTTCGGCGGGGCGCTGCAACTGGTTTCGCAGTCGCGGGCGCGCTTGCATACCCTGCATCGCTGGAACGGGCGGCTGTTCTTGCTGACTGCGCTCGGCGGAGCCATCAGCGGCCTGTTCATGATCTGGGTACGCGGCAGCCGCGCCAACTTCCTCGCAGGCCTGGCGACCAGCGTCGATGCGGGGCTGATCATCACGTTCGCGCTCCTGGCCTGGCGCGCGGCGCGCGCGCGAGCGTTCACCGCGCATCGCCGCTGGGCATTGCGAACTTATATCGTAGCCAGCGGCGTGTGGTTCCAGCGCGTGGGAATTTTCGGCTGGACCACATTCGATCCGGCCGCTATCGGCATGAACAAGAATTTCGACGGCTGGTTCGATCTTTCATGGGCCTTCGGCTGCTATTTGCTGCCGCTCGCGGTTCTCGAACTGTACCTGCGCGTGAAAGACAGGGGCGGACCGCGCAGCCGCTACGTCATGGCAGCCGCCCTGGTTTTTCTCGCGGCCGCAACGGCCTTCGGAAGTTACGCAGCGTACATGTTCGTGTGGCGGCACGCCCTGTTCCGGATGGGCGTTTGACCGCGATGCCCCGCACCGCATCGTGAGACTTTGGAAGCGCAGTGCGCAAGATGATGGAAACCGCGCCTTGCGTATTTTCATGGCGGGGCGCTGCATCGACTTTTACGATACGACGTGAATGCAACCTGCGACTACGCCGGCAAGCCTGCCGCGAGCAAGCCTTCCCGATGGTGTTCCAAATCCTCTCCGCGCAGATACGGCCGGGTGCGAAGGTAATCGCTGACCCGGTAAGTCGGCGCCGAACGGATGACCTCGCCGGCGAGCTCGGCGGCGCGCGCGCCATCGCCGAGGCGGGCATGGCACGCGGCGTAGTTGCCCAGTTGCGCCGCGCGCAATCCGGGATGGCGCCGGAATGCGGCCACCGCTTCGCCATAACGCTCCAGCGCATAGTGCGTCATGCCCAGGTAGTGCCAGCGCAGCTGGCAGCCGGGATCGAGTGCCAAGGCCTGCTTGCCCCAGTCGAGGGCCTCCTCGGCCAGACCCTGCAGCAGGCGGATGTCGCAGCGCTGCGCCACGATGATCGGATCATTCGGGTTGATCGAAAACGCCTGCTCGTGATGTCCGATCGCACGCTCGAGATCGCAGTCGAGCAAGGCGATCTCGCACAATATCCGCTGGCTGTCGCTGTCGGCCGCGTTCACCTCGGCGGCGCGCAAGGCCGCGGCACGAATCAAGGCTTGTCCTTCGGCAGCAGGCAGATAACCGCGAATGAACGCCTGGCCATAGGTGCATGCGAGCCACGCGTGGATCTGCGCGTTCTCGCCGTCGAGCGCCAGTGCCTGATGCAGACAGCGCAATGCCTCGGCATTGTCGTCGGCGCTGCCGCGATGGTGCAGATATTTGGCGCGGAGCAGGAAGTCGTAGGCGCCGAGGTTCGCCGCCGGCTTGCGCCGGGCATGTTCGAACTCGGCGGCTTCCATGCGCGCGGGCAGCATCGCGACGATGCGCCGGGTGATCTCGTCCTGGACCATGAACACATCGTCGAGGGCGCGATCGTAGCGCTCGGCCCACAGGTGATTTCCGGTCGCGACGTCGATCAGCTGTGCCGTGATGCGCAGGCGCTGGCCGCTGCGGCGCACGCTGCCCTCGAGCACGTAGCTCACGCCAAGTTCGCGGCCGACCTCGGCAACGCCGACCTGCTTGCCCTTGTAGACGAACGAGGAGTGCCGCGCGATCACGAACAGCGAGTGGAAGCGCGAAAGTTCGGTGATGATGTCTTCGCTGATGCCGTCGGCGAAGTATTCGTCGGCTGCCTCTCCGCTCATGTTGTCGAACGGCAGCACCGCGATGCGCGTGCGTTCGAGTCGCGCGCCCGGTGGCACGGACGCCGCGGGCACCGGCGCAATCGGCGGTGCATCCGGGTCGACTACCACGCGAAATACCTGCACGGGCGCGTCGATGTTCTTCAGCTGCACGGCGCCGCGGTCTTCGAGGCGGTAGGGCAGGCGGTCGCGCACCTGGCAGGCAACCTCGCGGCTGATGCAGATGCCACCGGGCTCGGCGATGCCCTCCAGGCGCGCCGCGACGTTGACGCCGTCGCCATAGATGTCGTCGTCCTGCACGATCACGTCGCCGAGGTTGATGCCGATCCGCAGTGTCAGCGGAACGTCGCCGTTGACGACGTGTTGTTTGAGCGCCTGCTGGATTTCCGCCGCGCACAGCACCGCCGATACCGCGCTGGAGAATTCCACCAGCAGGCCGTCGCCGAGCGTCTTGACGATACGGCCCTCGCAGCGCGTGATGCCCGGATCGAGCAGATCGTGGCGCAACGCCATCAGGCGTGAGAGCGTGCCGGACTCGTCGCTTCCCATGAGCCGGCTGTACCCGACAACGTCGAGCACCATGATTGCGGCGAGCTTGCGGGTTACCAGCATGCCTGCGCGCAGTCGATCGTGTGACCAGGATCGCTCATGGCGCGATTGTACGCCCGAATTACGATGCGGCTCCCACGCCTCGGCGAGCGCTTTGGCCAGCCACGGCTGGCGTCTTGGCAGCCCTCATCCGGGCAGGCGGTTTCCGGCCGGGAAGCGGGTCGCCCCGGACGGTCCGGCGAAGCGCAGCGAACAGCGGCCACCTCGGGCAGCCGCCGTTCGGATATCGGGGACGCGTGCTGCCGCTTCGCGGCGTTGAAACTGCTACGCGGCCGCTACCATGCCGCCGGACACGAAGCCGCGCTCGGTGCGGTTCTCGAAGACGAGCAGGGTGGCGGCCGCAAGATTCCAGATCGCCTGGGCCAGCAGGATGCCTACGACGATCGCATCGGTCATCTGGGTGCCGACGATCGAGACGATGGCCGCCGGCAGCGCACCGGCCACCAGGCCGATTGAGCCGACCGTGCGCTGCATTCCACGATCGCGGATCAACGCGACCGACCAGGCGACGGCGGCAACCGACTGGAACACCCAGGCGACGCGGGCAAGATCGGGCAGCAGGACGCCGGACAAGGTGTTGATGATCTGCAATCCGGTGTCGATTCCCGAAGGCGCGCCGGCCAGGAACATCGCCGCCGCATCGGTGCTCACGAATCCATCGATAACCGCGGCCAGCAGCATCAATACCGTGCCGAGCCCGTAGCTCGTAAGGCCGATGAGCACGGGCGTGCGATTCAGCCCGAGGCGTTGCGACAACACGGTATAGCCGTACATGAACCCTGCCAGGCAGGTCATCGCGACGACGTGGACGAACTGGTGCATCGGTTGCGTGGCGACCATGCTCTGCAAGATCGACAAGGCGTCCTTGCCGTGCGCGCCTTCATCGAGAGCGACGAAGACGATCGAGGCGATCGCACTGACCGCGATGGCGATGCCGGCGGATCGGGTGTCGAGTGGTGCAACAGCTGGAGTGTTCGCAAGTTGGCGGCTTTCGTTGAGCATGCGCATTGGGTAGTCCCTCCGTTGAAGTGGTGAGCAGCACCAGGCTGCGTGCGGCCACTCTACGCAGACAGATTTGCGCGCAAATGTTGCGCTGGTAAAGAAGTGTGAAGTCCGGAACGCAGCTGTGCCCAAAGCCCTCCCCTTCAAGGGGAGGGTTGGGTGGGGATGGTGTTGGTGTTGGAAAAAGCACCGGCCGTCGCACCTCACGACAGAGGCGACAAATTCCGGGCCAGCCCATTCTTCAGGAGCGAGGAGCAAGCCCGCGCGCCTTCACGGAACCGGCTACTACCGTGCGTCAATTCGGCAGGGTCACGACGAAGCTGTTGCGGCCTTCGGCAGTCGCCACGCACTCGACATCACCGCCGTGATGCCCTGCGATCTGGCGTACCAGCGCGAGGCCGAGACCCGCGCCGATATTGTTGTTGCTTCCGGCGCGGCGGTAGAACGGCTCGAACAGGCGCGCGCGTTGTTCCGCCGGAATCGTTTCGCCTTGATCGATGACGGCAATCTGTGCGCGGTCCTGGACGTGGCCGATGCGCACTCGCGTAGGCGGCCGGCCATGCCGTTGCGCATTCTCGAGCAGATTGCGCAGCAGGCGCCGAAGCAGGCGTGGGTCGCCATGCACGCTGACGGATTCGCCATCGAGCTGCACGTCGGCATAGCGCGCGCACTCTTCGGCAGCAAGCGCCAGCAGATCGATTTCCTCGCGGGCATCGAGCTCCGCGAGGGCGTCGAGCCGGCTGGCAAGCAGGATTTCGTCGATCAGCAGATCGAGTTCGGCGATATCCTGATCGAGCCCGGCCTTGCGCTTCGGATCGGCCGATTCCTTCATCAACTCGGTCGCCATGCGAATGCGCGCCAGCGGCGTGCGCAACTCGTGCGACGCGTTCGCGAGCAAAGTCTTGTGCGCGCCGACCAGAGCCTCGATGCGCTCGGCCGCGCGATTGAAGCTGGCCGCCAGGCTTGCCACCTCATCACGGCCCTCGACCGGCACGCGCGCCGACAGATCGCCGGCGCCGAGCGATTCGACGCCGCGTTGCAGGCGTTCCAGGCGCTTGGTCAGGCCGCGCACGAGCGGATACGCCACGGCTCCGACGACGACAGCCAGCAGCAGGAATGCCATGAGCACCGCGTAGATCGAATGGCCAACGCTTTCGCGCCCGCCCAGGTGCCAGAAGACACCGGAGATCACGGCGAAGGCGAGAAGGCTACCGAGCAGCGCCAGATGAAAACTGACATGCATGCGCGACATGTCAGTCCTGCGCCTTGGCGAAAACGTAGCCGGCTCCGCGCAGCGTGATAATGCGCCTGGGCTGCTTCGGATCGTCCTCGATCGCCGCGCGGATGCGAGAGATGTGCACGTCGATCGAGCGATCGAATGCTTCGAGCTGCTCGCCTTTGACCAGATCCATCAGCGTCTCGCGCGACAGGACGCGCCCGGCATTTTTTGCAAATGCTACGAGAAGTTCATATTGGTACGAAGTGATTGTCTTCTGCTCGCCGTCGATCGACAGCGCGCGTGCCGCACAGTCGATTTCCAGACGTCCGAAGCGCAGTACCCGTCCGGTCGATACGCCGGCGCCGCGGCGGCGCAGGATCGCGCGCAGGCGCGCCAGTAGTTCACGCGGCTCGAATGGCTTGGGCAGATAGTCGTCGGCGCCGAGTTCCAGGCCGACGATGCGATCGGTCGCATCGCCGCGCGCCGTCAGCATCAGCAGCGGCGTGTCGGATTTCGCGCGCAGCTGCCGGCATACGTCCAGGCCATCCATGTCCGGAAGCATCAGATCGAGGACCACGGCGTCGTACGCAGACTCTGCGAGCCGTTCCAGCGCCGTCGCGCCGAATGGCGCCAGCACGACGCGGAAACCCGCTCCACCGAGATATTCGCATAGCATCTCGGCGAGGCGGGCGTCGTCTTCGACCAGCAGGATCCGCTCGCTCATTGGGTCGGCACTGTGAGCGTTGCCGAATCCAATGGCAAGGGCCGGGCTCAGCCCTGGCTCGCGCCCAGGTGCGCCGCGAGCTTTTCGGCGAGCGCCTTGCGCTGCGCCGGCGTCAATACGCCAGCGGTATCAGCCAGCAGTTGCACCAGTTCCTTCGAAGCCTGGTCGAGGACGTTCAACTGCGCCACGCGCGCGTTTTCGAGCGCGGCGCGATCGATCGTATCGGCGGTGAGCAGCGCCAGCATCTGCGCGTGTTCCGTATGAAACTGGCCGTGCAGCTGCATCAGATCGGTCGCCGTGGCTTGCACGAGCGGGGCGATCTGGGCCTGTTGCGCAGGCGTCGCGCCGGTTTCCGCATAGATGTGCTGCAACATCTGGTCGACGTGGGTTGCCACGTCCGCCGGGCTGGCGCCGACCATTTGCGCGCCGTGGTGGCTGCCGTGATGAAAACCGCCGGTGGCAGCATTTTGCGCCACGGCGCCGACGGTCAGGGCAACGCCGCCGAGCACGGCCGCGACGATGCCGACCTTGCGGCCCGTGCGGCCAAAGTGCGACGCGGTGTAGGCGGTGGAAGTTGAGCTGTGCATGATTGATCCTTTCAGTCGATTCGGGGGAGATCCCCACGCGCAGTCTGAAAGGAGCATGTCAGCGCGGTTTGTCGCGCGGGTAAAGTTGTGTAAAGCGCGCTCGCGGAAAGGGGCCTTTCGGCCCCTGCGCGGCGGCGCCGCGATGGCGATCTACACGCGCGCGAATTCCTTGCCCTTGTTCATTCCGACAAAGCCATTGAACATTTCGTTGACCGTGTCCCAGGACTTCAGCTTGCGCATGTTGCCGAGCCAGCGCTGGACATTCGGATAACCAGCGAAGTCGCAGCCGACGAGGTTGCCGATCGACACCAGGGATGCGCCGAAGTAATCGGCTATCGTCAGTTCGTTGCCGCAAAGATACGCATTGTCGGGGCCGATCCAGCGGTCATTGAGGATCTGCAGCCATTTGCGCGCGCCTTGCTGGCCCCAGTCGATAGCGCCGGCATGCGCCTCGTCGCTGCGGCGCTTGTGGTGCGGAAACAATTGCGGATAGACCAGTCCGTAGCCGAAATCGCGATAGAACTGCGTGTTGAACCAGTCCATGACTTCGTTGACGCGCGCGCGCTTCTTCAAGTCTTTCGGGTAGCACGCCAGATCGTATTTATCGGCAAGGTACTTCAGGATCGCCGAGCTCTCGGTCAGGCGAAAACCGTCGTCGTCGAGCATCGGCACGAGGCGGCTCGGATTGAGCGAAGCGTACGGTTCCTGATGGTGCGCGCCAGTCGTGAGGTCCACGAGTTCCTCGTCGCATGCGATCGAGTTCTCGGCGAGCAGCAACCGCACCGGGCGGGCGGCGGTCGACACCGGGTGCATATAAAGTTTCATCGTGGCATCCCTCGTTGGCTGGCAGATGCGATCTTGCCACAGACGAGGCGCGGGTTCAGCAGCCGCCCAGCCCACTGGGCGCGGCGCGAACAACTCCGGCTATCACATCGCCAAGGACGCCGGCAGCGTGGCTGCATGCTGGCCAGCTCGGTCACGCGCTGCTTCCCGCTAACCAGGCCCCTTCCGTTAGAATGCTCGAGGGCTGAAGGCAATGACGATGGGGTGCTGGTGACTGCAAGTGCGTTTGGACGAAGACAATTCCTGCAAACGGCTCTGGCGGCCGCGCTTCCGTTCAGCCTGTTGTCGTGTGGCGGACGCAAGCCGGGGCCGCTTCAGGTCGGCGGGTTGCCAGTCACGTGCAACCTCACGCTTCCGGTCGCGTGCGTGGCGCGCGACAAGGCCAACCAGACGGCTGCGGCCGGCGCGCCGGCCTTCCACTACGAATACAGCAAGTTCAACGGCTGGCCCGAGATCAAGGAATCCCTGATGACGGGCCGCATCCAGGCGGCGTACATGCTCGCGCCCCTGGTCATGGACCTGGCCGACAGGAAGATTCCGGTGAAGATCGTTTCGCTCGGACACCGTTCCGGCGCGGTCATCATGGTGCGGACCGAGTCGCCATACCAGCACTTCAGGCAGCTCGCCGGCAAGCGCATCGCGATTCCGAGCCGGTTCGCCGTCGATTTCCTGTTCCTGCGCAAGATGCTCGCGCAGGAGAGCATGACTCCGGCGGACGTGGAAATCATCGAAATGGCGCCGCCGGACATGCCCGCGGCGCTTTACGCGAATGCAGTAGACGCCTATTGCACCGGCGAGCCGTTCGGGGCCGCCGCCCAGAGCGCCGGCTACGCGCGTCCGCTGCGCATGACGCGCGACGAGTGGCGCAACTACATCTGCTGCGTGCTCACGGTGCGCGAGGAACTCATTGCCGAGAATCCGGCGCTCGTGCAGGACCTCGTCGATCACGTGCTCGGCGCGGGCGCGTGGCTCGACGAGCAGCAGGGCAATCGCGACAAGGCCGTGGCGATTGCCGCCGGCCGCAATTTCTTCAATCAGGATCCGAAGATCCTCCAGTTCGTCATGGAAAACCCAACCGACCGCGTGACCTACGGCGACTTGCGCATGATCCGCGCGGAGTTCGACGACCTGATGCAGCTTTCGGTCGAAGCAGGCACGATCAAGCATCCGATCGCGTACGAGACTTACGTCAACGAGACGTTCGCGCGGCGGGCGAACGCAGCGCAAATCGCGCTTTGATGAGGCAGGACATGTGAAGCCCGCGATACTACTACTGGTCTGGTTGCTTGCCGGCGCCGCGACCGCGCACGCCACCGATGGTGCAACACTGAAGGCCGGAGTGTTCGACCCGGCGCGTGCCGCGCCGGACTTCACGCTGCAGGGATCCGATGGCTCGGAGTTGAAGCTCAGTGGATACCGCGGCAAGGTCGTTCTGCTCGGGTTTGGATTCACGTCCTGCGCCGCGGTCTGTCCGGTCACGCTGGGGACACTCGCTGCCGCACACAAGCTGCTGGGCGCGCAGTCAGGTGAGTTGCAGGTCGTCTACATCACGGTCGATCCGGAACGCGACGACGCGGCGCGCATGAAGAAATACCTGTCATCGTTCGATCCGACGTTCATTGGTGGAACCGGCAGCGAACAGCAGCTGGCCGCCGTGCGCAAGGAGTACGGCATCGCCGCGGAAAAGGTGGCGGGTCCCGACGGAAGCTTTACGCATTCGTCGTTCGTCTATCTGATCGATCGCGAAGGGCGCCTGCGCGCGCTGATGCCGTACGGCCATCCGGCCGACGACTATGTGCACGATGTCAACATTCTGCTCGGTGCGCCATGACGTTCTTGCGTCGCCACTGGCTGGCCTTCGCGCTTGCCGCGCCGATGCTCGGCATGGTCGCGTGGGCGGCGTTGGCCCCGGTACGATTCCCCTCGCGTGAAGAAGTGTTCGAGATTCCCAAAGGCACCTGGGCGCGGCGCATGTCGGGCGACAAAGTCGAGATCCTGCCGGCACGGATCAACCTGGTCCTCGGTGTGCGCGACGTGCTGCTGCTGCGCAACCTCGACGACGTGCCGCAGGTGTTCGGCCCGACGGTCATGATGCCGGGACAAAGCTTCCGCCTGCCGTTCGAGGTGGCGTCGAGCTACACGTTTGCCTGCACGGCGCACGCGAGCGGCCAGATGACGATCGTCGTCGAAGCGCAACCGCTGTCGCCGTGGACACGGCTGCGCTGGCGCGCGATCTCGCTTTGGAACACCGTCGCATGATCGGCGCAAAACGCATACTGCCAGCGATCGCCGTGATCGCGCTCATCGTCGGCGCATGGTGGGCGATCGTCATCGTGACGCACAGCGTGGTTTTTCCGACGCCGTGGCAGGTCGTCACCGGCACGGTGGAACTGATCCGCGATGGAACCCTGTGGCAGCACATCGGCGCGTCGCTGTTTCGCGTCGGCACCGGTTTCGGCCTCGCGGTGATCGTCGCGGTGCCGCTGGGATTGTGGATGGGCTGGGTAAAAGGCGCGTACCTCACGCTCAATCCGCTGTTCCAGATGCTGCGGCCGATCTCGCCGATCGCGTGGATTCCGATCGCCATCCTGTGGTTCGGTGTCGGCGACATGTCGCCGATCTTCCTGATCTTCATCTCGTCGGTATTCCCGATGGTCGTGCAAACGGTTGCCGGCGTGCACACGATCGAGAAACGCTACCTGCGCGCTGCGGCGAACTTCGGCGTCTCGCGCTCGACCCTGTTCCGTCAGGTCGTGATACCGGCCGTGCTGCCGCAGATCATCGTCGGCATGCGCATCGGCCTCGGCGTTGCATGGCTGGTCGTCGTCGCGGCGGAAATGATCGCGCTGCGCTCCGGGCTCGGTTACCTGATCATCGATTCGCGCAATGCCGGCAACCGTTACGACCTCGTCGTCGCCGGCATGATCATCATTGGACTCATCGGCTTGCTCCTGGACGGATTGATGCGCCTGCTCGAAGGTCTGAAAGTCGTCAGGTGGCGTTATGCCCACTAGGGACATGCCCAACAGGGACGTAGCGTCGAGGATCAGCGTCGACGGCATCGGCAAGAGTTTTACGACCGAGCAGGGCACGCTGCACGTGCTCGACAGGATCAGCTTCGAGGTGGCCGACGGCGACATCGTCGCAATCGTCGGCCCTTCCGGGTGCGGGAAATCCACGCTGATGAACATCGTCGCGGGGTTCGATCGCCCCGATCGCGGCGTGGTGCGCATCGACGGTGTCGCGCAGTCCAAACCGAGCTCGCGCGGCATCCTGATCTCGCAGGCCGGCTCGGTGTTCCCTTGGTTGACCGTGCAGCAGAACCTGATGTTCGGCCTCAGCGGTCACGATCACGGCGACAAACAGCGGCTCGCTGATCACTACGCCGAGATGGTCGGTCTGAAGGGTTTCGAATCACGCTATCCGCACGAGCTTTCCGGCGGCATGCTCAAGCGCGCGGAACTGGCGCGCGCGCTCGTCGTGAAGCCCGAGATCCTCTACATGGACGAGCCATTCTCCGCGCTCGACGCGCTGTTGCACCTGCGCATGCGCAACGAGCTGCTGAGGATCCTGGAGCAGGAGCGCCATACGGTGCTGTTGATCACGCATGACGTCGAAGAAGCGATCCACGTCGCCAATCGCGTCATCGTGCTGTCGAGCCGGCCCACGACGATCCAGGCGAGCTTCGAGGTTCCTTTCGCGCATCCGCGCAAGCTGTCCAGCGCGCCGGTGCAGGAACTTCGCGCCGCGATCCTGCGCGAACTCGGCGTCGACAGTTATTCCACGTAGCCCGCGCGGCGGTCCGGACGTTGGTCAACCTGCCTTCAGCGCGATGCCGGCGGCATTGCGCCCGCTGGCACCACTGATACCGCCGCCACCATGCACGCCGCTGCCGCACAGGTACAGCCCGTCGATCGGAGTCTTGTGGTTCGACCAGCCCGGCAGCGGGCGCATGAAGAACATCTGGTCGAGGATCAACTGGCCGTGGTTGAGATCGCCTTCGCTCAGGCCGTAGGTCGATTCGAGATCGCGTGGCGTGATCGTATGCACGCGTCTGACCGATGACTTGAAGGCCCCCGCGTACTGGGCCAGCGTATCGACCGCGCGTTGTTGAACCACGGCGCCCGCATCGTCCCAGTTCGCATGCCGCAATGTGTACGGCGCAAACTGGAAGTGGATCGAAACGACCGCGCCATTGTTGGTGACTTCGAGATACGGCGCCGTGGAAATCTCGCCGTATTTGGCCGCATCGTATGCGCGCTCGAGGTACTTGACCGTTTCTGCGACGACGAGCGTGCCGGCCGGCAGTCCGTGACTGCCATCGGTTTCGACATGAACCTTGGCGACGCTGCCGCGCAGCTTGATCGACTGCGCCTGCCAGGCGAACTCGGGCGGCAGTTCCACGGCGCCGACGAGTTTGAGCAGCGTATGGCGCGGATCAGCGGCCGAGAGTACGACACTGGCGGAAATCTCCTCGCCGTTGGCGAGCCGCACACCCTGCGCGCGCTGCCTGTCGACGATGATCTGTTGGACGCCAGCCGATGTGCGAAGTTCGCCGCCGCGTGCCTTGAGTCCCGCCACGAGCGCCTCGGTGATCCGGCCGACGCCGCCGGCCACGGGGCGATGCGCAAGACCGCCGCGATTGAGCCAGTTGTGCAT
>Ga0097621_100003043_pt1 | contig 11509 bp, 10 predicted proteins | sample KBSMisM72_FD_73165 | JGI IMG/M metagenome (GOLD analysis project Ga0097621, IMG submission 73165) | Miscanthus rhizosphere microbial communities from Kellogg Biological Station, Michigan, USA - KBS Miscanthus M7-2 (version 2) (version 2) | ecosystem: Host-associated > Plants > Roots >... | reverse complement strand
TCGATATACAGGTGCTCGCCTATTTCGGCACCAGGATGTATATCAATACCTGTTTGTGAATGCGCGTATTCTGTAAGTATACGGGGTAGCAGTGGAATATCCAGTTTCAATATATTGTGGGCAATGCGGTAAAAGCAAATGGCAAAGAAGCCGGGATAAGTGCGAATGACTTCAAACTCGCTTTTTGCCGCCGGATCTCCCTGTACAATGGCAGCCACGTCTTCATTAAGCAGGCGGTAGATCTCCGGCAGTTGCTCAAAAAAGATTTTTGATTTCAGGTTATTGTCGCAGTTCTGGCATCCGCGGGTGCTGTCTAAAATATTGGTAAAACTGGTTTCCAGTTGCTGAAAAGCCGCTTCAAATTGAAGGGGCGTAGAAAAAAATTGTTTAGATACCTCAGGGTACAGTAGTCTAACCAGTTGCAGTGCCCAGTCTGTAATAACAGCGTTGGGCGGTACATCCTCCGTTTGCTGTTGTCTGTCAAAAATGGATTGAAAAAAATGCTGATTCATAGAAGGCGTTCAATTGCTGTCTGTTATAAACAATAATGCATGAAAAAGTTTATAAAGTTGACACTTTTTTACCGGAGTAATTGTATTAGCACCGACAATTTGTTATCTAAGCTATAAAAAAGCCCCCAATAGCTGATAATGCCCTTGCCTGCTGGTAACATCCTGTTAACCAGGCTGTATCTTTTTATTAAAGTACTTTGACCATTAATGAATTTGGGCGTCAGCCCGGTTTTTTTCTTTACTCACTAAAACATGTGTTACCAATGAAAAAAGTCTTTATTATTACCTCCCTGCTGCTGGCATCCGCTTATTTGAATGAGTCTGCCGCACAGATCAGCCTATCGGTTAATATAGGCGCCCAGCCATCCTGGGGACCAACAGGATATGATCATGTGGAATATTACTATATTCCCGACATTCAGAGTTATTATTATGTGCCGGCACACCAGTTTATTTATATGAATGGCAATCACTGGATGTTTTCAAACGAATTGCCGCCAAGGTACCGGGGTTTTGATCTTTACCACTGTCACAAAGAAGTAGTCAATGAACCGCAGGCGTATCTTCATTATACCGAACACAGAAAGGCTTTTGATCATTTCAGGAACGTTCGCAATGACCAGGAATTTATTCGCGACAATCACGAAGACCGTTACCGGGATCATTGGCATGATCAGCACGAAGCAGATGAAGAATGGAGACATCGCGGCAGGGGAAACGGGCATGATAACAGGCATTAACAACCGGAATTGCAACAATAAATAAAAATACATTCCTGGATACAGTCAGTCAGTAGCCGCCTCAACAAACATGTTGGGGCGGTTTTTTATTGAGCATAGCAGGTATTGGTTTTGACGATTTTAATAAGACTTGGCAATTCGCCTGCCCGGCTTAATTAGTTTCAAAAAATCATCACTATTCTCCGTTTAAAAATTAAATTAGCTGCTGAAACTTTGCTGGTCCGGGGCTTTCCGGCAGAAGGGTTGGGATTTGGCAAATATTTACTCACTTAACTACAAAAGCCTCATTTGAAATCAGCCATTCATAGCACCAGGGCCATCATTGAGGGCACTGTCAAAGATGCTACCATTATCATAACGGATGGCATCATTACCGATATCAAAGAAGGATTGGTGCACGATAAAGATATATTGCTCACGGATGCAGGTGATAATGTTGTAATGGCTGGGGTAATAGACCCGCATGTGCACATCAATGAGCCGGGTAGAACTGAATGGGAAGGTTTTGATACTGCCACCAAAGCGGCTATTGCGGGGGGTATTACCTGCCTGGTAGAAATGCCACTGAATGCATCGCCGGTTACTACTACAGCAATTGCTTTTGATGAAAAGATAGCTGCAGCTACAAATAAATTGCATACAAATTGCGGCTTTTGGGGTGGTCTTGTACCGGGCAATGAAAAAGATATTGAACCGCTGGCTGCCAAAGGCGTACTGGGTTTTAAAGCATTTCTTACCCATTCGGGCATTGATGAATTTCCGAATGTTACGGAGGCAGATCTGCACACAGCCATGCCCATTATTGCAAAGCTTGGGCTGCCTTTGTTGGTGCATTGTGAATTAACAGCACCCCATCAAAAAGAAGTAATGGCCAATAAAAGATCTTATCATGATTATCTTTTATCGCGCCCGCGCAAATGGGAAGATGATGCCATTGCAATGATGATCAGGTTGTGCGAACAATACAATTGTCGCACGCATATCGTTCATCTTTCTTCGTCCGGTTCAATCAATCAAATAAAAAAAGCCAGGCAAAGGGGATTGCCGCTTACCGTTGAAACAGCACAGCACTACCTGTATTTTGCAGCAGAAGAAATTAAGGACGGACAAACACAGTTTAAATGCGCACCACCCATTCGCGAAAAAGACAACAACGAACAATTATGGGAAGCATTGAAAAACGGTCTGATTGATTTTGTAGCTACCGATCATTCACCGGCAACACCCGCACTGAAAGAATTACAAAGTGGCGATTTTAGTAAGGCATGGGGTGGCATTGCCTCTGTACAATTTGCGTTGCCCATTTTATGGACGGCTGCAAAAGAAAAACATTGTCGCTTACCAGATATGGCAAAATGGTTGTGTGAGCATCCTGCCCGCCTTATGGGTAAAGAAGACAGCATTGGAAAAATTGCAAAAGGGTACAATGCAGATTTGGTAGTATGGAATCCGGAGCAATCTTTTACGGTAACGCCATCCATCATTCAGCATAAACATACCGTAACGCCTTATTTGAATGAGCAATTGTTTGGAAAAATATTGCAAACATGGCTCAATGGCAGCAAGGTTTTTGACAACAATACTTTTACTCAACTTAACCAGGGAAAAATTATTTTGCACTAACAAATGGAGAACGAATTACAGCGGGCAAAAAAAGTACTGGCGCAAATAAATGAACTGGCTGCTATCAGCGAAGACAGTAATGGTATTACACGTCTTTATGGAAGCCCCGCATTTTTACAGGGCAGCCATAAAGTATTGCAATGGATGAATGATGCAGGCCTTGAATGCCGTATTGATAATATCGGCAATGTGCGGGGCAGGCTATTATCAAAAAATACCGGAGCTAAAACATTTGTTATTGCATCGCATATAGACACTGTGCGCAATGCCGGTAAGTTTGATGGACCACTGGGCGTACTCATGGGACTGGATATTGTGGAACAGCTTATTCAATCCGGAACGGTGCTTCCTTTTCATATAGAACTGATTGCTTTCAGCGATGAAGAAGGAGTTCGTTTTCATACTACCTACCTGGGCAGCAAAGTAGTGGCGGGTTCATTTGAAAAAAGCCTGCTGAAGAAAAAAGATGAAAGCGGCATTGATTTGAAGGAAGCCATTGTACAGATGCAGGGCAATCCCGGCCAGTTGGCTGCAGATGCCATTGCAGCAGACAACTGGCTGGGGTATTTTGAAATTCATATTGAACAGGGACCGGTATTGTATGAAAACAATATTCCGGTGGGTATTGTAACCGCCATAGCCGGACAAAAAAGGGCAGAAATTATTTTTAAAGGGACAGCAGGCCATGCGGGTACTGTACCTATGCACATGCGCAATGATGCATTGTGCTGTGCAGCCGAATTTATACTGGAAACAGAAAAGCTGGCGTTGAATAACAAAATTGTAGCTACAGTAGGAAAACTGCACATAGCGGATGCCGCCAGCAATACCATTCCGGGAAAAGTAAGTTGCAGCCTTGATCTGAGAAGTGCTGATGAAACAATGGCAACCGAAATGTACGAACAACTTAAAAATACCTGCCTAACAGTATGCAGTAAGCGAAATATTGAACCGGAATGGAAGCTGGTACAGCAAACAGCGCCTGTACTTTGCAATAATGATCTGAACGCATTGCTGGCCCGGGCTGTTAAAGATGCCGGCCACCCACCTGTTGAAATGATAAGCGGGGCAGGCCATGACGGCGTAGCTGTATCAGCCGTTTCGCCGGTAGCGATGCTTTTTGTACGTTGTTTTAAAGGCATCAGCCATAACCCGCTGGAAGAGGTGGAATTAAAAGATATGGCTGCTGCTATCAAAGTTTCTGATAACTTTATTCATCAATTAATTCATAGCCGGATGGCTTAGCGCAATAACAGGCACAATATGGAAATATCAGCATTAACAAGATCAATCGTAAAAAGAGATCATGCCATCATTAGTCCCGATGGTTATATCAACAGCAATGTGCCCGGATGGATCAATTGCAGGGTGAATGTAATTATCAATGAAGCCATGGGCGCACAGCTTTGCCAGACGCTCATCACTGCAGGTAAGGCAGCAAAGCTGGAAGGCAAAACAACCGCGTCGCAAATATTTTTTTATGTTATTTCAGGATCGGCAACGGCAAATATATCCGGCGAAGCAAAGAAATTAAACGCCGGACAATTTGTATATGTTCCCGTGCAGGCGGCATATCTTTTTGAAAAGATAGAAGAAGGGACAGCCATCGTAACTTTTCACAAAGTATATGAGCCATTGGAAGGGTATAAAATTCCATCCACAGTTTTTGGTGATGCGGCCACAGTACCCGGACCGGAATACCTGGGCGATCCGGCCCTGCGCCTGCAGGTACTCTTGCCCGATGATCTTTCTTTTGATATGGCAGTAAATATTTTTACTTACGATAGTGGCGGGCATTTGCCCATGGTGGAAACACATATTATGGAACATGGATTGTTATACCTGCAGGGGCAGGGCATTTACCGGCTTGGCAATGACTGGTATCCCGTTAAAAAAGGAGATTCAATATGGATGGCGCCCTATTGCCAGCAATGGTTTACCGCTATGGGAAAAGAACCGGCAGTGTATATTTATTACAAAAACGTAAACCGTTTTCCCACAAAGCCCTGATGAGATATGACATTAGCCGAATTCAATCAATTACCGGAGCAGGAGAAGAAAGAAAACCTGGCAAAATGTTGTGGCGCCACTGCGTGGATAGAGAAAATGATGCAGCGGTTTCCATTTGCCAGCAAAGCAATCCTGTTACATGAGGCAGAACAATTGTGGTGGCAATGCACGGAAAAAGATTGGCTGGAAGCATTTACACATCATCCGCGCATTGGCAGCAGGGAAACGATGGCGAAAAAATTTTCAACTACTGCTCACTGGGCAGCAGATGAACAAAAAGGAACTTCACAGGCTGCTGCTGCAACCATCGATGCATTGCTCCTGGGCAACGAAGCATACGAAAAGAAATTCGGGTTTATATTTATTGTTTGCGCTACAGGTAAATCAGCAACGGACATGCTGTCGCTCTTGCAGCAACGTTTGCCCAACGAAAAAGAAAAAGAAACCAGGATTGCAGCAACAGAGCAAAACAAGATTACTGCGTTGCGACTGGAAAAATTACTGGTATGATAAATATTACTACGCACATACTGAATACGTCTGACGGCAAACCTGCCGCAGCGGTGTCCGTTTATTTGTATTTCCAGAACGAGGAGAACTGGATTGAAATGTCACGGGGCATTACCAATAAAGACGGCCGTATAACCAGTTTTGAACTAACCGGGGATGAACTGGCGCCCGGCATTTATAAATTACGGTTTGAAACAAAAGCGTATTTCGATAATTATTCTATTGCATCTTTTTATCCTTTCGTGGAGATCATCTTCAATGCGCCTGACAGCGGGCATTACCATGTTCCCCTGCTGTTAAACCCGTTTGGCTATTCAACATACCGGGGTTCATAAATTTTTTTATACTCCCATTCAAAAATCGTCTGATATTTAATTGAAAAAATGTAAAAATGAGTATATTCTTAAGTGATAATGCTTACGGAAAAAATGCCATCAATCTTTCAAAAATTATAAGGCATAAGGATTATCATGAGTTCAGACAACTATCTGTAAACGTTTCATTGAAAGGCGATTTTGAAACCGTGCATACACTGGGAGACAATACAAAGGTGCTGGCCACGGATACACAAAAAAATACGGTGTATGCACTGGCAAAAGATCATTTCACCGGTTCAATTGAAACATTTGGCCTGTACCTGGCCAACTTTTTTACTGTCAATAATCCGCAGGTATCGCAGGTTACCATAGCGCTCACAGAACATGCGTGGAACAGAATGACAGTAAATGGCGAACATCATCCGCATGCTTATATCAGTGGCGGGGCCGAGAAACGTGTTGCCACCGTTATTCAGAATGCCGCTGGAACTACTGTATCAGCAGGGGTTAAAGAGTTGCTGATTTTAAAAACAACGGATTCCGGTTTTGAGCATTTTATCAGGGAAAAATATACTACGCTAAAAGAAACGGCCGACCGGATATTTTCTACCAAATGCGAGGCAACATGGTTGTATGAAAAGACTGATATTGATTTTGATAAACAATATAAAAGCGTAAGGGATGTTTTGCTGGAGACATTTGCTTTTCACCATAGCCTGTCTGTGCAGCAAACATTGTACGCCATGGGTGAGGCGGTGCTTAAACAAAATGATTCAGTGAAAGAAATCAGTCTGATAATGCCCAATAAGCACCATATCCTGTTTAACCTTGACCAGTTTGGCATGGAGAATAAAAATGAAATTTTTATTGCTACAGACGAACCTTTCGGATATATTACCGGAACTTTGAAGAGGGGATGAAAACACGAACCATCACCCGGAAAGATTATTACTATATCGAGTGTTGCGGCAAATAAAACGTTAATAGCGTGATATCATTTATCCTAAATAATGAAGAGATTAGTACCAATGTTCCGCCCGGCACATTGCTGATTGATTTTATACGATACCATCGCAATCTTACCGGTACAAAAATTGGCTGCCGCGAGGGTGATTGCGGTGCATGTACGGTATTGGCGGGATGTATAAAAAATAATGAACTTCAATACACCTCCCTTACTTCTTGTCTCACACCACTGGGCAATATTCATCATCAGCATATTGTAACCGTAGAAGGGTTAAACATGGAAATGGGTTTAAATCCGGTGCAGGAAGCAATGTCGGAAGAAAATGCTACCCAGTGCGGGTTCTGCACACCAGGATTTGTGGTTTCGATGGCCGGCTTCTGTCTTAGCAGCAAAACACCTTCTTATGAACTGGCAGTGGCAGCAGTAGATGGAAATATATGTCGCTGTACCGGTTATAAATCCATAGAACGGGCATTGCTGAGAATTACAAATTTGATGAAGCAGCGAAAAAACGATGTGCCGCTTATTGATTTTCTGATAAACAACCAGTTGGTGACGCCATGGTTCAGCGGGATTGAACAAAGACTGAAAAGACTCAGCAGTCATTCAAATGGAATGTCTGCAAACAATGCTGAAGCGGTTTTTCTTGGTGGTGGAACGGATCTGTATGTGCAGCAACATGAAAAAATGGTTCATAGCAATATTGATTTTCTTTTAAACAATCCGGCGCTGAAAGGAATCAGGCAGGAAGGAAACAAATGTATTATAGGTGCTTCTGCCACTGTAACTGAACTGGTGGAATCAGCTATTTTCAGACAGGCGGTTCCCGGTTTTGAAAATTTTGCCCAACTGGTTTCTTCCACGCCCATAAGAAATATTGCCACCCTTGCTGGTAATTTTTCCAATGCATCACCCATCGGGGATCTAACGGTCATTTTTCTTGCGCTGGATGCAACACTGCAATTAAGAAAAGGAAACAATACAAGAGAGGTGGCTTTGCAGCAATTCTTTGAGGCATATAAACAGGTCGATAAAACCAAAGAAGAATACATTGAAAAGATCAGCTTTGAAATTCCCCGGAACAAATACCTTTTTAATTTTGAAAAAGTAAGCAAGCGCCGCAATCTTGATATTGCTTCAGTGAATGCTGCTGTTAAAATAGAAATGAACGGAGATATTGTTTTGTCGGCTTCGCTTTCTGCAGGTGGTGTGGCCCCGGTGCCTTTTTTTCTGCAGCATGCTTCTGCCTTGCTGAAAAACAAAAAGATTGATGAATACCTGGTGGATGAAGTAGTGGAAGCAGCCCGGCGTGAAGTAACACCCATTTCGGATGCAAGAGGAACAGCAGCGTATAAAAAACAATTACTGGGACAATTAATAAAAGCGCATTTTATTCAATTGTTTCCGGCGCTCGATGTGAAGCAACTGCTTGCAATACCCTGATACCCGGTTTAAATCTGGCACAATGAAAAATATTGATTCTGCAACACATACAAGGGGCGAATCCATTTACCTGGATGATATTCCCATTCTGAACGGTACATTGTTTGGATGCGCTTATCCATCTGCGGTAGCACATGGCGTTATTACAAAGCTTGACCTGGCCGCTGCGCTTCAAATGGATGGTGTGATAAAGATTTTTACGTGCAGCGATATTACGGGTGAGAACCAGATAGGCGGCATTATCCCCGATGAGCCCTTACTGGCAGATGGCCATGTGCATTTTTGCGGAATGCCCGTAGCTTTTGTTGTTGCAACCACGCCAGAAATTGCCAGGGCCGCAACAAAAAAAATATTGGTGAGTATAGACCCGCTGCCCGTTATCACAGACCCCAGGGAGGCGCAGCGCAAAGGAGAACTGATAGTGCCGCCGCGTGTATTCAAAATGGGCGATACCGACAGCGCATGGGCTGCCTGTGAATATATATTTGAAGGCAGTGCAGATACTAACGGGCAGGAGCATTTGTATATTGAAACCCAGGGTGCTTATGCTGTTCCGCAGGAAAACAATGCAGTAAGAGTATATTCCTCCACACAGGCACCTACTGCGGTGCAAAGGGCTGTATGTAAGGTACTGGGTGTGCCCATGCACCAGGTAGAAGTAGATGTAACGCGCCTGGGTGGCGGGTTTGGCGGTAAGGAAGATCAGGCTAATACATGGGCCGCACTCTGCGCCCTTGCAGCCTTTGTTTTAAAAAAGCCGGTAAAATATTCACTCGACAGGATAGAAGACATGGCTATGACGGGCAAGCGTCACCCTTATTCATCAGATTTTAAAATAGGGCTGGACAAAAATTTAAAAATACAGGCTTATGAAGTAACCATGTACCAGAATGCAGGTGCGGCCGCCGATCTTTCTCCGGCCGTGCTGGAGCGATCGCTGTTTCATTCCACCAATAGTTATTTTATTCCCAATACAAAAGTAACTGCTTATAGTTGCAGAACCCACCTTCCACCCAATACTGCTTTCCGTGGATTTGGCGGCCCACAGGGAATGTTTGTAATTGAAGCCGCCATCGCCGCGGCAGCCGAATCGCTGGGAGTTGCCGCTGCCGTTATTCAAAAAAATAATTTGATTCAAACAGGAGATGAATTTCCCTATGGACAAAAAGCGGTCAGCGAAGCCGTTGCGTGCTGGGAGAAAGTGACGCAGATACACAATCTTGACGCTATAAAAAAAGAGACTGACGATTTTAATGCCGGCAATACAATATATAAAAAGGGATTGGCTCTTATGCCGGTATGTTTCGGTATTTCTTTTACCAAAACACCCATGAACCAGGCAAGGGCATTGGTGCATGTATACAGCGATGGCAGCATCAGCATCAGCACCGGTGCCGTAGAAATGGGACAGGGGGTAAATACCAAGATACTGCAGGTGGCAGCCCATGTTTTTTCTGTCGACCCTGCAAAGATCAGGTTGCAAACCACCAATACCGGGCGTATTGCCAATACATCTCCTTCAGCAGCCAGCGCCACTGCCGACCTTAACGGTAAAGCGGCACTGATGGCCTGCACAGAAATTCTAAAAAGATTAAAAGCCGTAGCAGCAGAAGAATTGAAACAGGATGCCGGTATTATTGAAATAAAGAATGAAGAATTATTTGCGGCAGGTAAGGCCACCGGATGGACCTGGCAAAAACTGGTAATGACGGCTTTCTTAAAACGGGTGAGCCTTTCTGAACATGCGCACTATGCGACACCTGTTATTCATTTTGATTTAACCAAAGAAAAAGGCCATCCCTTTGCCTATCATGTATATGGCACCGCAATCGTTATTGCGAAAGTGGATTGTTTACGGGGTATCTATGAAATGGAATCAGTAAAAGTGGTACATGATTTTGGTGCCAGTATGAACACTGCCGTAGATAAGGGACAGATTGAAGGCGGTATTGTTCAGGGTATAGGCTGGATGACTATGGAAGAACTGGTATATGATGCATCCGGTGTATTGCGATCCAATGCTTTGTCTACTTATAAAGTGCCCGATATATATTCAGTGCCAAAAGAAATTGATATTCATTTCCTGGATACGGACAAAGATAATCTTGCCATTTTGCGATCCAAAGCAGTGGGAGAGCCCCCATTGATGTATGGCATTGGCGCCTATTTTGCACTGCGCGATGCCGTTAGAAAATTTAACCCTGCTGCGGTTATTCCATTTTCTGCACCTATGACACCCGAAAAGGTGCTGACTGCTTTGTATCATACAAAAAATAAAGAAACTGCGGCCGCAGCATCTCCAAATGAAAAATCCGTGTATGGATAATACACTTGAATACTGGCACTTCATCAATGAAAATATGAACAGGCAGGTTCCGGTAATGATGATGTGTGTATTGGAAAGTATTGGCAGTAGCCCTGGCAGGCAGGGTTTTTATATGGCTGTAAATGCATTGGGAGAAATGAAGGGATCTGTTGGTGGCGGTATTATGGAATACAAGTTTGTGGAAATGGCAAAAGAAAAACTTGCAAAGGAAACGGCCCATATTTCCCTGCACAGGCAAGTACATAATAAAGACGCTCCAAAAAATCAAAGTGGCATGATTTGCTCAGGAGAGCAAACTATTCTGTTATACATTGTGCAGCCGCAGGACGCCGTTGCTATAAAAAATATCATTGACTGTTTGCAACAGCATTCAATTGGTTGTTTGTCTTTTTCACCCGCAGGAATCAATTTTAATAAGCAGGTGCCTGCAAATCGTTATTTGTTTAGCAAATCTGCTGAAGATGAATGGCTGTACGAAGAGCAGATAGGCTATAAAGATCATCTTTATATAATTGGTGCGGGGCATTGCGGGCGGGCATTGTCAAAAATTATGCAGGTAATGGATTTCTATGTTCATTTGTATGAAGAAAGGGATGGCCTGAACACTTTTGACGAAAATGATTTTGTGCATGAAAAAAAATTACTGGCTAGCTATGATGAAGCCGGTAATTACATAAAAGAAGGCGCTAACAGTTATGTAGTAGTAATGACATCGGGCTACAGAACCGATGATATGGTGATACGCAGCCTGCTGTACAAGAAGTTAAAATATTTTGGCGTGCTGGGCAGTACCAATAAAATCAATAAGCTATTTACCGATTACAGGGCTGAAGGGATCGAACCGGGTATTTTAAACAGCATTCATGCACCGGTGGGTCTTCCCATAAAAAGCAGAACGCCCAATGAAATTGCCATTAGCATAGCTGCGCAGATAATTGAAGTGAAAAACCGGGTTTGATTTTACCGGCAAAAGCTTTATCCAAAATTATATTGAACCATATAACCGGGCAATTGGTATAATCAATACATTTGACAATATACCAACGAATACATATGAAAAA
>Ga0097621_100003042_pt1 | contig 11511 bp, 8 predicted proteins | sample KBSMisM72_FD_73165 | JGI IMG/M metagenome (GOLD analysis project Ga0097621, IMG submission 73165) | Miscanthus rhizosphere microbial communities from Kellogg Biological Station, Michigan, USA - KBS Miscanthus M7-2 (version 2) (version 2) | ecosystem: Host-associated > Plants > Roots >... | reverse complement strand
CAAAGAGGGATTCCATGCCCTTAAAATATTATACAACGACGCTCCCCCAATCCATGTTTGAATACCAAACCATCCACAGGCAACAATAGCCCTGAGCATGGCGGGGATGTTTGCGCCTTTAGTACCAAAACTTGCCCTGACAAAAACCGGGAATGGGATTCCATATTTAGCACCCGCATGTCCATTCAGGATCATTGGAATTAAAACAATACAGTTGCCTAAGAAAATAGTGAGTATCGCCTGCCACCAGTTCATGCCTCCACCAATCAGCGAACTCGCCAGCATATAAGTTGGTATGCAAAGGCTCATGCTGATCCACAAGGCAGCATAGTTCCAGGTATCCCAACTGCGTCTGTCCTGGGCAATTGCAGCAAGGTCTTTATTGGTTAAAGAATTGTCTTGGTATTCAGGCATCCTGTTATTTTAATTAAGGAGTGAAAAAGCGAAGAAATTAAAAATGAAAACCAATGCAATAAGAATAAACTCAAAAGTCTTTTCTTCATTTTTTAATTCCTTAATTCTTGATTTTCCTAATAGACTTGTTCATCCGCAATCTTAATTGCCTCACTAATCATCGCCAGGCCTTCATCAATTTGATCTTTGGTTACACACAATGGCGGTGCAACAAAAATATAACTCCAGCGTACAAAAGTGTACATGCCCAGTTCTTTGATCTTTGCCGCCACTTTATTCATTACAACCATTTCATCAGGTTTTGCATTGAAGGGCGCCATTGGTTCTTTTGTGTTTCGGTTTTTCACCAATTCAATGCAGCCCAACAAACCGGTGTTCCTGAAATCACCGATACTGGGATGTTTTTGTTTTAATGCTTCCACCTGTTGTTCCATATATTTACCCATGGCAATGGTATTTTCAAACAGGTGTTCATCATCATAAATTTTTAGTGTTTCCAGTGCAGCAGCACAAGCGACAGGATGTGCGGAATAGGTTAGCCCCAATGGCAATACGGCATCATCATATTTACCCGCAATTTTTTCGCTAACCTGCAAACAACCAAAAGGCAGGTAACCACAAGTAAGCCCCTTCGCCATTGCAATCATATCAGGAATAATGTCATGATTTTGAAAACCAAACCATTTCCCTGTGCGTCCCAATCCACTCATCACTTCATCCATGATCATCAGGATACCATGCTTTTGAGTGATTGCCCTCACAGCCTTTAGATACCCTTTAGGATATTGCAAACAACCTGAAGTACCAGATTCGCCCTCCAGCAAAATTGCAGCAATATTGGCTGCGCCTTCATAAGCGATTACACGTTCCAGTTGCGCCACTGCTTCTTTTAATAAATTCTCTTCTCCATATTCCCAGCGGTACAAATAAGGAAGATCAAAATGCACAAAGTTGGGCGACTGCTGGGCATCTACTGGTAATTTACGGGGGTCGCCGCCGGCAGATATTACACCCATCGTAGCTCCATGATAGGATTGATAACGGCATAATATTTTATGCCTGCCGGTGTACAATCTTGCCAGTTTGATTCCATTTTCAATGGATGTTGCCCCGCATAATGTAAAGAAGGATTTATTCAAATCACCCGGGCAAATTTCTGCCAGCCTTTTACCAAGGTCTCCACGCACTTTCGTTACGCAGGACGGAGTTACATACGCTACTTCCTGCATTTGCTTTACTACAGCCTCCGTCACCCGCTGGTTACCATGACCAATATTCACGTTCATCAATCCGCTTGAAAAATCAATGATGCGTTTTCCATCATAGTCGTAGAGATACACGCCCTCTGCATATTTTATTGCTATGGGGTTTGTTCCTTTTTGTTTGCTCCAGGAAAACAAAGTATAGTCCTGGTTATCCTGGATTATTTCTTCAGCTTCTGATAATGTTTTTGTTTGCATAAAATTATTTTAGCAATATTTAAATGTAATTTATTTCTTAAACCCAATCCGTTCTCTTTCTTCCCAGGTTTTCTTTTCATTCTTTTCATCCAGTAAGTTTTCAATCGCATCGTAAATTCCTGATAACTGAATATCATGCTCGCCAATTTTATCTTTTAACTGGTTGAGTTGCTTTGCAATTTCCGAATAGTTTGAAGCCAATCTTTTCAGTTCAATAAATGCTCTCACTACCGCAATACTCATCTTTACTGCCCGTTCACTTCTCAAAACTGTAGCCAACATAGTAATGCCATGTTCCGTAAAAGCGTAGGGCGTTACGCCAGCATTTCTTTTGGTTTGGGATGCGGTCGCAATTTGAGACCGCATAGTTTTATTTTTATGTAAATCAGTTATTTCCGGTGATGCGGTCGCATATTGCGACCGCATATTTTGCCATTCTTTAGCAGTAAGCCTGAAAATAAAATCATCAGGGAAACGCTCTGCATTTCGTTTTACCTGTTCATTCAGGCGTTTAGTTTCCACTTCATATAATGCAGCAATATCATAATCCAGCATCACTTTCTGCCCACGTAATAAAAATATCTTCCTGATGATAGTTTCATCTGGAATGATTTTAATAATGGCTTTCTTTGCTTTTGCCATAGCGAGTTTTATTAAAGGTTATTTGGTTTGAGGCCACAAATCGTGACCTCAAACTTGAAAAGCCAAATTGATTCCTCAAGTTGTAAACCAATATTGTTTGAATGAATTTAACCGGAGAAATTTTAACTCATCCAGTTCACACCCGCTTCCGCATTCCACTTCACCGTACTCTTCTTCAATTTTGTCCAAAATTCAATAGAGCTCTTTCCTGTAATATCCCCGACTCCAAATTTACTTTCGTTCCATCCTCCGAAACTAAAGGGTTCTCTTGGCACCGGCACACCCACATTTACACCGATCATACCGGCACTGGCTTTATCAATAATGTATCTTGCCATACCGCCATTTTGCGTAAACACACTGGCCGCATTACCATAAGGATTGGCATTTTCAATAGCCAGCGCTTCATCCACCGTATTCGTACGCATGATAGAAATGACGGGACCGAAAATTTCTTCCGTCGCCACACTCATACCCGGCTTTACATAATCAATTACTGTGGGGCCAACGTAAGTGCCATTCTCCTTGCCGGACACTTTTGCATTCCGTCCATCCACTAAAATTTTAGCACCCTGGCTCTCTGCTTCAGTGATAAATCTTTCAATTCTTTCCTGTGATGCTTTGTTGATAACTGCACCTAAATTTTCTCCTGGTATGATCTTTCTTGCTTCTTCGCAAATCTTATCAATAATAGCATCCACATTACCTACTCCGATCATCGCACTGGCGGCCATACAACGCTGCCCGGCACAACCACTCATACTGGCAGCCACATTCTGTGCTGTCATTCCTGGTATCGCATCTGGCAGAACCATTAAATGATTTTTTGCTCCACCCAATGCAAGACAACGTTTATAACTGGAAGTAGCTCTTTGATAAACGATTTTGGCAACCTTAGTTGAACCAACAAAAGACACAGCTTCAATACCCGGGTGATCACAAATAGCATTTACCATCTCCGCATCACCATTCACCACATTAAATACACCATCCGGCAAACCGGCTTCTTTTAATAACTCCGCCAGCCTGCCACAACTCAATGGCACTTTTTCAGATGGCTTAATGATCATACAATTTCCTAAAGCGATCGCATTAGGCATGGTCCAGTTGGGCACCATTGAAGGGAAGTTGAAAGGCACAATGGATGCCACTACGCCGAGTGCCACATGCTCTGTTCTGCACTCTACGCCACGACTTACTTCTAATAATTCACCTGTCACTAATTGCGGTAAAGAAGTGGCAAACTCTGTCAGCTCAATACATTTTTCAATCTCGGCTACAGATTCTCCATAAGTTTTTCCATTTTCTTCACTGCACAATTCAGCCAGCTCTTTCAAATGCTTTTCCAGTAAATATTTATAGCGAAAGAAAACCTGCACTCTTTCTTTAATGGGTGTTTTACTCCAGGAAGGAAAAGCTCTTTTGGCTGCTCGTACTGCAGTATCCAGGTCAGCACCGTTGCTCATTGGCACCGTTGCTAATAAAGTGCCGTCAACAGGAGAAACAACATCCAGTATTCTTGATGTACTGGCCGCAATAAATTCGCCATTGATAAAATTTCTGATGGGGGCGTATTTCATAATGATATATTTAAACTAAAAAAATTATATACTTTGCGTATGAAAATTAAAGTTATTTTATTAATCTGCAATACCATAAAAGGATTTAAACCTACTTTAAAAATATCTATGGTAACAAGGCTCGTGAAAACTGTCATTTAACAATCATTGTTTGATTACCAGCCGCTATTACAATAAAATACAGCAACAACATTTCATTGTCATTAAAGGGCTGGAACAAAAAATAAATATTAAGGCTTATGAGCAGGATTGCAGAATCGGAATTAATCATCAACAACCGGGGCGCTGTTTATCATCTTGATCTTCGTCCAGAAGAATTAGCTCCTACTATCATTTTAGTTGGCGACCCAGACAGGGTGAAAAAAGTAAGTGCCCATTTTGACAGAATAGAGTATCAGCGGCAGCACCGGGAATTCATTTCGCACACTGGATATGTTGGCAGCAAAAGATTAACGGTGACGTCAACAGGCATTGGTCCGGACAATATAGACATTGCATTGAATGAACTGGATGCAGTTGCCAATATCGATTTTTCAACAAGAGAAATTAAAACAGCATTTACACAACTCAACATCATTCGCTTTGGTACTTCAGGTTCTCTCCAGGCTGATATACCGGTTGATGATTTTGTTACTTCTTCTCATGGGCTTGGCATGGACAACCTGATGAATTATTATGCTTACCAAAAAGACCTAGCAGACAAACGATTAGCTGATGCATTTGTATTACAAACCGGCTTAGACACTGCAGTTACCCTGCCTTATGTTTTTAGCGGTAGCAGCAAGTTGGTCAATAAATTTAGCGCCGGGTACCACAAAGGCATCACTGTTACCTGCCCTGGATTTTACGGGCCACAAGGAAGAATTTTAAGATTGCCTTTAGCAAGCCCTGACCTCATTAGTAAACTTACTGATTTCAAATACAATGATCACAGGATCACTAATTTTGAAATGGAGACCTCCGCGATTTATGGATTGGGAAAATTGCTTGGACATGAATGTTTGAGTCTGAATGTAATTGTAGCGAACCGTGTGACAAAGGAGTTTTCAAAAGACAGTAATGCTGCAGTGGAAAAACTGATTAAAAAATCAATTGAATTATTGGTTGTTTAATTTTTTTGAAATAAACATTTGTACTGTTGTCGGCTTCGTTGTGTCACTCACTTTTACTGCATACCTTTATGCAGCAATCCTAAATGAATTAATGAGCCATTAAAATCAAAATACTTTATCAACACAATGATTGCAATAAAATCAATTCCCGATTTTTCTTTATCTCCACATATCGACCAGGTGGGCGTGGAAGAAAGGGCAAGCCGTTTTACCAAACGAAGTATAAAAAATGAAAGCAAGATCAACGGGTTAAAGCTTGCGCTCAACATGATCGACCTTACCACGCTGGAAGGAAAAGATACAGACGGGAAAGTAAAACAGCTTTGTTACAAAGCGCTGCATTTGCATGATGCCTACCCGGGATTGCCTACTGTGGCCGCCATTTGTGTGTATCCAAGCATGGTAAAAGTTGCCAAAAAAGCTTTGGGAGATTCCGGTGTTAAGGTAGCTTCTGTTGCCACCGCTTTTCCCAGCGGACAAGCCTCAAGAGACGTAAAGATCCGGGACACAAAATTCGCGGTAAATGAAGGTGCTGATGAAATAGACATGGTGATATCCAGGGGCAAATTTCACATGGGCGAATACAATTTTGTATTTGATGAAATTTCGGCTATAAAAGAAGCTTGCGGAGAAGCAAGACTGAAAGTAATTTTAGAAACAGGTGAACTGGTTACCTACGATAAAGTAAGAAGGGCAAGTGATATCGCCATGTATGCCGGTGCTGATTTTATTAAAACATCCACAGGGAAAATTCAGCCGGCAGCAACCATGCCGGTAACATTAGTGATGCTGGAAGCTATCCGTGATTTTTATTATAAGACGGGCAAACGCATTGCGATGAAACCTGCGGGTGGTATTTCAAAAGCAAAGCTGGCACTGCATTATTTAGTAATGCTAAATGAAGTATTGGGAGAAGAATGGATGAATAATCAGTGGTTCCGATTTGGCGCCAGCAGCCTGGCAAATGATATTTTGATGCAGTTGATGAAGCAAAAGTCAGGGGTTTACCAGGGTGCAGATTATTTTAGTATGGACTAATAAACATGGAAACGTTTTTAAACGAAAACTTTGGCTTAAATGATTTAAACGGATTTCAACGAATTAAAAGATTTCAATAATGGCAAAGACTGTAAAAAACAATACCCTAAAACTTAAGTTCGAAAGTTCAAGAAACTTAGCTCCTGCACCAGAAAGCAAGAGCGCTGCAAAAATTAGTGAACGATATGATCTCTTTATTGACGGCAAATTTGAAAAGCCATTAAGCAAAAAATATTTTGACACGATCAATCCTGCAACAGAAGAAAGATTAGCAGAAGTGGCAGAAGCCAATGCGGCAGATGTAAACAAAGCCGTGGAAGCTGCAAGAAATGCATATGATAAAACATGGAAAAAAATGGCTCCAAAAGAAAGGGCCAAATATATTTACCGCGTTGCCAGGATGGTGCAGGAAAGAGCAAGAGAGTTTGCGGTGATTGAGACATTGGATGGTGGCAAGCCAATTCGGGAGAGCCGTGATTTTGATGTACCTGCTGCTGCCAATCATTTCTTTTACTATGCAGGATGGGCTGATAAATTAGAATATGCATTCCCTAACAGGCAGGCACAGCCGCTTGGCGTTGCAGGCCAAATCATTCCATGGAATTTTCCATTATTAATGGCCGCCTGGAAAATTGCCCCGGCATTAGCTACTGGCAACACGGTTGTATTAAAACCTGCAGAAACTACTCCTCTCACCGCTTTAAAACTAGCTGAAATTATACAGGAAGCGGATTTGCCTCCCGGAGTGGTGAACATTATTACCGGTGCCGGAGCAACCGGTGCGGCCATGGTGGATCATCCGGATATTAATAAAATTGCCTTCACCGGTTCTACTGACGTTGGAAAAATTATACAAAGAGCCATTGCAGGCACCAATAAAAAAGCTACGCTTGAATTGGGCGGTAAAGCTGCCAATATTATTTTTGATGACGCTGCATTAGACCAGGCGGTGGAAGGTGTGGTAAATGGGATTTTCTTTAACCAGGGGCATGTGTGCTGTGCAGGTTCAAGATTATATGTACAGGAATCTGTTTTTAAAACAGTAGTTCAAAAATTAAAAGACAGGATGGAATCATTAATTGTTGGTGACCCAATGGATAAAAATACAGATATAGGTGCTATTAACTCCAAACAACAATTAGAAGTGATCAATACTTATTTAAGCATCGGGCAAAAGGAAGGTGCTGAAATGTACCAGTCATCATGCTCCCTTCCAAAAAAAGGGTTTTATTGCAGGCCAACCATTTTCACCAATGTCGCCCAATCAAACAGGATTGCACAGGAAGAAATCTTTGGTCCGGTATTGACCATTCAAAGTTTTAGAACGGATGATGAAGTAATTGAAAAAGCAAACAATACACCTTATGGTTTAAGTGCCGGTGTATGGACTGACAAGGGTTCTAAAATTTTCAACATGACCACAAAACTGAAAGCGGGTGTAGTTTGGGCGAATACTTATAATAAGTTTGATCCCACTTCCCCATTTGGCGGATATAAAGAAAGTGGTTATGGAAGAGAAGGTGGCCTACATGGTTTAGCTCCTTACCTGAATTTGGTTTAAGGTTTAATAGTTTAAAGTTTAAGGTTGGCTTTAAACCTTAAAGTGCATTATTTATATAAAAAACAATCATCCAATTATGGCAACAATAAAATCTTTTGAGGATATTGAAAGCTGGAAGAAAGCAAGAGAAGTCTGCGGAATATTGGGAGAAATTATAGATGCCGGAAAATTCATGAAAAGTTATAGGCTGATTCACCAAATTGAGGGATCCTCGGGTTCAGTAATGGACAATATTGCAAAAGGTTTTGAAAGAGGTTCAAGAGCCGAATTTATACAGTTCCTTGGATACGCTAAAGGCTCTTGCGGTGAAGTAAGATCCCAATTAAACAGAGCGCTTGACAGAAAATTTATTAAAGAAAAAGAATTTGAAGAATTGAAAATACTGGTATCACAAACAAGCGGGTTAATTCAAAACTTCATTACCTATTTACAAAATAGTGAAGTAGCAGGTATAAGGAAAAAGGTAGCTGTTAAATAACCTGAAACTTTAAACCTTAGACTTTAAACACAATTAATATGGCAAAGACAATTATAAAAAAAGCAACAACTACTTTTAGTGAAAATGGAAATGGTATTCATACAACCCAAAAAAGACTGGAAGTTCTAAAAACCTACAAGATCTACATCGGCGGCCAATTCCCCAGAACAGAATCAGGTAGATATTATGTGGCTACTAACGGCAAGGGAGACAAGCTGGCGAATATGTGTCTCTGTTCACGAAAAGATTTCAGGGATGCTGTGGTGAGCGCACGAGCCGCCTATGCCGGATGGAGTGCCAGGACAGCTTTTAACCGCGGACAAATTCTGTATCGTATTGCCGAAATGCTGGAAGGAAGAAAAGCACAATTCATTGACGAGTTGATAAAACAGGATGCTACTGCGATACAGGCAGCAGCCGAAGTGAATCTTGCCATTGACCGGTTAATATATTACAGCGGCTGGTGCGATAAATTTCAGCAGGTATTCAGTTCTGTAAATCCTGTAGCATCACCTCATTTTAATTTCTCTACACCAGAGCCAACCGGTGTGGTGGCTGCAATTGTGCCACAAAACAATTCATTGATCGGGCTAGTTTCTATAATTGCACCTATCATTGCCGGTGGCAACAGTTGTATTGTTTTAGCATCTTCTTCCAAACCCTTGTGTGCTGTTACCTTTGGAGAAGTCCTCAACAGTTCTGACTTACCTGGTGGCGTTGTAAATATCCTTACCGGTAAAATAAGCGAATTGTTACCCTTCTTCGCAGACCATATGGATGTGAATGCAACTGTTTATTGCGAAAACGATGCTGCCCCCCAGCAGCTCATCAAAGAAAAATCCGCACTGAATGTGAAACGGGTGTTGATCTATGATAAAACAGATTGGATGAGTACCAAGGCACAATCACCTTATTTTATTACCGACTTCCAGGAAATCAAAACTACCTGGCATCCCATTGAAAATATTGGCGGAGCAAAAACAGGATATTAAACCAGTAATATTTCAATTTTTCATAAAGAGATAAATTATTTAATTCTTATTAAAATATTCTTCATGTTCCTTTTTTAGGGCACACATCTCAATTTTTAGTAAATTATTAGATTAAAGGGTGCTTGAGGAGCCCTATTTGAGAAAAACTTCCTAACTTTCCTTTCAAACCAAAACTTTTTTATGAGTACAGCAACCAAGTCTATTCTGGCAGCACTGTTTCTATTTGGTACACAGGCTGTTTTTGCACAAAAGCAAACCATTACGGGAAAAGTTACTGACGCCACTACCGGTCAACCCCTACAGGGAGCATCCGTAAAAATAAAATCAAGTACTGCAGGAGTAACTACCTCCGACAAAGGAACCTTTAGTCTTGATGTTCCGCCAAACGGCACACTCGTTATTTCAGTTATTGGATATGCAGACCAAACCTATACTATCGGTAGCTTAAGCACTATTGAAATTAAAATGCAACCATCAATAACAGATCTTGCCCAGGTTACGTTGGTGGGTACCCGCACACCCGGGAGAATCAAAACAGAATCACCGGTGCCGATAGATGTTATTAAAATTAACCAGGTAGGATTGCCAACCGCCAAGACGGACCTTACTTCTGTATTAAACGTATCGGCTCCTTCATTTAATTACAATAAACAAAGCGGAGCTGATGGTGCTGACCATATTGATATTGGAACCCTCCGCGGCCTGGGTGCCGATCATACGCTTGTTTTAATAAACGGGAAAAGAAGGCACCCAACAGCATTTGTAGGCCTGTTTGGAACCCGTGGACGTGCCGGTTCGGGTGTAGACCTAAATGGTTTTCCACAGGCAGAAGTTGACCGCATTGAAATACTGCGTGATGGTGCTTCTGCACAATATGGTTCAGATGCTATAGCAGGTGTAATCAATATCATTCTGAAAAAAGAAACGCAGTTATCTGTAAATGTAGGATGGAGTGGTTATTATGATACTAAAAACAACGCCAGGAAATTCAACTCAAATAACGATTATTATGCAGGAGACGCCGTAGATGGCAATACATTCACAGCTTCCCTGAACCATGGAGTAGCATTGGGAAAGAATGGTGGTTACATTAATTATTCATTAGACTATCTCGCACAAGGCAAAACCTACAGGCAGGCGCCGGTTTCTGAAAATTTTGCTACCGAAAAAGATGCTTTGCCTGACGTAAACATCTACCGCAGGGGTTTTGGTGATGGCTCGCTTACAACTGCAGGAGCAATGTACAACCTGGAAATCCCTACCAGTGCTAGTAAAAAAACGACATTTTATTCCTTTGGAGGATATAATTACAAGTCATCTGACGCTTTTGCCTATACGCGCCAGTGGGATAGCAAACCAGACCGCTTCCCAGTGGATGCAAATGGTAACCTGCTGATGGTTTCATCCATTATGCATAAAACTAACGATGGTAATACCATTTATTATAACCCACATATCCAAACCCACATTACTGATGGTTCTTTTGCCATGGGGCTGAAAGGCAGTACTGGTAACGACTGGAACTGGGACTTGAGCAATAATACCGGATATAATGATTTTCATTATTATGGCGACAAAACTTTTAATGCTTCCCTTGTTGGTCAATCAACACCCAATCATTTTGATGATGGTGGTTTTAATTTGTTGCAAAACACTACCAATCTTGATTTTAGTAAATCGATTAAGAGTGTTGCAGAAGGACTTAATATAGGCGTAGGTGCCGAATTTAGGTATGAACAATATAAAATTTTCCAGGGCGAAGAAAAATCCTACAAAGGATATCATCCTGATCCAATAATTTATCCGAATTTAATTGGTGTTGGTCATGACCCCGCCGACTCTTCAAGGACACCTGCGTCTGGATCCCAGGGATTCCCCGGATTTAGTAATACCGATGTTGTAAACGCAAACCGCAGCAATGTGGGAGTTTATGCAGATGCTGAACTAAATGTTACAAAACAATGGCTGTTAAATGGTGCAATACGTTATGAAAATTATTCTGATTTTGGATCAGTTTTGACTGGTAAGCTCGCTACCCGTTATAAAGTAACCGACAATTTTAATATTCGTGGTTCCATCAGCACCGGTTTCCGTGCTCCTTCGCTGGCTCAAATACATTTTAGCAACACGCTTACTTCGTTCAGCGGTGGCGCACTGGTGCAGTCATTGATTGCTCCGAATACCAGCAGTATTTCAAGGGCAGCGGGCATCCCACCATTAAAGGAAGAAACCTC
>Ga0097621_100003038_pt1 | contig 11521 bp, 10 predicted proteins | sample KBSMisM72_FD_73165 | JGI IMG/M metagenome (GOLD analysis project Ga0097621, IMG submission 73165) | Miscanthus rhizosphere microbial communities from Kellogg Biological Station, Michigan, USA - KBS Miscanthus M7-2 (version 2) (version 2) | ecosystem: Host-associated > Plants > Roots >... | reverse complement strand
CGGCGCTGCGCCCCTTGCTCTCGCGCCTGCCGGACGAGCTCGTCGAGCGCGATGCCGCGATCGCCGTGGCGTTCGCTGCGATCCATCTCGAGCCCGGCGGGCAGCCCGAGCGCACCGCCGCCTACCTCGACATGGCACGCGCGGCGCTCGAGCGGGGCCCCGCCGATCCGGTGGTCGCCGAGCTCCACGCAGTCGTCAGCCTCCAGCGCGCGCGCTCGCGAGGCGACCTGACGCTCGCCAAGCACGCCGCGGACACGCTCGGGAGCATGCACTTCGCGGACGATCCCGATCCCAATCCTCAGCGCCGTGCGCTCGTGCTCGTGATGCTCGGCGCGTGCGAATCACTCTGGAGCGGTCGAGGCGCGGAGGCCTCGCGCGACCTGCGCACCGGAATCGCGCTCGCCCGCCGGAGCGAGCAGGACTACCTCGTCGTCGGCGGGCTCGGCCACCTGGCCGTCCTGTGCGTGAGCGAAGGCCGCTTGCAGGCGGGTGCCGGCCTCGCGCTCGAAGCCATTGCCCTCGCCGAGGCCCGTGAATGGCTCGGCCTTCCCGTCTCGGCGCCCGCGCTGCTCGCGCTCGGCTGGGCTGAGTACCTGTGGTGCGATTCCGCGTCGGTCGAGACGCTCGGGCGCGCCGCGGATGCAGCGCGGGCGTCGAGCGATCTTCCCGTCAGGCTGCAGATCGCCGCGCTCTCGGCCCTCACGCAGCTCGAGTCGGGCGACGGGCCCAGGCGTGCCCTGGAGACGCTGCGGGGGTCGCTCGACGAGGTCGGCGACTGGCAGCCGCCCGGAGCGCTCGAGCAGCAGCTACGCAGCGTGGAGGCGCGCGTGCTCCTGGCCGCCGGCGAGCGGGACGAGGCCGTCGAGGTCGCGCGCAGACTCCCCGGCTGCGCGGCGCGCTGTGCGATCGAGGCGCGAGCGGCGCTCACGCACGCCGATCCGGCCGGTGCTGTCGAATTGCTGACTCCCCACGTCGACGACGGCTCGTCCGTGACGGATCTCGCCACGCGCATCGAGGTGCTCGTCCTGCATGCGGTCGCGCGCCACGCGCAGCTGGACCACGAGGGCGCGGGCGTATCGCTCGAACGCGCGCTGGAGCTCGCGGGCGCCGAGCGATTCCCGCAGGTGTTCCTGCAGGCGGGCTCGCCCCTGCGCGACCTCCTGGCGCGACAGGTGCGTCAGGGCACGCGCCATCGCGGGCTCGTCGAGGAGCTGAGGATCACCCTCGACCGCCGCGCGGGCGCGTGGTCGGCGGCGCCTCCCACCCCGCTGCTCGAACCGCTCAGCAAGCGCGAGCTGACCGTCCTGGGCTACCTCGAGACGATGCTCTCGAACGAGGAGATCGCGGCCGAGCTGTTCCTCTCCACGAACACCATCAAGACCCACACGAAGAGCATCTACCGCAAGCTCGGCGTCACGCGGCGGCGCCATGCCGTCTCCCAGGCGCGCGCGATGAGGCTGATCTGACGATGTCGGCGCCCGGCGATCCGCGCATGCCCGACGATCCGCGCCAGCCCGGGCTCTCGGCCGCCGCCGCCCCGCCACCCGCACCGCCGTCGGGCGGTGGCGTCTCGACGGGGATCGTCGTCGCCTTGCTCGCGCTCGCCCTGGCGCTGGGAGGGGTGCTCGGCTGGCTGGTGAGCGAGTCCGGGAGCGATTCCGGCACCACCACGACGGTGACGACCGTGCAGACGACGGCCGGTGCGAGCTCGGAGGCCAGCACGGAGACCGAGACCGAGACGGTGACGGAGACGGTCACCGAGACCGCGCCGGCCGCCGATTCGGGCGCGACGACCCAGGGCTAGGAGTGTTCACACCCCGCGGGTGAAGATGCGACCCGGGCACGCGGCGACGATTGCCCGCGATGTCGTTCAGGCCGTTCGGATCGCTGCGCGGCTACCGCGGGGAGTGGCTCAGCGGCGACGCGATCGCCGGTCTCACCGTCTGGGCCGTGCTCGTGCCGGAAGCACTCGCGTACGCGACGATCGCGGGTGCCCCGCCCGTCGTGGGTCTCTACGCGGCGCCCGGCGCGCTCATCCTCTACGCCGTCTTCGGCAGCTCCCGCCATCTCATCACTGGCCCGATGTCGGCCACGGCAGCGCTCTCGGCGGCCGTCGTGGCGCAGTTCGCGACGGCGGGGAGCAGCCAGTTCGTCACCCTGACGGCGGCGCTCGCGATCACTGCCGGCGTCATCGCCGTGATCGCGGGCCTCCTGCGGCTGGGGTTCGTCGCCAATTTCATCTCGGAGCCCGTGCTCAAGGGCTTCATCATCGGCCTGGCGCTCACGATCATCGCGGGCCAGCTGCCCAAGCTGTTCGGCGTCGAGGGCGGTAGCGGCAACTTCTTCGAGAAGGTCTGGGATCTGATCCGGAACCTCGGCGAGACCCACTGGCGGACCCTGGCGGTCGGGCTGGTCTCGCTGGCGATCGTGGTCGGCTTCCGGCGGTTCCTGCCGGTCATCCCGGGCTCGCTGGTCGCGGTCGCGTTCGGTGTCGGGGTGGTCTATGCGTTCGACCTGGACAAGCACGGCGTGGAGATCGTCGGGAACATCGACGGAGGCCTGCCGTCACTCGGGCTCCCGGACATCCGAGCCAAGCAGTACCTCGAGCTGGCCGGCAGCTCGATCGGCATCGTGCTGATCGGATTCGCGGAAGGCCTGGGCGCGGCCAAGACCTACGCCGCCCAGCATCACTACGAGATCGATGCCAACAGCGAGCTGCTCGGACTCGGGGCGGCGAATCTCGGTGCAGGCCTGTCCAGCGGGATGGTCGTCAACGGCAGCCTCTCCAAGACCGCCGTCAACGGCGGCGCAGGCGCCAAGAGCCAGGTCTCCGGACTGATCGTCGCCGGGCTCACGATCGTGACGCTGCTCTTCCTCACCGGCCTGTTCGAGAAGCTGCCCGAGCCCACGCTCGCTGCGGTGGTGATCGCGGCCGTGGTCGAGCTCGTCGACATCGCCGCGCTCCGGCGGCTCCGGCGTGTCGTCGTGCGGGGACAGCGGCTGGGAATCGCTGCGCGGCCCGACTTCGTCGCTGCCCTGGCGGCGATGCTCGGCGTGCTCGTCTTCGACACCCTGCCCGGCCTCGTGATCGGCATCTCGTGCTCGCTGGTGCTGCTGGTCTACCGCGCGTCGCGGCCACACATCAGCGAGCTCGGAAAGACACCCGGCGATCCCCATCGCTGGAGCGATCTGGAACGAAATCCGGATGACGCGCGCGTCCCCGGCATCGTCGTCATGCGCGTGGAAGCGGGGCTCTTCTTCGCGAATGCGGACCACGTGCGCGAGGCGGTGCGCAAGGCAGCGGCGACCGACGGCACGCGGGCCGTCGTGCTGGACGCCGAGACGGTCGCGTTCATCGACGTCACGGCCGCGGACATGCTCACGACCCTGACCGAGGAGCTTGCCGCCGAAGGCGTCGTGCTGGCCGTCGCGCACGATGTCGGCCAGGTCCGCGACACGCTCAGCGAGACGGGCGCCGCGAACGCCATCGGCCGCAACACGTACGCGACGGTGGACGAGGCGATCGAGGCGCTTGCGCAGGTCGATCCGCGCCACGGATGAAGTTCACCCGCGCGGGGTGAAGCGCGGCGTCCGGTGACGCTCGACGGTCCCCCTGGCCGAACGTAGACGACCGCCAGACATGGCAGGAGGGAGCGTCCCTATGGGGACATACGAACGAGAACCGGTGAAGGGCATGGCAGGAGCGATGTTCGCCGCGGTGATGCTGCTGACACTCGGCGTCTTCCAGGCCATCCAGGGCCTCGTGGCGATCTTCAACGACGACTGGTACGTGAGGTCCGCGCATTACACGTTCGATCTGGACATCACGACCTGGGGCTGGATCCACCTCATCATCGGCATCCTGATGGCCGTCGCAGGCTGGGCGCTGTTCTCGGGCCAGCTCTGGGCTGCGCTGACGGCGATGTTCCTGTGCTTCATCAGCGCGATCGACAACTTCTTCTTCATCCCCTACTACCCGTTCTGGTCGATCCTCATCATCGCCCTGAACATCTGGGTCATCTGGTCGCTCACGCGGCCCGGCGTGATCAGGGACTGACCACGTCACAGCGAGTAGGCCGGCGAACGTTTCCGGCGAGCGACGGGCCGGCGGGGCGCTTGGGACACCACGCCCCGCCGGTCGTCGGCATTTCGAAACCAAGGAGCCTGCATGCTTCGATCGCTTCTCATCTCCTGGGCGCTCATGGCAGTGGCGTTCGCCATCACGGCCTGGCTCCTCACGGGAATGGACATCTCGGGAGGATTCGGCTCGTACCTCTGGATCGCGCTGCTGTTCGGCGTGATCAACGCCATCATCGGGACCTTCCTCAGGATCATCACGCTCCCGCTCACGATCCTCACGCTCGGCCTCTTCTCGATCGTCGTCAACGCCATCCTGCTCAACATCACGGATGCGATCTCGGATGACCTGACCATCGACCACTTCTTCTGGACCGCGATCTGGGCGGCCCTCATCCTGTCGTTCGTGTCCGTCTGCCTGCACTTCATCCTCAGCGTCGCCACGAAGCCGGCGAACGCCTGAGGCGCGCGTGAGCGGGTGCTGCGCTCCGTCCAGGGATCCTGCTCCGGGTGGGAGCGACGCGCCTGCGGCGGTGCCCGGGCGGAAGGCCGGGGCTGCGCTCGTCGCCACCGTGCGGATTGCGGGCGGCGAGGGCTTGCTCGGCAACGCCGACATGCACGCCTACCCGGATGACGGCGAAGGCCCGGTTCACCGCGTGCGGCTCGCCGCCTTCGAGCTCGCGCCGCACGCGGTGACCAACACCGAGTTCGGGCGATTCGCGGAGGCGACGGGCTATCGCACCGAGGCAGAGCGGTTCGGCTGGTCCTTCGTCTTCGGCGGCCTCCTGCCCGATGACTTCCCCGAGACGCGAGCCGTCGCCGCCGCACCGTGGTGGCGACAGGTCGAGGGCGCATCGTGGCGCCGGCCGGAGGGGCCGCAGTCGAGCATCGGCCGCCGCGGCGACCATCCCGTCGTGCACGTCTCCTGGAACGACGCGCTCGCGTTCTGTGCCTGGGCCGGGGCGCGGCTCCCGACCGAAGCCGAGTGGGAGTACGCCGCCCGCGGAGGACTCGAGGGTCGCACGTACCCGTGGGGCGACGAGCTCGAGCCCGGGGGCGAGCATCGCATGAACGTGTGGCAGGGCGTGTTCCCGAATCACAACACCCTGGACGACGGCTATCTCGGCACGGCGCCGGTCGACGCCTACGCGCCCAACGGCTACGGCCTGCACAACATGACCGGCAACGTCTGGGAGTGGTGTGCAGACTGGTTCGACCCGCACGCCTATGCGAGGGATCGCCCTGACAATCCGCAGGGGCCGCCGAGCGGCACGCACCGCGTGAGCCGCGGTGGCTCCTACCTCTGCCACGCCTCGTACTGCCGGCGCTACCGCGTGGCCGCACGCAACGCGCTGACACCGGACTCCTCCACGGGCAACACCGGCTTTCGCTGCGCGGCGGATGTCCCGGCTGCACGGGCGGGCTGAGATGGGCGCCACGATCGGCGATCTCCTGCCACTGGCCATCGGCATCGCGATCAGCCCGATCCCGATCATCGCGACGATTCTCATGCTGCTCTCGAAGCAGGCCGGCAAGACGAGCACGGCATTCCTGATCGGCTGGGTCGCCGGGATCGTCGTCGTCACGGTGGTCGTGCTGCTGCTCGTCGGCGAGGCCGGCGACAGTGACGGCGGCAAGCCCTCGACGCTCTCTTCGGTCCTCAAGCTCGTATTCGGCGCCGCGCTGGTCCTGCTGGCCCTCGAGCAGTGGCGCAGCCGGCCAAAGGCGGGCGAGACGGGGGAGATGCCGAAATGGATGGGGGCGATCGAGTCGTTCACGTTCGGCAAGGCACTCGGGCTCGGCTTCCTGCTCTCCGGGGCGAATCCCAAGAACCTCCTGATGTGCCTCGGGGCCGGTACGACGATCGGCGCGGCGCACCTGTCCACCGGCGAGGACATCGTCGTCGTGGCGATCTTCACCGTGCTCGCCGCGAGCACCGTCGCGGTCCCGGTGATCGGCTTCCTCGTCGCCCGCAATCGCATGGAAGCCCCGCTCACCGACCTGCGCGGGTGGCTCACCCAGAACAACGCGGCCGTGATGGGCGTCCTGCTGCTGGTGATCGGCGCCGACCTGATCGGCAAGGGCATCACCGGCCTGACCGCCTGAAGCCGCCGGCCACCGCGATCGCCGACCACTTGGGGCCAGGCCCCGCCAGGCGGGGTCAGGCCCCGCCAGGCGGGGTCAGACCCCAAGTGGCGGACGCCTCGGGTGAAGCTTCGCTATATTGCTTCGATCGAAGCGATTATGAGGAGCAGTATGTCGAAGGCATCGAATGCAGAGCAGTTGGTGGACGCGACGATCGGTGTCGCCGCGCACCTCGAGTCCGAGCTCGAAGAGGCACTGGCCGAGCATCGGCTGACGCGCGCGAGCTTCCTGGTGCTGACGGAGCTGGAGCGCGCCGACGGCCACACGCTCAACCAGCGCGACGTGGTGGCTCGTGTGCGACGAACCTCGGGGACGATGAGCGTGCGGCTCGGGCGCCTCGAGCACGCCGGGATCATCACGCGCGAGCGCGATCCCGAGAACGGGCGCAACGTCACGGTGACGCTCACCGAGCGCGGGCTGCGGCTCGTGCAGGCGGCACAGCCCGCGTATCGCGAGCGGTCCGAGCGCCTGGTCTCCGCGCTGCCCGCGGACGCGCAGTCCGCGCTGTCCGAGCACGTGCCGGCCTGGCTGGCGTTCTTCGAGCCCGACGGGCGCCTGACGCCGCGCCTGGGAGTCGCGGTCGCTCCGTCGGCCGTGGCGGGCCGGATGCGCCGTGCGGTCGGCCTCGCCGAGGAGCCCGGGGTCCTGATCATGCGCGTGAGGCCCGGCAGTCCGGCCGACCAGGCCGATCTCTCCCGCGGCGATCTCGTGGTGGAGGTCGCAGGTGAGCCGGTGCGCAGCATCGGAGACCTCGACCGCGCCGTGCGCGGCGCCGCGAGCGAGGTGAGCGTCCGCGTGCTGCGTGGCGCCGAGCCGCGCGAGCTCTCGGTCCGCTTCGACGAGGCCGGCTCCGAGTGAGCGCGCACCCGGCACTCGTGCCCGAGGCCTCCTCGGAGGACGCGCTGGACGCCTACTCCCGCACGGTCATCGAGGTCGCGGAGAGCCTGGCCCCGAGCGTTGCCAACCTCCGGGTCGTCCGCCGGACCCGGCGAGGCGATGCCGAGGGCGGTGGGAGCGCGGTCGTGATCGCCCCCGACGGCTTCCTGCTGACCTCCGCCCATGTCGTGGAGCGATCCGGAGGCGTCACGGCGAGCTTTGCCGACGGCCGGGAGACGCGCATCTCGGTCGTCGGCTCCGATCGCCTGTCAGACCTGGCGCTCCTGCGGGCCGAGGCCGGCGACCTCGAGCCGGCTGTCCTGGGTGACGCGGAGGACCTGCGCGTCGGCCAGCTCGTCGTGGCCATCGGCAATCCTCACGGCTTCGCCAGCTCGGTCACGGCCGGCGTCGTCAGCGGCCTCGGGCGCTCGCTGCCGGTCGGGCGGCGCGGCGGGCCGCAGCGGCTGATCGAGAACGTCATCCAGACCGATGCGGCACTCAACCCGGGCAATTCGGGCGGTGCACTTGTCGACGGCAGATGCCGGGTGGTCGGCATCAACACGGCTCTGGCCGGCTTCGGGCTGGGGCTGGCCGTGCCCATCAACGAGGCGACCCGCCGGATCATCTCCACGCTGATGCGCGACGGCCGCGTGCGCCGTGCTCAGCTGGGCGTCGCCGTCGCGCCTCGGCCCCTGCCTCCGGCGGTCGCGGCGCGGCTCGGCCGCGGCCGGGCGATCGAGATCGTCCAGGTCGTCGAGGGCGGTGCCGCAGCGCGTGACGGCATCCGGCTCGGGGACCTCCTGCTCGCGGTCGACGGCATCCCCGTCGAGGACGCGACCGACCTCCAGCGCCTGATGATCGACGAGCGCATCGGCCGCCAGGTCGAGTTCACGGTGCTGCGCGATGGTCACGAGCAGAGCGTGACCGTCGCGCCTGACGAGCTGGTCTAGAGACGGTTCCTAGAAGTCGTCGTCGATGAGCCGGCTGGAGCCCTCGCCGATGTCGCGGGCGATGGCCGCGAAGATCGTGTCGAGCTCGCCCGGCGTCGCCTTGTTGTAGAAGTCGCCGGGCGACGCGATCTGCGTCAGCGTGGAGTACGAGGTGATTGCCGGGCTCTCGGGCTGCCTCGTGTTCGCGTAGTGGAAGCATCCGGCCGCGGGCGGCGTGCAGGCCTGCCAGCTGCCGTTGACCCTGGCGCGGAAGCCGCCGACCGAGCAGGGCACGTTGTCGCCCAGCGCGTAGCCGATGCTGTAGATCGTGACGCCCTCGGTCTTGTAGTCGTTGGCAACGTTGATGGCGCTGTGGCAGGGCTGCTGATCGTCCAGGTTGCCCGGCGGGTAGGTGGGGTCGCCGGCGCCGTAGACGCTGCCGATGTTCGCCTCGCCGTCGGTCAGGAAGACGATGTAATCGGGGACGTCCGGGCGCCCGTGGAGTGCGAGCTCGGTGCGCGCCTGACGCAGCGCCTCGCTGTAGGACGTGCTGCCGCCGGACTGGATGCACGAGGCCGCCGTGCCGTCCTCGGTGTGCAGGAAGAGGCCCGAGGTCGGGTTCAGTGGTCCGCCCGGCGCCTTGTAGTCGCCACTGATCGTGTCGGTCACGTACCCGCGGTCGGGACTGTCATAGGCGTCGAAGCCATTGCCGCCGAGTGAGTTGAAGGGCGCGGCGCACGGGTCCGTCGTGGTCGACTCGACGGGCGGGAAGGCCACCATGCCCACCTGAACGTTGGGCGGATTGAGAATGCCCAGCATGGTGCGCACGCCGTCCTTGGCATTGTCGAGGTCGGTGCAGGTGCCATCCGGTGCGACGGGCTGGCACATCGATCCCGTCCGGTCGATCGCGATCACGAGGTCGACAGGCGTGGACGAGCATGGACTGCAGGCGCTGGCATGTGCAGACACGTCGAAATGGTCGATGCCGAACAGACGGGCGAACCAGGCATTCGTGCTGGCCTTGCCGTTGACCACGATCGCGTTCGGGTTGACCGACGGATTGCAGCCGGCGGCGACCACGGAGGTGTTCGTGCACTTCGCCGTGAATTGGAAGTCGAAGCTCGCGAGATTCTGCGGCTTGTTGGCGTCGCCGTACTCCTGGGCCGTCGCGAACGCGAGTGTGGCGTTGGGCAGATCCTGGGCGCCTGCGAGCGCGGCCGCATCGACTGCGCTCTGCAACTGGCGTTTGGCGTAGTAGGCGTAGCCGACGTCAATCGAAAAGGCGCAAATGCCGAGCAATGCCACAAGTGCAATCGCCACGAGTGGCAGAATCTGTCCGCGTTCTCCGTTTGCCTTTCGCATGCCGTCTTCTCCCGACGCCTGTTGGCAGGGGCACCGAGCCGGTGACCCGGGCGCCAGATTCCGACGGAAAGGAGTAGGCGTCCATCACCTTTACGGGTGTCTGGTCCGTCGCGAAAGATAGGTAGCGACCGGCCCCCGAGATAGGCACGGCTTCCGATGCGCCTGGCCCCTGCGGCGGGCACGCTGCTCCCAGCAACGAACAGGAGGAGCAATGCGAATCATCGGAACGATCGCAATCGCCGCGGTGGTGCTCGGCGGCGCTGCAGCGGCTGGAGTGGCGGTCGCGAGCACACGGCCGGCGGCGCCGGCCGCCGCGCCCGCCAAGCAGCACGACATGATGATGATGTCGATGTCCGGCACTGCGGGGAGCGCCGCCCTACCGGCTGCGCAACTCGCCCGGGCGCGGATCGCCACGGCCAAGTACGCGAACAGCCTCGGCGCCGCCAAGGCGGACGGCTACTCGATTCTCACGCAGCTGATCCCGGGTATGGGATACCACTTCATCAACCCGTCGATCAAGGGATTCGACGTTCGCAAACCACCGATCCTCGTGTACGAGAAGCACGGTGGAAAGTGGCAGCTGGGCGCGCTCGAGTGGGTCTTCCCGAAGAAGCCCGCGTCGCCGCCGCTCAAGGGCGCGACCTACGGCGCGTTCCCGGCCGCATGTCACTACAAGGACGGTACCTTCGTGCCCGAGCCGAGCACGGATGCCTGCCCGACGACGAGCCCGCAGTCGGGGGCGTCGTTCAACTTCTGGCACCCGGCGCTCGTCACGATGCACGTCTGGATCTGGTACCCGAACCCGGACGGCCTGTACGCGAGCATGGACCCCCTGGTGCACGCGTTCGGCTGATCCAGTGGGGCGCACCGCGTGAGCGGTGCGCCCCCGCTCGCTGCACTTCCGCCGCCCGAGCTTGATTTCGCTCGTCGGGCGGCGCACGATGCCCGCCATGGGTTCGGTTGCCGAACACGCCGGTGCCGAGGACGGCCTGCTCGAGCGCTCGGCCTTCCTCGAGGCACTGGAGGAGAGTTTCGACGACGTGGCCGCGGGAGGCGGGAGGCTCGTGCTCGTCTCGGGCGAGGCGGGCATCGGCAAGAGCACGCTGGTGCGCCGGTTCTGTCAGACGCGGGATTCCGCTGCGCGTGTGCTCTGGGGAGCGTGCGACGCGCTCGGGACACCGCGGCCCCTCGGTCCCCTGGTCGACATGGCGGCGGCCTTGCAGGGTGCCTTTCCGGCTTCCGTGCACGAGGGCGACAAGCCGCATGCCGTGTTCCTGGCGCTGCTCGAGGAGCTGCGCTCGGTGCGGCCCACGATCGCCGTGATCGAGGACGTGCACTGGGCCGACGAGGCGACGCTCGACGTCATCCGCCTGGTCGCGCGGCGGGCCGAGACGCTCGGTGCGCTCGTCGTGATCACCTATCGCGAGAATGAGCTCGACGCCGCCCACCCCGTGCGCCTGGCCGTGGGAGAGCTCGGCACCGCTCCGGGCGTCTCGCAGCTGCGGCTTCCCCCGCTCTCCCGCGACGCCGTCGAGGAGCTCGCGCGGCCGCACGGTGTCGACGCAGACGAGCTGTACGTCAGGACGGCAGGCAATCCGTTCTACGTGACCGAGGTGCTGGCCGGCGGTGGCACGGCAGTGCCGCCGACGGTGCGCGACGCCGTGCTCGGCCGGATGAGCCGGCTGGGCGATGCTGCCCAGGGCGCGCTCGAGGCGGTCGCGGTCGTTCCGCCGCATGTCGAGATGTGGGTGCTCGACGAGGTCGTGCCGGACGAGGTGGTGCACCTCGACGCCTGCCTCTCGACGGGCATGTTGCGCGGTGAGGGCCGCACCGTGTCGTTCCGTCACGAGCTCGCACGGCTCGCCGTGGAGCAGTCGATCGGACCCCACCGGCGCGTGCTGCTGCACCGCCGCATCCTCGAGGCGCTGCGCAATCCTCCCGACGGCGCGCTCACGGACCCGGCGCAGCTCGCCTACCACGCCGAGGCGGCCGGCAACGCGCGCGCGGTCCTGCAACATGCGACGGCCGCCGGGCAGCGGGCGGCTCTCCAGGGCGCGCACCGCGAAGCCGCGGCCCAGTACGCGCGCGCGTTGCGGTTCGCCTCGGGCCTCGCTCCGGCCGAGCTCGCCGAC
>Ga0097621_100003032_pt1 | contig 11533 bp, 11 predicted proteins | sample KBSMisM72_FD_73165 | JGI IMG/M metagenome (GOLD analysis project Ga0097621, IMG submission 73165) | Miscanthus rhizosphere microbial communities from Kellogg Biological Station, Michigan, USA - KBS Miscanthus M7-2 (version 2) (version 2) | ecosystem: Host-associated > Plants > Roots >... | reverse complement strand
TCGTTCGCGGCCGAAGTCACCCGCGTGGCCCGCGAAGTGGGTACGGAAGGGCGTCTGGGTGGACAGGCCAACGTTCCCGGTGTCGCCGGAACCTGGAAAGATTTGACCGATTCCGTCAATGCCATGGCCGGCAACCTTACCTCCCAGGTCCGAAACATCGCCGAAGTTACAACGGCTGTGGCACGCGGCGATCTCTCCCGGAAAATCACCGTCGATGTGAAAGGCGAAATTCTCGAACTGAAGAACACCATCAACACCATGGTTGATCAGTTGAATGCGTTTGCTGCCGAAGTCACGCGGGTGGCCCGCGAAGTCGGTACCGAAGGGAAACTCGGAGGCCAGGCGCAGGTGCCTGGAGTGGCCGGAACCTGGAAAGATTTGACCGATAACGTAAACGTGATGGCGGCCAACCTTACCGAGCAGGTCCGCGGAATTGTGAAAGTCGTGACCGCTGTAGCCAACGGTGTGCTGACCCAAAAGCTGACGGTGAACGCGAAGGGCGAAGTTGCGGCGCTCGCTGAAACGATTAACAACATGACCGATACACTGGCAACCTTTGCCGATCAGGTGACCACGGTTGCTCGCGAAGTCGGCGTGGAAGGCCGGTTAGGCGGCCAAGCCAACGTCCCAGGCGCGGCCGGAACATGGAAAGATCTGGTTGGCAACGTGAACTTGCTGGCCGACAATTTGACCCGCCAGGTGCGCGCCATCGCGGAAGTGGCAACCGCCGTCACCAAGGGCGACTTGACGCGATCGATTCAGGTCGAAGCCAGCGGTGAAGTTGCGGAACTGAAAGATAACATCAACACCATGATCAACAACCTCCGTCTCACCACGGAGCGCAATACCGAACAGGACTGGCTGAAGACCAACCTGGCGCGCTTTACCGGCATGTTGCAAGGTCAGCGTGATCTGAGCACGGTAGGAAGGAAGTTGCTGTCGGAACTGGCTCCGCTGGTAAATGCGCAACAGGGCGTTATTTATCAGATGGAAGGGGAAGAGTCGGCTGGCATGGTGTTGCTGTCAGCCTTCGCTGGTGACGGGCACGAAGGGCACTTGCGCAGCATCAGATTGGGAGAAGGCCTGGTCGGTCAATGTGCCTCTGAAAAACGGCGCATGTTAATCGGTGATTTGCCGCCGGATACAGTTCCTATTCGTTCTGGGTTGTTTGAAGCTGTACCTCGCAATGTCATCGTTCTGCCGATTTTGTTCGAAGATCGGGTGAAGGCTGTGATCGAACTGGCTTCTCTCAGTGTCTTCACCGCTTCGCACCTTGCCTTCTTGGAACAACTGACGGCAAGCATCGGAATCGTGCTGAACAGTATTGAAGCCACCATGCAGACGGAAGCATTGCTGAAGCAGTCGCAACAGCTCGCAGCCGAACTTCAGACCCAACAGAAGGAACTCCAGCAGACCAACGAACAGCTGGCGCAGAAGGCGCAGCAGCTGGCCGAGCAGAACGTGGAAGTCGAGCGCAAGAACCAGGAAATCGAGCAGGCCCGCCGAGCATTGGAAGAAAAGGCCAAAGAGTTGGCGCTGACTTCCAAGTACAAATCGGAGTTCCTGGCCAACATGTCGCACGAGTTGCGTACCCCGCTCAATAGCATCCTGGTGCTCGGCCAACAGCTCACCGATAACCCCGACGGCAACCTGACCGCCAAGCAAGTAGAGTTTGCGCGCACTATTCACGGTGCGGGAACTGACTTGTTGAACCTCATCAGCGACATTCTCGATCTTTCAAAGATTGAATCGGGGACTGTTTCCGTCGAGGCGGAAGAGGTCTTCTTCGCCGGGTTACTGGAGATGGTGGCAAGACCATTCCGCCATGAAGCGGAGAACCGGCGGCTTACTTTCGAGGTGAACAGTGATCCGCAAATTGGCCGCAGCCTGGTGACCGACTCCAAGCGTTTGCAGCAGGTCTTGAAGAACCTGTTGTCCAACGCATTCAAATTCACCGAACAAGGCGGTGTTCGTTTGTCGGTGTTTAACGCAACCAATGGATGGAGTGAAGATCACCCGATCCTCGGTAAAGCCGCATCGGTTGTCGCGTTTGCTGTCGCCGACACCGGTATCGGAATTCCATTCGATAAGCAAAGGATCATATTCGAGGCATTCCAACAGGCAGATGCCGGTACCAGCCGTAAGTACGGCGGAACGGGGTTGGGCCTAGCTATCAGCCGTGAGTTGGCGAGCTTGCTGGGCGGCGAAATCCAGTTACGCAGTACGCCCGGGGAAGGCAGTGCCTTCACGCTCTATCTGCCTCAGACTTATGTTGGCCCATCCGTAACCAGTGTGAATGCGGGCAGGGATGTTTCTTCTTCCCAAGCACCGGCCTTGCAAATTTCGCAGGTCGTGGTCTCTGAACATACTCTTGACCAGGTTCCAGACGACCGCCAGAATCTTCAGCCTGGCGATTCCGTCCTGTTGATTGTGGAAGACGATCCGCACTATGCAAGTGTCTTAAGCGATCTGGCCCACGACAAGGGGTTCAAGACGCTGGTCGCAATGCGCGGTGCGGAAGCCTTGGCGCTGGCCCGGGAATTCCACCCCACGGCTGTTTCACTCGATGTTTTCCTGCCCGACATGTTGGGTTGGACAGTGCTCAATCATTTAAAACAAGACCCGACGACCCGGCACATTCCCGTGCAGATGCTCACGCTCGACGAGGACCGGCAACATGGACTCGCTCGCGGAGCGTTCGCGTTTGTCACCAAACCAACTTCGCCCGAAGCGCTGGAAGAGGCGTTGCAGCGGATTAAAGAATATTCCGCGCCGCGACGCAGGCGGTTGCTGGTCGTCGAAGACAATCCCGCCGAGCAATTTACCATCAGGGAATTGCTTGGTTGCGAAGACATCGATGTGTCGATGGCGTCCACCGGTAAGGAAGCACTCACCGCGGTCGCGGAAGAAGAGTTTGATTGCGTAGTTCTGGACTTGCGGCTTCCTGATATGTCAGGGTTCGAAATTCTGGAACGGATGCGCGACGACGAGACCGTCGGTGACCTGCCGGTGGTAGTGTTCACTGGGAAAGAGCTGTCTCCGGAAGAGGATGCCCGTTTGCACTCGCTGGCGAGGAGTGTTGTAGTAAAGGGAGTGGAGTCTCCAGAACGATTGCTTGACGAGACCGCTCTGTTCCTGCATCGCGTGGTCGGCGATCTACCGGCGGAAAAGCAAAGTATGCTTGACCGCTTGCACCGTTCGGACGAAGCGCTGGTCGGAAAGAAGGTTCTGGTTGTCGATGATGACGTAAGAAATATTTTTGCGCTCAGCAGCGTACTCGAACGGAGAGGAATGTCTGTACTGACAGCCGGCACCGGCAGGGAGGCCATTGCAACCCTGGAATCTACACCGGATATATCCATCGTTCTGATGGACATCATGATGCCGGAAATGGATGGTTATGAGACCATGCAGGTAATACGGCAGAATCCTCTTTTTAGGCGGTTGCCGATCGTCGCCCTGACCGCTAAGGCGATGAAAGGTGACCGTGAGAAGTGCCTGGAAGCGGGAGCTTCGGAATATCTGGCAAAACCGGTAAATACCGAGCAGCTACTTTCGACTCTGAGGATGTGGCTGCATCGCTAGACTGGAAGGTTCCAAGGGCATAATCCGATGACCCAACAAGAGCAAGTCAACATCTTGATGGTCGATGATCAACCGGGCAAGCTGCTCAGCTATGAGGTCATGCTGGCGGAACTCGGCGAGAATCTAATCAAGGCCAATTCGGGCAGGCAGGCTCTTGAGCTCTTGTTGAAGCATGACATTGCGGTTGTCTTGCTCGACGTAAGCATGCCGGAACTCGACGGCTTCGAATTGGCCGACTTGATTCGGCAGCATCCCCGCTATCAAAAGACTGCCATCATCTTCATTTCTGCCATCCACCTGACCGATCTTGACCGCGTCAAAGGCTACCAGCGTGGCGCTGTTGACTATATTTCTGTGCCAGTAGTTCCCGAGTTGTTACGGGCAAAGGTAAGCCTGTTCTCCGAATTGCATCGCAAAACCGCCCAGCTGGAAAGACTCAACCGCGAACTCGAGCAGCGCGTTGCGGAAAGAACAGAAGCGTTAGAGCAGCAAACCGGGAGCCTGCAACAGCTGAATTCCGAACTCAGCAAGAAGAACCAGGAACTCGACGCAATCGTCCACACCGCGCCGGACATTATCTTCAGCCGGCTGGCAAACGGCGAAGGCGATCATATAAGCCATCGCTTTTACGAGTACACCGGCGCGGACGCTAACGTGTCAAACGGATCAGGATGGGCCAACTATGTACACCCCGAGGATCACGAGGTTGGCACGGCGCTATGGATGACTTGCGTCGAATCAGGCCAAAATTACGAATCTGAATTCCGCATGCGTGGGCAGGATGGATCGTACCGCTGGTTCCGTGCCCGGGCGGTTCCTATCCGGGACCAGGACGGAAATATTGTCAAGTGGTATGGCACCTGCTCCGACATCCATGACAGTAAGGTGATCGAGCACTCCATGCGCGACAACGCCGCCCATTTAGAGAAGTTGGTGGAGGAGAGAACTACCGCGCTGAGAAGCCTTTCCGCCCGCCTGATGACGATGCAGGATGACGAAAGAAGGCGAATTGCACGAGAACTTCACGATGGACTTGGCCAGGAACTTGCTGCCGCCAAGATCATGCTGGATTCCATTTCCTTACAGCCATCACTGGAGGCTAAGGATATGGCGGCCAATGACGCCAGCGAAATGATAGATCGCGCCATCAAGCAGACTCGGAGTATGTCTCATCTCTTGCATCCGCCGCTTCTGGATGAAGTGGGCCTGCTCTCCGCGGTGAATTGGTACGTCGAAGGCTTGAGCAAGCGTAGCGGAATTGTAACGACGTTAGATGTGCGACCGGCAAAATTCCCGCGGCTTCCTTCCGACCTTGAAACCGCGATTTTCCGCATTATTCAGGAGGCCCTGACAAACGTCTTTCGCCACTCCAAAGCCGAGCATGCATGGGTTACGCTGCGTTGGGAGGATGATAACGTAATTCTGAAAATCAGAGATGATGGTCATGGCGCGGGACCGCAAGTGCTGGATTTGCGTCCCGGAAGCATTGGCGTAGGCATTGGTGGGATGAAGCAACGGATCCAGGAACTGAACGGGACTCTGCGATTGGAAAATGCTGATCCCGGAACATTAGTCGAAGTTCAAATACCATTCGTTAAGCAATTGCAGGCTACTAAATAAGCAAGTCCTAAGCGCGTTCGATATTTCCTCGCCGTTCTTTACCTTTACCTTTGTCCTTGAAGTCACCCTCGCAGGGCCGAAGTGAGGCATCAACGCAGACTAAAGATGGGCGGGAGATTTTTGATTCCATGAACCAAGAGGAGTAGGGCAGTTGACCTGCGTATTCTGGTGCCGGTTGTGCATCCTTGGAGGGACGATTTCACAAAGATTTAGGATGTCTTCTACAGAGATCGGTGCGCGTGCTTTTCAGCGTGAGAAGCTGACGAAAGCGGCTTTGGACCATTGAACCGTGCACCTTTGCGCATCCACAAATTGCCCAAGGCATTTGCCGCATCGTGGATAGCACGCTTCTTGCTGGCATCGGAATTGCGCAGAAAAATCGGAGTGGATTTGGTGGTTTCCGCGCCCGGTTCAGCGGCCTCGATCCTCGACAGAGCCGCCACGTACATACGTTCTAGTTTCTGCGAGTTCACGCTGCCTCCTACTGAATCACCAAGATTAGACTCGATAAACGCTAGGCAGCCAATACCGCAACCAGCCGAGTTCGCAAGTGAAATACATGTAGAAGCAAAAAGCATCTCGGGTAGAAGGGATGTTTGGGATGAGAAGAACAACGATGCGAACTCGCGGTCTCGCATCTTTAGCAGGACTCAGGAAGGAATTTCTGTGGTGAGCGCGGATGGACGCGAACCATCGACCCTTGTCTTAAAAGGACTTTCAAGCTATGTAGGGTGAACAGGGACCCCGCTACAGAATCCGCTACAGTCGGAATACTTGAAAGCCCTGAACCTACTAAAGTCTCGACCGTATTCGCATCTTTCGGTCGCACTCCTAGACTTTCAGGGATGAGTTCTCCTGGAGGTTCTATGAAACTAGCACCCGCTTTCTTAATGATCCTTCTGGCGGTTTGCGCGTATGCCCAGACTGACCAGCCTGCGACACCACCCAGCAGTGCACCTGCCGCCGATCAAACTCCGTCTGCGAATCAAACGCAAACCGAACCTGCTCCCGCTCCCGCTCCCGCGCAGAGTTCAACCGACGCGACTCCTGACGTTAAGAGCACCACGATTCGCGGATGTTTGGAAGGAGGCACCGACCGAGGGTATACCCTCACCGACAACAATGGCACTCGCTACGCGTTAACTGGTACGAATGTCAATGCATTGATTTCACACGTCGGTGAAGAAGTGGACCTGGATGGAGAGCCCGCGCCTGGAAGCGATGTTTCAGGTACAGGGTCAGCGACCACAGGGTCAGCGACGGACAAGCCCGCAGCCGCGCCTAGCCAGACATTTAAGGTAAGCGACGTGCGAAAAGTAAGCGACAAGTGCGCGATGTAGTTCCGATGAGGAAGGGGCCGGGGTGATCCGGCCTTTTCACTCCTCAAACATCTGAACCTACCCGCCTAACAATTTCAGCCTGCCAGTGTATGTTCGTGAGCTGGGAACGTCAGCGCGAAAAGTAGCCGGTTTTTGTCCGAACCTTGAGGCCCTCCTGCTTGGGGCGAATCATGATCTTGCGGAAAGAATCGTCTTTGATAGCATTCGTCGGATAATAAGCCAGCTCGTAGGAGCTGCGAAGCTCCTCGCTAATTTGTTGAAAGTATTTGTGCGGGTCCACGAGTTCCGCGTCAAATGCCGTGCCGCCCGTTTCTTTCGCAAGCCGATCCATAACGTGGATCCCGTATTTATTACGCGCAGTGAGCTTGCCATGAGATTTTTCCGTATAGCGGATAGAGATCAACGTGACGTTCTCGCTTTGAGCACTTTCAATTGCCGTCATCATGTCGTGAGAGCTGGAGTTATCTTCGCCGTCGCTGAAAATCAGGAGCGCTCGACGTCCGTTCTCGTTAGCCAGTTTTTCCGTTACGGAATAGAAGATTGAATCGTAAAACGCTGTGCCGAGTTCACGCGATTCTTTCGGGCCGAGTTCCGGAAAACGCTTGTCATCGTGTTCAAAGCGGTTCAATCCATCCAGGATTTGAGCGCTCGATTGGGTAAAGTCGCTTACAAGACGAAGATGATTGCCGAAGCACAGCATGAAGGCACGGTCCTTTTGTCCGAGAACATCGTGAAGGAAAACCTCCAGATCGTGCTTGTGTTGCTTGGAGAAATGATCCTGACTGCTACTCGCATCGACAATTAATCCCAAAGTTAGCGGTACGTCGGAACTTCGCGAGAAGAAAGCAATCTTTTGAGGTAGCGCGTCCTCGAGAACGTCAAAATCGTCTTTGGTCAGGTTTTCGACCAGCGCACCACGGGAATCCCGCACTGAGAAGGACACGTTTACAAGATTGACCTTGACGCGAACTGGCTCTTGAGCACAACAGACGAGACCCAGTGCTAGGAGCATTGTGGGACGCATGGCGGTAGAGTAAGCAATGTAAAAAACGAGATTAAACTATTATTCAGGCTCTTGGATCGCCACAGACTAGATTTCCCCCCGAAAAACGGCACACCGATCTAAACGCGAGCTACAGAATCCGCTACGGGTAGCCTAGCAAAACACGATTTCTGCGTGGTGCTGTTCATCGACGGTTGCACGAACGATTAGAGCCTGGCTAAAAACTCCGTGATCTCCGGCGCATTCCAATCCACTGGGCCGATCAATTTACGCCGGATTACGCCAGATCGGTCGATGATGTAGGTCTCCGGCCACCCGAATGTGCCGTATAAGGTGCTGCTCTTCTGGTCAGGATCGCGGATGGTGAGAAAGTTGACCCGATGTAGTTTGATGAAACGGTGATAAGCCTCCTCATCCGCGTCGATACTTACTGCCAGAACGAGCACACCCTTCTGTTTCATGCGATCCTGCATCTCGATCATAGAAGGAAGTTCTTCGACGCAGGGAGGACACCACGTTGCCCAAAAATTCAGCAATACCACCTGGCCACGGAACTGACTCAACGTAACGCGACGATCGCTGTCTTGCAGTGCGAAGTCCGGGGCAGTCTTCCCAATGTGGGAGGGACGAGAACCGCTGTAGCAGCCGGGCAGCAGGACAAATGCCAATAACACGGGAAAGAGAGACGGTCGCACTCGGCTATGATGCACCATTCCTCATCGAAAACGTCATGGGAGCCAACCCGCACTTGAGAGCGGCAATTCGGCACTCGGGTTGATAGTTGAGCCGGTCGCGTTCAGCCCAACCAGCCACAAACGGCAAGCCAAGCCACTGATTCCAAAGGCGCTTCTCACCCGTTTGTGGACAGTTGGGCCTAACTCTCATCCGGGTAGTTTCACCTCCATACGGCCTAATCCGTAGTTTTCCTCATCTCAAACTTGCACGAACCCGAAAGGAGATTTATGAAATTCAATCTGCTTTTGTGCGCGGTTCTTGGTTTTTGTACGTTCGGATTTGCCAAGGATAAAGGCGATGGACGGGATATCACCGGCTGCCTGATGAAAGGTGATAGCGCTGGGGAATTTCTGCTCAAGGGGACTGACGGCAGCACTTGGGAGGTGCGGAGCACGAAAGTCGGACTTGCTGAACATATGGGCCACACGGTAACTGCGACCGGCGTCGTATCGAACGCGAAATTGCACAACATGAAGGAAGACACGCAAGAAGCCGTCAAGGACAGCGGCATAACGGAAAAGAATAAAGAGCACGGGCACATGAAGATCACTGATCTCAAAATGGTCAGCGATTCCTGTAAGTAAGCGGTACAGCATGTACCTGATTCGAGGCTTTGGAGGGCATACTTCGAATCTCCACCTCCAAACGGACCTCAGGGGAAGAAATCTCTGAGGTCTTTCTGTTGAGATTGTTTAAAGGCAAAATAGGGCGTTAAATTCGCATTGCAAACAAAGGAATTAAGAGGGGATAAAAAGGTCTATTGCTCCAGGGTGCGTTATAGACGCAACCATCCCACGGGTCGGTTGAACCCCAGTCAAACCCAGACTTGGTTGATCCTGACATGTTCAGCGTAGGACAGAAGCTGGAACCATGGTGCGGTATACTGCGCGCGTGCGATCCCGTGCGTCTCGAACAACGGCGATGGTCGTGCTGCTGACCTGCCTCATTTGTCCGCTGCTTGAGGTGTTTGACAGCTGGGATAAAACGGAAAAAACGGGATACGATAAAGAGTACGCTCTCGTTCTTATCGCGTCATACGTGGGAGGCTCGTATTCATTTGCGCGACTCGTTTTCAAGCCCGATCTGGTGAGTCTTGCAAAGAAGTTCGTGTTCCGCCCGCAAATATCTTCGATGGTCAACCTGTGCAGTTCCACCTCAGACTTTTTTAATGGCACAGTCCCGCCTCTGCTTTCCCTTCGTATCTGAACCGAATCCATAGCCGATCCACTCGCCCGTGCCCCGCATTTGTGTGCAGGGCGGACGCACTATCCACGAATCGCAAGTAAGAAAGGGAGCTATGGAACCATCGATACCGGAGACACCACGAAACTGGCAACGGGAGTGTGAAGCAGCTGAACGCGAAACCGATCCTAAAAAACTTCGGGCGCTGTTGGAACACATCGAAGCTGCCATGTTTACTCGGCTTCAGGAATTGGGAACAACAGAATCCCAAGAACACGAGGCGATTGCGAAGGCCGCGAAGATTGTGCGCGGGTTGCAAGTGAAGAGATTGAATTTTCCAAAGGTGGAGACCGAGGTTTAAGCCGCGTTGACCAAACTCAGCGCTTTGTCCAACAGGTCTTCTACCGGCTTAGTTTTCGAGAATATGGCGGAAATCCCCGCTGATTCAACGTCCTGTCTGCGGACGAGGTCGCCGTACATGGTGTAAAGGATTATGCGCACTTCAGGCAGGATTTTCTTTAATGCTCGGGAGGCGGTTATCCCATCCATTCCCGGCATTGAGAGGTCTACGATTATGACGTGCGGTAGCAGTTCCTTTAATTTTTCAATGGCTTCGTGACCGCTGCCTGCTTCACCACAAACCTTCCAACCCGCCTCCTCGAACGCCCGCCGTAAATTTGTCCTGACTAGTACGCTGTCGTCAACGAGGAGGATGCAATTCTTATCCACATGACCTCTTATCTGGAAACTACCACCTTAAAGGAGTAAGAAAATCAAGCTAACGCCGTATTTGTCCGAGTAGAAACGCCTAGCCTGAGTTCTGCTAGGTAATGAATTACCGCACATTGGCGCTTGTCATGCGCTGTCGAGACATATGTCTGACGAAGGACATTAGGCCGACCATAAACGTTAACCGGGCGAATACTGGGCGAAGTCCGAAAGCTTACGTAGCCATATGTACTGCAAATTACATAGTTATCCTGATAGAAAAGCCGTTCTTTGGTCGTTAGCATCGGCCTGCTACTTAAGGCTGAAAGAGCCAAGTTTGTAGATCTGGTGCGATGAAAGCAAACTTGGCTCTTCGATTCTCCGGGGGGCGGGTAGATGGAAGAAGGTATACGTGACCTCTGTGGTGAGGTCACGAATGAAAAGGACGTTGGTAGAGCCGATGAGTTGCTTCGACAGTTACGGGAGCTGTTAGCAGTTCAGCAGGAAGAAGCGAGGTTGCGTATAGCAGCCCTAGCTAAGCACTACCTCGGTAGCGCAGATTCCTAGTCATTCACTCAATTGGAATTGAACCCGTGGTCGGTTACTGGAATGAAGTAAAAAGGAAAAGCCGAAGCTTCGTCCTGGCCCATTTTAATCCCCTCAATCCCCTAAGCGATACGACTCCAACTGTGGTCGTAATTGTCATCGCCTCTACCTCGCCTGAACAAACAGGATCAAGCGTTCCGTCAAACTAAGCCGCATCTTGGTCAGGAAGTTTCCGAACAGGCGGTCGTCTGCGCGCTTTGTTAAAGATCGTGAGCTTCGTCTTTAAACCCCGCATGAATTTCTTAATAAGGGGTTCCTCCGGCTCATAGGCTTTTCGCAGAATGGCCCGGAGTCGCTGCACTTCGGGATCGCTAGAATCACTCACGGTCGCCTTAGATGCCGCACCCAGCAAGGTGTTGGCTGCATTTCGCCTCCGGCTGCGAGGTCGGCATCGGCGAACGTTTCGGGAAGAAAGATGCCGAGTCTAATGGAAACCTTGTATTGAATGAAAATCTCCGGTTGATCTAATTTCAACGCGGAGGACGCGATGCACGATAAAAGCCAAACAGGTGTACCGGATCGAAGCAGAATTAACATCAACGAGGACTACGAGCGAGTGCACTGGGCGCGGACCCTTGAGGTCCCGGAAGATGAACTCAGGAACGCCGTGCAACAAGTGGGCACTTCTGTGGAAGCCGTCAGGAAGTATCTGGGACGACCAGCAGCTTAACGGCGCGGGACGTTCAGGATTGATACAGAGAGAGCCAGCTCTAAATACAAAATCTCCCCTATGGAACTGAAGGGTGCGAGGTCT